>WNGL01008539.1_pt1 | contig 11962 bp, 9 predicted proteins | sample 5400591 | NCBI WGS metagenome assembly WNGL01 (sample SAMN13153377, study PRJNA577476) | soil metagenome | isolation source: 80 cm soil or saprolite under Garry oak tree replicate 1 | place: USA:California | collected 2016-06-15
CGAGGGAATGACCGAAGCCGGCCGTGTCGACGCCGTCGTCAGCATCGGGACCGGCCTGCGCGGCTTCGTCGAGCTCGAGCTCCGGGACTTCGGCCCGGTCGGCACGGCTGCCGAGATGGAGCGTCTCGCGAGCGGCGCGGCGCCTGTGTTGGTGGGCTAATGGCTGAGCGAGCGCCCACGTTCACGTCGCGGATCGTCGGCATCACCGAGCGCCTGCGACCGCAGCGCCACGGCAACGTTGACGAGAACACCCTCGCGAAGGAAATACTTCGCCACTATCCCGAGGGCGACGCCGAGCTCGTGCGTCGCGCATACGCCTACGCGGCCGAGGCACACGAGGGCCAGAAGCGCGTCTCAGGCGAGCCCTATATCACGCACCCGGCCGCGGTCGCGATGCTCGTCGCGGAGCTCGGCATGGATCCGGCGACGGTCGCGGCGGCCCTGCTGCATGACGTCCCCGAGGACACCGCGAAAACGGTGGAGGATGTGCGCCGCGAGTTCGGCGAAGAGATCGGCCGCCTCGTCGACGGCGTCACGAAGCTGTCGCGCCTGTCGGGACAGTCACGAGACGAGCACCAGGCCGAGAACATCCGAAAGATGCTCCTCGCGATGGCCGACGACCTGCGAGTCGTGATCATCAAGCTCTGCGACCGGCTTCACAACATGCGAACGCTCGCGCCCCTTCCTCCCGAAAAGCAGAAACGCATCGCCCGACAGACGATGGACATCTACGCCCCCCTCGCGCACCGCCTCGGCATCTGGCAGATCAAGTGGGAGCTCGAGGATCTCGCGTTCAAATACCTCGAGCCCGAGCACTACCGCGAGGTCGCGGAGCAGCTCGCGGCACGCCGCCAGGTCCGCGAGCGCTACATCAACGAGACCATGAAGACGCTCGGGCAGGAGCTCGAGAAGGCCGGCGTCCGCGCTCAGCTCTCGGGACGGGCGAAGCACCTCTGGTCGATCGCTCAGAAGATGACCCGCAAGGGCGTCGGGTTCGAAGAGGTCTATGACGTCCTCGCCATCCGCGTCATCGTCGACGACGTGCCGTCGTGCTACGCCGCCCTCGGCGTGGTGCACACGCTGTGGCCACCGATCCCGGGGCAGTTCGACGACTACATCGCGGTGCCCAAGGCGAACATGTACCAGTCGCTCCATACCGCGGTGATCGGCACGGGCGGCCAGCCGGTCGAGATCCAGGTGCGCACGAAGGACATGCACGACCTCGCCGAGTACGGCATCGCGGCGCACTGGCGGTACAAGGAGGGCGGCAAGGGCGACCGCGACTACGAGTCCAAGCTCGCGTGGGTGCGACAGCTGCTCGAGTGGCAGCACGACGTCGCCGACGCGCAGGAGTTCGTCGAGTCGCTCAAGGTCGACGTCTTCCAGGACCAGGTCTTCGTGTTCACGCCGAAAGGCGAGGTCAAGGGGCTTCCCGCGGGGTCCACGCCGATCGACTTCGCATATCGCATCCACACGGACGTTGGCCATCGCACGATCGGCGCGAAGGTCAATGGCCGCATCGTGCCGCTCGACCACCGGCTCGCATCAGGAGACATCGTCGAGATCGTCACGAGCAAAGCCGCGCGCGGCCCCTCGCGCGACTGGCTCACGATGGTCCGCACCCCTGGCGCGCGCGAAAAGATCCGCGCGTGGTTCAAGCGCGCGCAGCGCGACGAGAACGTCACGCACGGCAAGGACCTGCTCGACAAGGAGCTCAAGCGCATCTCGCAGCGCGAGCTCGGCGACATCTCGGACGAGGACCTTCGCCGTGTGACCGAGGCGCTGAACCTCCACGACGTGGACACGATGTTCGCGTCGCTCGGCTACGGCGCGCTCACCGCGGCCCAGGTGGTCACGCGCCTTGGCATCACCGACGACACCCAGCTCGCAATACCCGAGGTCGCGCCGCCGCTCCCGCCGGACACGTCGCGCGGCGGCGTGAACGTGAAAGGCGTCGGCGACCTCCTCATCCGCTTCGGCGTGTGCTGCAATCCGGTGCCCGGCGACAAGATCGTGGGTTACATCACTCGCGGTCGCGGCGTCACCGTCCACCGCGCGGACTGCTCGAACGTGAAGGGAAGCGCGGACAAAGAGCGCTTCGTCGACGTGGAGTGGGAGCGCTCGACGACGCGCACGTATCCGGTCGCGATCCGCATCGAAGGCTGGGACCGCGACGGGTTCCTGCGCGACGTCGCGGCGGTGATCAGCGAGAACCAGGTGCAGCTGCTCGCGCTTTCGGCGCAGGCGAATCCCAACAAGACCGCCACCGTGAACGCGACCTTGCAGGTCACGAGTGTCGAGCAGCTCTCGCGCGTGCTCGCGAAGCTCGAGGGTGTGCGAGACGTCTTCAGCGTCCATCGCGACGGGCGGTAGAAAGCGAAGGACCCGGCCGAGGGGCGCCGTGCGCACCCCTCGACCAGGGAGAGCTCAGCTAGCGCCTGGCGCCGACCCGCTCCTCCGCCTGTTCGGGCATGAGCCCGAGCTGTCGCAGGAGCGTGCCGACGTCGTAGTAGCGGCGCTCCTCGACGATCTCTCCGCTTCCGTTTAGCCGGACGAACGCGGCCCCCTTGAGGTCTATGCGTTTGTTCGTCGGCGGAACCTCCCCGCCGGTCGGCGTCGCGAGCGGCCCCGTGTGAGTACCGCTCATGACAACCTCGCCGGCGCCCGATCCGTCGTCCTTCTCGATTACGTTCGAGATCTCGAAGCGCAGGTCCGGAAACGCGCGGAAGAAATCCGCGCTGTCCTTCTTGATCGCCTCGCGTCCCCGCAGGGGCTCCGGATACATCGGGTCGTAGGCAACGGCGTCAGACGCGTAAGCCTTCGTGACGGCATCGAGATCGTGCGCATTGATCGCCTTCGCGAGTTTTCTCGAAGCTTCTTCGAACTTGCCCATGGCAGCTTCCTCCCCTTAAGTCGCTAGACAGGGTCTCAACCCCTTTGCTCGAAGTGGTAGGCGAGAGCGGTTCACCGGACCTGTGGGGCACCACGCCGGCACTGGGGCTCGGACGGTGGGATCGGGTCCGGCGAACGTGTTGGGTGTACTCCCGATTCCGATCATTACAAGACCCCCAGTCGTCTGTCCCGCACAGAAATGCAATGCCTGTGTGGATAAGTCCCGTTCGCAGTCGGAGCGCACGACTATGGTGCTGCTCGAGGCGGAGGGCTAAGGCGGCCTGGCATTTCTTGGGAGGTGTGCATTGCAGACGATGCAGGACTTGACCATCACTCTCGCGGACCGTCCGGGGACGCTTGCGAAGGCGACTGAGGCGATCGCGAAGGCCGGCATCAACCTCGAAGGCGGTGCCGGATTCCCCTGCGGTGGCGAGGCAGTTCTCCACATACTCACGAAGGACGGGCAGGCGACACGGCGCGCGCTGGAGTCCGCCGGCTTCAAGATCAGCACCGAGCAGCCGGTCGTCGTTATTGACGTAGAGGACAAACCGGGCGCGTCCGCGAGCCTCTACCGGCGCATCGCCGACGCCAACGTGAACGTGAACCTGACCTACGTGGCAACGAACAACCGCTTAGTCGTCGGCGCCGACAACATCCAGAAAGTGAAGGAGGCCCTTACGAAAGAGGCCGCACCCGCGGCTGCTCGGCGGTAGCGCCACGGCCACCTAGCCCTTCCGCTGTCCCATCGACGCGCCCATACACTCGTTTTTCTTGACCGCTCCCACAATGGCCGCCACCGAGACCGCATGGAAGCGACGCTATCGCGCGGCGCGACTCTCTTTTCCGACGTGGGCGCGGGACAACCCCGACCGGCTTGTCTACACCTCGAACGCGAGCGGCAAGTTCGAGGTCTACGCGTGGGACCGCGCCGCGAACGAACACCGGCAGGTCACCGATCGCCCCGCCGGCACCGGCTACATGGTCCCACCGCGTCTCGATCCCGCCGGAAAGCGCATCTACTGGTTCGACGACGCTAAGGGCAACGAGCTGGGCCACTTCCGCGTCGAGCTGTTCGGCCGCGGCGGGTCCGAGCCAATCCTCGAGCAGCTCGCGCCCGCGTACAGCGCGCGCATCGCGATCGCGTCGTCGTTCGAGATCGTCGGCCGATCCCGCAGCGACGAGGGGACGACGGTCTACCTCGTCCGAGAGGACGCCGAGCCGAAGCTCGTTTACCAGCACCCGCAGAGCGCTGCGGTGGTGGGGATCTCGCGTGACGAGCGGCTCTTCGCGATCGCGCACAGCGAGCACGGCGACAGCCGCAACCGCGCGCTGCGGGTCCTCGACCTCGAGGGTCAGAAGGTCGCCGATCTTTGGGACGGCCCCGGCAAGGGCCTCGAGCCCTCGCACTGGTCGCCGGTCGCCGGAGACCAGCGCCTCATCGTGCTTCACGAGCGCCAGGGTCTGAAGCGTCCGCTCATCTTCGATGCGGCGGCCGGCCGCGATGAGGAGTTCGCCATCGATCTACCCGGCGAGGTTTCCGCCGACTGGTATCCGGATGCCCGGGCCCTCCTCATCGCGCACGACCACCGCGGGCGGGGGGAGCTCTACCGGCTCGATCTCGCGACGAAGCAGATCGAGCGGCTCTCCACCGAGCCTGGGAGCGTGAGCGAGGCGCGGGTCCGTCCCGACGGCGACGTCTGGTACATGTGGCAGAGCGCCGCCGAGGCGCCGGTCATCCGCGGACGCGATGGCATCGTCCTGCGGGCGCCCGGAGAGGCGGCGCCCGCGGGGACGCCCTATGCGGACATCGATGTCGACGGCATCCACGTCTTCGTCGCCGAGCCGAAAGGCGTGCGTCCGCACCCGACGATCTTCATCGTCCACGGCGGCCCCGAGTCGCACGACCGCGACGAGTTCTCGGCGCGGAATCAGGCGTGGATCGACCACGGGTTCGCCGTCGTCCTCGTGAATTACCGAGGCTCGAACGGATACGGGAAGCTCTGGTGCGACGCGATCGTCGGCAAGCCCGGACTCACCGAGCTCGAGGACATCGCGAAGGTGCACGACTGGGTCGTCCAGCTCGGCATCGCCGATCCGAAGCGCACTGTGCTCTCCGGTGGATCGTGGGGCGGCTACCTCACCCTTCTTGGTCTCGGGGTGCAGCCGGAGCGTTGGGCGCTCGGCATCGGGATCGTGCCGATCGGCGACTACGTCGCCGCGTTCGAGGACGAGATGGAGCCGCTCAAGAAGTACGACGCCGATCTCTTCGGCGGCACGCCGGTCGACGTGCCCGACAGTTACCGACGGAGCAACCCGATCACGTACATAGAGAACGTCAAGGTGCCAATGCTCCTTCTCGTGGGGCAGAACGATCCCCGGTGCCCTTCGCGAAGCGTTGACATCTACCGCGAGCGCCTCATGGAGCTCGGCAAGAAGTTCGAGGAGTACCGCTTCGACGCCGGACACGGCTCGCTCGTGGTCGACGAGCAGATCCGCCAGGTCGAAATGCAGATCGCGTTCGCCGCCCGGAACGTAGGGACGCAGGAGCCGATCGCCTAAGGCGTCCGGGCGCCGGCCGCCCCTAATTCCGTTGCGAAAGACACAGTGCATCCAAGGAAACGAATCTTTTGGCCCCTGGTGCTGTTCAATCACAAGACCCCCATTTGATAGGAGTACGACCCGAATGACGCAGGCCGTCGCTACCGCTGTGCCCGTTGGCGTGGATCCACGCACCCGTACGCAGATCGTCGCCGCGGTCCTCCTTGGACTGTTCCTCGCGGCGCTCGATCAGACCGTCGTCGGGACCGCGCTCCCGCGGATCGTGACCGACCTTCGCGGCAACGACATCTACACGTGGGCGTTTACGGCGTACATCCTGACGGCGACCATCAGCGGGCCGATCTACGGAAAGCTGTCGGACCTCTTCGGTCGGCGACCCATTCTCCTCTTCGCCGTCTCGGTGTTCCTCATCGGGTCGTTGCTCTCCGGCCTCTCGCAGGAGATGTGGCAGTTCGTCGCATTCCGGGGGATCCAAGGTCTTGGCGCCGGGGCGCTGTTTCCGGTCGCTCTCGCGGTCATCGGAGATATGTTCGACGCGAGCGAGCGCGGAAAGTACCAAGGCCTCGTGGGCGGGATCTTCGGGCTGAGCTCGGTGATCGGACCCGCGATCGGCGGGGTCATCACCGACACGGTCGGCTGGCACTGGGTGTTCTTCGTGAACCTTCCGCTCGGCGCGATCGTCTTCGCGGTGATCTGGCGCGCGCTGCCGACGTTCCGACCCAGCGGAGCCAGGCCGAAGATCGATTACCTGGGCGCGTCGGTGCTCGCGGGTGCGCTCGTGCCATTACTTGTCGGACTCACCAACAAGCAGACCGGCAACTGGAGCGATCCAGCGGTGGGCGGTCTCATCATCCTTGGGCTCGCGATCGCGGCGATCTTCGTGTGGGTCGAGTCGCGCGCTGCTGAGCCCCTGATCCCGCTCGGCCTCTTCCGCAACCGCTCGTTCACGATCTCGGTTATCGCGATGTTCGTCGCTTCGATGGCATTCTTCGCCCCGATCGTGTTCCTACCCCGCTGGTTCCAAGTCGTGGGCGGCTCGAGCGCGACGCAGTCCGGTTACCAGCTGCTCGCACTGCTTGGTGGCTTGATCATCAGCGCGATGGGTTCGGGCCAGATCGTGGCACGCACCGGGCGCTACAAGCTGCTCGCGCTCGGTGCTGGCGTCACCCTCGGCGTCGGGCTGTTCCTCCTTTCGAACCTGCGGGCGGACACGCCGCTGCCCGTCCTTTTCGTCTGGATGTTCATCACGGGCCTCGGGGTCGGCCCGGTGTTCTCGGTCTTCACGCTCGTGGTGCAGGGTGCGGTCGCGCCGCGGCAGATCGGTACCGCCACGAGCAGCCTGACCCTGTTCCAGCAGCTCGGCGGAAGCGTCGGCCTGGCCATCGCTGGAACGGTGTTCGGTTCGCGGCTGGCAGAGGAGCTGCCCGTGCAGCTCGCCGCGTCCGTCCCCCCGCAGGTCGCCGCGGGGTTCGCGGGCTCCGGAACCGCCGCGATCGGTCGGCTTTCGGGTGTCGGGGATATCGGACAGGCGATCCTCGCCGCGGCGCCGCCCGCCGCGCGCGCCCAGCTCGAGCCGTTCGTGCCCGCCATCGTCGAGGCGATTCACCGCGCCTTCTCGATCGCGACCGCGAGCACGTTCACCTTCGGGATCGCCGCCGCCCTGGTGGTGGTGCTGGTCGTCGCGTTCCTGCGCGAAGCCCCGGCACGGACCGCGGCCACCGCGGACGAGAACCTAGCGGCCTAGGTCCATCGCCTCACCGGGCGTGAGGATCCGCACCTCCGTCGCGGGCGCGATGCGGGCGGCTTCGCGTGCGAAATCCCGCGGCGGATCGCCGAGCGGGTGCGGCCAGAAGCGTGCGAACGTGAAGGGGTAGAACGTACCCCAGTGGATGGGGATCGCGAGCCGAGGCTGGATCCGAAGAACCGCCTCTGCCGCGCGACCAGGATCGAGGTGGCCGGCCCCGAGGCGCGGCCCCCAGCCCCAGACCGGCAGGAGCGCGACGTCAACGGTCCCGGCGAGGTCGGCCATTCCCGCGAAGAGGTCCGTATCGCCAGCGAAGTACACGCGGGACGAGCCGGTGATCCGGTAGCCCAGCGATGCGGCGCTCGGACCGAACGGTCGTCGACGTCCGTCGTGCTCCGCGCGAGTGGCTTCGATGCGGACGCTCCCGATATCCAATCGTTCGCCAGCGGCGACCTCCACGACGTCGTGGCCGGCGCGGCTCGCGAGCTTCCCGAGGCCTCTCGGTACGACGATCCGGAGTCGTCCGCGGCAACGGCGCAGAGAGGGCAGGTGGAGATGGTCGTGGTGCGCGTGTGAAATGAGGACGACGTCGATATTCGCGTCGTCGACGAGGTGCGCGACGGCGTCGCTGTGCCGGTGGAGCAAGCCCAGACGATCGACGAGGACCGGGTCGGTAAGAATGCTGACGCCGTCCATCTCGAGGAGAACTGTCGAGTGTCCGAGGTAACAAAGGCGTGCGCTCACGGACCGAGCGTAATCCGCGCGTGATCGGCTTCTACGCGACCCAGCTCCGTCTGCTTTCGCGATGGACGGGTGGCCGAGGTGGCGTCGTACGCCGCGGTGTCGCGACGCTCGTTATCGCCATTCTGGCGCTCGTCGTGACGGCGTGGATCATTCCCGGCGTCACCCTGCGCGACATTCCATCCGGCCTCGTCGCCGCGCTCGCTCTCGCCGCGATGAGAACGCTCCTCCGTCCGGTGCTCGTCGCCTATGTCTCGCAAGTCTCGATCGCGGTCGCGACCATCGTCACGGTCCTCGTGCAGGCGCTCGCGTTCTGGCTTGCGTCACTGGTCGGCTGGATCGCCGTCGACCGTCCGGAGGACGCGCTCGTGGGATCGCTGATCTTTTCGGTCGTGAATGCTCTTGTCACCGCTGTCCTGTCGACCGGCGACGACAATTCGTTCTTCGGTACGCTCGTCCGCCAGCTCGCGGCGCGGCACCGCGCGAGCGACGTCAGCACAGAGCGGGGCGTCGTCTTGATTCAGATCGATGGACTCGCGCGTCCGATCCTTGAAGACCACCTTCGCGCGGGCCGCACGCCGAACCTCGCGCGATGGCTCGGCTCGGACGACATGACCCTCGATCGCTGGGAGCCGCTGCTGCCGACACAGACGTCGGCGAGCCAGGCGGGCGTCCTGCACGGGAACAACGACGGGATCCCGGGCTTTCGTTGGTGGGACAAGAAGACCCAGCGCCTCATGGTGTCGAACCATCCGAAGGATGCCCACGAGATCATGCAGCGGGTCTCGAACGGCGACGGCTTGCTCGCTCATGGCGGCGCCTCGATCGGCAATCTCCTCTCCGGCGATGCGCCGCGAAGCTTCCTCACCGCTGCAACGCTCGACGATCCGGCAAAAGAGATCCGCCGCAGCCACGTTCTCGACTGGTTCTTCATCAGTCCGTACAGCTACGTCCGGTGGACGCTGCTCTCGATCGGCGAGGTCATAAAGGAGCTCGTCCAAGCGCGGGCCGCAGCGCGGGGCGGGCCGCGAGGCCCACGCGGTTTTCCATATCCGCTCGCGCGAGCCGCGACGAACGTGCTCCTGCGTCATCTCAGCACCGCGCTCGTCATCGAGGAGATGTGGCGCCGCTCCTCCCCGATCTACGTGGACTTCGTCGACTACGACGAGATCGCCCATCACTCCGGGCCCGACGGGGTCGAAGCCCGCGATGCCGTCGCGGGGCTGGACAAGATCATCGGGATCATCGAGAGGGCCGCAGCGGACGCGCCGCGGCCGTATCGCTTCGTCGTCCTGTCCGACCACGGGCAGAGCGCCGGCGCGATGTTCGCGCAGCGCTATCGCAAGTCACTCGAGGGCCTCGTGCAGGAGCTCGCGGGCGAGCATGTGAAGGTGCAGGGCGCGACCGCGCACGTCGAGCACTGGGGGAGGATCAGTCCGCTCCTGTCGGAAGCGTCAGGTATTAACGGCATGACCCGAACGGTTACGAGCGCTCCCTTCCGGCGCCACGCGGGCGCGACTGACGATGCCAAGAAGCCGTCGGACATCGTCGTCGCCGCGTCGGGGAACCTCGTGCAGCTCTCTTTCCCAGGCATGCCCGGGCGGGCAACGAGTGAGACGATCGACGCGGCGTACCCGGGCCTCATCGATGGAATCGTTCGCCATCCCGGGATCGGCCTCGTCATGGTCCGAGCCAACGGGCGCGGCGCGATCGTCCATGGCGCCGGCGGCACCCATGACCTAACGGATGGAGTCGTCGATGGGATCGATCCCCTGTCGCGATTCGGGCCGACCGCCCTGGCCGGACTCCGCCGCGTCGACGCCATGGCCGAGTGCGGTGATCTGGTGATCGTGAGCATGTTCGACCCTGGGTTGGGCGAAGTGGCGCCGTTCGAGGAGCAGATCGGCTCACACGGTGGGCTCGGCGGCACGCAGAGCGACGCGTTCGTCCTTCATCCGGCGGAGTGGCGGATCGAGACGCCCGTGGTCGGCGCGGTGGCGCTGCACGAGCATCTCCGCCGGTGGGTCGGGCTCTCCGGTTAACCTTCCGCTCGTGCCAGGACTCACGTCGCGCGATCGCGCCGCCACGCTCGCCATCCTCGAGAACGCGCAATGGGTCTACGCGCTCAGCCGGTATCCGAAAAAGCAGGTCCTCGACGACGAAATCGACGTGAAGATGCTCCGCGATCGCATCGGCGCGATGCGGAAGGCCGCAACGGACCTCAGCGTCGCCCAGAAGAAGAAGGTCGACGTCCCCTGGGGAAGACTTGAAGAGGATCCCGACGAAACACCCGACATGCTGTGGACCGTCGCGAAGAAGGTGACTCCAAAGGTCCTCTCCGAGCTGCGACCGCTCGTGAGCGACACACCCGAAGCGGCATTTCTGATCTCGCCTGAGAAGAAGGCACCGGTGAAGAAAAAGAAGAAGTCCTCAACCACACGTAAGCGGAAGAAGTGAAGAGGAGCGGCCGAAGCCGGCCGCTCCTCTCGGCGCCTAGCTAGTCGTCTTCGCCCTGATCGTCATCGTTGTCGCCGTGGTCCTTGTCTTTATCTTTGTCCTTGTTCTTGTCTTTCTCGTTGCCCGCGTTATCGCCTTGACCGACGAGCGTGCCGTTCACGTCGATGTTGTCGAGGACCGCCAGTCCGAACATATCGGGCCCGCCGCTTGCGTCTTGGCCCTCGTCAAAGACGATCTCGAGGCTCCGTACCTTGAGACCAGAGATGATCGTTGCGACTCCGGTGTTCTGGCCGTACGCGATGAGCGTCCCGCCGGTACCCCAGCGGAGGCGCAGCCAGCCTTGGCCGAGCGCCTGAACCGCGGGAGGCGAGTTGCAGCCGATGAAATACGTGTTGCCGTCCTGCATGGTGATGTTGAACCGAGGCGCCCCAGCGCCGCAGTGCGAGCCGCGAGCACCGGCCGACACATCCGGCTTGCGGATGTCGTAGCCAAGCTCGGACAGCATCATTCCCTTGACGCCGGTGATGTCCGCGCCGGCGGACGCGTAGTTTGCCGTCGGTCCGGTCTTCACGAGAAGCAGGCCCTGGTTGCGGTTATCGCTCGTGTCACCCGTGACGCACGCCGTATCGGTGAAGTGCGATGTAATGGTGGATCCGTTAGCCGACACGCCTGCGTTTGTCGGACAGCCAATCCCGTCCAACCATTGCGCCTGAACCAGGAACGTACGCGCAGGGTCGAATTCGCTCGCCGTGACAGTGAATTTGGCCGCGGCATATGCGGCCCCTGCGGTCAGCGTGAGGATCGCGAGGGCCGCGAGCAGCGTGCGCAGTTTCATGAAGACCTCCCCACCTATTTCGTCAGCTCGTCGAGATGACGACTGGTAATACGCCGGTGGGACACCGGCTGTCAACTAAAGTTTCACCCTGTCGCTGCGCGGGTCCTTTGATTTAGTAATCGCACCACACTCGCGCTGACGGGCATTGAACCATTGGCCACCCGAGGGTGTCGGAAAAAGAAAGAAGGCCCCGGATTGCTCCGGGGCCTTCCCTCGATCCAACGAGATCGAAGTTACTCGCCGAGGTGGACGTTGCTCACGGTCCAGAGCCCAGCGTCATCCGCGATGACGAACGGGGTCGCCCCGACGTGCCACGTCGGATGTGCCGCGACGAACGCAGCCCAGTTCGGGTCGCCGCTGACCGGGCCGCCCGTGTAGAAGATCGTGCACGTCGAATCGTGGATCGGATCCACAAGTCCTGCGCCGTCGTTGCAGTAGAAGGCGCCGATGAACGCGTAGAAGTCCGTCGTGCCGTCGCCGGTCACGTCGATCGGCAGGCTGATCCGCGGCGAGCCAGCCGTCGGGACGCCGGTGTAGTTGAACGAAAGCTGAGTGACGTCACCGAGGAGCTTGCCGCTGAGGCTCGAGGTCTTGTAGTAGACGCCCGAGTAATCGCCGGATCCGACCGGCACCGAGTTGTCGAGGACCGCGCCGTTCGCGGTACGCGTGCAGACGCCGCCGTAGACGGCGCCGCCCGTGTCTCCGTTCGCGGTGTCCGTCGTGCCGTCGAAGCA
>WNGL01009870.1_pt1 | contig 11959 bp, 5 predicted proteins | sample 5400591 | NCBI WGS metagenome assembly WNGL01 (sample SAMN13153377, study PRJNA577476) | soil metagenome | isolation source: 80 cm soil or saprolite under Garry oak tree replicate 1 | place: USA:California | collected 2016-06-15
GGTCGTCGGCCTCGCCCGCTCGGACACGGCCGCCGCAACACTCCTGGCCGCCGGCGCCGAGGTGCACCGCGGCAACCTCGACGACCTCGACAGCCTGCGGAGCGGCGCGGTCGCATCGGACGGTGTCATCCACACGGCTTTCAACAACATCTCCGAAACCACGGACTTCGCGGCCTCGGTTCAGGCCGACCTCCGTGCCGTCGAAGCGATCGGAGCAGCGCTCGAAGGTTCCGGCAAACCCTTCGTGGTCACCGCCGGAACCTTGATGGTCACGCCAGGGCGCCTAGCAACGGAACAGGACCCGGGGCGGGACGGATTTCCCCGGGTTGCGTCGGAGAACACGACGATCTCCCTCGCAGAGCGCGGGGTGCGCTCGTCGGTCGTGCGGCTTGCACCGTCCGTGCACGGCGAGGGCGACAAGCACGGCTTCGTCCCGAGCCTGATCGGCATCGCTCGCGCAAAGGGCGTGTCAGCCTACGTTGGCGACGGCTCGAACCGCTGGCCCGCCGTGCATCGGCTTGATGCGGCGCGCCTGTTCCGACTGGCCGCGGAAGCCGCCCGGGCTGGCTCGCGACTGCACGGAGCCGGCGAAGAGGGTGTGCCATTCCGGGAAATCGCTGAGGCTATCGGCCGGCAGTTGAAGCTGCCGGTTGTCAGCATCGAAGCTTCGGACGCGGGCGCCCACTTCGGCTTTCTCTCCGCCTTCGTGTCGGCCGACAACCCGACGTCGAGCAAGCAGACACAGGAACTCCTGGGATGGCGGCCGGAGGGCCCTGCACTGATCGCAGACATTGAACAAGGTCACTACTTCAATCACGAGAGGTGATGTCCCGGCAGGTTGGTCGAACCAGTGCAACGACACGAGTCTTTTGTCGTGGTTGGGTGAAGGCCTCCCGATGGGGAGTGGAGCGGTCTCTGGCCCTTCTTTAAGCGCCGACCACATCCCAGTCCACGTTCCCTTTTTTGGCCCATCGTTGGGAGGTCACGGGAGTCGTCGTTTTGCGTTTGTCGTGAGACTTGAACCGAAGAACACCACCGCGCGGTTCAAGGGTGCGCATGCTTGCACAGTCGGGACACTCCACAAGCGAGACACCACTCTCCTGAAAACGCTTGAGATCAATGGGAACTATCCCAGAAAATGTGCATTTGGTCCATTGGGTGGGCTGGGACATTATTCGGAATAGACCATGCTTCCCATTGATGTCGTTCTCCTGCCATTTTTCTCCTGCTTCTTTCAGGTCTTGGGTAGATAATGGTCTTAGGCGTCCCTAAATGGGGAGATATGCGCGAAGTTGACATGAAGTGCAAGATAGCCTTGTAGCTCTTCCATTGCTTTCTTCTTTCCTCTGCCCATGGTCCCGCTTCCCCTTTGCCTTTCTCCTCTGTTGCTGGTAGACTAACTCGTAGCAGAAAACTGGCAGCAGAAAGTAGCTTTCTGCTGCCAGTTGGGAGCACCGGCGAATTTCTCGCACATCTCTGTACGCTCATGTTTGCTTCCACATCTTCAGTCCTTCAGAGATGATGCGAATAATGAGGACAGAAAACTCGCAGCAGAAAATTTTGAAGGGCGAAATGGCGAAAAATGACAGAACCATCACACAGTGTTCCTTTCCCTCAACCTGGCACGCACGAGTGGATTGCAAGCTATCAGCGCCCATCTATCACCAGACTCGACGAAGCAACCGTTGATGCCTATACATGTATCTTGCGTCAATTCATCACATGGGTTGCCAGGCGACCTGGACAGAGCAAACACTTTCAGCCTGAACAACTGACCACAACGGGTGTTGAAGGCTATCTCTCGTTGCTCGAAGACCAAGGGTATAGTGTGAGCCATCGCACCTGCGTCAAATCGGTGATCAAACACTTTTGCCAATGGCTCTTCGAAGAGAAAGAAGCCCTCAAACGCAATCCGACCAGCGGCATAGAAATCAAAGCCGTGCCTTCACTTGCGCCGCGTGTCCTTTCACCAGATCAACGCTTTGTCCTTCGTAACCTCGTCGAGAAAGCCGACGACGTGCGTGGCAAGGCGCTGTTTGCTTTGGGCTACTTCGCGGGATGCCGCGTGAGCGATGCAGCTTATCTGCTCATGGAGCATACTCATGTGGGCCCAAAGATTGGCTGGCTCCATGTCGGACACAAAGGGGAAAAGTTCCGGGACATAAATCTCCTCAACGCAGCACGCCGTCCGCTGTTTGACTACATCCAGCATGGTGGACGTGACGCAGAGAGCCTATATGTCTTTACCTCTCAACGCAGCCCGCGTCTCACGGAAGATGGCATTCACCATTGATTCCGCACGCTCAAACTGCAGGTGAAAGACAAGCTGAAACTCTTGAAGGGATAAAGAAGCCAGGAGAAGTGAGCCTGAGATCCTGGCGAACATGGCCCGGCGCTACGTCGCTTTTTTCGCCATGAGCGTTACATGTGACGTGAACGTTGGTGGCAGGCGTGATCACTACACCGCAGCTGGATTCATGATCTGGACAGCGATCTCGCGCACACCCTGGCTGTAGGGATGATCAGGAGAGGCCAGACTGAAAATGCCAGCGCTGCCTAGCTCGATCATTTCCTCCGAGACGGGTAAAATACCAGCCACAGGGGCGCTATAGATACTTTGCACCTGTTGCCGCAAGGAGGCCTTGTCCAGTTTGGGGAGCACCTTATTGACCACCAGCAGCAGTCGCTTCACTTTGAGCTTGCGAGCGACTTCGACGGTCACTGCCGTGCCCTGGAAGTCTTGCTGGTCGGGTCGCAAGAGCAGGACCAGGATGTCGGAGAGAATGAGGGAGAGCAGCGTTTCCTCATTGAGGCCTGGATGCGTGTCGATGAAGAGGTAATCGAGCTGAAAGGTCTTGATCAACGTGCGCAAACCATCGGTGAGCAGGTTGACCTCATAGCCTTCGCGCAACACGCGCGTAATCTCTCCGGCCTTGATGCTGGAAGGGATGAGGTAGAGTGCGCCTCCCTGTGCTGCCGGGCCAAGCCTGGCTGTGACATCGTGCGCCGACTGCTCGATACCACAACGCCCATGGAGGTAGTCGTTGAGGGTCAGGCCGGTCGTTTGACCATCCATGCCAAAGAGGACATGCAGCCCGGGGGATTGGATGTCGGTATCGATCACCGCAACGCGTTTGCCCTGTTGGACGACACAGCTGGCCAGATTGGCGGTCAGGTTGGATTTGCCTGTCCCACCTCGATAGGAGTGAACGGAAACAATGGTAGACATGAGAGCATAGACTCCTTTCTGTTGTTGGTTTGTTGATCAGGTCAGGTTTTGCGTGCTGTCTTTCCTGCGAGCTGCACTTCGATTTCTAGCTGATCGGTCTCAGGAGCGCTTCCTGTGCTGTCTTTCTTCACGCTCTCTCGCAGGGGGAGGATGAACTGTTTCCTGGCCCCATCCAGATGAAACTCCCGGCTGTCCTTGCCTGAAGATACTCTTAAGAGAGCAGGAAGATTTTCCGATTGGCCTTCCGCCGTCACCCGGTGCAGCCAGACGAGCAGTTCCTGCGCCTTTGAAGGCACCTGGAATTTTGCAGAGTGCAGTTCAGGGAATTCCGGGATAGCACCACTGGCCGCCTGGTACAGGCGCTCTCCATCGGCATAGCCCAGCGCGACCCGCGCTTGAGTTGCCAGCTTCCCACTGTCCGTCACCGTAAACGTACCGCTGCTTTGCTCTGGCACCGCTGGCTCTTCTTGCCGAACCTCGATCACCAGGCGGCGAGCAAACGCGCCCTTTCGCACCATGAAGCAGGTCATTGCCAGGATAACTACCCCAACGAGTATCGCCACCACCCTTTGGAAAGCGTTCTGCCAGATAAAGAGCCCATGCAGGAACAGGATGCTCACAGCTACCAGGTAGATACTCCCTGCTACCAGGGGATGCGCCAGAAACGGCAAAACGAACCCCGGCACATGTTCTCCCTTCCTGCGGCTGGCCAACAGCAGTAACACCGGAAATACCCCTGCCATCACGGCGACGGCGACGATCCCCACAAAACTCAGCACCTGGGAAAATGACTCCAGCTTGTGTACTAACAGCCACTCCACTACCAGAAAAATCAGGAGCAGTGGACTGAGCCCGAGCCAGGAACGGGCATCTTCTCCTTGTACCAGTTCTTTCACGCGCCCCAGCCGCCGTATCCCTATACCCTTCTGCATCCTTTGAACTGCGTCGCGTTTGCGCGTGGCCACCTTCCCCGCATCGTCCAGCGCCTGCCAGATAGCACGAGTCGCCTGCCGCCTGCGCCGAGCGGCAAAATGCACGTGATACCACGCCTGGCCGTGCTCCCTGGTCTCTAACAAGACACCTTGCTCCACCAAGCGGTTCAAAACGGTCTGGGTCGCCTGCTCAGATTGCTCCAGGACGTCAGCCACTTCCTCTACACTCGCTTGCTCTCGCCCCGCGAGCCAACTCACTACGGTCATATCAGGAGTTTGGGCAGTCTCAGCCATCTCCTGGAAGTCGAACCCGAGCGTCTCCCACTTTCCCTCATACGCCATCCGCATGGAGGTGACCAGTTGTACGCGCACTATATCGGCACTGGCAGTCACGATGTTTACCGTCAGTTGGATGCTCTGAGGGGGAAGTTTTGGGACAGGTTCAGCGAGCAGCGTTGTGGCTGCTTCCCAGGTATCATGCACCTCCACCTCAAAGCGGCGTGTGTCCCCCTCCAGGAGAAGATCCAGGCGAAACTGGGGGCGGGAAGTCTGGGGGACTTCCTTCGTCCCTTTCAGGCCCAGATACGTCAGAGCCAGGCTGACCTTGGCTTTGCCGCGCGGGGTAAATATGAGCTTGCCTTGTCGTCGCCCAAGCAGCAGGGTATGTCGAGACTGGCCAGGGATCCACTCCCGCACCGTGAAGAAGAGCGCCAGGCTCAAGTGGATGGAAGCCATGCCCATGGCGAGGATGGCCAGCAGGACTCCAAAGACATTCACCGCAGGGCCTGCCAGTTGAACGAGTGGCGTCAGAGCCGTGCCTGAGAAACCTGCCAGGACCTGTGGCGCAATGGCCCCATTGACCGCCACGGCCCACAGGATGTACAGGATCATCGCACTGGCCTGCGCTGCCATACACCCCAGAGCCAGGGAGCGTCCACTGGGATCGCGCTGGAGCACACTCCTGGCACAACTGTTGACGGAGAAGTGGCCAAAGTAGGCGGCAAAAATCACGCCGAAGATCAAGCCCAGGAGAGCTGGTTCAAAGGGTTGCCCGTTGAGGAAGGGGACATGCACGTACAGCAGGTTCTCCACTCGGAGGTGTCCGAGAGCAAGTCCTGAGAGGATCAGGATCAAACCCAGGTTGATCGCACCGACCACCAGGGCACTCGAGACGGTGGCATGCAAGGTTTTGCGCCGCACAAAATACAACCCAAGCAGAAACAGGACGCCCGCCCAGACTTCGGCGCCGATCGGCGTGGCACCAGCCAGGGTGAGCGAAAACCCGAGATAGAAGGCCAAAAGCGCCAAAAAACAAATGGTCACCACCATCGCAGTCAGGATGAGCGAACCGGCTCTTCCCAGGTAGTCCTGGACCAGCCGGCCCAGGTAGCTTCCCTGGTAACGGATCGAGCCGTTGCGCGTCACCGCTTCCGCCATCGCCGCGATGGTGAGGACATTGATCACGCCTATCACCACCAGCACGACCACGCCGGCCAACGGACCCACCCCTGCCATGGCAATGGGCAACGCCAGGATGGAAGCTCCCACTATCTCCGTGAAGGTCAGGGCATAGGCCGTCCAAAACGGCGGTAAGTGTTCCAGCCACCCGCTCAGCTTGTTCCACCGCCAGCCGATCCACTCGGGCAGACTCACCCGCCTCGTATAGATCGTGTCAAGCGGCTGCCGGTACTGGCGCTGGAAGGCTTGTTCGACTCCCTCACTGTCGAGTCCTAACGCCTGCCTGATGTGGGGAATGTCCCGCTGTGCAAAGCGATACTTCTGCCCCAATACGTGAGCCAGGGCTGCTTGCAGGGTCCGGTTGGGCGGTACCAGGGATTGCCAGTGGGGGGCATAGCGTTCCAGGTCGCGAATCGTGGGACGAACAGGGGGTTCGCGGCCTTCTGCCAGGGCTTCAAAGAACGCCAGGTCCTGCTGCTCGGCGGTCTCTTCGCTCAGGTAGCGGTCGACTGCCCGGCGCGATTGCAGCATGAGAGAGGCGGTGCGGCTCTCGATTTGAAACAGGAGCAGGCGCGCCCGCTTCGCCGAGAATCCTCCCAGCACCTCCTCAGGGGTGAACAGCTCATCATCGGTTGACATCGATCACTTCTCCTTCAGCGCTCATTCTGTGCAGAACCCGCTACACAACGAGGTTCACCTGAGCGGGTTGTGGTAACTTGCTGTTTCATGTTGCACCTGCTCCTTCGCTGGCAAGAGCCTGGCAGACGCGCTGGTACTCCTGCTCGAGGCGGGTGATCAGTTCTGCCGCCCCTTCGACCGTTCCGCGCTTGCCGATGGTCTCCAATTCGACGCTGAGCGCGGCCATCATACGGGCTCCCAGGTTGTTACTGCTGCCCTTGAGGTTATGAGCCGCCCGTTTGAGCGGCTCGGGCTGCCCTTCGGCCACGGCCTGGCGCAGGACCTGCAGGAGTGGCGGTGTTTCGAACTGGAACGCCTCGGCCAGTTCCTGCACGATATCCGGCTCCCCTTCTCCCTGGAACTGACGGAGTTCAACCAGCACTGCCGGGTCGAGGGCCGGACCAGGCCCGGCTTGCTCTTCAGTTTCCAGGGTGAGGGGAGCAGTCTTCACTGGCGCAAGCGGACTCGTCGGACGCCGGTGTATTCGCGCCCATTGTCCAACCCGCTCCAGAGCCTCCTGGAGTACGTTGATCTGAATGGGCTTGGTGAGGTAGTCATCCATGCCAGCCGCCAGACACTCCTCGCGGTCGCCCTGCATGGCGTTGGCTGTCATGGCGATAATGCGTGGGCGCTGCGAGGCCTCCCATCCTTCATGAATGGCACGCGAGGCCTCCAGGCCGTCCATTTCGGGCATCTGCACATCCATCAAGATGACGTCATAGCGCTGCCGCTGCAAGGCTTCCAGGACTTCCAGGCCGTTCGCGACGACATCGGCCCGGTAGCCCATGCGCTCCAAGAGCCGCAGTGCCAGTTTCTGATTGACCGTGTTGTCTTCGGCCAGCAGGATACGTAAGGGCAAGCGCCGACCCAGCAGCGCATCAAACTGTCCACCGGTCGCCTCTGTTGGCTTGAGCACAGGCCGAGCCTGCTCAGCTTCGGCAAAAAGAGAGACCAGCACATTGTACAGTTGCGAAGGCTTGATCGGCTTGTGCAGGAAAGCGGCGAATTCGACGCCTTGCGTCTCGATGTCGCGCCGCCCCAGGGACGTGAGCATGACCAGGGGCAGCGCCTTCGCGTTCTGATAGCCGCGGATCTGCTCGCCGAGCATCAGGCCATCCATGTCGGGCATCTGCATATCCAGAATGGCCACGTCGAACGGAACGTCTGCCTGCATGTGTGCCAGCGCTTCCTGGCCAGAAGCATAGGCGTAGGGGAGCATGCCCCAGGACTGCGTCTGTAGGGTGAGGATGGAGCGGTTGGTTTCGTTGTCATCCACAATCAAGATGCGCTTGCCGGCGAGGTGGGGCTGGCCGCTCTCCAGGTAGGGGCGCAAGCGAGCGGGCGCGGCCTCGGCCAGAAGGGTGAAATGAAAGGTCGAGCCCACTCTGCTCTCGCTTTCGACCCACATGGTCCCACCCATCAATTCGGCCAGGCGCTTGCTGATCGCCAGACCCAGCCCGGTCCCGCCGTAGCGCCGGGTCGTCGAGGCATCCACCTGGCTGAAGGAACGGAACAGGCGTGCCTTCCCCTCCTCTGAGATACCGATGCCCGTATCTCTGACCGCGAAATGCAGGTCGTAGAACGCTAATTCCTCACTGTCCTGCTCAGGCGCAACTGCATCCGTGCGCCTGGGAATGCGAGCTTCCAACGCCGCTGGGTCGCGGCTACGCTGCGCGTCAGGAAGCTCGAAAGGCAGCCTGGCTTCAACTGAAATGACGACTTCGCCTTGTTCCGTGAACTTGACGGCGTTGGAGAGCAGGTTGACCAGCACCTGGCGCAGGCGGGTCACATCACCGTACACCGCAGCAGGCCCCCGATCGTCCAGTTGGTAGGCGAGGTCGAGGCCTTTTTCGCTGGCTCTGGGCACCAGGAGATCAAGGGCCGACTCCACGCACTCACGCAGGTCAAAGGGCTGCTGTTCCAGTTCGAGTTTGCCGGCTTCAATTTTGGAGAAGTCCAGAATGTCGTTGATGATGGTTAACAAGGCATCGCTGCCCGTGCGCACCGTTTCGGCATACTCACGCTGCTCGAAGGAGAGACTCGTGTCGAGGAGCAAGCCAGTCATGCCAAGGATAGCGTTCAGCGGGGTGCGAATCTCGTGGCTCATCATGGCCAGGAAGGCGCTTTTCGCCTGGTTGGCCGCTTCGGCGGCGGCTCTGGTCTGCTCCAGGGCCTCCATCGCCTGCTTGCGCTCCGTAATATCGCGAATGTAGGCGGTGAAGACAGGTGGTCCGGCCAGTGGAATGTCGGCGATAGCCAGGTCAGCAGGAAACTCAGTGCCATCCGCACGCATGGCTGTCACCTCGACTCGCTTGCCGATCAGCGGGCCTTTCCCTGTTTGAAGATACTGAGCGAGACCATGGTAATGCTGCTCGCGTAGAGAGGCAGGCATGAGGAGTTTTGCCATGTCTTGACCCAATACCCCCTCGCGCTGATACCCGAACATCTTCTCGGCAGCTGGATTAAATTCGATGATCCTACTCTGCTGGTCAATGGAGACGATGGCATCAAGGGCGGTCTCCAGGATCACTCCTTTGCGGGCCTCACTTGCCCGCACGGCCTGCTCCGCCTGCTTGCGTTCAGTAACGTCCAGATAGAGTGCCAGAGTTCCAGCGCGCCGACCTTCTACCATCACCGGAACACCCAGGGCTTCCAAATCCCTGTGCCGCCGCCGGGTCATCACATGAACGACCTCTCCTTTCTTGATACGGAAAAGGTTGTGGACGACCTCGGCATAATACTCTGGACTGCTCACCACTTCAACCAAGTTGCGCCCGATGATTTCGGCCTGAGTGCAGGCGAACACCTGCTCAAAGGCGGGGTTGCAGGCCACAATCTTGTCATCAAGGTCAGCACTGACGACAGCGATGGGGCTATTGTTCATCAACGCCTCAAAATACTGCCGCTGACTGTGAGCTTCCAGGTACAACCGGGCATTGTCGCGCGCGACTTTCGCCTGTTCCTCCCGGGCTTGCTCTAAGGCTTGCATGGCCTGCTTGCGCTCGGTGATATCTCGCAGGACAATCAGGCGACCACTGAGTGAGCCGCGCCGGTCGGAGAGGGGCGAGATGCGCAGATCAAAGGAGCGGGCTGCTCCATCTACCGCAAGGACGATCTCCTCGTGGGCCTCGGTTGTGCTGCGAAAGCGTTCGATCTGGTCGGACCAGGCGGAGGCGACCTGGGCGGCAGGTTGTCCAATCAGTTCTGCCAGCGGACGACCAAAGAGACGTTGTGCCGCCGGGTTAAGGTCCGTAATGCGGTTGTGCTGATCCAGCACGATCACGGCATCGCTCATACTTTCGACGACGGTATGGCGTGCCACCGGGACGAGGTCCAACAGCCGAAAGCGCAAGAGATTCCAGGCCATTGCCAGACCCGTGACCGTAAAGGTCAACGGGGTAAGGTCCAGATGAGGTAACGGACTCAAGCCAAAGATGGTCACGACGTTGCTCACCCACGGTACGAGCACCGCAATGATCAATGCACTGATCTGCCCACGATAGAGAGATGCTCTACGCCTGAGTGTCGGGATGAAGGAAACGAGCAGTGCGGTACCAAGTAAAAGTAGCAGGTACGAATAGCCGACGTTGATCCAGTACCAGGTACCACGTGTGATGACCAGCACAGTGTAAGCACTGCTGATCTCCAGGCCCACTTTCGCATGGACTAGATGATGAAGATCGTTGGTCCAGACCAAAACCAGGGTAATGAGCGGTTCAATAGACAGCAGAACGAGCAAACGAGGTGTGAGCCATTTCGTGCGACCGGTGTATTGGAGCGCCAGGGTAAGCCATGCTGCCGGTACAATGACGATCCCCAGGTATTCAATGGGGACCCAAAAGAGTTTCGTGGGGATGTCCGCGCCTGCCAGTTCCAAAGCATATCCGAGTGACCACTCAGCGATGGCCAGCATCAGGATACTGAACGGGGCGACGCCAACTATCGAGCGGCGTCTCCAGGCGAAGAGCGCGATCCCTGCTGAGAGAGCCGCTGCCAGCACGACAGGAAAGAGATACGGGGTAAACCGCCAGTGCATCGGGCCTCTCCTTTCACGCCCCACCATCCAGCTTGTGAACCGCGTTTCCTTGCATTCCGTCCTCCTCGTCGGCCCTGGCCCGCTTGCGGAGCTCGTCCGCTTTGCCCAGCAACTGCTGGAAGTACTCGCTCTCGGTGATATCGGCGACCTCGCGGGCGCGCCTCTCCTGGTCAATTTCAATGCGTAATTGCTGCACTTGTCGTTGCAGGTGCTGCTCACGTGCGTAGACCTGGCGCGCCATCTCCTGAAAGACCAGGGCCAACTGCCCCAATTCATCGCTGCGCCGGGCCACTTCATCCAGACTTTCCGGTTGAAAGGTACTGGCCTTGATGGCTGCCGCTGCTGCTGTCACTCGCCCCACCTGCTGCAAATAGTCGACCTCCTGATCACGCAGCCGTTTTCGTTCCAGGCAAGCCGTGAGCCTGGCACGCAGCAGCACCGGGTTGAAGGGCTTGGGGAGGTAATCCTGCGCGCCCAATTCAATACATCGCACGACGCTCTCCAGCTCTTCCACGGCAGAAATCATGATCACCGGGAGGTCGCGCAGGCGGGGGTCGGCCTTGAGCTGTTCCAACACCTGGTAGCCGTCCATTGCGGGCATCTGCACGTCCAGCAACACCAGGTCAAAGGGCTCGGCCTGCAGTTTTTCCAACGCCTGCCGCCCGTTTTCGACCAGCGTGGCCTGGTAGCCGAGTTTGGTCAGGTAGCATCCGGGTCATTTCATACCTGCTCCTTCCCAGCTACTTCAGCTCCATCGATGTAAACATCAATGCGACCTTGATGGAGAAAAGGGCGGAATAGGAAAACGAGTACAGCTTACTGTTCTCTGGAGAACGATGGGATATGAGAGCAATCAGTGTATGGTGGGTCAGTACCGATGTGTATACTGTCAGACCATAAAGTTGAGAGTCTCAGACGAAATAAGACTCGACATAAGCAAATCGTGAACAAAAACGCTTGCCCTTGTTGCGGCTACTGAAATATATCAGATCGGAAGTAACAATACAAGAGATTTTCCTGATGTTTCAAGCTGGCTATGGTTCCATCAGCCTGCGGAACAAAGAGACACCGGCCCTCCGGCGCGACGAGCACGTCTCCCCTGGCGGCAGGGGAGACGCTCACCTTAGCAGGCAGCCCAACATGAATGAGTTATAAGGCAAATCTGCCCGGCAGGACAGTCGCAGTCGCTGTTGCAAAACCCGCCTATGAAGGAGCCAGTGCAATAGAAGTTCTCGAAGTCATTATCGAAATCGCATTCTCCGCAGGGGCAAAATCCGTCTTCCACGCAGGGCGTCGCGCACGTGCCGTTGCAGAGCTTGACCTTACCGCATGGGCAATCCGAGCACGTCCCATTGCAGCAGCTCTGGCCCGAGGCACAGCTAGAGACACACGTACCACCCTGGCAGGTTGAGCAGGCATCGCAGCAGGTCGAGCCACATACGTTGGCGTTATCGCAACATGTGCCACCAATGCAGGTCTGTGTCGACGTACAAGTGGAGACACACGTGCCGGTGGTGGGGTCGCACTTTTGACACTGGCTGGCAGCACAAGGAGCGGCCAGACAGGTCGAGCCACATACATTGGCATTGGCACAACAACTGCCACCCAGACAGGTGGCGCTGCTGC
>WNGL01035048.1_pt1 | contig 11958 bp, 14 predicted proteins | sample 5400591 | NCBI WGS metagenome assembly WNGL01 (sample SAMN13153377, study PRJNA577476) | soil metagenome | isolation source: 80 cm soil or saprolite under Garry oak tree replicate 1 | place: USA:California | collected 2016-06-15
CGCGGAGACGGCGTCCGAAGAGCAGGTCTGGACGAAGGAAGTCTCCTTCAGCCGGACTGCCGAGCCCGAGCCCGCACCCGAAATCGAGCCTGTTGCAGCAGCACCGGTCGAAGCGGCCGCCGCCGAGGCGCTCACCGAGACCTGGAGCGCCACGCCGGCCCTGCCGCCGCAGCCCGTGCCTCAGCCTGAGCCCGTCGTCGTGCATCCGCCGGTTCCCGCCGCAGAGCTGCCGCCGGACCCGGAGCAGAAGGTCCCGTTCTGGAAGAAGGACCTGTCGTTCGGCGGCGGCAAGAAGCGGGAGCAGGCCCCGAAGGCCCCCAAGGCGGCGCGCACTCCGAAGGAGCCGAAGGCTCCGAAGGAGCGCAAGCAGAAGCAGTCGAAGGTCAAGGCGGCGCGCGGCGGCAAAGGGGCGAAGCGCCTCGTCGGGCTCAAGGTCGGCGCCTCGCAGCTCGCGGCCGCACGCGTTTCGAACAACGGCGCCGCGGAGCTGCTGCAGGTTGCGCGCGAACCGCTCGAGCCCGGAATCGTCGTCGGCGGGGAGCTGCGCGACCCCGACGCGCTCGCCGAAGCGTTGAAGGCGTTCTTCGCGAAGCACAAGCTTCCCAAGAAGGGCGTCCGGCTCGGGATCGCCAACAACCGCATCGGCGTGCGCACGTTCGACATCGCCGGCATCACGGACCAGAAGCAGCTGACCAACGCGATCCGGTTCCGCGCGCAGGAAGCGCTGCCGATCCCGATCGACGAGGCGGTGCTCGACTACCAGGTGCTCGGCGAGGGTGTCGACGAGGAAGGCCAGCCGACGAAGCACATCCTGCTCGTCGTCGCGTACCGCGAGTTGATCGACCGCTACATCGACGCGTGTAAGAAGGCGGGGATCGGCCTCGCCGGCATCGATCTCGAGGCGTTCGCGCTGTTGCGTGCGTTGCAGGCGCCGCAGGAGGGCGCAGGCACCGATCCAAGTGCTGCACTGGTCGCGGTCGCGATCGGACACGAGCGCTCGACGTTCGCCGTCTCCGACGGACGCGTGTGTGAGTTCACGCGCGTGCTGGAGTGGGGCGGATCTGCGCTCAACGTTGCGATCGCACGCGCGCTAGACGCCGCGCCGTCCGAGGTCGAGGGCGCGAAGCGGGCGCTCGCGCTGACGGACGAGATGGTGCCTGACGGCTTGACTCCGGAACAGGCGAAGAAGGCTCGGGATGCCATGCGCCGCGCTATCCAGACGTTCGCGCGCGAGCTCGTCTCCTCGCTGCAGTACTACCAGAACCAGCCCGGCTCGCTGGGCATCGGCGAGATCGTGCTGACGGGTGGCACGGCGCACCTGCCCGGCCTCGCCGGTGAGCTCGAGCGCCTGATCGGCGTGCGCGTGCGCGTCGGCGATCCGCTCGCGCGCATGAAGGTGTCGAAGAGGATAGGCGAGACCGAGCAGATCGGGTCACTCGCGGTCGCGATCGGCCTCGGGATCGAGGACTAGTGCCCCTCCCAGCAATACATGCCCGGCGGCATTACTGGAAGGGGCACTAGGCGATGCGTGCCGTCAACCTGCTCCCGCGAGACCATGGTCAGCGGACGATCAAGAAGGAGAGCCTGCCCGTCCTCGTGGGCGCCTGCTCCGCCGTGCTCATGCTGGCGGTGCTCGGGGCGATGTTCATGATGGGGAGCGGCAAGATCGCGGCTCAACAGCGCAACCTCGACGACCTCAACCGTCGCTTCCAGGCACTGCCTCCGCCTCCTCCGGGGCCGACGGCCGCGGAGCAGGCGCTCGCCGGCGAGCAGAGCGCGCGGGTGACGGCGCTGAGCGCCGCGCTCGCGAGCCGCGTCTCGTGGGACCGCGTCTTCCGCGAGTTCTCGCTCATCCTGCCGGACGACGTCTGGCTGACCGAGCTGAGCGCCAAGTCCCCGATCTCGCCGGCCACGAACGCTGCGAGCGAGACCGGCACCGGGACGCCGTCGGAGTTCACCATCACGGGTCGCACGTATTCGCACGACGGTGTGGCGCGGTTGCTGTCCCGTCTCCAGGTCGTGCCCGACCTGACGAACGTCCAGCTCGTCAGCTCGACGCTTGCGAAGGTCGGCAACCAGGATGTCGTCGAGTTCTCGATCGCCGCCGACATCAAATCCGCCTCGGGGACGGGCTCGTGAAGAACCGGAAGCCGCTCCCGCAGCAGGCGATGATCGCGATCGTCGTCGGTGCCGTGCTCCTGTTCGGCCTCGGGGGCTGGTTCCTGGTCGTGCATCCGCAGGGCGGCAAGGTCGCGAACCTCAAGCGGCAGGCGACCGACGTTCAGGAGAGGATCGACGCCTACAACCAGCAGGTCGCCGCGGCGCGCTCCGCGCCGAAGATCGAGGTTGCAGACGTCTACCGGCTCGCGAAGGCGATGCCTGACAAGATCGACATGCCGGACCTCCTGCTCGAGCTGAGCCAGCTCGCCCGCGACACCGGGATTCGCTTCGACTCGATCTCGCCGCAGACCCCTGCCGGGATCGGCAGCTACAGCGTGCTTCCGATCTCCGTCACGTTCAACGGCAACTTCTACAACCTGGCGGACTTCCTCTACCGGCTGCGTTCGCTCGTGACCGTTCACGCCGGGCGGCTCGATGCGACCGGGCGCCTGTTCGCGGTCGACACGCTGACCTTCAACGAGAGCCCGCTCAAGTTCCCGAACATCCAGGCTTCGCTCGTGATCGACGCCTTCGTCTACGCGGCGGCCCCCGCACCGGCACCGGCCGCGGCACCGCCCGCGACGACGCCGTCGGCGGCGACGACCACAACCACCGGCAGCTCCGCAACGAGCGCGTCGGCGACAGGAGCCCCGTAATGGCGAAGAAGCACGTCGATCCGCTCAAGGCGAAGCAGAAGAAGCAGAAGATCATCGCCGCCGTCCTCGGCGTCTTGTTCGTGGGTCTGCTCGCGTTTCAGGTGCCACGCGTGATGAAGCAGCTGCATCCTTCCGCGCCGCCCGTGGCCGCGGCGACGACAACGACTGCGGCCCCAGCGGCGGGGACCCCGACGCTGGCTGCGCCGACCCTCGCCGGCAGCGGCCAGTCGCCGAGCACGACGGGCAGCGGCTCCTCGGATCTCTCGTCGGCCACGGCGACGGTTCAGGACGGCCAGCTGGCCTCGTTCAGCCTGTTCGCCAGCAAGGATCCGTTTGCGCAGCAGCTCAGCGACGAAAAAACGAGCAGCAGCTCGGGCTCAACGTCCTCCTCGAGCGGCGGGTCGTCGTCCGGTGCCGGCTCCAGCTCCGGTTCCAGTTCCGGCGCAGGCGTCACCGGCGCGAAGGCGCCGGCGCCCGGAAGCGCGGTCATCTCCGTCAACGGGACGCTCTACTCGGTCTCCGTCGGCACCGACTTTCCACAGGCGAGCGCGACCGATTCGTCCGTCGTCCCGCTCTTCCATCTCGTCTCGTTGACGGCGCACTCGGCGAAGATCTCGATCGCCGGAGGCTCGTACGCGAGCGGCGCACCGACCGTGACGCTGACCGAGAACAAACCGGTCACCCTGATGAACACCGCCGACGGCGTCCGCTACAAGCTGATCCTGAAGCCGGTCGGCACGGCCGTGTCGAGGACGCCGGCTCCGACGTCGACCTCGTCGACGACGGTCACGGTTCCGCCGCCGTCCTCGCCGTAAGGCTGGGGTCAGACCCCCGGAGGGGTCAGACCCCTGAAGTTCCTACGCCGGATTCGTCGACGAATCGAACGTCGACGAGACGCGCGCGTACGTTCTCGACGGGTCGCTGGCCGGACGGACGACGACGGTGATGGTCTTCAACTGATTGCCGCCGCTGGGCGCGTCGTAGTAGAGGTAGGTGTCGACGCGGTACGAGCGGTGGTCCGGGCCGGTCGTCGTGTAGCTCGGATCGCACGAAGTCGCCGGGACATTCGTGGGGCAGTTCGTAACCGTGGCGACGAGAGCCTTCGGCGCGACCGGGTTCTGCATGTTCGAGACGTAGACCGTGTCGGCCGTGTAGGTCGAATCCGCGACCGCCGAATTCCATTCGCTGGTGACGAAGACGATGTTGTCGTAGATCAAGCCGCGATACGACTCGATCTGCTTGTCCGCGAGGGCGGAGCCGGTGGAGACCCGGCTGGCACGCGCGATGGCGGCGTTGCCAGAGGAGAACGCGGCCACGATCGCGAGGATGCCGACATTGAGCATCACCATGGCCATCAGAAGCTCGAGCAGGCCGAAGCCGCCCTCGTCACGCGCGCGTGTGTACACGTAGTGGCTATCGGCAACCCTCTTTAGAGCCTCAACCCCCTTGCCGATAGCCACTGTGAGGGACTAGCTGTGGCTGCATTCACCTATTCCGCGATCAATGCCGACGGTCTGGAGCTGACGGGTGAGCTCCACGCCCCAGACGTCTCCGGGGCGCGCGAGCAACTCCGGATTCGCGGGCTGCTCGCGAACCGCGTCGACGAGCTTCCGGCCTCGGGCGACCTTGGCGCCAGAAACGTCTTCAAGAAGGTCAAGCCGAAGACGCGATGGTCGAGGCCGGGGAGGCTGCCGGGATCCTGGACGAGGTCCTCGACCGCGTCGCGATGCACATCGAGAAGGCGACGCAGATCAGGCGGCGTGTGAAGGGCGCGATGCTCTACCCGACGATGGTGCTGTCGTTCGCGACGCTCGTGCTCGTCGGCTTGCTGATGTTCCTCGTCCCGGTTTTCGTGCACATCTTCGGGCAGCTCGGCGGCCAGCTTCCGACGCTGACGCAGTACGTCGTCAAGGCGTCGAACATCCTGAAGCACAAGTACTACATCATCTTCCCGGGCCTCGGCCTGTCGATCTTCGGCTTCCGCAAGTGGAAGAAGACCGAGATGGGACGGAAGCAGTGGGACCGCTTCAAGCTCAAGATTCCGAAGATCGGCCCGGTCGTGCTCAAGGTGACCATGGCGCGTTTCTCGCGCACGCTGTCGACGCTCGTCTCGGCCGGCGTGGACATCATCAAGGCGCTCGAGATCACCGGTCAGACCGCGGGCAACTGGATGGTGGAGAGCGCCCTCTCGGACGTGCGCGCCAAGGTGCACGAGGGTGTCCCGATCGCGCAGCCGCTCGTCGACAACGCGATCTTCCCGCCGATGGTCAGCCAGATGGTGAAGATCGGGGAGGAGACGGGAGAGCTGGAGAAGATGCTCGGGAAGATCGCTGACTTCTACGAGGACGAGGTCGACTCGGCGATCAACTCGCTGACGTCGATCGTCGAGCCGCTGATGATGATCCTCGTCGGCTGTATGGTCGGCGTGATCGTGATCGCGATGTACCTACCGATGTTCAAGATGCTCTCGCTCGTCAAGTAGCTGCTGCTCTAGCGGACAAGCACGCGCCGCTCGTAGCGGGACAGCGTGCCTTCGTCGAGCGTGTAGACGATCGGCTCGGCCAGGAGCGACTCGCTGCCGAGCTGGGCCTTGAGCCTCCCGACCAGCAGCCCTTCGGCCAGCCACTCCATCGTCGGGGCGACATCGGCCTGTCCGCGGACGAGCCACGTCCCCTCGCCGAGCTCGCGCTCCTCGACGACCCGCGGCGGTCGCAGGAACCTGGCCTCGCCCACCGGCGAGCGGCGGCCGACCTGCTCGATCGCGTTCCGCGCCTCCTCGGGGTCGCTCGTGAGCAATTCGATGCTGTACCGGCGGTACCCACGCGGGCTCCGCGTGGCCGAGATGATCTGCGAGTTCGGGACGTACGTCCGGTCGCCGTTGAGTGAGCGAATGACGGTTGTCCGCAGGCCGAACTGCTCGACGATCCCGTTGACCTGCGCCGGCTCGAGCCGGACGAAGTCGCCGATCCCGTACCAGCGCTCGAAGGCGATCAGGGCGCCGGCGATGACGTCCATCAGAAAGCGCTGGGCGCCGAAGCCGACGAGCACGAGCACGAGCGCCGAGCCGCCCAGCGCCGCGATCGTTCCGGGCAGGAACGCGCTCGCGGCCAGAATGAGGATCACGATCGCGGCGACGTACGGAATCGCGGTTGCGATCAGGGCGAGCGCGGTCTCGCCCCGGCGCAGCCGTGCCAGCTCGCGTTCCTCGCCCGGATGGCGCGCTTCGAGGCCGGCGACGAGCCCACGCATGAGCCGTGACAGCAGGACCGCGGCGACGACCGCCACGGCCCCCCAGATCAGCCGGTCGTAGCGGCCGGAGAAAACTGCGATCAGCATTGGCTCAGTTTGCCCGAGCGATCGCCTCTGGGCGAAGCCCGGGCCGGTCGGACCCAGGTAGCGGCGGCAGGACTCGAACCTGCGACACGCGGATTATGATTCCGCTGCTCTAACCAACTGAGCTACGCCGCCAAGCCGTTTGATTTTAGCCACGCTGGGGCCCCGGCGGCCCGGTCTTTCCTCGAGGGTCCGGGCCATCCAGGAGCGGGCGTCCCCGGGGCCCTCCGGGCGCCGCTACACTTCCCTGTCCGCGCAGGGTCGGGGCCTTGTCTCGGCGTGCGCTTTCCCTTTACCGAAGCGAAGAGATGGCAACCGGAGTACGAGACAAGATCACGCTGGCCTGCAATGACTGCAAGCGGCGCAATTACATGAGCACGAAGTCGAAGCGGAATACGCCCGACCGGCTCGAGGTGCGCAAGTACTGCCGCTGGTGCGGCAAGCACACGGCGCACCGGGAGACGCGCTAAGTGGCCCGCCAGACCCGAGCTCAGCGACGCGCACGGCGGGCCGAGATGACCGCGGGCGAAGCCGCGCTCCCGGGCGGGCCTCCCGCACCGCCGCGGCGGCCGACTGCGCGCGCACAGCCGCTGAAGAAGGTCGAGTGGCCGGGACAGAACCAGCTGATCCAGGGCGTCGCCGTCGTCCTGATCGCCTGCCTGATCGTCGGCGTGTTCCTCTACGGCTCCGATCTCGTGTTCAAGCGCCTCGTCGAACAGGTCTTCGTCAAGTAGCCATGTTCCGCTGGTACGTGATCAACACCTACTCCGGCCACGAGAACAAGGTGAAGGCCAACCTCGAGCACCGGATCATGTCCATGAACCAGGCGCCGCGCTTCCGCCGTGTCGTCGTCCCGACCGAGCAGGTGATCGAGACGAAGGAGGGCCAGAAGGTCCAGACCGAGAAGCGTGTGCTGCCGGGCTACGTCCTCGTCAACATGGACATGACCGACGAGGCGTGGACGGTGGTCAAGAACACGCCCGGCGTCACGGGTTTCGTCGGCGCGGGTGCCAAGCCGGTGCCGCTCGGGCAGGCCGAGGTCGACCGCATCCTGCATACGGGTCGCGGCGACGGCGACCGGCCGCGCGCCCAGGTCGAGTTCTCGCTCGGCGAGTCGGTGAAGGTAACTTCGGGGCCGCTCTCCGACTTCGACGGCGAGGTCGTCGACGTCAACGCGGACCAGCAGAAGCTGAAGGTCCTCGTCGACATCTTCGAGCGCCAGGTCCCGGTGGAGCTGACGTTCGACCAGGTGAAAAAACTCGACTGAATCCCGTGCCAGACTTCAGTCTGGCTCGGGCGTAGATAGGAAGACATGGCCAAGAAGGTTCTGACATTGATCAAGCTGCAGATCCCCGGCGGGCAGGCGAACCCGGCGCCGCCGGTCGGGCCTGCGCTCGGCCAGCACGGCGTCAACATCATGGAGTTCTGCAAGGCGTTCAACGCGCAGACCCAGCAGGAGAACGGGCGCATCATCCCGGTCGAGATCACGGTCTACGAGGACCGCTCCTTCGACTTCATCACGAAGACGCCGCCGGCGGCCGTCCTGATCAAGGAGGCGCTGCGGATCGAGAAGGGCTCCGGTGAGCCGAACCGGGAGAAGGTGGGGCGTCTGAGCCGCGAGCAGATCCGCCAGATCGCGGAGACGAAGATGCCGGACCTGAACGCGCGTGACATCGACCAGGCGATGCGCATCGTCGCCGGCACGGCGCAGTCGATGGGTGTGGAAACGGACGTCCTCGGATGAGCGCGCACGGCAAGCAGTACCGCAACGCGCGCGCGGCGTTCGACCGCGAGACGGAGTACTCGCCCGTCGAGGCGATCCGGAAGCTGAAGGAGATGCAGACGGCGAAGTTCGACGAGACCGTCGAGGTGCATTTCCGTCTCGGCCTCAACGTCCGTCATGCCGACGAGCAGCTGCGCGGCACGCTGATGCTCCCGCACGGCAGCGGCAAGGAGGCGAAGGTCGCCGTCTTCGCCGAGGGCGAGAAGGCGAAGGAGGCGCAGGACGCGGGCGCGGACATCGTCGGTTCCGCCGATCTCGCCAAGCGCGTCGAGGAGGGTTTCACCGACTTCGACGTCGCGGTCGCGACGCCGGACCAGATGGGGAACGTCGGCAAGCTGGGCCGTATCCTCGGCCCGCGCGGATTGATGCCGAACCCGAAGACCGGAACCGTGACGATGGACGTCGCCAAGGCGGTGCGCGAGGCGAAGGCCGGCAAGCTCGAGTACCGCACCGACCGTGGTGCGAACGTCCACGTCTCGATCGGCAAGAAGAGCTTCGGCGAGCGCCAGCTGGTGGAGAACTACGCGGCGCTCGTCGACGAGATCGTGCGCGCGAAGCCGGCCGCGGCCAAGGGCCGCTACATCCGGCAGATCACGCTCACGAGTACGATGGGCCCAGGAATCCACGTCGATCCCGCAAAGACGCGCGGCATCGTCGAAGAGTTCGAGGGAGCGCAAGAAGCAGTTCCGGCTTAAATCACAAGCCCGACGCCAGAGACAGGAAGCGGCGCGCGAGCGCAGAGGTCTTCCCGAGGCGGATCGGTGAGAGAGGTTTTCGCCTCCTTCAGCGAGCCCGCCTATGTGCGGGCTCGAATCGTTCGAGGAGGTGAGTAGGTGAAGAAAGAGGACAAGGAACGCTTGGTCGCCGAGCTGACCGAGCGGCTGCGCACGACCGAGACGCTGCTCGTCGCCGACTACCGCGGCCTGACGATGCCGCAGATCGACGACCTGCGGACGAAGCTGCTCGAGCACGGCGCGCGCTTCGCGGTCGTGAAGAACACGCTCACCCGTCGCGCAGCCGAGCTTGCGGGCGCCGACACGTTGCTCGCCTTGCTCGAAGGCCCGACCGCGATCGCGTTCCTCGAGTCGGGCGGCGATCCCGTCGCCGTCGCGAAAGCGCTGGTCGACGCGGCCCGCGAGACGCGTGTCCTGGAGGTCCGCGGCGGCATGCTCGAGGGCCGGCCGGTCGAGCCGGGCGAGATCGAGTCGCTCGCGAAGCTGCCCCCGCTCGACATCCTGCGAAGTCAGGTGCTCGGAGCGGTCACCGGTCCGGTGACGGCGATCGTCGGGCTGTTCACGGCACCGCTGCAGGACCTGTACGGCCTGCTCGACGCGCGCATCGAACAGCTGGGCGCGGACACCCCCGAAGCAGCTAGTGGCTCTGAGCCACAAGCTCAAGAGGAAGCGGTGCCGGTCGCGGAAGAAACGCCGTCCGGCGAAGCAAGTGGCTCTGAGCCACAAAGTGAGACGACGCCGGTAGAGACGGCGGCTGAAGAGACAACCACTGAGACGCAAGAGGAGGAGCAGTAGATGGCTGCAAGTGCGGTCGACAAGGTGTTCGACGAGCTCGGGAAGATGTCCGTCCTCGATCTCGTCGAGCTGAAGAAGAAGATCGAGGACGAATGGGGCATCACGGCGGCCGCTCCGGTTGCAGTCGCTGCTCCGGGCGCGGTCGCAGGCGGGGGTGACGGCGCCGCCGCCGAGGAGAAGACTGCCTTCGACGTCGTCCTCACCAACGCGGGCGGCCAGAAGATCCAGGTGATCAAGGTCGTGCGCGCGATCACGGGCCTCGGTCTCAAGGAGGCGAAGGACCTCGTCGACTCGGCTCCGAAGCCGGTCAAGGAGGGCGTCGCCCAGGACGAGGCCGACTCGATCAAGGCGCAGCTCGAAGAAGCCGGAGCCACCGTCGAGGTCAATTAGGCGCGCAGCGCCCGTCCGCGAAGCGGACCAGTGGAGGGGGTCTGGGGGACCGGAAGGTTCCCCCAGCTCCAACCCCTAGCTCAGGGAAAAACCGCCGAAACGCGGGATTTCCCCTATTCGAGGGGCTTTTCGGCCCAAGCGCAAGGATCCCGCGGCCGATTGATCTCTTGAGGCGTACGCCTCTGAATCCCCCTCGAAGGAGAGAGACCGCATGAAGCATTTCATCCCTCTGGCCGCGCTCTTTGCGGCCGGCGTCGTGGCCTCGTTCGCGCTCGCGGCGCCCCCGCCCGGAACCGGGCCTTCCAGCTCGTCCTCGACCTCGACGTCGAGCGGGCCGGGCAAGTCGGGCGACCACGCGAAGGCGAAGTGCCGCCCGCTCAACCTGAAGGGCACGGTTGCCGGCGGCACGATCGCGTTGAACGTGACGAAGGCTTCCGGGCCGCGCGGGAAGCAGCTTCTGAACACAACGGCCAACCTGACGGTCAGCGGCAAGGTCAGCGTCCAGGCGTGGTCGTGTGCGGCAGCCGGCTCGACCGCGGCACCGCAGCTCGTGCTCAGGCAGCTCCATGTCGGCGGGTCGCCTCAGGCACCCACCACAACCACCACTCCATAGGACCAGAGGAAAAGGCTGGGGTCTGACCCCTCGGGGTCAGACCCCAGCAGTTCGCTCTCCGCCTGGAAAACCGGGCCGCGGTTCGCTACACTTCCGGCAGCATTCGGCGGATTCCGCAGGGCTTCCCTTGCGCAGAAGTGGGGTTCTCGGGTACCCTGGCGGGTTGCGCCGCTGTTCCGCTGTCCACGCCCGTCTGCCCGCCGTTCCAGTTCTCGCACCGTATTTCTAAGGGAGGCTTCATCACTTGACCACCAAGGTCGCTGCGCCAAGCGCGCGCACCAGTTTCTCGCGTCTCAAGCACGTCCTCGACCTTCCCAACCTGATCGATATCCAGAAGGCCTCGTTCAAGTGGTTCCTGGACGAGGGTCTTCGAGAAACGATCGACGACATCTCGCCGATCGAGGACTACACCGGCACCCTCGCCGTCGAGTTCGGCGCGTACAAGTTCGGTGAGCCGCAGTTCTCCATCAAGGAATGCCGTGAGAAGGACCTGACCTACCAGGCTCCGCTCTCGATGACGGTCCGCTTCGTCAACAAGGAGACGGGCGAGATCCGGGAGCAGACGGTCTTCATGGGGGACTTCCCGATGATGACCGAGTGGGGCACGTTCATCATCAACGGCACCGAGCGCGTGATCGTGACCCAGCTCGTCCGCAGCCCGGGCGCCTACCTGATGGAGCCTAAGGACGCGACCAAGCAGGTCTTCACCGCGAACCTGATGCCGTCGCGCGGTTCGTGGCTCGAGCTCGAGATCGACAAGAAGGGCGTCGTCTATGCGCGCATCGACCGGAAGCGCAAGCTGCCGATCACGACGCTCCTGCGCGCGCTGCCCGAGGAGGACCCGTCGACGGGCTTCAAGCTCGACACGTCGACGAACGAGGCGATCCTCAAGCTCTTCAACAACTCGATCTTCATCGTCAACACGCTCGAGAAGGACCCCTCCACGAGAGAGGAGGAGGCCCTGATCGAGGTCTTCAAGAAGCAGCGCCCGGGCGAGCCTCCCACGCTCGACAACGCGCGCAACCTGCTCAAGGCGCTCTTCTTCGACCCGAAGCGCTACGACCTGACCAAGGTCGGGCGCTACAAGCTGAACCAGCGGCTCGGCGTCAGCGTCCCCGACGATACGCGCGTCTTGACGACGGAGGACATCCTCGCGCTCGTCAAGAAGCTCGTCGAGCTCCCGCACGCGCTCGGCGTCGACGAGGAGTCGAAGGACTTCGCCGCCGACGCGATCGTGCTCTCGCGCGATCCGATCCGCGGCGAGCTCGATGAGTACGAGCACTTCGGCAACCGTCGGCTGCGCACGGTCGGCGAGCTGATCCAGGAGGCGTTCCGCGTCGGCCTCTACCGCATGGAGCGCGTCGTGCGCGAGCGGATGACGACGGAGGACGTCGACACGATCACGCCGCAGACGATCATCAACATCCGTCCGGTCGTGGCCGCGCTGAAGGAGTTCTTCGGCTCGTCGCAGCTGTCCCAGTTCATGGACCAGAC
>WNGL01012281.1_pt1 | contig 11954 bp, 10 predicted proteins | sample 5400591 | NCBI WGS metagenome assembly WNGL01 (sample SAMN13153377, study PRJNA577476) | soil metagenome | isolation source: 80 cm soil or saprolite under Garry oak tree replicate 1 | place: USA:California | collected 2016-06-15
ACGGCAATCGCCGACGTTCCTGGACGGTGATTCAGCCGCTCAACGTGGAACCAGCCACCGAGCGAATCGGTTGGGATTCGGAAATTCCGACCTCCGGCGCCACTCGCCGGGCCCCGCGCAGGATAGCCAAGCGTCGGATAGACAAGGCCGCCCCTGGAAACTCGGGCGGCCCTTTCTTGTGCGGCATATCTTCAGCGAACTGCCATGCGTGAGGTAGCACGAGCCTAGCCGCAACAACGTAGCGCGCCTCGGCACAATCCGTCCGGGGCAGTGTCGCAGAGATATGCTAGAGGCAAACCGTTCGCTGCGATTACCAGCGCCAGCGCGCGTAACCGTAACCCGGACCGCCGTACGCGGGACCCCCGTAGCCATAGTACGGGTAGCCCGCGGCCGCGTAAGGGCTCGGATAGACCGGCGCGGGAGGCGCATACACGGGGCCTCCGTAGCCGTAGCCCGCCCCGTATCCGTACGCCGGCGCCGGGTTGACGATGATGGTGACGGAAGGGGAGGACGCCCATTGCGCGGATGCGGTCGCCGGAAACGCTGCGACGGCAACGGCCGCGAACAGGGCGGAGACGACTTTGGTCATATCCATAGGCTCACTCCGATCATCGGATGACACCACTCCCCCGCCATTGGCAGTTGTCCAACTTGACAGCACGACCGCACGTACAATCGGCCTCAACTCGAACAGATGCAAGCCGCAACTGATCGTGCCCGTGTCCGCGACGGCTACTGTCGATAATAGCTCCCGCCATAGGTCTGATAGCCCGCATCGGGGCGAGCGGGGCCGGAGTAAACTTGGGGACCAGGGGGTGCGTACTGGCCAGAGTAGATATCAGGAGCGGGCTCGCCGTAAGGACCGGGTGGCGCGTACTGGCCGGAGTAGACATCAGGACCGGGCGGCCTGTAAGGGTCGGAGTAGGGCTCGGGACGCGGTGCGCAGCCCGGCCGCCATCCGCAACCCCGATACTCGCAGCGCCACACCGGAGCGCAGGCTGCGCGCGGCGGAACGGGGTACGGTCCGGGCGCGACGCCGACCGGAGGAGGCCCGATTGCCACTGGCGGTGCGATCCCATACTGGGGAGGCGCAACCGGCCCCGGAATGACGGTGACCTGCGGAGGTGCAACCGGCGGAGCCACGCTGTACTGGGGCGGCCCAACTACTCCGGGATAGGCCGGCCCGAGGTCGGCGGCATTCAGAGGAGCCGAAACCACTGCCGCAATAGCCATTGCGGCGCCGAGCGCGAGAACTGAACGCATGACTCCTCCTAATGATTTCCTACGCGCACCGGAACAGGGTCATCCCCCGTAGGGCACGCGTGGCCGCATTTTTCCGTCGATCTTGGCGCGCGGGCGGTCACTGCCTCAAGCTCGCCGAGGAATAAATCATTAACCTTGGTTAACAGGCTCCGCGCGCGGCATCGGCGCTTGGCGCGTCGCCCGCCTGGCCAAGGCGGTGGAAACTGCCGCCGAGAAGGCCGGGGAGCCGGAGCTCGCCGCGGCGGTCCGTCAACTCGGCGCCGCGGCCGAGGGGCGCTCGAGGACCCGGCGATCGAGATGCAGTCGCGCGGGCTGTCCGTGCCCGACATCGAGGATGCCTTCAAGGAGGAGAGCGGGCGGCTACCGTTGTGGCGGACGGCGGTCTCGGAGTTGGGGGCGCGGCTGTGGGAGGATTACTACGGTTCACCTTTGACGGCGTCTGCGCTGCCCGTTGCAACTCCGCTGGGGCCTCGGGGGTGCTTGGGGTTTTTCTCCAAGCGGACATAAATCTCTCGGAGTTCTGGCGGAAATGGCCGACCAAACGCGGCCAATGTCCGAATAAGCTCGTTCATGTTCCTTGGCTCCTTCCTGCGGGAGGTTCCCATTGAAAGAGCTATATACCCGTGGGCGCAGAGTGCGCGGTCTTCCTCGCCTCCGGGGCCCCCCGATTCTCAAAAGTTACGGCTTTATTCCGCATTCCACAGCGACAAGCTCGGCAAGACAACTGATTGCCGCGGCGTGTTCCGCCAGTCCGCTCCATGTGCGGGCCATATTGACCAGGGCGGCTCTGTCAGAAGGGTTGGGGGCGCTGCGCGCTAATCGAAGGCAATCAGTGGCGTTTTGCCGATAGTCGTCGCGAGTGCTCAAGGCCATCCCCTCCCGTCCTTGTCCCTCCCGGAATCAGGTGCCACGAAAGTGCGGCGAAAAAGGGTCGGGATATTGAGGGCCAAAGGGGCATTGACTGCGCCAGTGCACCCCGAAAGTTGGCGGTGGACCTAAAAGGCAGAAGCGCACACACCAGCGTGCCCAAGGCAGCCTTCATGCCGGCGCTCTTCGATGGCCCTCGGCCCCCGCACTTTGTGCATTTGAGCCGCGGCTTCACGGACAGGAACTTCGTCGTCTCGCCAGCCCCGTGGGCGGCAAACGCCTCGAACGTGACCATGCCCTGATGGCAGCAGAACGGGGTTAGGCACCAAACGGTGATACGATCGATGCCGTGGCTCCGGCAATGGTCGATGTTGGAGAGCGAAGCGGGGTCGATGCCGGTCGGCATGCTGGGCATCCCGGCATACTGGTCAGCCGGCTCAATAGCCGCCTGGCAGGTAGAAGTCAGTGCGCGACAATTCAATCTAATTTTAATGATTGGGCGTCCAAGCTTCTGAGACGGGAGAGGGAGTACCGTCGTGGAAACGCCAGCAGCATACCGCAGGCACGCCGTAACTTGCCTTGAACTGGCCCGACGGGCGGATCCGGTCGACAAAGCGCGCCTGCTCGGCGCGGCAGAAGCCTGGCGCAGTCTTGCGGAGCGGGCCGAACAGCGGCGCATCCGCGAAACCGCCGCTTTCGGAATTCGGCCCCGGCTCGGTCGTTTCGGAAGGTCGTCTTCGGCAGCTTGACCCCGCGGCCGGTTGCTCTATGAAGTTCAGTTGGATGGCAATATCAGGCGATCAGGCACTCGGCTATTTCTAGTCCGCTCGGCTGCACGCGAAACCAGTTCGCCGAGTTGACCGACATAATAAGTGATTGTCGGCGAAGACTTTACGGCCTGGGAGGTCTGTGTAGCCGGGCTTGTGGGGAGTAGAGCCGTAAAGCGATGGCCTTGCCAATATAGCGTGACGGCCAAGGCAATGACGACGAGCGCCCCTGCAAATTTGAATACCAGCGTCGGACTCATCGATGTGCTCGGCGACTCGGGACTAATGGCGGCACTGGGTTGCCGCTGTTGCCCTTGGGTAACGAGACGCGTGTCTGAACACAAACGAATGTTCGCGAAACCGCGCGTGATCTGATGACCAGCCGCATCGGCTTTAGGTGTGGGCGGATTCGTTTGGGCCGGATCCAGGCACTGGGCTTCGACCGACGGCAAGCACTCAGCCTCGACTTTGCGGATGGCCTCGTCCAACGCCAAGCGTTCGCACATCATCTCCGACTGCGTAAGCGATGAGTTTAACCCGCATAGCTGCACAACCAATTCGGCCCGTGCGAGCCAGTAAAACTCGTGCCGGACAGCGATATTCTCTTTGAGATCCGCTACGCAGCGAGCGATCACTGGATAATAGTCGGTCATCAGCAACGAATTCTTCCCGAGTTCGTACGGCTTGTTAGCAAGGCGAGCACGCAGACTTGGTAGCGAGCACCAGCGGCTCTGGCCAATTTAGAAAAATACCTCCAAGTCATTTAAGGAGGGTAAATTTCGGCGGTGCTCAGAGTGTCGGGCGGCGCCCGAGCGCAGGGCAGGCGCTTCGGCCTACTTGCCGAAAGCGACGTGCCGAAAGCGAATTCAGTGCGCGGCGCCAGGTCCGTTTCGCGCCATGATCCACAGGTCGCCGATAAGCAAGCAGCGCGACCAGCACTGGCGTACTTCCGCCCTCGATGACTGCTTTGGTGGTCCCCTTTAAGGTGAAGAGCGGACGTGGCTTGGAGTACGGCCTTAGACTGCTGATGACCCATAAGAGACATGCCGCGAGCTACTCATCATCCCGCGGGCGCGGATAGGTCCTTGCGAACCTTCGCCAGGAGCTGACGGGGGCTGTAGGGCGCCTCCTCCCGAAGCCGCGCGCGCTATGCCGGACCGGAGCACACAAGTTGCTCCCCCTTCCACGATTTCGCTGTGGGTAGTTCACCCCCGCCCCCGAAACAGTCATTGCAAGCAAACAGGTGTGGAAAAAGCAGAGTTTTATAACCGGTGTTGCCGAACGATGACAGTTTGCGGCAGAGGGAGTTGCTAGGGTGGCTCATTAGGGAGACCCCCATGCCGCAAGCTTCTGTCACAACCGCAGACATCGAGAAGTTTCGCCGTCGCGCTGAGGTGTGTCGCACCGAGGCCGAGATGGTGTGGGAGCCGGGAAGGCGACAGGAGCGATTGGATACGGCGCTCGCTTACGAACGGATGGCCGAACGAGCAAAGCACCATGTTGCGCTAGCCAAATAGATACTTTCCCGCCGTCGATTACCGCAGAATCCCCTCACCGATCCAGGGAAGGCTTCTACCAATTATCCTCGGCAGCCTTATCCCACGGAAGGAACTCGCCAGGCGCGCCACGAAGACCGTGCAGGGCCGAGGAAAGCCGAGCAACCGCAATGGCTTTCTTCCTCGTGCTCTACCCGCCAGGAGCGATAATGTCTGCTGTTGCAGCCCAAGCGGACGTGGCTCGGACATGGCGGAATCGACGCGTTTGACCCCCAGAGCGGACATTCACGCAGTTGAGAGGCTGGGAGCACACGCGCCTTATTCGATCACCTCGTCGGCGCGCTGCTGAAGATGCAAAGGCACGTCGAGGCCGAGCGCCTTGGCGGTCTTGAGGTTGATCACCAGCTCGAACTTGACCGGGGCCTGGACGGGAAGCTCACTCGGCTTCGCGCCCCGCAAGATGCGATCGACATAGACCGCAGCACGCCGAAAATTATCGAGCAGGTCATTTCCGTAGGACAGCAGGCCGCCGAGTTCAGTGAAGAAACGGAACGGATAGACGGCAGGAAGACGGTAGCGAGCAGCCAGCGATGTAATTTCGGCGCGGTGGGCGAGCAGGGAGGAATCCGGCATGACGATAAGGCCACCATTCGGCTCGCGCGCCTGTGCGGCAACGACGGATTCGAGCTCGGACTTGTCGCGAACAGGTGCTACGATCGCCTCCACTCCAAAGGACGCAGCGGCGGCTTTGAAGTGTTTCAGGAAATCATTGGCATAAGTCGCCGTTGCGGGGTTGAACAGGAAGGCGACCCGGGCGACGTGCGGCGCAATCTCCTTGAGCAGTTCCAGCCACTTGCCGGCCATCGTCGGCTCCATAACGGCGAAACCGGTGACGTTGCCGGCCGGTCGCGGCAGGCTCGCGACGAAGCCGCTGCCGACCGGATCCGCACCGACCGCGAAAATGATGGGGATGGTGCGCGTTTGTTGCAGCAAAAGCGCCGTGGTGGGCGTGTTATTCGAAAGAATGAGGTCGGGCTGCAGCGCCACGAGTTCCTTCGCGAATCGCCGTATCGACTCCGCGTCGTCGGGTGTCGCCCATCGATAATCGATCCGGATGTTGCGGCCCTCCGCCCACCCGAGTTTCTGAAGTTCCCCCCGGAACGCGGCGACGCGGGCCTGCCCTTCCTGGTCGCTCTCGGCAGACCACATCAGCACGCCGATCCGTCGCACTACGTCAGGCTGCTGTGCGCGTGCCGCGAGGGGCCACGCCGCGGCAGCGCCGCCGAGAAGGGTAATGAAGTCGCGCCGCCTCATCTGCCTCCCCTATGGCTGGGACCGCCATCCTACATTTGTTTCGTTGCGTTTGGGACCCCATCAGACGCGGGGCCATGAGGAGTCTGAGGTCGGCTTGTGGCACCCTCGGAAGAGCCGATTAGCATCAAAAAGGTCCGTTCATTGAGGTCGAGCGGAAGTGCCCGGCCCATACTCGTAACGACGAGATTGACCCGAAGTGGCCCTCACCCGCGTTTGATCCAGATCAGTACCGTCTGATTATGCAGGCGCAAGTCTTGCCGTCGGTTCAACGCTCGGGCGGCGTGTTGGCCTTGTCGCCAAGGCGCGCGGGCGCGTTCATCTTCTCCAGATAGAGCAAGAAGGCGCTGTGGTCCCAGCGCTCGTGGCCATGGTCGTAGAGCGCCTTGAACACGTCGCGCACCGCCTTGACGATCGGCAGCTGCGGCAGGCCGATCTGGTCGGCCGTGGCCAGTACCGTGTCGAGGTCCTTGACGAAGTTGCGGATTGGCGCGCCCGGGCGGAAGTCGCGGTTGATCATGCGCCGGCCGTGCTCCTGAAGCACACGGCTATCGGCATGGCCGCCAGCAAGCGCCACCGGGATCTGGGCGGGGTCGGCGCCGCCGGCACCCGCGAATAGGAGGCCTTGCGCCACGCTGGCAATGTTGCAGGCGACCATGATCTGGTTGGCGAGCTTGGCGATCTGGCCGCTGCCAGCGGGGCCGATGTAGCTCGCCCGGCCCATCGGCTTCCACACCCCGTCGCGCTCGGTGCGGTCGAAATCGGTCTGCTCACCGCCCGCCATGATCGCTAGCGAGCCCTCCGCGGCGCCGAAGCTGCCGCCCGAAACCGGGGCGCGTCGAGATGACCGACCCCGCGCTCCTTGAGCCACGCGGCGTGCTCCTGGGCCATCTTCGGCGGGATCGAGGCCATGTCGATGAACACGGCACCGCGCTTCATCGCATCCGCCGCCCCGCTGTCGAAGAACACCTCGCGCACGACTGGCCCGCTGTCGAGGATGGAGAGGATGTAGTCGGCGCCCTTAACGCAGTCGACCGGGCCGCCGGCGACCCGGGCGCCCTGCACGGCGAACGGGTCGGTCTTGGAGCGGGTGCGGTTCCAGACCGCGGCCGTGAAGCCGGCCTTGATCAGGTTAGCAGCCATCAGCGCGCCCATGATGCCAGTGCCGAGAAAGGCGATGTGGTGAGTCATTGGAGGGTCCCCCCTTGGCTGAACGGCAGGTAGTTGCTCGGCCAGGCGTTGGCCGATGGGTCTCGACAGGAGGCCGCCCTTCGACAGGAGGCCGCCCTTGGGCAACGCTTCGATGCTTGCCGCGAATGTATCAAGAATGCATTTAGACCGACATTCCCCAGATGACGAAGGATCGACGTGAACGCTAGCATTCTGCTAGGTTACGCGGAAGCCAAGAGGCACTTTCCCCCGTCATTCAGACACGCTCCTCCCGTGAGTTCGTATGATCTTCACATTCTGTAGCATGTCTGCATGTGGCTCGTTCCCGAAGAGCTGATCAGAGCCGGAAAGGTCCGCTCCCGGGGGTCGAGCAGACAAGGCACTGCGTGCTCGAATCGACGAGATTGACCCGGACCGGACGTTCAATACCATGCCCCACGACGCAGGTCCGATATGGTCACCAGCGAGATCCCCGCGTAGTGAGTGCGAAAGGGCTGACGGATTGATGACCAGCTTCAACCCATGTTGTTGAACCGGGCCTTTTGCTCGTCACTCAGCGACTCGTATAAGTTCCCCAAGGCTGGCCGCATGGTCCGTACGGCCTGCAGCAGTGCGTCCAGGCGCTGCCGCATTGTTTCGAGCCGCGCCGATGGAATCAGCGGCGTCTCAGTTGGACAGTTACTCTCCAGGATCTTGGCTGCCTTATTTGAGGCGGCCCAGAATTCATCAAGCACAGCGCGTTGTGCTTCGGTTGGCCGCAGAGCGTATTGCACTCGCTCGATGGGCCATTTCACCGGATGAATCGATGATGGCTCGTGACAAACTCGAGCCAGGCCTCGTCGAGAAGTGCTGCTGTCTTGCTCCTCGCTGGCCTTTGAAATCATCACGATAAGTCGGGCTTTCTGTTCCTCGTTAAGTGAGTTGTAAAAATTCTCGACTGCGGGTCGGACTATATTCAAAGATTGAAGCATAGCATCGAGACTCTTTTCTACAGCATCGAGCCGACCTATCGGAGCCTGAGGCACGTTCACAGGGCAAGTCGCTCGCAACGTCTCAGCCGCTTTGCTCGCAGCAGTTTGAACTTCGTAAAGCGCGGTTCGTTGCACATCAGTCGGACGAACGACCTGCTCGATTTTTTCTATTGGCCACGCGGCAAGGTCCTGTGCCTGCTGGTCACATATGCGCGCTAAGCCCTCTAGCTCTCCTGAGCGCCCAGCTGCCCAGGCTCGACGCTCTTCTCGGGGCCGACTGGCAGCGCCCTCGTCAAGCGCACCTGGGGCACCACGAGCACCAAACCAGTAAGTGTCATCCCTATAGGGTTGGACACGGCCGGGGAGATCTGGCCTCACAAATGGCGGACCAGCGAAGCCTGGCGGGACGGAATACCGACGGTGACCTGGTGGGACCCAATCAAATTCAACGCCATGATGGCGTCCGTAATGGTGCCCGCGTCGACCCGACTCTGCACCTGAAGAAAAAACGACAACGGCAGCAGCCGCTAGAACCGCTCCAACATGGATGCCAACTTTCCACATCCCGATTGTCCCACGTTGCCAGCCCAAAACAACGCGGAATAATGCGTAAGGTTCCAAGGTTCCATGGCAGGGCCGAAGAGGCGGCCCGCCTTCGACGCCCGCTCCTGAACACGCGTATCCTTGGGCTCACCCTCGGGGCTGTCGGTGCGGGTCAGAAGGTCGGGTTTTGGCACTGAAGGGACCTTCCACCTACACCTGCCAATGTCTGCTAATTGGGCACGACCAGACGTGTCGCGGACGTGCCCTTACCGCCGAGTTTGACCCGACTCGGACATCAGCGGCTAAATTCGGTGCTACGCACGCGGCCCAATTTCCACCGATTGATATGCTAGAGTATCTTGCACGGTCTAAGGGCAAGGCCCATGAGGCGACGGGAACTCATTACGCTTCTCGGTGGTACGGTAGCGACGTGGCCGCTCGCAGCGCGCGCACAGCAGGCACCCAAGCGCATGCTGCGGGTCGGCGCTCTCATTGGATTCGCGGAGCATGACCCTGCCACGCAACGGCGCGTTGCAGCCTTTCTGAAGCGACTCGCCGAACTGGGCTGGACAGTCGATCGCAATGTTGCGATCGACGTTCGTTACGGTGCAGGGGATGCAGGCAAAAACCGCGCGTTTGCGAAGGAACTGGTCAACCTCAATCCTGATGTGATCTTCGTCAACTCCACCTCAGCCACCGCTGCCGTGCAGCGCGAAACAACCGTCATCCCGGTGGTTTTCGCCACCGTTTCCGATCCGGTAGGCAGCGGTTTCGTGGCCAGCCTGGCGCGGCCAGGCGGCAATATTACCGGGTTCGTCAATGTCGAGGCATCCATTGCCGGGAAGTGGCTAGGGCTTCTGAAGGAGGTGGCTCCTGGTATTAAGCGCGCGGCGCTGATGTATAATCCTACGACTGCCACCTATTTCGAATATTACCTGAAGCCGTTCGAGGCTGCGGCTGAAGTCTTTGATGTGAAATCCATCTCTCTTAGGGTCGGCAGCGTTGCCGAGATCGAGCAGGCTTTCGCGACGAGAAACCGCGACGACGACGGTATCGTGCTGATGAGCGATCCCTTTCTGACGGTGAACAGCGCCTTCGCCAACGAGAAGGCGCTGCAGTTTCGTATCCCCGTTGTTTCCGGGATCTCTCAAAGCGGCTCCCTCATAAGCTATGCACCGGATACCGTCGATCTGTTTCGACGCTCCGCAACCTATGTTGACAGGATCTTGCGGGGGGCATCGCCTGCCGATCTGCCCGTGCAGCTGCCGACCAAGTTCGAACTGGTCGTCAATCTGAAGACTGCAATCGCGCTTGGTCTCACCGTGCCACAGACCCTGCTTGCCGAGGCCGACGAGGTGATCGAATAATCTGACAAGATGTCCGAGTCTGGCACGACTGAGACATCGCGCGACGACCTGTCGAGTTCCGCTGCCGATGGCAAAGCGGACGTGTCGCGGATAGCGCCCTGAGGGCCGGGTTTGACCCAATTCGGACATTGGATTGCAGAGGACAACGGAACTCGTTAGCAATATAAGTTCGTCAAACGTTACGGATGCAAGGGGGAATGCCATGACCTTCAGCCGCCGCGACCTCGCAACCATTCTCGCCTTCTCAGGCCTGAGTGCCTTAACCCCGACCGCATCGATTAGGGCGGAGGATGATGCCGCTATAGACCAGGCTATTCAAGCGCTTCGCCAGGCAATGCTGGCGAAAGATAAGGCTCAGTTGGAGGTGCTATGCGCAGAGGAACTTACCTATGGCCACTCTTCCGGGAAAATTGAGAATAAGGTGGAATTTATCGCGAGCGCCACGAACCCAAACTGGCATTGGTCCACGCTTGATTTCGTACAGACAAACAGGAAGATGAGCGGTGATATCGGGATTGCCCGTGCGGTTTTGACTGGCGTGTATGAAGCTGGGGGCAAAGTCATTCCTATTAAAGATGGCGTGCTCATGGTCTGGCAAAGGCAGGGCGGCCAATGGAAGCTGATTGAGCGTCAGGCGTATAAAACCTGAGCTCGTCCGTCGCCTGTGTGCTCCGCCTAGCAATTGACCTGGGACGGACGTCGGAGCTTGGTCAGGGTGAGATCGGTTTGCGCAAATTTCTCGCTGGCCGCTCATTCGTAAGGTGTTAGGCTTGGCATTCGATAAGACCTATCCACCGAGGCGGGCCATGCAGCGGCGCGAGTTCATCGCACTACTTGGCGGCGCGGCCGCCTTGCCGATCGCCGCTGCCGCGCAGCAGCCGGACCGGGCCCGCCAGCTCGGTATCATCATGGCAGTAGGAAAGACTCCCGAGTATGTCGCCGCCCTTGCGGCGTTCGAACAGGTTCTGGGGTCGCTTGGCTGGAAACAGGGTGACAATCTTCGGATCAACGACCGCTGGTCCGCCGGCGGCCAAGAGCGCACGCGCTCCGCCGTCAAAGAGATCGCAGCGCTCAATCCGGACGTCATCCTCGGACAGTCGACGGCGGTAGTCGAGGCCCTCCTGTCGACGACCCAGACGATCCCGATCGTTTTCGTGCACGTCGCCGACCCGGTCGCTAGCGGTTTTGTCTCAAACTTGGCGCGACCCGGGGGAAACGTCACCGGCATCACTAACATCGAGCCATCGATTGGCGGCAAGTGGCTCCAGCTGCTGAAGGAGATCGCGCCCGCCGTGACGCGGTCAGCGTTGCTTGTCAACCCTGACACACAACCAGATCGCGGTGTAATGTTCCTCAATCCGTTCGAGGCTGCCGCCCGCTCCCTGGGCGTGACGTCGGTAAATGGCGAGGTGCACGATCTCCAGGGTATTGAGGCGGTAATGGCTGGCTTGGCAACAGAGCCGCGTGGTGGTGTCGTCGTGATCGGCGACGCCTTTTTTGCCAGCCATAGCACTCAGATCGTCGCCCTCGCCGAGCGTTTCCGGCTGCCGGCGGTCTATCCTTACCGGTATTACGTCGCCCAGGGCGGGCTCCTGAGCTACGGAGTCAACAACGTCGATCTGTTCCGACAGGCTGCACCCTATGTCGATCGCATTCTGCGAGGCGCAAAGCCGGTCGATCTGCCGGTCCAGCAGCCCACCCGCTTCGAGCTAGTCATCAACATGAAAACAGCCAAGGCTCTCAGCCTGACAGTGCCGCCGTCGCTCCTCGCGGGCGCCGATGAGGTGATCGAATATAACCCGCTAATGGCTGCTTTTGGCACTCTCGAGACCTTCGGTGACGACACGCAAAGGTCCGATCGTGATGCCAATCCGGACATTGAGCAGACATCGAAGAAAGGCCGAGTCTGACCCAACTCGGAAGTCGGGGGCGGCTTCATTACACCTGACTGATCTTCGCGAATTGGGTATGCTGCAACGCAACCCTGGCTGCTGGCGGATCGGATGCAATTCGGTCAAATGAGGCGGCGCGAGTTCATCACGCTTGTCGGCTGCGCTGCGGCTTCGTGGCCGCTTGTGGCGCGCGCGCAACAGCCTGACCGGATGCGGCTGATCGGCGTGCTGATGGGCTTTGCGGAGAGCGATCCGGATGCGCGGTCTTGGCTCGCGACGTTCCGGGGCGCGCTCGCGAAGCTGGGGT
>WNGL01026235.1_pt1 | contig 11954 bp, 9 predicted proteins | sample 5400591 | NCBI WGS metagenome assembly WNGL01 (sample SAMN13153377, study PRJNA577476) | soil metagenome | isolation source: 80 cm soil or saprolite under Garry oak tree replicate 1 | place: USA:California | collected 2016-06-15
CAGCTTCTCGCTCCTCGCGGGCCTTTCGGCAATATCCGCATCACGACGGATGGCCAGAAGATAGCCTTTGTCGGCTGCCGTGAAGATGGCCCATCGCCACACGATCTCATGCTCGTCCAGCACGGTGGCAAGGGCGCGCAAAATCTCACCGGCGCCAGCGTGGACCGGCCGGTCTTTGATTACCGATGGTCTAAGGACGGCGGACTTCTCGCCATGTTGGAGGATGGCTTTCACACTAAGTTTGTCGCTCTCACGGCCGAAGGCGCGCTGAGGGACGTTCCTGCGATACCGTCCAATCCGAATGCTTTCAGCGTTTCCGATTCCGGAGAGGTGGCTTTTGCGGGACAAACCGCAACGACTCCGCAGGAGTTGTGGCTCTGGGACCAGAAAAGCGCGCCGAGACAAATCTCCCACCTGAATGATTCGTGGAAGCAGTTCACTCTTAGCGCCCCGGAATTCTACAAATATAAGTCCAAGCTCCCCGACGGCCTGGAAATCGAAGCGGCTCTTCTGAAGCCGCTCGGCTACGACGGCAAATCGAAGTTGCCGCTCGTCGCGCTGATCCACGGTGGGCCCACGGGGGCCTGGCAAGACTCTATCGAGACATGGGGGCAGCTCCTTGCCGCACGCGGTTACGCTGTCTTCTATCCCAACATTCGCGGATCGAGCGGCTACGGCCAAAAATTCATTGAGATGAATCGTGGCGATTGGGGCGGCGGCGATTACCGGGACGTCATGGCTGGTGTGGATGACCTAGTCGCGCGGGGCATCGCCGATCCTGAAAAGTTGGCCATCGGCGGATGGTCTTACGGCGGCTACATGTCTGAATGGGCCATTACACAAACCACGCGATTCAAAGCTGCCGTCTCCGGTGCTGGCCTTTCCAACCTCATCTCCGAATACGGCACCGAGCAAGGACCCTCTTACGATGAGTGGTTCTACGGAGTTCCCTACGAACCAGAGAAAGTGGCAGGTTTCCTGAACAGTTCCCCGTTCGTCCATCTGAAAAATGCCAAGACACCCACTTTGATTCTCCAGGGAGATGCCGACCCGGTCGACCCCGCCGGCCAAAGCCAGGAACTCTACCGCGGCCTCAAGCGCTACGGCGTCGAAACCGAGTTGGTCGTCTATCCTCGCGAGCCCCACGGCTTTCACGAGGAAAAACACCTGCTGGATCGCCTGAACCGCATCCTCGACTGGTATGACAAGCACCTGAAGGAGGCAACGCCAGCCACAAAGTAGGCACCACGCGAGGCATCGAGCATTTCCAAAAAAACCTATAGCGCCGGAGCCCGGAATTGAAGCAACCGAGAATCTAGCAATCTGAGAATACGGCCGAAGGTTGCTACTTCAACAAATAGTGTGGTAGGATTTTCCTACTGAGGCTTGGCGATGGCAAATCGACTGACCGCGCTTGAGTATTTGACGACCACGAAGATCGGAGAAAAGGGACAGCTCACCGTTCCAAAAGAATTCCGCGAGGACCTTGGATTGGGGACGGGCGCCCCTTTCGCCGTCCTGCGTCTTGGCGATGGACTCGTTCTTCTGCCGGAACAGCAGCGCTTTGAAAATCTTTGTGAGCGTGTCGGTGCGGCCCTGAGTGACGCTGGGCTCTCGCCCGAGGCAGTGCTGGCAACTCTGCCCGAAACCCGCAAACGCGTTTTCGCTCGCCATTACAAACCGACTAGTGCCGTAAAGCGCGGCTCTCGCCGAAGCCCGCGGGTAAAGTGACCGGCCGTCGGAGAATCCGGCTTTTTCTGGATTCGAACGTGCTCACCGCTGGGATCGTCTCTCCGTGGGGCCTCGATAAAGCTGTGTTGTCTATCTGTGCGGCCCGGGTATGCAGACTTGTTCTGGCGGAAGTCGTCCGAGAAGAGGTCGAAGAAAACTTGCTGCTGCATGCCGAACACCTCCCGCCCTTGGACGCGGATGATCTGATCGGGGATTACCGCCGCCTCATCAAGCTGACCGATCCGGAGGAGATTGCCCGCCCCGAGAGGGCGCTGGTTCACTCCAGTAGACACCTGATCCGGCACGAGACGGACGTCCCCGTGCTGCTCTCTGCCATAGCCTGTAAGCCGGACTGGCTCCTCACACACAACACAAAGCATTTCACGCCAGCCGTAGCAAAGCGAACCGGCCTGCGTATCGCCACACCTGCGGAGTTCTTCAGAACGCTCGCAGCTTTGTTTGGCTGACGGGACGTACCACTGCAACCACAAGTTGTAGCGTAGGGCTTTACATGCTTTGTGCATCGTGTTACTGTTTTTTCCCGTACCGCCATCCTTGCGCCAGGCGGCTGGGCCTCTGACCGAGAACCTGCCAAACGTTTTGACGGGCGACCCGTGTAGGGTTGACCTGTCGCTCCAAAGCCCCTCCCCACGAGGAATACAACGTCGTCTCTCCTCGCGTTCGATTACCCCGTCCCAAGGGGTGAACAAAGTAGTTGTTTTTAGCATCGAACTATTTATGGCGCGATTTGAGGGACAAAGGGGACATCTTGCTGAAGCTGCGAAAAGTTGAAATCGTTGGCTTTAAGTCGTTCTGCGAGCGTACCGTGGTTACCTTCAGCGGGTCGGGCGCGACCTGCATCGTGGGGCCCAACGGCTGCGGCAAATCCAACGTCGTGGATGCCATTTCCTGGGTGCTGGGCGAGCAGAGCCACAAATCGTTGCGCGCCGAGCGCATGGCCGATTGCATTTTCAATGGCACCACGAAGCGCCCCCCGCTGGGACTCGCCGAAGTCACTATCACCATGGAAGATCCCGAGCTGGCCGAAGCTGCCCGCTTCGTGATGGAAAGCGCTGAATCTGACCCGGCAATGGATTCTGCGGCCCCTGACGCGGAAGACAGCCAACAAAGCGGCTTGACCGGTACTACAACCGAAATTCTCTCGCTCGACCCCGCGCAGTCCCCTGAAACGCAAGAAGCTGCCGCTGACGGTTCAGCTCCACCCCCGGCCGAGCTCGGCAAGTTCAAACGAAAGAAAAAGCAGGCAGACAAGCCGGTTCTGGCGATGAAGCCGGGCGAAGTCGTCGTTTGCCGGCGGCTCTATCGCTCTGGCCAGAGCGAATACCTGATCAACGGCCGCGTCGGAAGACTTCGCGACATCCAGGAAATGTTCATGGGCGTCGGCCTCGGCCCGGATTCCTACGCGATCATTGAGCAGGGACGTATCGGCCTGATCCTTTCCACCAAGCCCATGGAACGCCGGGCCATCATCGAGGAAGCTGCTGGCGTTACGAAATTCAAAACCAAGAAGCGGCTCGCTGAAGCCAAGCTGGAATCCTCGAAGATCAATCTTTCGCGCGTCAACGACATCGTGGTGGAAGTCGAAAAGCAGCTTGGTTCACTGAAGCGCCAGGCCGCCAAAGCTCGCCGCTATTCCGAAATCCGCGACCAGATGCGCGGCATCGTCCGTCAGATGCTGGCGGGCAAAGCGCGCGAACTGGACGCCGAAGCCGAGCGCATGTCTAAACAGCTCGAAGAACTGACCGCCGCCGAGGTGCAGCGCGCAGCCGCCATCCAACAACAGGAAGTCGAGCAGGACCGGCTGAACCAGCGGATTTACGAACTGGATGCCGGGATCCGGCAGAATCAGAATGTTTTGAATCTCACGGCCCTCGAAGTGGATCGCAGCGAGAATCGCATTGCCTTCAACCGCCAGCGCGCCGAGGAGCTTGCCGGGCGTCATGCGCAGGTTAACGCGGAACTCTCGCAAGCGACCGCGCAGGCCGCTGAATGGGAATCGCGGAGCGCTTCGCAGATTCAAGCAGTTACATTACTGCGGGAAGAATCGGGCGTATTAACCGCCCGCGTGGAAGACCTCGCGAAGCGCGCCGAGTCTCGCGCGGCACAGATTTCCGAATGCGAAGCGCGGATTGATGCGCTGCGCCACGCTTCCTCGGAAGCCGGCGAAAGCCTGCTGCGTTTGCATGGCGAACAAAAGCAGGCCGAGGAGGCGCTCGTGCACCGGACAGAGGCGCTCCGGAAGCTCGAATTGACCGAGCACGACTTGCTGGAAACTTCCATGCGTGCGCGCGATGATGCCGAACGCGCCGCGTTCGATCATGAATCCGCGACCGGCCGGCTCAACGCCCTGAAACAGAACGCCGCCGAACTTCAGGCCAGGATCAACGGGCTGCGTGAGCAGCGCGATACCCTGTCGGCCGAGGCAAGCGCCCTGCGCGATTCGCTGGCGGGAGTCCGCGCGCGGCATTCGACGCTTACGCAAATCCTCAACGACCGCTCCTACACGGCGGATGCGGTACAGAAACTTTTTGCCGCCAACGAGCGCGGCGGCGGGCAGGATTTTCGGGCCGTCGGCGTTCTGGCTGATTATGCTGAAGTCGAGGAGCAGCACGAAGCCGCTATCGAGCAGTACTTGCGCGACGAGCTGGAATATGTCGTCGTCGAAACCTATGACCACGCGCGCGCGGGCGTTTCCATGCTCCGCGATGAAGTGGGCGGCCGGGCCACTTTCTTTGTGGATTCGCTCCGCAACCTGCGCCTCCCTTCCGAGTACGAGCCTATCGTAAACTTCCGCGTGGAAGACGGTGTCATCTCGCGGCTCGACAAGCTTGTGGAGTTCCGCGATCCCCTTGGTGCGGCGGCGAAACAATTCCTTCCGCGGCTGCGCTCCGCATATTTGACGGACGGGACGGCAGCGGCGGAAAAATTGGCGCGGGAAAATTCTCAATATGCCTTTGTCGCGCCCGACGGCACCTGCTACCAGGGCCGCATGGTAACGGGCGGCCGTCCCGATGAAGTTGGCCCGCTGGGCATGAAGCGCGAATTGCGCGCTCTGGACGCTGAGGTAATGCAGCTCGAGCACCAAATGGCCGAAAAGCAAACCACGCTGGAAGCCGCTGCCGCCGAGTTGCTTTCAACGGAGCAGTCGCTCGCCGAAATCGACGAGAAGCAGCGTGCAGCCGAACGCGAAGCCCTCTCCGCGATGCATCGTCATGGCCAAATGCAAAGCGAACTGGCCCGTCTCGGGCTGGAACTGACCCTCTGCCAGAGCGAGCTGGCGCGCATCCGCCTAGACGTGGAAGACTCGCGGCAGCGTGCCGAACACGCGAAGCACCAGCATGCCGCCGCCGCGCTGAGCCGCGCCGAAGCCGAGGCCGAAAGCGCGCGGCTTGCGGAAGAACTCGGCGTGCTTCGCGGGTCCATCCAATCGGAGCAGAATGAGCTTGCCGCAGGCCGCGCCCAATTCGCCGCAATGCACGAACGGCTGATGGCCGCCGAAGCTCTGTCCATGCGGCTGAACGAGGAGCGCGCCGAGCTTGAACGCCGCGAAACTGCACTTCAGCAGCAAGTAACATCTATTCTCGACGAGACTAGTGCCCTCGCGAAGCAAAGCGAAGATCTCGCCCTGCAGCTCGAAGGTCTGCGCGGCGAAAAGCTGCGCCTCGAAATTCGCCAGCGGGAACTCGAACAGGAATGGGACTCCGCCCGCACCCGCGTCACTCAGATGGAAGATCATCTGCGGATGGGCCGCCAGTCACTGCAGGAATTCCGCGAACAGCGCAGCCACGCGGAAGTCGACCGCGCCAAGAATGATTCCGACCGCCAGCACCTGCGCGAAACGTGCATGAGCGAAGTGAATGCACAGCCGGAGGACCTGATCGCCACGGAAGTGGCTTTCATGTCCGGCGAAGAACTGGCCATCGCCGAAACGAACTATCGCGAAATGAAGCAGCGCATCGAATCCATGGGCCCGGTCAACATGATGGCACTCGAAGAGTTCAACGAGTGCGAGCAGCGCTTCACTTTCCTGACGCGCGAACGCGACGACCTGTTGCAGTCCATTGCAGACACCCAGCAGGCCATTACCGAGCTCGACCTGGCCACCAAGGAAAAATTCGAGCAGGCTTTTCACGCCATCAATAGAAATTTCTCCGAAGCTTTCCATGCCATTTTCGGCGGGGGCATGGCGGAGATGCGCTTGACCGAGCCGGACAGCTCCGGCGACGCGGGCATCGACATCGTGGCGTCACCTCCAGGCAAGCGCCTGCAAAACGTGCTGCTGCTCTCCGGCGGCGAAAAAGCCATGACCGCGCTCGCGCTGCTTATCGCCATCTTCCGCTATCAGCCGAGTCCCTTCTGTATCCTGGACGAAGTTGACGCGCCGCTTGATGAAGCCAACGTGGGCCGCTTCACGCGCCTGATCGGCGAGATGAGCGGCCAGACGCAGTTCATCATCGTCACCCACAACCGCAAGACCATGGAGATGGGCAGCGTGCTCTACGGCGTGACCATGCAGGAGCCCGGCGTCTCGAAGCTCGTCAGCGTCCGCTGGGAAGAATCGCTATCGCCGTTTCTTTCTTGATCCGCACAAATTTCCACCATTCGCACATTTGACTTCGTCTCGCGCTGCGCTAGAATGCTTCTCACTTTGTCGGGGGAACTTTCTACTTGTCTTCCGCTCCTGCCATGAAAGTATTGATGGAAACGCGATTCGCCGGCCTCACGCCAGCCGCCCGCGGCAAGGTCCGCGATATCTACGATCTCGGCGACAAGCTTCTGATTGTCGCCACGGACAGGCTCTCCGCTTTCGACGTCATCCTTCCAACGCCGATTCCCGACAAGGGCCGCGTCCTCACCCAGCTTTCGCTTTTCTGGTTCAACTTATTGAAAGACGTAATCCCCAACCACGTCCTCAGCGCGACCGATTTTCCTCCACCCTTTAACCAGTTCATGGACGAACTCGCTGGCCGCTCCATGATCGTGCGAAGGACGCAACCGCTGCCGGTCGAATGCGTGGTACGTGGCTACGTTTCCGGCTCTGGTTGGAAAGACTATCGCGTCACCGGGAGAATCTGCGGCATCCAGCTCCCTTCAGGATTGCGCGAATCCGACCGCTTGCCGGAACCCATCTTTACCCCTGCCACGAAAGCCGCCTCCGGCCACGACGAAAACATCTCCTTTGAACAGGCCGCGTCTCTTATCGGCAAGGATCTTGCCGGAAGAGTCCGCGCCGTAAGCCTGGAAATCTACCGGCGCGCTGCGGCTTATGCCGAACCGCGCGGGATCATTCTTGCCGACACAAAGTTCGAATTCGGCTTGCTCAACAACGAACTGATCTGGATCGACGAGGCCCTCACGCCCGATTCTTCTCGTTTTTGGCCCGCTGGCCATTATAGTCCCGGCGGTCCCCAGGCATCTTTTGACAAACAGTTTGTCCGCGACTATCTCGAACGAATGCAGTGGGCAAAAACTCCGCCAGGCCCGGAACTTCCTCCCGAGGTTGTCGAGGCCACGCGCGCCAAGTACCGGGAAGCCTATCGCATCCTGGCCGGTCGCGAACTGGATTAGCAGCATTTGCAAGCCGGGCCCTCACACAGGAAATTTCTAGCGGAGCGTGCCATCGTGAAAGACCAATTGGAAGGGCTCGTCAACCAAATGGTGGAACGCGGCATTCTTTTTGATGAAGCCGTGGGCGAGTTCGAAAAGCGCTTCATCAAGCGTGTTCTGGACCGCGCGAACGGCAATCAGTCTCGCGCCGCCGAGATTCTCGGCATTCACCGCAACACCCTGAGCCGCAAGATCGATGAATACAAGCTCGATTCGAACGGACACCGCCCCCGCTCTCGCTCTCGCTGATCAACTTCGAAGCCATTCTAAAAACCAAGAACGGCACCCCGGGATGGCCAGGGCGCCGTTTTCCTAGCTACATCGGAGATTGAGAAGATCAGTTTGGATTAGCGGGCGGCTTTCTCGCTGCCGGCTTTCGCACCGGCCTCTTCGGCGCCCCTTTCTCCTTCGGCAGGTCTTCTTCGTTAACTTTTGCCTTGTCCCAGTGGAGGAAGAAGGTCGGGTCGGGATCATAGGAAACCAGTGTGCCCGTAAAGCGAGGCGCACTGTCCTTTTCCAGTTTCGCAGCCTGAGGCTGCCCGACAATCTTGACATCCATGTTGGGAGTGGTTGTGGCGTCGAATTCAGCCTGACTGGTGACAAAAGCCATCTTCAAAACGACTGCATCTGTGCCATGAGCGATTTCCAGAAGCTTGCCCGGGACATCCGGGAATTCCAGGCCACAGGCGGCCAGCCAAGTGAGCTTGCTCTTATCACCCCCGGCCTTTAGATCGGCGAACACCGTCGCAATCGTCATGTTTTTCTGAACCGCGCTGATGTCCGCAGCGCTCGGCAAGGAATAGCTCGCCGCACGCTCCGTCGAACTTCCTGCAAGCTGCAGGAGTTCATTCAACTCACCATCCGTCAGGCTATCGCAGACGTTTCCGCCCTGATAGTTCACGAGAAGATTCTTCAAATACTTTTTCACTTTGTCTGCTTGCGCTTGGGTAGCGCCCTTGGCCGTCACCGCTTTCCCAAAATACCAGAACGCGTCCATCTGTTGCGGAGGCGTCATCGCCTGGTATGCCCGTCCCAGATTATAGTTTGTGGTCAGGTCATCCGGGTTCAAGGCCAGGACTGCTTTGAATGAAGCTGCCGCCGCGGCGTAGTCCTTCAATATCATGGAGGCGTTGCCCGCCGTGTAATTAAAAAGAATCGTCGGCTGTTTTTTCTGCCCTTTGAAGTCATCATCCGACATGTTGTCCGGCTTTTTCAATTCGTCGATGGTCTTCAATCCGAGCAGCGCCGCTTCTTTGGCTTTCGTTGCTTGGGCCGGCTCCTGAGAGTTCAATGTGGCGTAAGCAAGCGCCCTGGCATAAAGGGCTCCGTAGCGGATGGCCGCTTCCGCTTTGTCCCCCAGTGCGACCACCTTGTCCGCGTATTCCATCACTTTTTGCGGGTTCTTGAGCTGCGTGTAGTCGTTGTAGTAGAGCGGATAGATATAAATCAGCAGCGCGGAATTCGGGTACTTCGAAACGAAATCATCCAGACACTTGATTTGTGCGGCTGGCGTCTTTTCCCCGGCGCATGCCTGGTAGGCGTTGTATTCCGCCATGGTGTACTTGGGCGCGTTGGCATCCTGACCCGCTGCGGGGGCTTGCGCGTTCGCGTTCAGCCCGTTCCCGAAAATCAGGCAAAGCGCCGCCACTATCGCTAGCCCCGACAATCTCCGTATTCCGTTCATTCCCATTTCTCCTCGCTCAAACTCTAAGTTTGAGTTTTCTGCTTCCGGTACACCCCGGAATGCTTCCACCGGGAATCACTTTGTTTCGGAAATCCTTGGGATTATAGGTAAAGCCTGACCCCTCCGCAAGCAGTTACCTTTTACTTGATTCATCGCTTGAGGAGTTTTTTTCATGCAGCAGGCAGTTTCTCTAATGTTTTCCTCGCAGCCGCCGGGGACTTAACTGCGGTGGAAAACTCTAATGATAGGATGAGTGTCGCACAAAAAGAGTGGCCCCGACGAGGAAGAATTCTCATGCCGCGAATAAGCAAAACAAATGGGGAGCCTATGGAAGAGCAACCCCTGACTGGCGCTGTCGCGCTAGTCACGGGCGGCAGTCGCGGCATTGGCCGCGCTATCGCACACCAGCTTGCCGCTCTGGGAGCTGCCGTATCGATTTGCGGCCGCGATCGCGCCGCCCTCGAGGAATCCGCCCGAACGCTTGCGAAAATCGGCCCGCGCGTCCACGCACAAGCCGCCGATGTCACAAAGCCTGCGGACGTTGCCAGCCTGGTTTCGAGGACGGAGGCTGGGCTGGGTTCCATCACCATCCTCGTGAACAACGCCGGCATCGGCTTGTTCGGCCCGGCTCATGAAAAAACCGAGGCCGATTGGGATCGCGTAATGGCCACGAATCTCAAGAGTGTCTTTCTCCTTTCTCGCGCGGTGGCGCCTTCCATGATCCGCCGCGGCTCGGGCGATATCATCAATATCAGCTCCTTGGCGGGCAAGAGCACCTTCGCCGGCGGCGGCATTTATTGTGCCTCCAAATGGGGTGTCGTCGGTCTCTCCGGATGCATGGCGGAAGATCTTCGTGAACATGGCATTCGCGTCAGTGTGATTTGCCCGGGCAGCGTCGCCACGGAATTCTCCACGCGCGGGACAAAGGACGCGTCCAAGTTGTTGCGCCCGGAAGACGTGGCTCATGCCGTTAAAGCCATCGTCACGCAAAGACCCGGGAGCTTCTTGAGCGAAATCCAGCTTCGGCCGGTGCGGAAACCCTAAGCCGCCGGCTTGCAAGGGCGACACTGTCCCTCTTGACAATCATCGTTATAACGACTATACTCACAACGTGACCTTGCGCTCCAAGTCCTCTCGCCCTGCCATCCCTCTGGAGAACCGCATCTTCATAGCGCTCCTGCAGGCCGCTGACGCCCTCGGCCAGGAAGCGGAACATCTCCTGAAAGCGGCGGGGCTCACCGGCGCGCAATACAATGTTCTTCGCATCCTTCGCGGTGCCGAGCCCGCAGGTCTGCCTTGCCGTGGTATTGCGGACCGCATGATCTCCCACGACCCGGACATGACCCGCCTTCTCGACCGCATGGAAAAGCGCGGCCTGATTACCAGAGTGCGCCAAGCCGACGACCGTCGCGTCGTTAAGACCCGCGTCACTGCGCCAGGGCTCAGCCTTCTCAAGACCCTCGACCAGCCAGTTCACGATCTTCACAAGCGCCAGTTCCGGCATCTGCCGGCCGCGCGCCTGAAGATTTTATCTGAGCTGCTGGAAGAACTGCGCGCCTGCAAGCGCGAGTAGCGGACCTTGGGTGACAAGTTTTAGATTTCTTAATCAAGCAATCAAAGGAGATAAACATGGACCACCATCTGCCTCGAATCACAGTAACCGCCGTACTCGCGGCCGTTCTGTCGCTGCCTGGCGGCGCGGCCGCATCCGGCTGGAAGATTGATCCTGCGCATTCCTCGGCGCAGTTTTCGGTCCGTCACATGGCCATCTCTACCGTGCGTGGAGCTTTCAGCAAAGTGAATGGCGTGATTGCGTTGGACGATAAAGACATCACTAAATCCACTGTCGACGTCACCATCGACGTTACGACCGTTGATACTCGAGAGCCGGGCCGTGATAACGACCTGCGTAGCGACAAGTTCTTTGATGTCGCTCACTTCCCAACCATGACTTTCAAATCCAAAAAGGTCGAGCAACTTTCCCCAGGAAAGCTTAAAGTCACAGGCGATTTGACGATTCGCGGCACCACAAAGGAAGTCGTGCTCGACGTTGAAGGCCCCACGGCTCCCGTGAAAGACCCCTGGGGCAATCAGCGCGCGGCAGCCACCGCCACGGCAAAAGTTAACCGCCAAGACTTCGGCGTCAAATGGAACGCCACCATGGACAATGGTGGTGTCGTCGTCGGAGATGACGTCAACATCACCATCGACGTGGAAATGATCAAGCAGGCTCCGCCGAAATCCGCCAACTGACAAGGCTATCTCTGGAGCGGTTTCGAGTTGGTGCTGCGAATGCACCGCCAGCTACTTCTGAATCATCTAACAGGAAATCTCCCATCGGAGGGATCGCTATCATGCATAAGCCAGCGCCAAATGATTTTCCAGTTCACGAGCTCATCCGCGAGCGTTGGAGCCCACGCGCTTTCGCCGACAAGCCTGTTCCACAAGGCGTCCTCCGCAGCATTTTCGAAGCTGCCCGCTGGGCGCCCTCCAGCAACAACGAGCAACCCTGGGCGTATCTCGTGGCGACCTGTGACGACAATGAAAACTTTGAGAAAATGCTGAGCGTTCTAGTGGAATTTAACGCCAATTGGGCCAAAGGCGCTCCGGTGCTGGCGATCGCCGTCGCCGAACTGGCTTTCGCGAAGAACAACGCTCCCAACCGCAACGCTCAATACGACACCGGCGCGGCATCCGCCCTGCTCTCTGTGGAAGCGACCGCGCAAGGGTTGGCTGTCCATCAGATGGCCGGATTTGATCCTGCAAAAGCGCGCCTGGTCTTTGGAATTCCTGCGGGATGGGAAGCCATCGCCGCTCTCGCCATCGGTTACCCGGGTGATCCAGCTTCCCTTCCCCAACCCTTAAAGGATCGCGAACTGGCCCCCAGGACACGCAAACCGATTGCCGAATT
>WNGL01009584.1_pt1 | contig 11952 bp, 9 predicted proteins | sample 5400591 | NCBI WGS metagenome assembly WNGL01 (sample SAMN13153377, study PRJNA577476) | soil metagenome | isolation source: 80 cm soil or saprolite under Garry oak tree replicate 1 | place: USA:California | collected 2016-06-15
CCATTTGATTGCGTCGCGCTTTGGTTTCCTTGGGCCTCACGCCCCTAAAGGGCAAAGTCCAGAATCTGGGACTTACGCAATCTTCCATCGGATCAATAGGCTTACTCTTCTTCCCGAATGTCGATGGTGCGAAAGGACATAGATAGCGCGCAGACCATGAAGGACACGCCGATTAATCATGAACTTGCTCCCTTTGGAAATGGCTCAACGCCCACAACGCCGTCAGGATTTATGTTTGAGGCCACCGTCCATCGGGTCAAATTGCGGCTGCAGGGTTTCTCTCGCCTTTGCCAGCCAGGCGTCTGGCTTAATCGGCGCCACCGCGCCGCCGGTAGTGGCTGACTGCGCGCGACGGATTGCCGCCACCACGCTGTCGGCGACGCTCAGGGCCTGCGCGCGATCGGTGTTCCACATGTGATCGATCCAGAGCACTGGGGAATCCCGGCCCGGCTCTGGGATCGTCCTTGGGCAGAAAGTAGCTTCCGGCATAGAACGGCTTCAGATCAGGCAAGAGTGTCATGAGCTGTGGGCGCGGAGCCGCTGGAACCAATCTCGGAACAGGGCATTGCCGTTGAGGCATGAGTGGGAAGGAACCAATGGGCGCAAGTTCGACATCCTGCTCTCGTTGGGGCGCGGCGGCGCGGATCGCAGTTGCTTCAGTAACGAGCCTTTTCGCGTTGAGCTTCGCCGTGACCGACGCGGCAGATGATTCCCGATTACTAGCCGACGCACAGCAGGCTTTTCAGCCATTGCCTAAGGATATGGCGACGCCGGAGTTCCCGATCACGCCCGACGCGTAATGCGCCAACCGTGCTTAACGCTGCCCTGCAGTTTAATGCGCATTGGCGCGGCGACCGGAAGAATGTCGAGGACCAAGCGACGCAAGCGTTGATCGGTCCGACAAGTTTCGCCAATCCCGACTATGACTCCGCGATGAGAAGCATAAGGGCGATCCCCGGATATTCGGAGATGTTCGCCAAGGCATTCCCGGGCGAGCAGGATCCTGTGACGCCGGAGAATTGGGGCAAGGCAATCGGCAGCTACGAGCGCACGCTGGCTACTCCATCTCGCTTCGATCAATATCTTTCGGGCGATCCAAAGGCTCTCTCAAGCTCCGAACAGCGCGGGTTGAGAACGTTCCTAGAGACTGGCTGCGCAGCTTGTCATAATGGCCCAGGCGTCGGGGGTAGCATGTTCCAGAAATTTGGGGTCGTCGAAGATTATTGGAAAGAAACCGGAAGCACCGAGATCGACAAGGGTCGCTTCGACGTTACCCATGATGACGCGGACATGTACGTATTCAAAGTGCCCAGCCTGCGCAATGTGGCCATGACGCCGCCTTATTTCCACGACGGAGCGATCAACACTCTGCCAGAAGCCGTGCGAATTATGGCCAAGGTGCAGCTGGGAAAGGATCTTGCTCAGCAAGATATTGCGAACATCGTAGCTTTCTTGGGAAGCCTAACCGGCCAGTTACCGGATAATTTTCGCGAGCTGCCTGTGCTGCCCCCCAGCGCTTTCGAATCAGCAAGGGATCAAACAACGGGAGAGAGGCGGTGAGCGCAAGCCGCCTAGCGCTGTTGTCACCCCTTGCAGTCGACATTATCATCCTCCAATCGCTACGCGACTATGTGCGTCTTCAGCTCTCGGCGGCGCCGCAAGCCCACATTGTTGTGTCGATGGCGCCCCCAGCACAGCATACACTGCTCGAGCTACGCTACCGGCGTACTGCTCGACAGCCGCGGGATCGTCTTCCAAATGTAGATGGCGTACCCAATCGGGAGAGTGGTCCATGACACGAGCCATTGTGAGCATGCTGATTTTGATCAGCTGCGTCCACAGCGCTCTCTGTCAAGATCAACGCAGCAAAGGGGCGAGCGACGCGACTCGCGGCGAGGGACCGGTTCGGAGCGCTTGTCAGACTGAAATCGAGAAATTCTGCCGCGGCGAAGAGCGAGCTGGCCGCTGTCTACGAGACCAGAACCCAAATGAGTTGTCAGAACGATGCAAGACCGCGTTGGCGAAGCGGGGGTCGCAGTAGCGTAGCGCCAATGATGCATCGAGATGGAACTGCCACTCCGCCGCGAGCACTCGCGGCCGAGCAAGCTTTGCAGCCCGGCATGGCAAGAAAAAAATTGCAACGATTTCGGCGGCAAGCCAACGGGCATTCGTGTCGATAACCTGAGACGCGGAAAATCAGAGGGAAGCATGTTCGCGCCCCAATCATGCGCCCCGCACGCAAAGCACGTCGGCCGGGAGCGTTTCGCCGGAGGTAAGTCCGAAAGCCGTTTCTTAGGTCCTCGGCCGGCCCATATCACCGCGCCCGGGCCTCTGCCTTTGCCCAACGTCACGTCCGTGACGAGGCGATGATCCCTTCCCGGCCAACGCAGCGTCCCCCTCGCCCGCCTGTTGCTCGCTGGGCGGTCGTTGACCCAAGTCGTTGCCGTCGGGCTGCACAGCGGCTTCGCTGGAAGCCTTTGAGCTTGGCCCAGCGACTACACGCAGCAGGAACACCGACACGAAACCGCTGAGCACGCCGGCGATCAAGTTCGGCACCAGCTTGACGGCGGGAAAGAGGTAGATCTCAGCCCGCGCACCAAGCAGCAGCACGACGACGAATTCGGTCGCGGTGCGGGCGATGGCCGCGAAGAACCCAAGCACGCAATAGCCGAGCGCCCACGGCGGCCATCGCCGCACCAACGGCTCGCCGATGTCAATGACGAACCCTGGCGCGACATGCTTGAGGATTTCCAGCACCCCGAACCGGCCGTCGCCCTGGAGGAAACCGATGATGCCCATAATCGAACCCGCCGCTGTCGCGCCCCATCGGGACTGGGTCAGGCGCGCAGCCAGAACGTACAGCGGAAACAATAGAAACGTCTTGTGCCCGGACGCGAATGGCAGACCCGGCAGGATCTTGAGCATCTTGAGTGACGCCATGCACAGGGCGATTCCTGTGGTGACCGCGACATCATGAGCAAATTGGCCCCCAACCCGAGGGTCGGCATCGGAAGCGACCTGGTTTTCTGCAAGCGCGATGTTCGCCCGGACGACGTCGGCAAAAGCGCCGATGTCGCCTCGCAAGACCTGCCGCAACACCGCAAAAAATCCGGCTCTGGAAGTACGCTCGCGTGCGCGGCCCCCCCCGCGCTCCCGTCCTTGCGTGCCTTCGAGGAGAGCGAGAGTCCGGTCGAGCGCGTGCACGAACAGGGGCGGCAATCGAAACGCATGCAGGCCATCGACTAAATCGCGACCAGTCCCGGTCAAGCGTACGACAGCCGAGGCCAGCAGAACGGTCACGATCTGCAGACACATGAGCGCCGCCTTCTCAAGCCCGCTCAGGTTGATCGATAGCGACCAGCCAACCCCTGGGACGCGCCAATCCATCAGCACGTCGTTTACAGAAGGGTTCTCGGGCGGCAGCAGGGCATACATGCCAATCAGGAAGACGAACAGCCACTTAAGCCGTAAGACGACTCGTGCGACATCTCGCAGACCGACTCGGCAGGTCAAGAGTATCACGGCCTGGATTCCTGCAAGGCCGGGAATGACAAACCATCGCCCTGGCTCGGTCAGCGAGAGGGCTGGCACCGCGAACGCGACCACCGTCACTGTGAGGAGGTACGACACCTTCAACACTGCGGTCCTGGTAGGAGTCTCGTGCTGCGTCTCGGTCACTCTGGGCCACTCCTCAGCCAATCCAGCGATGGTAACGAACGACACACTGGACCACGCTAAATTGGGACCGCTCCTATGAGCGTCTCACTAATCCTCACTCGGCCGGGATCTCTCCCGCTGCGCCCGCGTTTGTGCGAGTCCGCGACGCCGGTTGTTCAAAGCTACGCCTGGACCGCAGGCGGTCGAGTGCCAAATACACAACGGGTGTAGTGAACAACGTCAATACCTGGCTCACCAGCAGCCCGCCGATGATCGAGATACCGAGCGGCTGCCGAAGTTGAGAGCCGACGCCCAGCCCAACCGCCAGCGGCACCGCCCCAAGAATCGCCGTGATGGTGGTCATCAGTATGGGACGAAATCTCAAACGACACGCCTCGAAGATTGCCTGCTCCGGCGAACGGGCGTGTTCGCGCTCAGCGACGAGCGCATAGTCAATCAACATGATCGCGTTCTTCTTGACGATTCCGATGAGCAGGATGATCCCGACCATCCCAATCAGATCGAGCGGGCGCCCAGCCGCCCAGAGCGCCAGGATGGCGCCGATCCCGGCTGACGGCAGGGTCGACAGGATCGTCACAGGATGGATGGTGCTCTCGTAGAGAACGCCGAGCATCACGTAGACGGCGAAAAGCGCCACGGCGATCAGCATGGGCTGGGTGGCGAGCGATTCCGTAAACGCGCGTGCATTGCCTTGAAAAGTCCCCTGAATATTGCTTGGCGCGCCGAGTTCGCGCATCACGCGCTCGACGATCTCCGTACCCCGCTGGATCGGTAGGCCGGGTCGCATCGAGAACGTGAGCGTCACGGCCGGAGCTTGTCCTTGATGGGCAACAGCACTCATTTGGATGCCGTGCTCGGCTCGGACAACGTTCGCCAGTGGGACCTGCTTCCCGCCCGGCCCGGCGACGTACACCTTCGGCAACGAGGACGGATCCTCTTGCAGCTCCGGGGTGGCCTCAAGGACGACGTGATACGTGTAATGGGGAGCATAGATTGAGGACACGAGACGCTGGCCGAACGCATCATAAAGAGTCTGGTCGATTTCATTCGGCGCTACCTGGAGCCGCGCGGCCGCGTCGCGGTCGATGACGAGCATCGCTTGCAGCGCGCCTACCTCGAGATCAGTAGTTACGTCGCGGAGATCGGGGAACTCCTTCAGACGCTCGACAAGCCGTCCTGCCCATCTTTCCAACTCACCTATATCTGGTCCCGTGATGGTGTATTGATATTGCGCCTTGGAGATCCGGCCGCCGACGCGCACTTCCTGGACGGGCACCATATAGAGCGCAACTCCCTGCACCTCGCGCGTCGCTCGGCGCAGCCGGGCGATAACCCTGTCGGTGTCGAGGCGGCGCTCGGCAAGTGGCTTTAAGGCGATAAAGATGCGGGCTTGATTCGGAGTGGCGCCTGATTGACCGGTGTAGCTCCCCACCCTCGCTACGGCCGGATCATTGAGAAGAACGGTCATCAGGGCCTGTATCCGCCGAGTCATGGCTTGGAACGAAACAGTCATCGGCGCTTCAGCGATGGCAACAATGGCGCCCGTGTCCTGTTGTGGGAAAAATCCCTTTGGCACTTGAATCCAGAGGACAGCGGTGGCGAGGATCGTCACTCCCATCACGGCGAGAGTGGCGCCGCGATGGCGTAGGACGACTACGAGGGCGGCTTCGTATCCGGCGAGCAGCTTCTGGAAAATGAGCTCCAACGGGGGTTCCCCCGCCCCCCTGCGAGCATGACCGAGATAAGCGCCCATGACCGGGATCAATGTCAGCGATACCATCGCGGAGAACGCGATGGCCAGCGCCATCGTAACGGCAAACTCGCGGAACAGCCGCCCGATCATGCCCCCCATAAACAAAAGCGGGATCAACGCGGCGATCAGGGACACACTGATCGAAACGACGGTGAAACCGATCTGGCGAGCCGCTTGGCGAGCTGCCTGGAGCGGTGACTCGCAGCTTCCCATCCGGCGGCTGATCGCTTCGATGACCACGATGGCGTCATCGACAATGAAGCCCGTCGCAACGGTGAGCGCCATCAGCGACAGGTTGTCGATGCTATAACCGAGCAGGTACATCGCGCTGAAGGTACCGGCAATCGACAGCGGGATGGTAATTGCTGCGGCCAAGGTGGCCCAGAGCCGCCGCAGGAACAGGAATACGGTAATCACGATAAGTCCGAGGCTGATCACGAGGCAAAGTTCTATCTCGCGCACGCTGGCGCGGATCGTCTCCGTTCGATCGCTCATCACCGACAGATCGACGGCCGGCGGGAGCCACGCCTGCAGCGTGGGAACGAGCGCGTGGATACGATCCACCGTCTCGATTACGTTGGCGTTGACCTCCTTGAAAACGAAGACCAGCACGGCAGGCTGCTTATTGAACCACCCCGAGGTTCGGACGTTCTCGACGCTGTCGACGACCGATGCGACCGCATCGAGCCGGATCGGCGTGCCGTGGCGGGTGGCGACAATCACCGACTTGTATTCGTCGGCCCTGCGCAATTGGTCGTTGACACGGATGACATAAGAGCCGTCCGTTGCGTCTATGCGTCCCTTGGGGCCCGTTGCGTTGACGGCGTTCAAGGCGGCCCGTACATCCTCAAGACCGAGTCCCATCGAGGCAAGCGCAGCTGGGTTGACTTGCACGCGCACCGCGGGCTTCTCGGAGCCGTTAACCGTGACTTGACCGACGCCTTCCACCTGCGAGAGCTGTTGCGCCAGGATTGTGTCCGCCGCCTCGTAGACCACGCCAGATGGAAGCGACGTGGATGTCAGCGCCAAGATCAGGACCGGCGCCGCTGACGGATTATTCTTGCGCCAGGTTGGTGGGTGCGACATACCCACCGGAAGATCGGGTGCTGTCGCGTTAATAGCCGCTTGCACGTCGCGAGCCGCTGCGTTGATCGGGCGGTTAAGCTCGAACTGGGCGACAACGGTGGTGATACCGAGAAGACTCGTGCTGGTAAGCTCGGTGATGCCGGAGATTTGTCCGATCCGCCGCTCCAGCGGTGCGGCGACGGCTGTGGCCATCGTTTGCGGTTCGGCGCCCGGAAGCTCCGCCGTTACCATGATGGTCGGATAGTCTACCCGCGGTAGTGATGCCACAGGCAGGAATCGAAACGCCAGTGCGCCGCTCAGCAGTAGCGCCAGCATCAGGAGGCTGACGCCTACGGGTCGCCGCAGGCACGTCTCAAGATAGCCCATGATGAACTCCGATCGTGTTGGCTCGCGGCTACCTCATTCCGCAGCCTCCTGAGTCATTCGCATGCGATCGCGAAGCAGCGCTCGGACTCGGTCGAGCGCAACATAGATCACCGGTGTCGTGTAGAGCGTCAGGAATTGGCTGAGCAGCAGCCCACCGATGATGGCGATGCCAAGTGGGCGGCGCAGCTCTGATCCTGGACCGGTGCCGAGCGCGAGAGGAATGGATCCAAGGAGGGCCGCCATCGTCGTCATCATAATTGGACGGAAGCGCTTGAGCGAGGCCTCGAAGATCGCTTGTTCCGGACGCAACCCTTGCGTCCGCTCGGCGTCCAAAGCAAAATCGATCATGATGATCGCGTTCTTCTTAACGATACCGATGAGGAGGATGATAGCGATCACCGCGACCAGCGACAGGTCGTTGCCCGTGATCATAAGCGCGATCAAGGCGCCGATTCCCGCTGAAGGCAAGGTCGACAGGATCGTGATCGGGTGAATGGTGCTCTCGTAGAGTACACCGAGTACAATGTAGACAGCGAACACGGCGGCGAGGATGAGCCAAACCTCGCTTACGAGTGAGGCCTGGAACTCGGCGGCCTCACCGGCGAACGAGCCGATGACGGAATCGGGAATGCCAATCGCCCTCTCGGCTTCACGCAAGGTCTGCACCGCTTGTCCGAGTGAGACGCCTGGAGCCGGATCGAAGGAGAGCGTAACCGACGAAAAAAGGCCTTGATGTGTAACCGCAAGTGGGGCGTTACCGAGCCTCACCGTGGCGAAGCTTTCGAGTGGAACCTGCGCGCCCTGGCTCGATCGCACGTAAAGGCGCCCTAGGTCGGCCGGGTCGAGCTGGAACTCCGGCGCCACCTCTAAAACGACGTGGTACTGATTCTGCTGCGTATAGATGGTCGAAACTTGGCGCTGCCCGAAGGCATCGTAAAGCGTGTCGTCAATTGTCTGCGGAAGCACCCCAAGGCGGCCGGCCTTGTCGCGGTCGATAACCACGTCGGCGGCGAGGCCGCCTGTCTGTTGATCGCTCGCGACGTTGTGGAGCAACGGCGTCGAGCGCAGTTTTTCGAGCAACCGCAGTGACCACTCGGCCAACTCCACTGGGTTCGCGTCGACCATAATATACTGGTACTGCGTCCGACTGGTGCGCATCCCAATCTGAATTTCGGGTGCGGGCTGAAGGTAGACCGAGAGGCCCTGCACCTCGGCCATAGCGGTACGGAGCCGCCGTGCGATTTCGGCGGCCGTGTCGGTCCGCTGGTCGCGTCGTTTGAGCACGATGGTCATGCGCCCGGTGTTCGGTGTCGAATTAACAAGTCCGACGCCCACGAACGAATCAACGCCGCCGACATCCGGATCGCGGCGGGCGATCTCGGCGGCCCTGGCCTGTAGCCGCACCATCTTGTGAAACGAAATTTCGGGCTCCGCATCGGTCGTCGCAACGACTACGCCTGTGTCCTGGATGGGTAAAAAGCCCTTAGGGATCAGCAAGTACAGCGCGACGGTAGCGAACAGCGTCGCCAATGCGACCGCGAGCGTCGCCGCCTTTTGCCGCATCACCCACGCGAGGCTCCGTTCATAGAGCGCCAAACTCGTCGCGAACGCCCGCTCAGAGACACGCAGGAAGGCGTTGCTGCGCTGCTCCTGCTCTCTACGCAAAAGGCGCCCGCACATCATTGGGGTGAGCGTCAGTGATACGATAGCCGACACAACGATGGTGACCGACAGTGTCAGCGAGAACTCCCGGAACAGTCGCCCGACGATTCCCTGCATGAACAACAGCGGGATGAACGCCGCAATAATCGAGACCGTCAGGGAGATGATGGTGAACCCAATCTGACGTGCGCCCTTATAGGCTGCTTCCAGTGGCGCCTCTCCGGCCTCGATGTGACGCACGATGTTCTCGATCATAACGATGGCGTCGTCGACGAGGAAACCGGTCGCGACGGTGAGCGCCATGAGGGAGAGGTTATCGAGGCCGAATCCCGCCAAATACATGACGCCGAACGCACCGATGATCGAAAGCGGGATGGCGACGCTTGGGATAACCGTTGCCCAGAAGCGGCGAAGGAACAGAAAAATCGCGAGCACGACAAGCCCGACAGTGAGCAGCAGCGTGAACTCGACATCGGCGATGCTTGCGCGGATGGTCTCCGTGCGATCACTCAGGATCGTCAACTGGACTTCTGGCGGCAGGGCCGCACGCAGCCGCGGCAGAAGCTCGTGAATCCGGTCAACCGTCTGGATGATGTTGCTCCCAGGCTGTCGCTGGACGTCGAGGATAACGGCCGGTCGACCGTTGAACCAAGCGCCGACTTTCACGTTCTCGGCTCCGTAGACCGCGGTACCTACGTCGCGCACGCGGACCGGAGCTCCGTTTCGGTACGCGAGGATCACGTCTGCATAGGCCTCAGGTGCCAGAATCTGGTCATTAGCCCCGATCATGAATGCTTGGTGGGGGCCGTCGAAGCTGCCCTTAGGCTGATCGACATTCGTACGACCTAGGACCGTGCGGACCTGTTCTAGGCTTAGATCATATGCCGCGAGCTGGACTGGGTTGACCTGAATCCGCACCGCAGGTTTCTGCCCGCCCTGGATCATCACCGCCCCGACGCCAGTTACTTCGCTCAGCTTCTGCGCCAGCACCGTATCGGCGAGATCTTGGACTTTCGTGATTGGCTGCGTGTCGGAGGTAAGGGCCAGAATGAGGATCGGCTGGTCCGCCGGATTCACCTTTTTGTACACGGGCGGGTATGGAAGGCCGCTCGGCAGCGAAGCCCCTGCTGCGTTGATGGCTGCCTGTACGTCCTGCCCAATCGAGTCAATGTCCCGGTCAAGGACGAATTGCATTGTGATCACGTTGATCCCGAACGAACTTGTCGAGGTCATCAGCGATAGACCTGCGATCTGTCCCAACTGCTGCTCGAGGGGCGTCGTGACCAGCGAGGCCATTGTGTCCGGGCCAGCACCGGGAAGTTGTGTCGAGACTTGGACTGTAGGAAAGTCGATCTCGGGCAACGAGGAGACCGGAAGCAAACGAAATCCAAGCGCCCCGGCAACAAGGATCGCGACACTTATCAATGAGGTCGCGACCGGACGGGCGATGAAGGGCGCAGATACGCTCATGGCGGCCGTCGACGCTGCCGATTCGGCGGCATTTCTGATGGACGCTTGGGGGAGGTGATCTGCGGGGCGGAGGTGCCGCCTTCGGCGTCAGCCGTAGCCTCAGTGGTAATTACACTCGCGCCCGGCCGCAGTTGCTCCTGACTGGTGATAACGACTTTCTGACCAGGCTCGAGGCCAGATTCGACAAGTGCCACATTGCCGTCAATCTGGCCGACTCGGATCGGCCGCATCTCGACCCGGTCCTCGGGATCCACCACGTAAGCAAAGGTGCCGCTTGAATTACGTTGGACGGCCGCACTCGGCACGACGGTGCCGTCCTTGACGGTATCGAGCCTAACGCGAACGTTGACGAATTGCCCCGGCCAAAGCTTGCGATCAGCGTTGGCGAAAGTGGCTTTGAGTCTGATCGTGCCAGTCTGAGGATCGATGCGATTATCGAGGACCGCAAGGACGCCCTCCTCCCACAATCTCTTCCCATCTGCATCGAGCGCCGCCACCGGGACCTTCCCTTTGGCGAGCGCATGATTCACCGTCCCGAGATGCTGCTGCGGCAGGGAAAAGGCGACAGAGATCGGTTCCAATTGCGTGATGATGACTATTCCACTCGACTCCCGCGCGCGAACGAAATTGCCTGCGTCAATGAGCCGCATCCCTGTGCGCCCAGAAATCGGCGCCCGGATGCTGGTGTATTCGAGTTCCAACGCGGCTGCGTCGATATTAGCCTGGTCCGTCTGCAGGGCCGCTTCCAGCTGCCGGACCAGCGCCCGCTGGGTGTCCACAGTCTGCTGAGTCGCGAACTGGCCAAGCTTCACAGCCCGATCGAGATCGAGCTTCGCGTTGGCCGTTTGTGCTTCGTCCTTTGCCTTTATGCCTTGGACCTGGCTGAGCTTGGCCTCATAGGGGCGCGGGTCGATTTGGGCCAGCAGATCGCCAACCTTTACCTCCTGACCTTCCGTAAATTCAACTTTCTGGAGTAGACCGTCGACCCTCGCCCTCACAGTGACAGTGTTGAACGCTTCAACGGTTCCAATGCCCTCGACATTGACCGGCACGTCCTGGCGGGCCACTGGAGCCGTGACGACATCGACCGGCCCGCTAAGGCGGTGTCTGCCGCGGCCTCCACCCCCGCCGCCGCCTCCGCCCCCGCCATGATAGGCGTTCGCTACATCCGCATCGTCGCGAGCACGGATAGCCCCGGCCTGGTCATACGCGTACCACACGGACGCGGCGGCCATGATCAAAAGAACGCCCCCGGCACGAATTGCGTTCAACATGGGGATCACCGCCTAACCATATAGGCCTGCCTGAGAGGATTGGCAAAAGGTCGCACCATAGGGCTTCGACAGCCTCTCAAGCGTTATCCTCATCAAACTGCTGGAAGCCGCGCAGAAAAGCTGGCGCCGTCTCGACGGCACCAACCGTGGAGTTGAATGCGTTTCCCATCGAGGAGGTCTCTTATGCATCGTGTATTCATCATGCTCGCCTCAGCCGTTCTCTTCCTCTGGCTTGGCCTGAGCGGGACCGAGGCCGCATTCAGCCCAGCTCGGCTGGCGCAGCCGGACGGGTTTTTCACCCAAGCGCAGTACTATCCCGGCTGGCGGTGGCGCGCTCATCAACCTGGTTGGCGTTGGCGGTATGCTCACGCGGAGGGGCGATGGCACCGTTATCCCGGATGGCGTTGGCGGCATCCTGGTTGGCGCTGGGGCTATTGATGCAGGGACAGTAGGCACTACTTGCGGTCGTGCCCAAACGTTTTGTATGTCCGTCTGCGCTTCGCGTCGCACAGATGGGGCAACCGTCATGTAGAAAGTGCCGGCTAGCATTGCTGACGCGACGATGCTGGCAAGCGCCTTTTTTGCGGCTGTCGCGTCCGGCTCCCGCAGCAGAAGCATTGACCAGAGTAAGAGAGACACCGCGTAGGCAACGCCAACAACACC
>WNGL01014946.1_pt1 | contig 11951 bp, 5 predicted proteins | sample 5400591 | NCBI WGS metagenome assembly WNGL01 (sample SAMN13153377, study PRJNA577476) | soil metagenome | isolation source: 80 cm soil or saprolite under Garry oak tree replicate 1 | place: USA:California | collected 2016-06-15
GCCGGGTTCGCTTCCCGTACCACATAGTTTTTCGAAGGTGCCAGGCCCTGGGGCCGGACCGGCACGGGTTGACTGTCCTTTAATTGGAAAACGAACAGAATGGCCCTGGACCGGTCTGGGCTGGAAAAGTTCAGCGCGCCTCGGGCGCCCTCGTGTGGCGATTCCAAGCGGTATAACTCGCCCAGATGGGTGACTTCACGGATATGTTTGTAGGCGCTGATGGCTCCGGCGCAAATCGCTTTATCTTCAGCCGGCAGTTTTGCCAGATCGAGATCCATGCCAAATCGGCCGCTCATGGCGACGGCACAGGCAAAATGCATGGGCCGATTGCCCCAATGGGTGACATGGCTCGACAGGGTCATGACGGGGAAAAAATAGGAGTAATCCCATTGCAGGGTGACTCGACGCACCGGGTCGGTATTGTCGCTGGGCCAGAACTCGTGGAAATATTTGAGGGCCCCGTAATCGGCACGACCGCCGCCACCCGAACAGAGCATCAATTCGGTTTTGGGGAAGGTCTTGGCGGTGCGCTCCATCAGGGCATACAAGGCGCGGACATAATCGATCCACAGGTGCGACTGGCGATCAGCAGGGAGGAAACTCGACCCTGGCTGGGTCAAGTAGCGGTTGCAATCCCATTTCACGTAGGTAATGCCGGGAACACTCAATACGCGCTCGAGCACGGACCACTCGAAATCCTGAACGGCGGGACGGGTGAGATCCAGCGCGAGCTGGTTACGTTGCAGTTCGAGTTCGCGCTTCGGTTGGCGGATTACCCAGTCCGGATGCTGCTCGAACAATTCGCTTTTAGGATTAACCATCTCAGGCTCAACCCAGATACCGAACTGCAGTCCTTTTTTCACAGCGGCCGTGGCCAGCGGTTCGAGGCCATTGGGGAAACGCTGTCTGTTTGGTTCCCAATCACCCAGGCCGGCTTTGTCGTCGATGCGCGCGTATTTGTTGCCAAACCATCCATCGTCCAGGAGGAACAGTTCGACCCCCAACTGCTTGGCGGGTTCGAAAAGTCCAGCAATGCGGTCGAAATCAAAATCGAAGCCAGTGGCTTGCCAATTGTTGAGCAACACCGACCTGGGTGTATGGCCCTCCCGGAAGCCAAATTGCCGTGCCCAGGCGTGCAGCTTGCGGCTCATCGGGCCAACCCCAGCATCGCTCCAGACCCAGATCATGGTGGGTGTAGTAAACGTTTTCCCCGGTTCCAGATAATAGGTGGAGGCAAACGGGTTCACGCCGCAGAGCGCTCGAACCCGCTGGCCGTTGTGGTCGAAGCCGCACTGAAAGCTGCCCGACCAGGCCAAGGAACCGCCCAGAACACGACCGGAATTCTCCCCGAGCGGCCCGTCAAGAGAGAGAATGAAGGAGGGGTTGCCAAACTGATGCGCTCTGACGCCGTTCTTGGAATCGAGCATCTTTGTGCCGGGAGTTAACAGCTCAGAAACCGGGTTCATCTCGTCTGTCCAGTCGCCATGGAAATGAATGAGATGGAGATTGGTTGGCATCAGCAGCAAGGCTGAAGAGGTCATTCGCTCCAATTTGACCACCGTGGGCTCGTGATGACGGATCTCCGCCCATTGTTCGACGACATCCACAGAATGATGGGCCCGGAAACAGAGGAGGACTTCGAACGGGTAAGCCGGATCACGCAACTGGATCCGGAGCAGCTCGCAGCCCGTCCCTTCGTTGGTCCGCGTCATACCCTCAAACAGGAGGTCGGTGGAGGTGTTGCCGTCGGCGTGAATGGCCTTAAGGGCGGGTTCCCAGATGTAACCGTCGCCGGCCTGCGGGTAGGCTTCGTCGGCGCGTTCAGGATTGGCGGTTCCTCCGCCAATTGGCTGTTGGTATAACCGCCGGTCCTGGCCAACCTCGAAGCGCAAGCTGAAACCAGCTGTGCTGACACTGAACGTTTCGGCAAAGGAGGGTACCGACTCGAAAAGCGCAAGTACCAGAAAAACCATCTGCGCCAGCGTCGCCACGGTGGAGATAATTCTGATTAGAATCATTTCGACATCACGACGGCTACCGCAGGCACTCACGGTCCTACCCGGATAGTGATGCTCCAGGTGACAGATGCTAAGGCGGCAACAAGGCCGCAATGCCGACGCTCGGCAGCCTGGGTGAGGCGATCAGGCGAGCCGTTGCTCGGTTCGACGGCAAAGTGGTGATGGCCGTGCCAGCCGCCGCGGGTAAGCCAGAGCCCTAGCGTATTGTTCTCCATCGGGCTCCAAGCGAAAGCGAGGCGGTCGCCGGTGGTGCCGTTGGCGATTTCAGCAGTCCCTTTAATGAGCGGTTCAGCAAACACTTTGGCGCAGCCGCCGGTGGGGACTACTGAGTCGAGGCAGTCAAGCCACGGCTCGCCGTTGAGCAGGGCGCGTGTTTCGGCTGGAAGGTTTAGCCGATCGCCTGGCTGCAACCGTAACAAGGGATGCAGCGCCCACAAATAGAATTCGTCCAGGCCGCTGAGATTGGTTAGCTGGTAGTCCATGCGGAGTTGGGCTCCGCAAACCCGAATAGTGCGCTCGAAGTGAAAGGGAGAAATCTGAAGCCGGAGAGAGGTCCGCAATTTGCCATGTTTCCACGCTGGCTCGTCCACTTGCCAGGGAACGCTCCAGGCTTCGCCATGATCAGGCAAGTGCCGGCCTTGCCAGACGCAAGAGGCGAGGGTGGGAAGGCATTCATCGGCGCCGGCGAGGGTGCTTTGCGAAAAGTCATCGCCAAGCTGATTGCGAAACAGTTCGAGGGCGGCTTGCGGGCGCCAGAGCCATTCACGTCCAGTGTGCAGGCTTTTGAGCGAGACGATTTTTGCCCCCAGTTCAGGCACGACGGCCAGCTCGAGGTCATGGGTCCGAAGCACATAATAAGCGAAGCCGTGCTCGCGCCTCAGGTCAGTTGCAAGGCCGTTGGAATTCATTTCTGCAGGTCGCGGAGGTAATCAGCCGCGAGGGCATGGCTTGGGTCGCGGCGCAACACGGCCTGGAAAAGTTTCCGGGCAGTGCTGTTGTTGCCCAACCCAAGCTGGCCTTGCGCCTGCAAAAACAAGGCGGTGGTTTGCTGACGCCGCTGCAGGTCATCGGAAAAGAGCAACATCGTGGGCAGCGAAGTGGCGAAATAATCGATTTTGGCGGGCGCCGCAGCCAAGGCGCGGGCGTAACGGAGGAGATCCTTGAGCAGCTTGCAACCCGTAGCTTTGCGGCCAAGCTTCAGCAGGGATAACGCGGAGAAGTAAGTCATTTCGGAAAACGTGCGGACACTCATCTCCTGGAAATCGCCTTTGAAGGTGGCGGAGGCGAGCCAATAATGTCGGGCGGCGGCTTTGTCCCCGAGGGCATCGCAGGCGCAGCCGAGCCAGAAGTGGATGTCACTTTGGTTGGCGAGGAGGTGTTTGGCCTCGCCCAGGTTCGACGGCGCGTGTAAGGCAGATTCGAAGTGTTGCCGCGCGCTCTTTGGATCGTGCTGAGCGAGTGCGGCCCGACCCAAAGCCAGGTGGGTTCGGACATGCTGGCCGAGCGGACCGCCTTCGCCACCTTCCCAGGGCTGAAAGCGCCTGCTGCTCAACAAGCTGGCTGCCTTGTCGTGGCGGCCCACCTGATTATAGACCGCGCATAATTCGATCGTCAGATCATCGCGCTGTTGGATTAAGTTCGGATGCGCCTCCAGTTCCTCCAATCGTTTAGCCGGTGAGACGCCCAAACGTTTCCAAAGTTGATCGCGCTCATACAGGAGGCGCGCATCCCATGGATTTGCGCAAAAAGCTTTATCGTAAGCGGCGCGTCCGCGTTGAGGGTCGCGACGGATGTTGAAATAGCCAATACCGAGGTTGCGCCAGACGAGGGAGAAGTCAGCGCCGAGGCAGGCCGCCCGCTCCCATAAGGCTATGGCCTCATCGTGGCGACGCCGATCGTAGAGCAGGTTGCCCAGGTAGTAAGGCGCAAGCGGGTCGTTTGGATTGGCTTGGATAGCAGCCTGCAGAATGCCGATCTCCTCGAGGCGCGCGGGAAAACAATAGTCGGGTGCGAGTGCTGCAGCGGTTCGATAACGCTCGGCGGAGGACTTGGGGTCGTTGAGCTTCGCATAGAGCCATCCCAGGCAATAATGGACGAGCGGGGCGGCACCCCAGTTTTGATCGGGTAGATCGGATTGTGCGTTGCCATTACTCTGGACCGCTTGCTTGCTCGCCAGGGCGAGTGTGCGGCGTGTAGTGCCCAGCAAAACAATCGCTTCGGTGTAGAGCCCGGCCCGGATGCAGTCGAAGGCCAAATCGATGGCGGTTTGCAGGTCGCACTTGAGGGCCTGGCCTTGCAAGTGCCTGGCCCACCAATCCAGCGGGTCGAGCGCCAGCGTGGCCGCCAGGAGCTCCCTGGCTTCGCGTTTCTTGCCAAGCTTGCGCAACACAATGGCTTTGAGGTTGCGGGCGCGCGTGTTGTCAGTGTCGAAACGCAGCGAACGCTCCAAGTGCTCGAGGGCCAGAGTCCAATGCCCACGCGCGCAATCAACTTCCGCCAAAGCGTGATAGGCTGCGCCGGTCCACGCCTGGTTCCAAACAGATTTATAAAAGGCATCGTAGGCCTCGCGCTCTCTGCCCAAATATCGCAAGCACATGCCCAGATTGTAGTACGCTTCGCCGTTATAAGGATTCGGATTGCGGCGAGTGAGCCGCTCGATGGCTCGCCGGAAGTACTTTTCGGAGAGGTCAAATTCCCCGCGCCGAAGCTGCCAGAGGCCCATAGCATTGTTGCAACGAGCGTCCAACGGATCGCGGCGCAGGGCTTCGTTCCAATAGAGCGTCGGGCAGCGCGTCGCATGGCGGTATTGCTCGAGGTGCAGGCCGGTGATGAAGAGCTCGTCGGCGCTTTGGATTTCGTTGGGCGTGGGCGGCTCCGTGGCCGGCGGCGGCACAGGCCCATGGGCACGCGGCTTGGGCTGATACAATATTAATTCACGCCCAATGCGGTCGGTCACCGAGATGCTCAAATCGGTTTCTGAAACATTCTTCGGGAGCCGGCCTTTGGCCAACAGCGGCGTTCCTGGCGCCAGATCACGTTGGAAGCAGGCGAGTTGTTTTGGCGTCGCAATGACCCTTACCATCGCCTGCGGTTGGCGAGAAGTAACTGCGACTCCTAAATGCCACTTGCCGTCCGCACAGCGAAGACTGATGGCGGCCGCCAAGGTCGCGTGTTGGGCCGGGCCGATCTTTTGGATGGGATACCAATATTGACTCCAGGTTTTGGTCTCCCCCGGTTGGAGAAAACTGAAATCGGGCTGATTGTCCGTGTAAACGCCGGCCATGAGCTCGATGTAAGGGCCATACTCGCCTTTCTCATCTTTGTCCGTCAGGTTCCGATCCCACGCATAACCGAACTCGTGATTGCCCCACGTCCACTGTTTTTTCCCGGGCGCAATGTGATGGTCGGCATAATGAATAATGCCGGCTTGCGCTAAGTAATCGTAGCCGCCGAAAAAGTCCTCTTTGCTGCCCATGCACATAAAACTGCACGGCGTCGGGATATTAGCATAAAAGGACAAATCATTAGGTAGGTAGCGCGGGCTGCTAGAGCTTCGTTTGACGCGGGAGGTGGTGCAAAGCGGCGGCACGAATTGGCTCGGCACTTCGTTGGCCGGAATTCCTTCTCGGCCACGCTTGCCATAATCCACGCCATAGTAGACCCCTTTACATAACGGATATTCGCTCATCGAGCGGCGCGCATGGTCGGCGACGTAATAAACATCAGGAGGAAAAAAGCTTTGATAGGCTTCGTGCACGCGCGTGCCGACGTTTGCCCACCATAGAAACGTTTGCACAAAGGGCGTTCGATTGTAAGCACGCACCTTGAGTTCGAGGTACGCTTTCCCCGGATGCAGGCAAACGCCGTGCATGCCCTTCATGCGGGTCATCGGGTCATGATCGCTGCACCAGATAGTCTTGGAACCATCGGGGTGCTCTTCGATTTGGAAATGTGTGGGCAGGAATGTTGCCGGGCGATGGTGCTGGGGCCAGTTGAACTCAATGCCGCCGCTCATCCAGGGCCCTGCCAGGCCCACCAGGGCCGGTTTGATCACCGGCTGATTATAGATGAGGTCGTAACCGTTGCTTTTGTCCTGCAAAGCGTGAATCCGCCCGCCGATTTCTGGGAGCACCATGGCACGGATGAACTCGTTTTCGATCCAGACTGCTTTCCATTTGCGATCCACGGGTTTTTCCGCGATGCGGTCGGTGAACGGGAGCGGATACACCTTGCCGCTGCTGCCTTGATAAACCCGTTTCTCCAGAAACATAGGATTTTTGTCCGACGGGGCCGGCAGATAAGTCGGAATGACCACCTGCTCGATACTCACCTGAACCCTGGCAGAAGGTTTCGAGGGACCCTTACCAGCCCGAGCGCGCATTCGAGTATAGGCTAAAGACGCGCCAGGGTTCGCTTGAGGAAAGTTGATTCGATTCATCGGTCAGAAACAATTAATCCACCAACTCCCTTTCGATTTGTTCGAGCGTCTTACCTTTGGTTTCGGGCAGTTTGAATTTGATGAAGAGGAAGCCGGCCACACAGATTCCTGCATAAAGCCAAAACGTGCCTGCCGACCCGAATTTCGCGTTCAGAATCGGAAACGTGTACGTAAGGATGAAGCACGCGATCCAAAGCGAGGACACGGCCACGGCCATCGCCGCGCCGCGAATGCGATTCGGGAATATTTCGGAAATGACCACCCACGCTACGGGGGCGAGCGACATCGCGTAACAGCCGATGGCCGCGAGGACCAGCACCAGCATTGGCAGCCCTTTGACGCCGCCGAAGTAACAGAAACCCATCGCCGTGTAGATGAGGGCCAGGCCTGCCGAACCCAGCAGCAACAACGGTCTCCGACCCCCTCGATCCACAACACCAAGAGCAACGAACGTGAAGGCCAGGTTCACTGAGCCGGTCCAGGCTATGTTTTTGAGCACGGTCGAAATATCGTAGCCAGCCGCACGAAAGATTTCTTCGGCATAGTTGAAAATGACGTTGATGCCGCACCATTGTTGGAAGACAGCGAGAATCACTCCGAGGGCAAGCACTTTTCGCATCCCCGGCTCAAGCAAGTCAGAGAAGCGCACGTGCTGGACTTCCTCGCTCGCGAGCGTGGAGTCAATATCTGCAACCGCGGCAGCTGCGTATTGTTCGCCGCCGATTCTACTCAGAATGCTCCGAGCGCGCTCCGGCTTTCCATTTTTGGCCAGCCAACGCGGACTCTCTGGCACGAGCCACATCCCCAGGAAAAACAGAAACGACGGCGCGGCAGTCAGTCCGAACATCCAACGCCAGCCCTGCTGGCCGAACCAGGAAATGCGGATGAACTCGTCGGTCGCGCCTGGAGGCAGCTTGCGCACGAGAAACCAGTTGATGTATTGCGCCAGCAGGATGCCGATGACGATGGTGAGTTGATTTATCGAGACGAGCTTGCCGCGAATCTGAGCGGGCGCGACTTCGGCGATATACATCGGCGACAGGTTGGAGGCCAGGCCGATGGCCACGCCGCCGAAGACGCGCCACATGATGAATATCGTGAAGTCTTTGGCCAGGGCGTTGCCGAGGGAGGTCACCGCAAAGAGCAGCGCGGCAGTGATGAGCAAACGTTTGCGGCCGAATTTGTCGCTCAGCGCGCCTGCGATCAAGGCTCCAAACAGACAGCCAACCAGCGCGCAACTGTTCGCCCAACCAATTTGCGCCTCGCTCGTCAGTTGGAAGTATCGTTGAAAGAATGGTTTCGCCCCGCCGATAACCACCCAGTCCCAGCCGAACAGGAGGCCGCCCATTGCGGCGACGACCGAAATGAGCCACACATAGCCAAGGTTGTGCTTCGCTTTGATCGCGATGGTTTCTGGCGGGGTTGCTACAAGCATGTCGTGTAAGAATTAAAGAGTTTCTCTAAGGATAAGTAAGCCGAAAAAAAATACTCGGATTGGTTGCGCTGATGAGAAAGTTCCAGGCGTTTGTCTCTTGCGAGCCGGACACGCCCTGCCAGCTTGTGCCGAGACCGCCGCCCGGACCATTGGTTTGTGATTGGAGACGCCAGCCGGTGTAGCCCGCCGGCCAGTTTAATCTCAAAACGCCCCCGCTGGTCAGCGCAGTCAGATTAGTCGGACTTTGCAGTGTGAGCGTGGCGCTGTTCGTGACAGCCCCATTTGCGCCAGTCACCACCACCGAATAGACCCCGGCGTCGCTCAGGCCCTCCGGACCGATCGTGATCGTGTTTGCATTTTGCCCAGCGAGAGTGCTCCCGTTTTTGCTCCAAGCATAGCTGAACGGGGGAGTGCCTGACGCAACGGTTGTGAACGTTGCCGAACTGTCGATCACTAGCGCCTGATTGGTTGGTCCCGTCGCGCTCGTGCTCCCTGAACCCAAGCGAAACAGCTTGGCCTGTTGCGCTCCGAGGGTGACGATCCACGTGGTCCCGGTCACCGTGGAAACATCGGCGCTCCATAAATCCACGGCCGTGTAGCTCCCTGATATACCCAACCTGGCTAGATCCACGCTCTTGATCACGGTGAGGTTGGAATAGTTAAACACGGCCACGTACCACGTGCTGCCATCCTGGCGAACAAAAACGTCGCCGGCGCTCGTGCCGGTATTGCCTTCCACAGGCCGAAAACCAACGCCGGCGCGCGCCACTTCGTTAATGCTGGCGTTGGTCAGACACGTTTCCCCCAGAGTTTGTGCCGTAGGAGAAGCCAGATCATCGCTGTTCAAAAAGACCGTGCCAGCCACTGCCTGCGCGTACTGGTACGGGAAAATCGGCGCGATAGATTCGCTGAGGAACATTTGCCCGTTATTCTGAGCCAGGAGATACTGCATCCCCTGGTTGTAGGCCTGGATTCCCGTGGTGGCGTTCGTATCGTAGTGCATCCCCTCAAGTGCGCCGTGAGTGAGGAAATCCAGTTTCAGGTAATCAAACCCGCGGCTCTTGAAATAGCTCAGGTAATAGCCCGCCATCTGCTTGAATCCGGGATGTGTAGGATCAAACGCGATGCCCCCATCAACGGTTTGCACGTTGCCACTTGCTGTCCGCAGGTAAGCATCGCTCCATCTGTAGGCGCCGCTGCCGGTCATGAAGTAGTTCGAGCCTTGCTGGGCCGTGCCCCAGTACACAAACGGCGTCCAGTAGATGCCCGCCTTCTGACCATTTCCTTGACAATAGTTGGCAAATTGTATCAATTGCGTGTCGCTCAGGTTGTCCCAATAGGAATCAAGGTTGATATAAACGGTTCCGTTGTCGTTGAAGTTGGCGGGCTGGAGGTTGCTCTTGATGAAACTGGAAGCCGCTGTTGCGTTCGAGTAACTGACGCTCGTGCCGTAAGTATACCAACTGTTCCAGCCGAAGGGCACGCCACCGGTCCAGATGAGTCTCGGAGTGATTGCCGCGTTCGCGTCCCCGTAAGCCTCGAGCGTCGTCCGCCAGTCCGTGCCGAAGCCGACAAACACTGTGGGCGAAGAAATCGTGTCCCCTTTCACCAGGCCGTGAGGGTCAACATCACGGGTATCGCTGGAAGTCACGCCGCCATAAACATTGAGGACGTTTAGGCGATTGTTCGCTCCCTGGAAATAAACACCCGTCTTCCAGGTGTCATGCGTTACTGAACCTACGACCAGCCCATTGCGAGACGTGTTGTCGTAAAACGCGGACACTTCGTAGCTGCTGTTGGTGTTGTTGATGGGCATGGCATTGTAACTGAACGTCGGCGAGTCGTTGTCGAACGGCACGATCAGCGCCCGGTTGTCGCTGTAGCTGCCGATGTCAACTCCCCCCGTTATATCCATCACCAGCGGCCCCATCCAGCGAGATTGCAGCGAGCTTCCAATCACATCCAGCCTGGTCAGGAAGCTGTTGTCTTGATCCAGGATGAAAATCTGTTTCATCGTCGGCAGGTCGCCACGTGTTGATGTGACTTCGACCTGATTGTTGGTCACCGTCCAGGTCCGATTCGTGTAAACCGTGTCAGTGATGTAATTGGCCAAACCGACGCCGGCGTAGAAACCGGATATCTTCAGGCTGTTTTGCCAATAGAAATTCGCCCGCCCCGTGCTGAGGTCGTAGTCGAGCCTTACGTTCGTGTTCGTCATTTTGATCAAGTTGCCCGTCTGGACGGGGGGCAAAAGCGGTCCTGCTGCGCACTTCAAAGCCAAAAGCAAGCCTAGACCCGCGTCCCAGTGCCTCCTGACTTTCATCATGGTGGTCGGACGGCGGGAGTCACCCAATTCTGGTGCCAGTAGTAAGTCCACAAATTCTGCAGCTTCACCTGTTCGGCGTGTCCGTCAACAAATCCCATGTTGATCGTGCCAGGCAATGTCGTGCCTGGGGGCACGTTTTGTGGCGCGGCGCCCGGCGGTTTGCTGCCGTGGCGCGCAATGCAGATACGGGCCATCCCCTCCGAAGACGAGCTGCTGAGCGGATCGTATAAGTTGCGGGCCGGTGGATCGGTTTCCACAGGGTCAAAATTGATCCAGGCGCTGTCCATGAATTCCGGAGTCAACGCCGTTTTATGGACAGAATCCTCTTTTGGGTAGAGCCACTCTGGATGGGCGACGGCGTTACCCAGGCCGGGTGGGGTTGACAGCCACTTGTTCATGCCGTAACTGGATGCATAGACCGGCGTCGAAAGGGTCCAATGCCAGGCCGTATCGGCCTTGCCCGCAGGGTTAACCACATTGTTCGGATTCCCTCGGTCTGGCGCGTTGCGGCAAAAGAGAACATTGGTCGCCCTCCCATAGTAAGCCAGCATCGCCCCCATCCAATCGCCCTGGCTCATGGTAGGATCGAGGCTAAGCGGCCCGACCCACATTTTCGTGTCGTCGGCATACATCTTGCCGGCCAGTGACAATTCCTTGATCGAGTTGATGCAGGCAATTTGATTCGCCCGCAACTTGGCACTCGCCAGCGCCGGCAGCAACATCGCCGCCAAAATCGCTATGATGGCGATCACCACGAGGAGTTCAATCAAAGTGAAGGCAGAACGTTTTAGTTTCATGGCACTTGGAGCGTGTAATAGCGCTGAGCGCTCGTTCCGGCGGCGTTGGTGGAGAAAAAGTTGCCGCTGTTGTCAAATGTTCCATTGGTCAGCACAACCCAATTGGTCAGGGGCAACACCACGTTCGTCGTCGTGATGATATGATAGGTGCCACCGCCCGAGCCGGTGTTGTTGCTGCCGCTGATGATGACGTTGCCACCGGACACTGTGATCTTGCCAATCGTCGGCCCAACAGCAGCAGCAACGATCCTGAGTGTTCCGTTGGTCAAACCGCTCGTATCCCATGCCAAACCGGCCCCGGGTGTGGCGGGGGTGATGGCAGCGAATACTCCGCTGTAGCTTCCGGCTGTGAAGAGCTTGAAGCTGTCACCTGGCGCCAAGGATCCGGCGAGATTCGTAACACTCAGTGTGCCCCCATAGGCAATGCTTGCCGCGCCGCTGATCTGATCTGAAGTTGCGCCCATCTTGTTCAACTCCATCAGGGCTGTGCCTGACAATGTAACTACATTGGTGACGGTGAGCGTCCCAATCGCATTGGCGCCCCCCGGCGAGACGGCTGCTCCTGCGCCAACGACCAGGCTGCCGTTGATGGTGCCGCTGCCCTGGAGAGTCTGGCCCGTGGCCAACCTCAACGTCTGGTCTGTCCGTGCACTGACATCGAGCGTTGCGCTCGCCGCAAGGCTGATGTTTGCGCTTCCCGAGATCGAGCCGTTGCCAATCAAGGCCAGCACCAGGCCGGAGCGGATGTCGGTGATACCCTGGTAAGTGTTGGCGGCGGCGAAGACCAGGGGCGGGTTACCGCCGTAATTATCCATGTAGAACCCACCGGGGCCGCTGATGACGTTGCTGAAGGTAATCAGGCTGTTGCCAATCTGGAAATGCGCCAGGCCGTTGAGGGTGACCGTCCCATTGATAACGGTTCCGCTATTGTTCCCGC
>WNGL01018750.1_pt1 | contig 11949 bp, 4 predicted proteins | sample 5400591 | NCBI WGS metagenome assembly WNGL01 (sample SAMN13153377, study PRJNA577476) | soil metagenome | isolation source: 80 cm soil or saprolite under Garry oak tree replicate 1 | place: USA:California | collected 2016-06-15
AACGATTGTCTATTTCCCGATGGCGCACATGGTTTGGGGCAAGGGTGGATTTCTGAACGCCGCACTTGGCGGACGTGTGCCGGCTCTTGATTTCGCCGGCGGCACCGTGGTGCACGTCGCCTCAGGGATCTCGGCGCTGGTCTGTGCCATTTACTTAGGCAAACGCCTTGGCTATCCGAAAACGATCATGGCCCCGCACAGCCTGGTGTTGAGCTTCATCGGCGCCTGCTTGCTTTGGGTCGGCTGGTTTGGTTTCAACGCCGGCAGCGCGCTGGCCGCAAGTTCGCTCGCGACCAGCGCCTTCGCTGCAACACATTTTGCCGCGGCTGCCGCGACGCTGGGCTGGTTAGCTATTGAATGGATTCGCTTAGGGAAGCCGACGGTGCTGGGCGGTATTTCGGGCGCGGTTTGCGGCCTGGTCGCGATCACGCCGGCGTCCGGGTTCGTAACTCCCTTGTCGAGTTTGATCATTGGCTTCGTTGGCGGTGTCGGTTGCTTTCTGATGGTGACTGAAGTGAAGAAACGTTTGGGTTATGACGACTCCCTCGACGTGTTCGGAGTTCATGGAACTGGCGGGACGCTCGGAGCAATCCTCACCGGAATTTTCGCGACCAGAGCGATCAATCCCATTTTTAAGGACGCGTCGGGAAACGCCTTGCCTGTAGGCCTAATCGACGGCCATGCGGCGCAGGTGCTTAACCAACTGATTGCCGTGGGAATCACAATCATTCTCGCGGTTGCCGGCACGATCGTGCTTCTGAAATCAATCGACCTCGTGATTGGAGTCCGCGTTAACGAAGAAGACGAACTTCAGGGATTGGATCTAAGCCAACATGGCGAGGAAGGATACAATCTCGGGTAAGGCGGATATTGCAGTCCTTCAGATCGCCGCCTCGCCACGTTCTTCAGTTCGAATCCGAATCACATCATTTACGGGGAGAACAAAGATTTTCCCATCTCCAAATTTGCCGGTGCTGGCCGATTTAACGATCGCGTTTACCACAAACTCTTCGATATCGTCGGGGATCAGCACTTCAATCTTGATCTTTGGCACGAATTCAATTTGATACTCAGCGCCGCGGTACGTTTCCGTGTGTCCACGCTGCCGGCCATAGCCCTGAACTTCGCTGATAGTCATGCCGTGCACGTCAACCTCTTGCAGCTTGCTGCGCACCGCGTCCAGCAGATGGGGCCTGATAATCGCTTCGATTTTCTTCATTAGTTCTCTCCTCTGTTTTTCCCGGTGGTTAGCTCGTGAATTAAGGCGCCTTCTACCTTGCGCATTTTTGCTTCAGAAAGTTTTGTGCCATCCGTGTCGGTTATGTAGAAAACATCCAGCGCATCGCTCTTCTCAGTGGCGATCCTGGCGCACACGATGTCGAGGCCCAACTCGGCAATCGTCCTCGCGATCTTATGAACCAGTCCTGGCTCGTCGCTCGCGTGAACTTCGATTAACGTCGACGATTGCGACGCTTCGTTGTCACAAATGACGTGAGGCAAATTACGTCTTCGCGTCGCCAGACCGGTGACCCGGCGGCGCGGAGCATTCTGTTCGTGCCAGCGCTGCACTAACGCTGTTACATTCAATTCACCGGCTACTGCTCCGCGCAAAGTTTGTTCGATCAAATGGTAGCGATGGACATCGATCGCCAGTCGCGTTGACGCTTGCCGCAACATGAAAACGTCTATGGCAATACCATCTTCGCGCGTGTTGAGTTCCGCGCTCAGGATCTCAATGCCTCGCGCCGCCAAACTTCCCGTAAGATCGGCAACCAAGCCGTGGCGGTCGCGCGTGCAAATAGTTAATTCTGTTAGCGCCGTGCCGTGACGCAACCAGCGCCACGCGACCGCCTCGGACTTTAGTTGCTCAACGAGTCGAATATGTATGGCCGCGGTGGTGGCGCTGGTAATTCTAATATATCGATCCGGCAGCAGGGCTAAGTGTCTTTCGATTTCGCTAAAGGGAATCGATGGCCCAAGGCTTTTTGCGATTTCTTCCTTAAATTCCGCCAACAATGCCGCTTCATCGACCGGCAAATCTTCCCCGGTCAACAGTTTTCTGGTCCGCCGGTAGAGGTCCCAAAGCAAAGTCGCTTTCCATTCGGTCCACACTCCCGGGCCGACCGCGTTCAAATCCGCGTAAGTCAGCAGCAGTAACATGTTCAGCACGTCGAGCGTGCCCACTCGCGCAGCAAAATCGGCGATGACTTGAGGCTCGTTTAGATCGCGTCGCTGCGCCAAGTGCGCCATGGTCACGTGGTTTTGGACCAGCAGCATCACTTGTGTGGCCTGATTCTCTTTCAAACCAAGCCGGCGACAAATGCGCTCGGCCAGCTTCACGCCGCGAGCGATGTGGCCGGGGCCCCGACCCTTGCCGATATCATGTAGCAGTACCGCTAAATAGAGCGTGGCCGCATCCTCTACTTCTTCGAGCAGGGCGCGCAAATGGCTGCGATGTTTGTCTGGGCTGGTGTGCAAATCATCAAGCGTCTCAGCAGCCTTTAGCGTGTGCTCGTCAACTGTGTAGTGATGATAAAGGTCGTGTTGCGCGAGTAAGGAAATGCCACGGAATTCCGGCACTATTCGCGTAAGGAATCCCGACTCGTGCATGAGGCGCAAAGCGTACCCGGCGCGTCCACGGCGTTGCAGAAGTTTGATGAAGCCGTCCGCTGTTTCGGCAGAGGAACGCAGTTCCTGACTCGGGCCCGAGAAACTCTGGCCAATTTTTTCGCGCAACTCATAGTCGAACGGGACCCGCGCCGCCTGGGCGAGGGCGAACGCGTTGAAGATTGTCAAAGGGTTCTGGCTGAAGAATTCCGGATTGCCGTGGAATTGCAGGCGACCTCCGCGAATTAGAAACGGCTCGGCCACAGTGTCAGCGGCACGCTTGCGCCACCAGCGGGTCCCGTTGTTCTCTTCGGAAGCGCTGGAAAGTACCAGTTCGCTAAACAATTGTAGTTCGCGCGCCTGTTGGTAATACTCGCGCATCAGTTTCTCAGAACCCAACAGACGTTCGACCGATTGGTAACCGAACTGCTGGGCCAACTTGCCTTGAATGTCGAGTGAGAGCAGTTCAGTCTTGCGCCGCGTCAGAAAGTGCATCGCGTGGCGAATCCGCCACAGAAAATCGTGAGCGCGCCCGATTCGTTTGGCCTGGTCTTCGGAGATGAGATTACGGGCACGCAATTCATCGAACGCCTTGCAGCCGTACCTGGCGTAAGCCGTCCATAGCGCAGTCTGATAGTCGCGCAGACCGCCGGCGCTTTCTTTGATATTCGGTTCCTGGAGAAATACCGCGGCGCCGAACTTTGCATACCGCAGTTGCCTTTCGTGAAGGATGGCGCTGATGAAACCATCCGCATGCTTTCGACGATCTTTTTCCAGCGCTTCGACGAGCGAGTTGTAGAGTGCTTTGTTTCCCGCCAGCAGCCGCATCTGCACCAGCGCTGTTCGCAGATGAGGGTCGCTTCGCGCTGCCGTCACGCATTCACCCACGGTGCGGAAACTATGGCCGACGGTGAGTCCACTATCCCACAACAGGCGGAGGACCTGCTCCAGCACCGGTTTCATCTTACCGCTGCGTCGGCCACTGTAGAGAAACAGCAAATCAATATCTGAATAAGGCGCAAGTTCCGCCCGACCATAGCCACCGATGGCTATTAGCGCGCAACCATTCCGAGTTTGGTAGCCTTCATCTCTTGCTCCCAGGTCAGGCGCGGCCTTGAGAAACGCGTGCTTGACGGCGAAATCGGTTACGAAGCTCCTGGCGCCCGCAGTCTGACACCCGTGTGCGCCAAGCAAATGGGCCATCTTCAACCGATGATCTTCGATCTTGAGAAATTTCTTGAGTGAGAGCGCAACCTCAGCTGGGCTAACCTCGCCGTTAGAATCCGGCAAACGAGCAGCCGCGTGCGCCTCGACCTTTTTGAGATACGACGAACCGAGCGGCTTGTGCCTGGTTAAATTCATTCTCGTTATGTCCGTTGGCGCAATCATTAATCAACGCCTCATTCAACGCACGTCTAGACAAGGCAGCAGGAGCAACCTTTGTACCGCGGTGACGGCGATATAGTTAGCCTAACATTTCTCTAGCCCAGGCGTTTACGCCTGGATAATGAGTGGCGAGTGAAGAGAATCTTCTATCTGTGTGTCTTAGCCCCTTTCAAGGGGCTTAAATTCTTTATTGCTTATCGCGCGCGTCAAAAACGATCATAAGTCCCATAAATGGGGCGGGAACACCTCCACGTCTCCGCCGACCCCAGGCGTGAAGAGTCCGTGTCAGAACCGAGAGCGGTAGCGACCGGATCATCAAGTTTCGCGGGAATTGTTAGATCGCATCGCTACCGCTCCGGATTCTGACACGAGTTTTGACACAATCTCTGAACGCCTGGGCTAGTTAAAAACCAACACATTCGCGAATCTACAAACTTGTCGGCATCGTAACACCGAGCTACAGAAATGTAGTAAACGGATTCTCGTCCGCTTGGTCTCTCGCGAAATTTATAGGAAGCGAAAAAAATTAAATTATACAAGTCGCGTGCAAACGAGTAGATTGGCGATGGATGCATTTTTCGTATTGATTAACCGGGCGCTACCGAGACCGTGTCAGAACCGAGAGCGGTAGCGACCGGATCATCAAGTTTCGCGGAATTGTTAGATCCCATCGCTACCGCTCCGGGTTCTGACACGAGTTTTGACACACTCTCTACCGCTTGCGGTTCTGACACAACGAACATGGTCAAAGCCAGGTCGCCTTTAAAGCAAGGTCTTTACGATCCACAGTACGAACACGATTCGTGCGGCTTGGGCTTTGTCGTCGACGTCAAGGGAAGGCGCTCGCGCAAAATCGTAGAACAGGCCTGCGAAGTCCTTCTGAACCTTGAACACCGCGGGGCCTGCGGCTGTGAACCAAATACCGGAGACGGCGCGGGCATTCTTCTGCAAATCCCTCATCTTTTCTTTCAGCGCGAAGGCGACAAACTTGGATTTACTCTCCCAAAATCGAGCCAATACGCGGTGGGAATGGTCTTTTTGCCCGCCGAGGTCCAGGGCCAGCGGGAATGCGAGCACCTGTTCGAGCGACTCGTCCGACAAGAAGGCCAGCGCGTCCTCGGTTGGCGAACAGTTCCCACCGACGATACGGGCATTGGCCCAACTGCGCTGGCCTCGCGACCCGTCGTACGGCAGATATTCATTGGTCGTGGTGAAAACACTCTGGATGAGATGACATTTGAGCGCAAGCTCTACGTGATTCGGAAGCAGGTCAGCAAGGGCGCGAAGCGCGGCATACATGAGCGCCGCATGTTCTACGTTTCCAGCCTTTCATCCCGAACCATTGTGTACAAGGGAATGCTGACGGCTGCGCAGTTAACCAGTTTCTATCCTGATCTACGCGACCCGTCGGTGCAGTCAGCGCTTGCAATGGTCCATTCAAGATTCAGCACGAACACTTTTCCCAGTTGGGCTCGGGCCCATCCATATCGATACATTGCTCACAATGGGGAAATCAACACGCTGCGCGGCAACGTCAACTGGACCTACGCGCGCGAAAGCAAATTTCAATCGCGACTCTTCGGCGCCGATCTGCAGAAGACTCTCCCCGTGATCGATGCGGACGGCAGCGACTCGGCAATGTTTGACAACATGCTTGAGATGTTAACGCTCGCGGGCCGTTCCCTACCGCACGCGATCATGATGATGGTGCCGGAACCGTTCAGTAGACATGAATCGATGGATGCCGAAAAGAAGGCTTTTTACGAATACCATTCGTGTTTGATGGAGCCGTGGGACGGTCCCGCGGCAATCGCTTTTACCGACGGTGTCTCTATCGGGGCCGTGTTGGATCGTAATGGTTTGCGGCCCTCGCGTTATTACGTCACCAAAGACGATCTGGTAGTGCTGGCTTCGGAGGCAGGCGTACTGAACATTTCACCTGAGCGTGTCTTGCTAAAGGGACGTTTGCAGCCGGGACGAATGTTATTAATCGATACCGAGCAACAAAGAATCATCGACGATGAAGAGTTAAAGCATCGACTCGCGACCGAACATCCCTACCGGCGTTGGCTCGACGAAAATCTGATCTCGCTCGAAAGCATTCCGGCGCCGCGTGTCAGAACCGCATGCGGACCGGGGTCCCCAAGCGGGCAGCCCGCTTGGGGTGGTGGATGCGACCGGATCCAGCCTGAGACTGAACTGACTTTTTCTACTCTGTTGCGACAACAGCAAGCGTTCGGCTACACCCGCGAAGAACTAAAGTTGTTGCTGACGCCAATGGCGGCCGGAGGTAACGAAGCCATTGGTTCCATGGGCACGGACACGCCGCTGGCGGTCCTGTCTGAACGCCCACAGTTGCTTTACAACTATTTCAAACAACTATTTGCGCAAGTCACCAACCCACCCATCGATGCCATTCGCGAAGAGCTGGTCATGTCCACGGACACCACGGTCGGTCCCGAAGCCAATATGCTCGAGCCGACGCCGGAATGCGCCCGACAAATCAAACTGGATTCGCCGATTCTAACTAACCAGGAACTTGAAAAGTTAAAGCACCTCGGCGATGCCGGCTTTTCCGGATTCAGATCCATCACCTTGCAGATGCTGTTCGACGTGAGCGAAGGCTGGCACGGAATGGAGCAGGCGCTCAACGGTCTTTGCCACGATGCCAGCAAGGCAATCGATAATGGTTACGGAATCATCGTGCTTTCGGATCGCGGCATCACTCAAGATCGAGCGCCAATACCGGCATTGCTCGCCGTCTCAGCCATCCATCATCATCTGATCCGCGAAGGCACGCGAACTCAAGTCGGCTTCGTGATTGAAAGCGGCGAGCCGCGCGAAGTGCATCACTTTGCTTTGCTGCTTGGCTATGGCGCAGCCGCAATCAATCCCTATCTCGCACTGGAAACATTGCGCTCAATGAGTCATGAGGGCGTGCTTGATGGAGTTGACGCGGAAAAGGCCTTAGGCAATTACATCAAGGCCATAGTCAAAGGCATCGTAAAAGTCATCTCAAAAATGGGTATCTCAACCATCCAGAGCTACTGTGGTGCGCAAGTATTTGAAGCCATCGGCCTCGACCAGGACTTTGTCGATCGCTATTTCACCTGGACGCCGTCGCGGATTGGCGGCATCGGCCTCGATGTAATCGCTGAAGAAGTGCGGATGCGACACCGGCAAGCCTTTAGCGATCGCCTTGGCGATGAAACGACGCTCGATGCCGGAGGCCAGTACAGCTTTCGCCGAAACGGCGAGTACCACCTGTTCAATCCGGCTACGATACACAAACTTCAGCAAGCTTGCCGCTCGCATAGTTATGACGACTTCAAAGAGTACAGCCGCCTGATCGACGACGAAACGCGGAAGCTTTGCACGTTGCGTAGTTTGATGCGGCTCAAGTCTGATCGCGAGCCAATTCCAATTGCCGAGGTCGAGCCAGTCGCATCAATCGTCAAGCGATTCAAGACGGGCGCGATGTCATACGGCTCGATCAGCAAAGAAGCGCACGAGTCGCTGGCGATTGCGATGAATCGTATCGGCGCTCGAAGCAATACCGGCGAAGGCGGTGAAGATTCGGCGCGCTACTTCATCGAGGCGAATGGCGACTCGCGTAATAGCGCAATCAAGCAGGTTGCTTCGGGACGGTTCGGGGTGACGAGCAACTACCTCGTGAATGCTCAAGAACTGCAAATCAAGATCGCCCAGGGCGCCAAGCCCGGAGAAGGCGGGCAGCTTCCCGGACACAAAGTTTATCCGGAGATTGCGCGCGTGCGGCATTCGACCCCGGGCGTGGGATTGATTTCGCCGCCACCCCACCACGACATCTATTCGATCGAGGATCTCAAGCAACTGATCTATGACTTGAAATGCGCCAACCCGCGCGCGCGCATCAGCGTCAAGCTGGTCGCCGAGGTCGGTGTAGGAACCGTGGCCGCCGGCGTGGCGAAGGCGCACGCCGACGTCATTCTGATCAGCGGCCACGATGGCGGCACGGGCGCATCGCCACAGACTTCCATCAAGCACGCCGGCGTCCCCTGGGAGTTGGGCCTCGCCGAAACACATCAGACCCTGGTGCTCAACAATCTGCGCGGCCGCGTCACGCTGGAAACCGACGGCCAGCTAAAAACCGGGCGCGACGTGTTGATAGCCGCGCTGCTCGGCGCTGAAGAATTCGGATTTGCGACGGCGCCCCTGGTGAGCCTGGGCTGCGTTATGATGCGCGTCTGTCATTTGAATACGTGCCCCGTGGGTGTGGCAACACAAGATCCAAAACTGCGCGCGCGATTCACCGGCGATCCATCACACGTCGTGAACTTCATGTACCTGATCGCGCGGCAAGTGCGTGAACTCATGGCTGAACTTGGCTTTGGCACAATCAATGAAATGGTCGGACGCACGGATTGCATTGAAATGCGCGCGGATATCGATCATTGGAAAGCGCATGGGCTCGACTTTTCTCAAATTGTTTATCGGCCTGACACCTCTGAATCAGTCGCGCGCTACTGCCAAATCGATCAGGACCACGGGCTGGACGGTTCACTTGATGCCAGAGAGTTACTGAATCTGTGCCAACCTGCCCTCGATGCCGGAGAGCAGGTCGAAGTGAGCCTACCAATCCAGAACGTGGATCGAGCGGTGGGAACGATGGTTGGCAGCGAAGTCACCCGACGCCATGGGCCACACGGACTCCCTGAAGATACAATTCGTTTGCACTTCAACGGTTCGGCCGGCCAGAGTTTTGGCGCGTTCGTGCCGCGCGGCATGACGCTTAGCCTGGAAGGCGACGCCAACGATTACCTCGGCAAAGGACTTTCGGGCGGCAAGATTATTGTCTACGCGCCGCGCGAAGCAACGTTCATCGCGGAACAGAACGTGATCATCGGTAACGTCGCTCTCTATGGTGCGACGAGTGGCGAAGCCTACATCTGCGGCGCAGCGGGCGAACGTTTCTGTGTGCGGAACAGTGGAGGATCGGCCGTGGTTGAAGCTGTTGGCGATCACGCTTGCGAATACATGACTGGTGGACGCGTAGTCGTGCTTGGTCCGACGGGACGAAATTTCGCCGCCGGGATGTCGGGCGGCATTGCTTACGTGCTCGATGAGGAAGGCGAGTTTTCTCGGCGATGCAATAAAGAGATGGTGGCGCTCACCAGTCTGGACGACGAGCAAGAGATCGAAGCCGTAAAAGACATGGTCTTCCGCCACGCCACATACACTGGCAGCCGGCGCGCGACCGAAATGCTGTTGGCGTGGGATGACTGGCTCACAAAATTCGTACGCGTAATTCCTCATGACTATCTCCGCGTGCTCGAAGCACGGAAACAGTTCATGCGGGAAGGCATGCTTAGCGAACATGCGGCGATGGCCGCTTTTGAATCGAACGCGCGCGCGCTGGCGCGAGCGGGCGGAACATAAGATATTGCCGGGAATAACGAGTCAGACTGGACACTCAGTGTTTAGAGTTCAAGCTTCAGCTTGCAGTCTGCATCGACAACAACCTAAAGGTTGAACTCTGAACACTTGTCTCTGCTCGGCAATACGCAATTGAAAATGGCAAAGACTGGATTCATGGATTACGCGCGCGCCCTTCCGGTTTTGCGTCCAGCGGCAGCGCGCGCATCGGATTGGAACGAATTTCACAGCCACCTGCCCGAGCCGCTCTTACGCGAGCAGGCGGCGCGTTGTATGGATTGCGGCGTACCGTTTTGTCATACGGGGACGACGATTAACGGCGCAGCTTCGGGCTGTCCGATTAATAACTTGATTCCCGAATGGAATGATTTGGTTTACGCCAATCGTTGGCGAGAAGCACTCGATCGCTTGCACCAGACAAACAACTTTCCGGAATTTACCGGTCGCGTCTGTCCGGCGCCGTGTGAAGGATCGTGCGTGCTCGCTATCAACGATTCACCGGTGACGATCAAAACGATCGAACAGGCGATTATCGACAAAGGCTTTGAGGCTGGTTGGGTTGTGCCCACACCGCCAAAGACGCGCACCGGCAAGCGGGTTGCCATCGTAGGTTCCGGTCCGGCGGGCCTCGCGTGCGCGAGTCAACTAAACCGCGCTGGTCATCAGGTCATTGTTTTTGAGCGTGCCGATCGTGCCGGCGGGCTGTTGATGTACGGCATTCCGAACATGAAACTCGAAAAAATGATCGTGCAACGACGCGTGAATTTGATGTCTGCCGAAGGCGTTCGATTTGTAACGGGGATTAATGTCGGGCACGAGTACGGGGTGGACCAACTCGCGTCAGAGTTCGATTCCATTGTTCTTTGCGGTGGCGCGACCAAACCCCGCGATCTCTCAATTGAAGGGCGCAACCTGAAGGGCATTCACTTCGCAATGGAGTTTCTCCACGCGAATACCAGGAGTCTTCTGGACAGCAATCACCAGGATGGCGATTACATTTCTGCGAAAGACAAGGAAGTAATCGTAATCGGTGGCGGCGACACGGGCACTGATTGCGTGGCCACCGCGTTACGACATGGATGCCGAAGTCTGGTCCAGTTTGAGATCCTGCAACAGCCGCCGCAGGAACGTCCACCCGACAATCCCTGGCCGCAATGGCCGAAGGTTCACCGGATTGATTACGGCCACGAAGAAGCCGCGGCGCTATTCGGAAAAGATCCACGCGCCTACTCGGTTATGAGCAAGCGATTCGCTGGCGATGACGACGGACACGTTTATGCTGTTCGCACCGTCGAGGTGGAGTGGGCTGCCGGAAACAACGGCTACCCGGCGCCACGAGAGATTCCAGGAACCGAAAAGGAATGGCCCGCACAGTTGGTTCTGCTCGCGCTTGGATTTCTCGGTCCCGAAACCAACGGATTGCTCTCCCAACTCGGCGTGGCAATCGATGCGCGCGGCAACGTCGCCGTCGATGAGGAAAAAGCAACGAACGTGTCGGCAGTCTTCGCCGCCGGCGACATGGCACGCGGACAATCTCTGGTCGTATGGGCGATTGCCGATGGCCGCCGCGCCGCCAAGGGTGTCGACAGGTTTTTGATGGGAGAGACAGTGTTGCCTTGAGCTTATACTCCCTTGCTTTTGCACAAAAAGGAAGGTTGAGGTTCTCATTCACACCCGGCTTCAGCCGGGTGATCGGGAATGTCACATGGCCCAGCTCACCTGGCTAAAGCCAGGTGTGAATGAGACTAAACTGGGCGAAAGAATTCGATAGCCCGTGGTAGTTCGAACGACTTTTTGTGCAACGCCACTCTCCCTTGTGGGAGGGAAATGTTTTATGAGAGAGCGAATCGAAATCTACGACACGACGTTGCGCGATGGCGCGCAAGGAGAGGGTGTGAATTTCTCGGTCGCCGACAAGTGCCGGATTGCCGAGCATCTTGACGCCCTGGGTTTCGATTTCATCGAAGGCGGTTGGCCCGGCTCAAATCCTCGCGACATTGCTTTTTTCGAACAAGCTCGAAACTTAAAACTCAGCCACGCGCGCGTTGCGGCGTTCGGCGCCACTCGGCGAAAACAGATCACCTGTGACAAAGATCCAAGCATACAGGCATTGTTAAAAGCCGAAACGCCCGTGGTCACCGTTTTCGGTAAATCATGGTTGCTGCACGTCACTGATGCGCTCCGAGTTGAACCGGAGGAGAACCTCGAGATTATTGCTGACACCATCGCCTATCTCACCGCGCGTATACCTTTCGTGATTTACGACGCTGAACATTTTTTCGATGGTTATCGCGCAAACCCAAACTATGCGATGGCCACGCTGAAGGCGGCTCTGTCAGGTGGACCACAACGGATCGTCTTGTGCGACACCAACGGCGGCAGCTTGCCGGAATTCATCGCCGCAGCTACCCACGAAGTGATGGAGTTGGTGCGCACGCTTCCAGCGTGCAGCACGCCGGAGGCGTGCGTACCCATAGGCATTCACTGTCATAACGATGGAGAGCTCGCGGTCGCGAACACCATTGCCGCGGTATCGGCGGG
>WNGL01009263.1_pt1 | contig 11944 bp, 8 predicted proteins | sample 5400591 | NCBI WGS metagenome assembly WNGL01 (sample SAMN13153377, study PRJNA577476) | soil metagenome | isolation source: 80 cm soil or saprolite under Garry oak tree replicate 1 | place: USA:California | collected 2016-06-15
CCCGGGCGGCGCCGCCTCGGCCGCGCCGCGGGCGCCCTCCTCGCCCTGACCCTGGCCCAGGTCGCGGTGGGCACCCAGGTGCGCAGCCGCATCGACGAGGCCGCGCGCGCGGACGACCAGCCCCGCGCGGCCTGGCTCGCGAGGGTGGGAGGCGTGGACGTGGCCCACCGGAAGACCGCGCTGGCGGTGCTGGCGGGCGCCCTGACGCTGCTGGTCGTGACCTGGCGTCGGGAGCGCGCGCCGGGCTGGCTGGTCGGTGCCGCGGCCTTGGCGGCCGGCCTGACCCTGGCCCAGATCGCGGTCGGGGTCGTGCTCGCCTATCTCGACCTGCCTCGGATGGCCCAGGTGGCCCACCTGACCGTGGCGAGCCTGCTGCTCGGCGCGGAGACGTTGGTGGCGCTCCTCGCGTATCGGCTCCCCGCGGGCGCGGCCTAGGCCGCCGGCCGACGCGCGGCCCGGGCGAGGAACAGGGCGAGGGCGCCCATCAGGTAGAGCAGGCTGGCCTGGAGGGCCAGGAAGCCGACGACCTTCAAGGCCGCGAAGCCGGGGCTCACGAAGCGGACCAGCCAGCCCGCCCCCTCCTCGAGGGCGGCCCAGCCGGGGCTCACGAAGCGGACCAGCCAGCCCGCCCCCTCCTCGAGGGCGGCCCCCGTGAAGGCGGTGGCGATGAAGGCGACCTTCGCCCCCCGAGGGGCGGGGACGAAGATGGCCAGGTGGGTCAGGAACAACAGCACCATGCCCATCATGGGCAGGTGCATGTGGGTCGTCTCGAGCATCGAGGCGGCGGAACGGGGCGGTCGGAAATCCGTCTCCGAGCCGTTGTAATAGGCGACCACCGAGGACGGACGGAGGTCCATGCGCGCGAAGTACAGCGCCACGTTCGTGGCCCAGAAGGCGACGAGCAGGGCGAGGGTCAGGCCCAGGGTGAGCCGCATCAGGGGATTGTTCTGGAATCCGCCCTCCTGCATGTACTTCATGGAGCCGCCCTCAGCACCAGCGCGTCGATGGCCAGCGCGCGCCGCACCGCCTCGGTCAGCGCCTGGACGGTCAGGGTCGAGCCGGTGACGCGACGGACGCCGCGCCCGGGCCAGAGGTCGTCGTCGAGCGGCTTGCCCGCCAACGTGGAGAGCCAGCCCGCCCGCGGCAGGTAGTCGGGCGGCTCCCCGAACTGGAGGACGAGGGCCATCCGCAGGCGGCCGTCCGGCTCCATCACGGTCAGCACCGTCTCGGGCATGGTGCGGACCAGGTGGGTGTCGAGCACTCCCCGGCCCGTGATCGCGTCCCCCGAACGGGCCTCGAAGACCGTGATCACCGGCGAGGGCAGCTTGGAGCGCGCCGCCTTCTCGACCGCGGCCACCTGGGCGGCGGTGAGATAGACCGTGCGGCGGATCGGGGCCGGACCGGGGAAGGCTCGCTTGAGGGCCGCCTCCTCGGTCAGGATCACCTCCGCCCGCGCGATGGGGACCACCGCGACGATGGAGACACCGAGCGCCGCAATCGCGGCCGACCGGTCCCGTCGGTTGCTCCCCGCGGCGCCTGGCCTGAGCATCTAGAAAAGATAGCCGATCGCCAGGTTGAGCCGGTTCGTCCCGGTCCGGGCGCCATTGGAGAGCCACTGGTAGTCGGCCTTCAGCACCACGTTGGTCAGTGGCTTCACCCCGAGCCCCGCGGTCCAGATCGCCTGGTCCAGGCTCGGGTCCTTCTCGAAGCCCGCAGGGACGCGGTCCTGTGGGTTGAGCCGCTCGTGGCGCACGAACGGGATGACGGACCACTGGCCCGCGGGCCGGAGGGTCATCACGTCGTAAGCCCCCTCCAGGAACCAGCCCCGCTGCCGCTCCCCCACCGAGTCCCGGCCGGAGAGGCCGTTCTGCTCGTCGATCAGCGCCGCATCGTCGAGGGTGCTCTTCACGTAGAGGCCGCGGACCTGCAGCCCCCGGCGCTCGTACTGCAGGTGCAGGTCGAAGAGGTTGAGCCGGCCCCCGATCCGCCGGCCACCCACCGCGGCGCCCTGGCCGGTGTTGCCGGTGAAGAAGGACGCGCCGAAGATCAGGCCGGGCACGCCCGTGAAGTCGAGGCGTCCGGTCAGGGCGAGGTCCTCGGCGAGGCTGTCCGAGCCCTGCTGCCGCCCCTCGCGGATGCCGTTCGCGGCGAAGCCTAGGCTGGAGAGGCTCGCCACCGCGGAGGTCCGCCATTGGAACGGCCCGTTCTCCCCGAACAGGCCGACCCCGACCTCGCGCCAGGTGCTGGGAAGGATCGCGGTCTCCACCGAGTTCCGGCGCGCTCCGTGGAACACGGGCGGCTCGTGCAACTCGTTCAGGAAGCCCACGGGGATGAGAACCATCCCCGCCCGCAAGCCGACGCTCTTCCAGGGCTTCAGGTCCAGGTAGGCCTGCTCGATCGACGCCTCGCCCTTCTCCTCGGCGCCCTCGCCGGTGCTCGCGTGCTCGAACTCGATCTCGGAGTTGAAGAGGATCGTGTCGCTGAACTTGTGGCCGACGTACATCACGGCCCGCAGCAGGTCGAGGCGGTCGGCGAGGCCGGACGGAGCGCTGTCTTGGCGCCGGAACGAGAAGTTCGCGTAGGTGGCCTCGCCGTAGCCACCGATCGAAACCCCCCGGGCGGTGCGGTAGACCTTGGACGCGGCGGGAGCAAAGCCCGGAACCGGCTGGATGGGCTGCGCCTCCACCGCACCCCCCGTACGCGTCTTCTCGATCTCCGCGGCGAGGAGGTCGATGCGACGCTCGAGCTCCTGCAGGCGTTGCCCGGCCGAGCCCTGGGGTTCGAGCCGCGCCAGCTCTTCCTGAAGCGCCTGGACCTGCTTCCGCAGGTCCTCCAATGCCGCCGCCTCTTGAGCCGTGAGGGGTGCGGCGAGCATTGCCGTCAGCGTGGCCAGGATCAGTGGTCTACAGATGAACTTGAATTTCATTTTCGTTTTTCGAGCAGAGACTACCAAGGGGAGTGGCCAGGTGTCAACTGAAAATGAAATCCACTTTCATTACTGTCCATCTGGCTTATAATCTGTGGGATGCCTATCCCCATCCTTCTCACCGCGTTCCTTTTGGCATCCGAGGGTCCGAGTTTCCTGCGGGAGATGCGCGTGATCATGGGCACGACCGCCGATGTCCAGGTCACCGGCGGGGCCGATCCCACCGCCGCCCTCGACATGGCCTTCGGAGCGCTCGACGAGGTCGACCGCACGATGTCGCTGTGGAAGGAAAGCGAGCTGACGGCCTTGAACAGAGCCGGGGGCGGCTGCGTGTCGGACGAGCTGTTTTTCGTCCTCGGGGACGCGCTCGCAATCGCCGCCCTTTCCGGGGGGGCATTCGATCCGACCGTGGAGCCCCTGGTGCGGGCCACGGGCGGCCTGGGCGGCCCCCACCGTCGGCTCTCGGCCCCCGAGAGGACACGACTCCTGGCCCGTGTGGGCTTCCGGCGCGTCCGCCTCGATCCCCGCTTGCGCTCGGTCGCGCTCGATCCCGGGACCGCCCTCGACCTGGGCGGCATCGCAAAGGGCTACGCGGTAGACCGGGCGTTGGCAGCTCTGCGCGCCGCGGGGGCTCGAGGAGCGGTCGTGGACCTCGGCCGCAGCAGCCTCGGGGCCTTCGGGGACGCATTCGCCCTGGACGTGGCCGACCCCGAGGATCCGGCGCGGTCCCCCTGGGCGTCGTTCGTCGTGCGGGAGGCGGCCGTCGGCTCCTCGGGCGCCGACCAGCGCAAGGACCACATCTTCGATCCACGCACCGGCCGGCCTGCCCGCCGCGTGCTGGCGGCCACCGTGGTCGCGTCGAGCGCGTGTGAAGCCGACGCGCTCTCGACCGCCGTCTTCGTCCTGGGCGGGGAGGAAGGGCTCGCCCTGCTCGAGCGCCGCGGAGCCGCGGGGTTCGTGCTGGTGAAGGAGAACGGCCGGCGCGTCGCGTGGACGACTCACGGCTTCGCCGAGAGCCACGAGCTCACGCTCGCGCCCGGCGTCCTCCTCCGCCCCCGTAGCGGCGCCGCAAGGTAGAATCCGCCACCATGCATGTCTCCAGACCCGTGATGGTCGTCGTTTGCCTGCTCGCCGTCGCCGGTGGCGGGCCCCGGCCGGGAAACGTCCTCGCGGCCGGAGCGGGCCTGGCGGCCGCGAAAGCGCGGCCCGCGTCCTGGTCGGGAAAGCCGATCACGCTCGAGGTCGACGCCCGGGAGGCGCCGCGCAAGCGGCTCCAGGCGCGCCTCGTCCTCCCGGCCTCGCCGGGTGCCTTGACCCTCGTCTATCCGCAGTGGATTCCCGGCGAGCACGGGCCCACCGGCCCGATCGCCGATCTGGCCGGGTTGCGCTTCACGGCGGCCGGGAAGCCGGTGCCCTGGCGACGAGACCCCGTCGACATGTTCGCCTTCCACTTCGAGGTCCCGGCCGGGACCGACGGGCTGGAGGCGACCTTCGATTATCTCTCGCCGCCCGACTCGGAAGGCTTCACCTCCGGCGCCTCCGCGACCGCGCAGCTCACGGTCGTGAGCTGGAACCAGGTGCTGCTCTACCCGAAGGGCGCGGCGAGCGACGCCCTGACCTACGCGGCCTCGCTCCGCCTGCCCGCCGGATGGAAGTACGGCACCGCGCTCCCGGTCGCGCGCGAGACCGCGGAGCGCGTCGAGTTCGCCCCGGTTTCCCTGACCACCCTGGTCGACTCGCCGGTCCTCGCGGGGGCCCACTTCCGCTCCTTCCCGCTGACCACCGACGCCCCGGCGCATCAGGTCCACGCCGCCGCGGACAGCGAGGCCGCCCTGGAAGCGCTGCCCCCGGTCGTGGCCGGATGGAAGAGCCTGGTGGCGGAGACGGGCGCCCTCTTCGGGGCGCGCCACTACCGGTCTTACAGCTTCCTGCTCACCCTCTCCGACCATACCGCACACTTCGGCCTCGAGCACCACGAGTCGAGCGACGACCGGGTCCGGGAGCGGTCGCTGGTGGACGAGGATGCACGCCGGGTCGCGGCGGGCCTCCTCCCCCACGAGATGACGCATTCCTGGAACGGCAAATACCGCCGTCCCACCGGCCTCGCCACCGGAAACTTCGACTCTCCAATGCGGGGCGAGCTGCTCTGGGTATACGAGGGCCTCACGACCTACCTGGGACAGGTCCTGGCCGCGCGCAGCGGGCTGCTCACGGCGGACGAGTACCGCGAGAGCCTCGCCCTGACCGCCGCCGGCATGGACCACCAGCGCGGCCGCACCTGGCGGCCGCTCCTCGACACGACGATCGCCGCCCAGATCCTGTACGGCGCGCGGGGCGACCGGGGCGCCTGGCGGCGCGGGGTCGACTTCTACCCGGAGGGCGAGCTGCTCTGGCTGGAAGCCGACGCCCTCATCCGAAGCGCAACCGGCGGAGCGAAGAGCCTCGATGACTTCTGCCGTCTCTTCTACGGGGGGACGAGCGGCCCGCCCCAGATGGTGCCGTATACCTTCGACGACGTGGTGTCCGCCCTGCAGAAGGTCGCCCCCTACGACTGGCGCGGCTTCTGGCGCTCACGCTTGGAGGAGACCACGACGGGCGCTCCCCTGGGGGGTGTCGTCGGCGGGGGCTGGAAGCTCGTCTACACCGAAGCCGTGCCCCAGATGCTCCGGTCACAGGAGGCCGTGCAGAAGACCGTCGACGTGCGCTTCTCGATCGGGATCGCCCTCGCGGAGAACGGACGCATCGACGACGTGATCCCGGGCTCCCCGGCCGACCGCGCGGGCGTCGCACCGGGCATGAAGCTCGTGGCCGTGAACGGCCGGCGTGTGTCCCCGGAGGTCCTGCGGCAGGCCATCCGCGACACGAAGGCTCGACGGCCGCTGGAGCTGTTGACCGAGAACGGCGAGTTCTTCGCCGCTCATCGGCTGGAATACGACGGCGGCGAGCGCTACCCCCGGCTGGAGCGCGACCCGACCCGGGCGGATCTCCTGTCCGAGATCATCCGTCCGCGGGCGTCCGCTCCCTAGCGAAGGTCCAGCCCCAGGACGCTGGGCGGCGGCTCGTTCTTTTCCGGAGCCGCGGGGGCCCGGGTGGGGGCGAAGCGGGCGAGCATCCAGGCCAGGAGCCCGGCCACCAGGTGGGGCACCAGCTCCATCCCGCCCCCCAGCATCCGCGCGACCGCGACCGCGTAGACGACGAGCAGGGGCGCCACATAGCGCCAGAACACCGTGCGCCGCTCCCAGGCGTAGGCCGCGGCGAAGACGGGCAAGGCCACGTGAGGCCCGAGGCCCGTGGGCACGAGGTAGAGCGCGCCCAGCTCCACCAGGCAGGCCAGCACCATCCCCCGGATGAAGCCGTCCCGCCGCCGCCCGAGCTCGTAGAAGTAGGGGAAGAAGGAACCCACCATGACCGCGAACAGGGCGCCGCGGGCGGCCACCGGAGGCCGGCCCAGCAGCGGCAGGACGTGCGCGCCGTAGAGCATGCAGAAGAAGACGGAGGACGCGTTGCGGGCCCACTTGACGACGCGTCGCTGGGGAATGAAGAGAAGGTCGGCCAGCAGGTAGCCGATGTACGCGTAGGCGGGGGCGACCGCGGTGAACGAGCGCGTCTTCCAGAAGACGAGCAGGGCGAGGCCGAGCGCGGGGAACGACTCGTACCAGCGCGGCCAGGGGGCGGACATCTGGTAGAGCACGTTGACGCGCAGGTCGGCCTTCACTCCGGGCAGGAGGGCCTGATCCACGCGCCGGCGCAGCTCGGCGAGGAGGGCCGTGATCGCCTCCTCCTCGGGCATCGCCCGATAGCGCGAGGGGTGGATGGGGTCGTGGTACCGCACCAGGATGCGGGCCGGCCGGGGCAGAACGCTGAAGTAGGGCCAGGCCCGGAAGGCGCCCGTGATGGTGGCGGGGATCAGGGGAACGTCGGTCTCCCAGGCGAGTCGGGCGGCGCCTTCGCGGAGGGCCGGCTCCATCCAGCCCGCCCGCGAGCGCTTGCCCTCCGGGAAGAGCCCCACCAGCTCGCCGGCGTGGATGAGCGCCTTGGCCTCGGCGTAGGCCGCCCGCCCCTGGCCCGGCCGAACGTCCACCGGGAAGGCCCCGAAGAGGCGGATGAGGGGCCCGAGCAAGGGGACGCGGAAGAGCGCATCCCAGGCCATGAAGTGGATCGGCCGCCGAAGCTGGAGGGAGAGCAGGACGGGGTCCAGGTACGACGGGTGGTTGGAGGCGACGACCGCCGGCCCGTCGGCCGGTACCTTCTCCTCGCCGAGGCAGTCGTACTCGAAGAGGACCCGGAAGAGGGCCTCAAGCAGCGTCAGGATTGCCTTGCGCATCCCTCTCCCGCCGTCGGACGGTGTCCAGCACGTGCCGAGTGTCTTCCCCGACCGACCGCGCGCCCCATAGATAGAAGATGCCCGAGAGGGCGATGGCCGCCGACGTGAGCAGCAGGGCGTGGCCGAGGTCGCCCGTCCAGTCGGACACCCGGCCGATCAGGATCGGCGAGGGGACGTCCCCCAGCAGGTGGAAGGTGAAGATCGAGAGGGCGATCGCGGTGGCGCGGATCTCCGGCAGGACGACGCTGACGATCACGGCGTTCGCGGGCCCCGTGTTCAGGAAGACCAGCACCTCGGCCACGAACAGCGCCGGCACGTACACCCATCGGTCGGTGGCGGTGAAGCCGACGCAGACGAAGGGCACGGCCAGGATCATCCCCCACCCGGAGACCAGCAGGTAGGCCTTGTCGGTGCGCTTCAGGAGCCCGTCGCCGAGCCAACCCCCCAGGAACGTCCCCAACAGGCCGGAGACCACGGTCATCCCGCCGAACAGCGCGTTGGCCTCGTCGAGGGGCAGGTGCCGCTGGCGGGCGAGAAAGGTCGGCACCCAATAAGCCATGCCGCCGAGGGCGAAGGTCATGGCCGCCATCCCCAGGGTCGTTTGGATGAAGGACCGGTTGGAGAGAAGCTGGCGGGAGGAGCGCCCATCGAAGCGCTGCTCGTGGGCCGCGGAGACGCCGTCCCCCGCGCCCCGAGGCGGGTCCTTGAAGGCGAAGGCCAGCAGCCCCAGAAGGAGGCCGGGGGCGCCGGCCAGGAAGAAGGCGGCCCGCCAGCCGTGGTGCGCTCCCATGAAGCCCCCCAGCAGGAAGCCGAGGGCGCTCCCCACCGGGATGGCCACGTAGAAGAAGGCGAGCATCCGCCCCCGCTTCTCGCGGGAGAAGAGGTCGCTGATGAGGGTTGGGGAGACGACCCCGAAGCCGGCTTCGCCGATCCCGATCACGGAGCGCGCCAGGAGAAGCTGGTGGTAGCTGCCGGCAAGGCCGGAGAGCACCGTGGCCATGCTCCAGACGAGGACCCCGCCGCCCACCAGCCAGAACCGCGGCCAGCGGTCGCCCATCACCCCCGTGAAGGGCGAGGCCGCCATGTAGGCCACCATGAACATCGAGCCCACCAGGCCCATCTGGGTGTCGCCAAGGCCGAAGTCGCGTTGGATGAGCACCGCCACCGCCGCGATCACGTAGCGATCGATGTAGTTCAGGAAGTTGACGCCGAAGAGGAGGGCGAGCGCGAGGTGGGAGGGGCGACGCGAGGAGCCGGGATCCATTCAGGCCCGCGGGGGGACCGCTCGCTCGCCGCCGGGCCGACGCGCCGCGACCCGCGCCTTCTCCGCCTCGAGGGCCCGCCGGATGACCCGGTGCTCTTCCTCCAGGATGGCGACCAGCTCGAGGGCGCCCTCGGTGGAGCCCGCGCGTCCGAGGTGCTCGAGGCGGGCGCAGATCTCGGCCATGCGGCGAGCCCCCAGGTTCGCGCAGCTCCCCAGGAAGCTGTGGGCGGCCCTCTCGAGGGTGCCCGGGTCCGTGGCTTCGCGCAGGGACTCCATGCGCTTGGGGGAGATGCGCAGGAAGGTGTCGATCACCTCCACGAGCAGGGTCCCGTCCTCGTCGATGGAATGAAGCGTCTCGATCACGCTCTCGTCGAGCGGTGACGAGCTCTCCGGCCCCTGGGCGGGGGTCGGGACGGGGGGCCCGGGCTTCTTGAGCCAGCGCCGGAGCACCTCCTCCATGACTTCGGGGCTGATCGGCTTGCTGATGTAGTCGTCCATCCCGGCGGCCAGGCACCGCTCGCGATCGCCCACCATGGCGCTCGCGGTCATGGCGATGATGGGAGTGTGCCGGTCCTTGCCCTCGCGCTCGCGGATGCGCGCCGTGGCCGCGAAGCCGTCCATGACCGGCATCTGGCAGTCCATGAGCAGCGCGTCGTAGGGCGTGCGCGCGCAGGCTTCCACCGCCTCCTGGCCGCTGTCCGCCACCTCGACCCGGTAGCCCAGCCGCTCGAGCACCTTCACCGCGACTTTCTGGTTCACCTCGTTGTCCTCGGCCACCAGGATGCGCGCCGAGGACGGGGGCCGCTGCTCGCGCAGGCTGTGCCGGGTGACGAGGGCGGGCCGGCGCGCGCCCCCCAGGATCTCGCAGAGGCAGTCGTGGAGGTCGACTTCGTCGACCGGCTTCGTGAGGTAGCCGGAGATCCCGGCCCGGGTGGCCTCCGCCCCGTGGCCCTTCTGGCCGAAGGACGTGAGGAGGACGAGCTTGACCCCCGAGACGGCCTCGTCGCCCTTGATGATGCGGGCCAGGGTCAGGCCGTCCATCCCCGGCATGCGCATGTCGAGCACGACCAGCTCGTAGGGGGCGGAGCCCGCGGCGGCCGCGCGCAGCGCGCCCAGCGCCCGCGGGCCGTCCTCCACGGAGGTGACCCTGAGGCCCCAGTGGGCGAGCTGCTGGCGCAGGATCTGGCGGTTGGTGGCGTTGTCGTCCACCACGAGGACGCGGCGCCCGGCCAGGCGGGGGGTGGGGACGGGGGGCGGGGCGGCGGCCTGGGGCTGCTTCGCGAAGCGGGCCGTGAACCAGAACGTGCTCCCTTCTCCGGGGATGCTTTCCACGTCGATCTGCCCGCCCATCATCCCCACCAGGCGCTTGGAGATGGACAGGCCCAGGCCCGTCCCCCCGTACTTGCGCGTCGTCGACCCGTCCGCCTGGACGAAGGACTGGAAGAGCCGCGACTGCACCTCGGGGCCGATGCCGATGCCGGTGTCCGTGATCTCGAACCGCACGAGAACCCCATCAGGGTCGGACTGGGCCAGGTTCACCCGCAGGACCACCTCCCCCTTCTCGGTGAACTTGACCGCGTTGCCCACGAGGTTGGCGAGGACCTGGCGCAGGCGGCCGGGATCGCCGCGCAGCGCCCCCGGCACGTCGTGGTGGATGAGGCTCAGGAGCTCCAGCCCCTTCACCTGGGCGGGCTCCGCGAAGCTGGCCAGGACCTCCCGCCCCGCGCGCCGCAGGTCGAAGTCCACGACCTCGAGGTCGAGGCGACCCGCCTCGATCTTCGAGAAGTCCAGGATGTCGTTGATGATGTCGAGGAGGGCCCGCCCCGAGCCGTCGATGATCTGCGCGTACTCCCGCTGCTCGGGGGTGAGGTCGGTGTCGAGGAGCAGCCGGGTCATCCCGATCACGCCGTTCATGGGGGTGCGGATCTCGTGGCTCATGTTGGCCACGAACTCCGACTTGAGGCGGGAGGCCTCGAGGGCCTCCTGCCGGGCGCGCACGAGCACGTCCACGCTCTGCGCCGATGCCACCACCCCGTCGATGGTTCCCTCCGGGCCGCGCCAGGGGTGCAGGGCCCAGCGCACGTAGATCCGCGTCCCGTCCCCGCGCTCGATGGCGTCCTCGGGGTCGGTGACGACCTCCCCGGCGAGGGCGCGTTCCAGCACCGTGCGGTAGCGCGCGGGCAGGTTGGGGGAGACCGCGTAGAACTCCCGGCCGATGATCGACACCCCGGGATCGAGGCCGAGATAGCGCAGCCAGCGCGCGCTGTGGGCCAGGTAGCGCAGGTCGCGGTCGAGCAGGGCCATGGCCACCGGGGCGTGGTGGATGATCTGGCGGAACTGCTCGCGCTCGCGCTGCACCGCCTGCTCCGCCCGCTTGCGCTCGGTGATGTCGCGCGCCATGGCCTGGAAGCCGGCCATGCGGTCGCCTTCGTAGACGAGCTGCACGAACTGGCCGAACCAGACGTCCTCGCCCTGCCGCGACACCGCGGGGAACTCGCAGTAGGTGTTCGGGATGAGCTGGCGGACCTGGTCGCGGTAGAAGCGCTCCGCTTCCTCGCGGTAGTCCTCGCGGACGGTCTCCGCGTAGTGGCGGCCCATCAGCTCCGCCTCCGGGAAGCCGAAGGCCGCCAGGGCGGCCGGGTTCGCGTAGGTGAAGCGGCCCTCCACGTCGAGCTTGTAGATGATGTCGTCGGCCGACTCGACGAGCTGCCGGTAGCGGGCCTCGCTGTCCCGCAGGCGGTCCCGCTCGGTGCGCATCTCGTCGCGCTCGCTCCGCGCTAGATCGCGCGCGGCTTCCAGGGCGGCGCCCTCCGCGGCGGCCGCGGTCCGCTCGCGCGTGGCCCTGGCGAGGCTCCGGTGAAGCTCCAGGCCCCAGGCCAGGAGAGCCAGGGCAGCGAGCGCGAGGACGACGCCGGCGACGACCCAAGCGCTCAATAGGCCCTCCGCCGGAACAGTACCTTCCGGTCCGGGGAGGGTCAAGGAGACGTCAGGTTGTCGGCGAGGTCAGCCTTCCTCCACCACGATGCGGTTCATGACGCCCTCGACGCGCACGTCGTAGCCGGGACCGGCGCCCGGGGTGAAGACTCTGTCGCGGTCGACATGGTTGAATGGCCCCTCGGTGCGCACCCGCACGGGGGTGGCGGCGGGCACGACCAGGCGCAGGCCGTTGAAGACGCCCTTCAGGCGCAGTGAGACGTCGGCCAGCGGCCGGGGCAGGCGCAGCTCGAAGTCGTTGAAGGCGCCGCCCACATCGGCCTCCGTGAGGCGCCCCGCGGCCAGGTCGAGGCGGCCATCGAGAAAGGCGCCTTCGAAGTCGAGGCCGACCGGCAGGGACTGGGCGAGGCGCAGGTCCCAGAGCTGCCGCCGCGGTGGCCCGAAAGCTAGGGAGTCCCCGCGCCCGCTGTCGAGGCGTACCCACGGCTCCGGCCCG
>WNGL01016385.1_pt1 | contig 11943 bp, 8 predicted proteins | sample 5400591 | NCBI WGS metagenome assembly WNGL01 (sample SAMN13153377, study PRJNA577476) | soil metagenome | isolation source: 80 cm soil or saprolite under Garry oak tree replicate 1 | place: USA:California | collected 2016-06-15
TGAGGGAAGAAATCATCATGGGTTACCTCCTTATGAACAGATAGATGCACACAAATGTCCAGGAGAATATGAAACTAGTGTAGCATAGCTAGCATGGGAATCGCAAGGGATCGTCCCTACCGAGGTACGGCGGGCCCAAAGCGACGGTCCGTTTCTGGGTAGGGGCGATCCCTTGCGGTCGCCCTGGGGCCGCACAAAAATTTGAACCGTATCCGCCCCCTTAGCGCTACCTTCTCCTAACCCTTACTACGTTCTTTCCCTGCTCCGTATCACCATAAAGAAGCAACCTGTATGAAACTCTATCACATTTTTATCACACTGTAAAAAATATATCGGAATATACTGTTTTAAGTGAAATCTTGTGGTACACTATGGAGTGTATTACGGAGTAGGAGAGCAAGAGCCGTTTCATGCCCTGAATAGGGTATTTCCATTCTTGGGAACAGGTTCACCAAACAAAAACCGAGGCGAGAACACAACCCGTAGCTCAGATCACGTTCAGTTGCCCGGAGGGTCGCTTATGCCCATCACTTTCGATCGCAGTATTTGCTGTGACCTGAACGAGACCATCTCGCGTGAATGGCTCGTGACAAACGGTCTGGGGGGATACGCAGCAGGAACAGTTGCAGGCACACTAACCCGCATGCAGCATGGTCTGCTCGTAGCTTCACTGCCAGATATGATTGCGCCTCAGCTGTTGCTGGCAAAGCTTGATGAAGAGGTAGTGTTTGACCAGCGAACCTACGATCTTGGTACCAATGAGTACCGCGATGGAACACTGAATCCCAGTGGCTTCGTACATCTGGAGACCTTTCGCCTCGAAGAAGGTTTTCCTGTTTTCACCTACCACCTGGGAGGCATTGAGGGTATCGAGCTGGAAAAGCGCATCTGGATGCCTCGCGGCCAGAATACAACCTGTATCCAGTATCGTGTTCTACGGACTGCCCCAAATTCTGCTTTAGCGTATGGAAATGCGGGGAACGGGAACAACACAGATTCGGGGAGTAAAGATCGAGCCTCACTCAACATGTCTGGGCGTAACCATGCAGAGGCAGCACAGCAAAACCTTACACTTACGCTTCTGCCATTTTCCGCGTACCGTTCACATTCTCAGCCTCAACATGGTAATAATGATTGGCACTTCCAGGTCAAGTCACTTCAGACTGAAGATGATACGCTTGAAAGTAACCAGGCATCGCTCCCCCCTCTTCCCAAAGGCATAGCAGGTTGTACAATCCGAGCCTGGGATGGTGCTCATCCCTACCATATCCTGGCAGTCGGCCATCCAGAGGGCCAGATAACTTTCCTTCCTACAGGAGTCTGGTACTGGAATTTCCTACGCAGGCACGACAAGGCAGCAGGCCATCCAGCGATAGACGATCTCTATCTTCCCGGCGTTATCCGCGCAAAACTCTGGCCAGGCGAGGAGTCTACCCTGACTATTGTTGTTACCACCGAAGACTTAACATCACAGATATTGAGTGCGAACCAGCTCAATCTCTCTTACAAGCAAGCCATGGAGTATCAACGTAGTCTCTTACAACCTCAACGCTACTTCGGTGAAGGTGGCGAAACCACACAGTATCTACGAGTTCTACCCCTTTCAACTGAGTCGAATCCTCATGGAGAAGGAGAAGAGTTTTTGCGGCTTCTGCTCCACGCTGGGGATTGTTTCCAGGCAAGGCGTGTACTGCCACGCAATGAACTTTCGAGCGGTCCGTTAGCCTTCTTTAATGAAACAAACAGCATACCTCTGCTGGTTCCCAGCTACTATAGCATGGAAGATAACACACGAGATACGCTGATCGCCCTTCCAGGATTGACACTTGCAACAGGACGGTTTGAAGTAGCTGGCCGCATCTTGCGTACCTTTGCACGCTACTTCAAACAAGGCATGCTGCCCGACCGCCTACCAAAACCCGGACAGCCACTGGAAGAGCTTGACTATGGAAGTGTTGATACTACCCTCTGGTACTTCTATGCTCTTGACCACTATTTACGCGCCACCCAGGACTATGAACTATTGGATGACCTCTATCACCGCCTGACTGAAGCCATCCGATGGTATACGCAGGGGACATACAATGGCATACGCATGGATTCTCGCGACGGCTTACTCCAGGCCAACCAGCCAGGGAAAGCTCTTACCTGGATGAATGCCAGAGTTCATAATCACCCTATCACGCCTCGACAGGGAAAACCCGTTGAAGTCAATGCCTTGTGGTTTCATGCCCTGTCCCTGCTCCATGAATGGTCGCACCATCTATATCATGCAGGGCGCATCGGTCATATTCCTCCCGAGCACCAGGATCAGAGCACACAATGCAGAGAAAGCTTTCAGCAGCGCTTCTGGTATGCTCCTGGCGGCTATCTGTACGACGTGGTCGATGGCCCAAATGGCAATGATGCAGCTATCCGTCCTAACCAATTGCTGGCCCTTTCATTACGTCATCCCATACTGGATGAACAGCATCGGCAGAGCGTATTCGAAGTTGTTACCCAGCACCTGCTTACTCCCTACGGATTGCGCACCCTGGCTCCGCAGGAAGCAGGATATCAAGCGCATTTGAAAACTCACCGGCACGATCAGCAACGCGCACTCCACCAGGGCAGCGCCTGGCCCTGGCTGCTTGGACCGTACACAGATGCCATGCTGCGTATCCTGAGCTCGACTATCAGAACTACCTCTGCACAGGATACAAGCTTGCAGCAAGAGTATATCTGGCGAAAGGGCCTGCAACTCCTTGAGCCTTTCCGTAAACAGCTCAATGAAGGCTTTCTGGGAATGATCGGCAATGTATTCGATGGTGATGCCCCGCACACCCCAGGCAACAAAACCGCTTCTGCCATCAGCCTCGGGGAAATCTTGCGTACCTACCACCTCCTGGCCTCCATAAGCACCAGGCATCACAATCATGTACTCCTTGCCTGAATTTGATTTCACCACCAGGTGACTTCTGCACATTCTTCACCACTTGTCCACATTTAGTGTGGACAACTCAAACTTCTGCAAGCCATTTCAGTACCTCTTTTTCATGTCTCATGTCAAATCCTGTTGATTGGTATATCTTTGGAATGTGGACGAAGCGCCTGATGAACCACTTCCAAACGATTTTGACGCAATGATTTACAGGATTTGATATTAACTTCATCCCGGTTGTCGCCTCTTTCACCTTGACCCATTTTCAGGAAGGATATCCCACTTCTCGTTGGTATCATGGCAACGAGGATGGGTAAAGCTTCTTATCCACAATGACAATAAGTGTAACACTCTCCCCCACCCCCACCACAGGCCGATCCACCAAACTTATCCACAACAACAGTGGATAACTTCTCCACATTCTCCACACCACCTCAGACAGTTATCCACTTTTCCACAATACTTATCCACATCTCATCCACAATATCCACAAAGCAACCAGACAAATAAGCATTTATCCACAAAAGATGTGGACAAGTTATCCACATTGTCCACATTCAAGCAAGCTGTGATTTCACTTATCCACACTCTCTGTGGACAAGTTATCCACACTTTCCACATGCCATCAGCCAGGCATAGTTATCCACATTTTCTGTGGATAACTTATCCACACTTTCCACAAGGCAAACGAACGAACACCGATTTATCCACACTCTCTGTGGACAAGTTATCCACATTGTCCACATTCAAGCAAGCAGTGATTTACTTATCCACACTTTCGAAAAATGGGCAGAAAGTGGATAAATGACCCCAAATTGTGGACAACTTCTCAAAAATGTGTAAAAGTCTCCATGGCATATTTTGCACGTTCTGCTTATCCACAATCATGGTGGATAACTTCTCCACATTTTCTTTCAGCGGTGGATAACCATAAATAACTATCCCCATTGCTGTGGATAAGTTATCCCCATTCCAACCCCAACGGTGGATAACTCCTCGCAACTCTCACTGCTCTACCCAAAGTTATCCCCCAATTATCCACCGTCAATCCACTTTTATCCCCATTTTATCCACCGTCTTCAGACCCTGTGCATAACTTATCCCCATACTCTAAAAAGCCATGAGAAGCCCGTTTATACAATTATCGGGAGGCAACCAAAAAGCGTTTTTATCCAGTTATCCACTTATCCACATCACCTACTACGGCTACTAAGTAATATATTACTTAATAAAAATAAGAATCTATAGTAATAGAGACTGTGGATAAGTGGATAACTCGATATTCTTGACTCCCAGGCACTTTGGAGGGTATCATATTAATTGAACATTTGTTTTTCCACCATTTGATGCGTCTTTATTATGTAGGTAAACCTGCCACATAGTACAATCGGTATATTCATCCTCATAACTCCGTACATTCGTGTGAGTTAACGCGACTTTCACAAATATTGCTCGTTATATCAGGTGTAAGAAAACGAATCAGCCCATCTTCTGAAGGTTCCAATCAGCATGGCAGACATTATTGGCGCAATCAAAGCAAAAATTGATGTGGTAGAAGAGATCGGTCTGGTCGTTAAATTACAAAAGTCGGGGAGATCTTTTAAAGGCCATTGTCCGTTTCACAATGAGCGTACCCCCTCGTTCCATGTTTTCGCAGAATCACAGAACTGGCATTGTTTTGGGTGTGGCGAAGGCGGAGATGTCTTCACATTCGTCCAGAAGCAGCAGGGATTGGAATTTCGAGATGCCCTGCTTTACCTGGCAGAGAAGGCTGGCATAGCGGTTGAGGACTATAGCAGTCGCAACCCAGAAGAAGAGCGCGAGGCCAACACTGCCAAAGAACGACTGCGGAAACTAAACGAAGAGGCACTGTTGTGGTTCCACCACATGTTGTTGCGTTCGAAAGAGGCAGCAGAGGCGCGAGCGTACTTACAAAGTCGGGGAATCTCAACTGACTCAGTGATCGCCTTTAGTCTTGGGTATGCTCCAGATCACTGGGACGGGCTATGTCGCTACCTGCTGGGGCGAGGGTATACAGAGCACGAACTGGTCAATGGAGGGCTGGCGCGGGAACGTCTACCGGGAGGGGGCAAAAGTGGCGGGGTCTATGATTACTTTCGCAATCGTATTCTCTTTCCTATTCGGGATATGCGTAGTCGAACGATTGGATTTGGTGGAAGGGCATTAGGTGATGGTCAACCAAAGTACCTGAACTCGCCTCAGACACTTCTGTTCGAGAAAAACAGTGTGCTCTATGCCCTGGATATGGCAAAAGAGGCAATAAAACTCGCAAAGCAAGTCGTTATAGTAGAGGGCTATGTCGATGCCATTATCGCCCACCAGTATGGCACCAAACAAACCGTAGCATGCATCGGCAGCGCCATCACTGAAAAGCACATTCAACAAATTAAAAAACTGACAAAACAGGTAACGCTAGCCCTGGACCCTGATACAGCTGGAGCAACTGCCACCGAGCACGGCATCCAGGAAGCTCTGAAAACCTTTGATCGTACCATCGTTCCTGTGCCCTTATCAGCCAATCCGAGCGGACGTAAATATCACGAACCGCGAGGAATGATCCGACTGGAAGAGCAGGTAGACGCCGAGATCAACATACTGCAACTGCCCGCAGGCGAGGACCCGGATGAGTTTATCAGACGTGACATTTCTGCCTGGAACTATGCAGTGTCTCATCCGCTTCCACTGGTGGATTATTACTTCAAAGTAAGAACCGCCGACCTGGATTTGCGGCAGCCCGCCGCAAAGGCCGAAGCCGCGAAACGGCTGCTTCCCATAATAGGCATGATTTCCGACCGTATCAAACGCGATGCCTACATCCGGGAACTAGCCAGAATGATCAGCATTGATGAACGAACCCTGTATGCTGAATTACAGAAAGTACCAAGGGAACAAAGGCCTACCGGCGTTACCGCACAGAGCGTGCAGAAGGCTTCGCCTCCTGCTGGGGCGCGGGGTGTCCCAACTCTCCCTCCCCAAGCAAACGAAGTCTCAGGGAGCGAAGAACCTGAATGGGCCAGTGAACCGGGGGTGCAGGGAGCTTCGCCTCCTGCCGGAGCGCGAGCATCCGAAGCCTTTGCAAAAGAGGGTGAACCGGGGGTGCAAGGAGCTTTACCTCCTACCGGGGCGCGGGGTGTCCCCGCCTCCCCCCCTTTTTCTCAAAGCGAATCATTGGTCCCCCAAAAGAATTTTGACCAGGGGGTGCAGGGGGCAACCTCCCCTGCCGGATGGCGAGCCCCCGAAGCCCTTGCGAAAGAGAGTGACCAGGGGGTGCAGGGAGCTTCGCCCCCTACCGGAGCGCAAGCCCCCGAAGCCCTTGCGAAAGAGGGTGGACAGGGGGTGCAGGGGGCCTTGCCCCCTGCCGGGGCGCGGGGTGTCCCCGCCCTCCCCCTCTCTCAAAGAGGGCCGCAGGCCCGCAGCAAGAACTCTCAAGGAATCTCAGAAATCGGGGGACTTGACAGAAGTGGAGGAGATAGAGTACAATGGGAGGACTACCTGATTGGGCTACTCTTGCAAAATCCTGGGTTAAATTCCCATGTTTGTGGTATAATAAACGATGGTGACTTTACCGGGACAGACACGCGAGAGTTGTACCACATTCTCAACTCTGTTTATCAACGTGGCTCTTCCTCTACACATCAACCCTTAGAAGAACTTGTGCCTACCGTGTTGCTGGCAACAATAGTCAGGGCACGAAAATGTGTTGAGTCGGGCTCTCCACTCGATGGAGCAGGACTGGTCAGAGTCGCTGTCCAATGTGCCACCCGGCTCAAACGCATACGGCTGGTACAACTAAATACGGAGTTACAGTACCTTATACGCGAGGCAGAAGAAAGCGGTGATGCTACAGCAGTGCAGGAATTCAGACACCGGCTGTTAGCAATTCACAGGCAATTACGAACCATTGATTCAGCAACACAGTTGCAGGGGTAGATTCCTCTCAGGTGTGTATGCTAATTATATCAATCGCAGTGATTTGTGAAATCATCTTTTACCAAGCAGGACGCGAAAACAGGATTTTTTCATTATTCTTTATTATTGTCTGCCTGTTTTCCGAAGGGGGATGCCAGAATGGTGAATCAGGAGCAAGAAGTGATTAGTCTGGTACGCAAGGAGCGTGTGAGCACAGAGTCTTTCAGAAACATGTTAGTCGAACATTTTGCTGATGACCCTCTAGTAAGTGATCAGGAATCTACCTTTATCGACACCATGGGTCATCATGCCGCGACAGGCGGAAGTCTTGTGACTCCCGCTGCTGATGGTGAGGCATATGATGATCTGTTTTCTACACTACAGGACGAAGAGCCTATGGACGCCCTCGATCCGACCAAGGAGCCGCCAGCAGGCTGGGAGCCAGGACCCGAAGACGAAGTAGATGCCGTGGTCATGGCAAGCACCAAATGGGATGACGGTTTTGGTATTGTTGTTGCCGATCTGGAGAGCAGCCTGGATGATCCAGTGCGCATGTACCTGCGCGAGATCGGTCGTGTGCCCCTGCTTACCGCTGAAGAAGAGGTAAGGCTGGCACAACGCATGGAGCGTGGTAAGGCCGAGCAACTCAAGCAGAATCCGAATCGGCGTATCGTTGATGATGGCGAGGAGGCCCAGCGTCGCTTGACCGAGGCCAACCTGCGCCTGGTTGTTAGCGTAGCGAAAAAGTATATCGGTCGCGGAATGAGCCTGCTGGACCTGATCCAGGAGGGAAACATCGGCTTGATTCGTGCCGTCGAGAAGTTCGATTACACCAAGGGCTACAAGTTCAGCACCTACGCGACGTGGTGGATTCGCCAGGCCATTACTCGTGCAATCGCTGACCAGGCCCGCACGATCCGTATCCCTGTGCACATGGTCGAAACGATCAACCGCCTGATCCGCATCAGTCGTCGCCTGCTGCAAGACCTGGGACGTGAACCAACGTCCGAGGAGATTGCACAGCAGATGGAGATCACTGCAGAGAAGGTGCGTGAGATCATCAAGGTCAGCCAGGAGCCGGTGAGCCTGGAAACGCCCATTGGCGAGGAAGAGGATAGCCACCTCGGTGACTTCATCGAAGACCACACAGCCCTGGCTCCAGCCGATGCTGCCAGCCATCAGCTCCTCAAAGAGCAGGTGGAGGATGTCCTTGACAGCCTGACCGAGCGTGAGCGCAAAGTGCTTCAACTGCGCTTTGGACTCGACGACGGTCGTGCTCGCACGTTGGAGGAAGTAGGCAGAGAGTTCAAGGTAACTCGTGAGCGTATTCGCCAGATCGAGGCCAAGGCTCTGCGCAAACTCCGCCATCCCAGCCGCAGCCGCAAGCTCAAGGACTACCTGGACTAAACCAAGTAACCGACCACACAAAAGGGACGCGACGAGTCGCGTCCCTTTTGTGTGGTCAAGAACTCGAACTGACATCCCCTCAGAACTGGGTGTGCAGGGGGCTTTGCCCCCTGCCGGGGCGCGGGGTGTCCCCGCTTGCTCTTTCTTCCCTCAAGGAGGGCCGCAGGCCCGACCAAATACTTATGAGGGGATGTCAGTTCGATTTATCGCGCTCTGCTTGCCCTCCTCCGAACAATCCCAAACATTGCAATTCCAACACCCACCAGCAACACCAACGACAGAAGAATCTGACCAGCCCCCACCGACCACACCGACGGTTTCTGTGAACGATTACCATCAGCCACAGCCATCGGAGGTGTCCCAAAGGGAGCCAATCGGATCACACCTGCAGGGGTAATCCCCAGATCATACGTAACCGCCGTATCTGGTGCATCAAGACTCAGATACGTCAACCAGCTATCCGAGCGCACCCAGCTCATATTGCGATCGGTTGACAGATCATGGAAGAGAGTCGGAGTCAGCTTTTCCTGGAAGGCAACCTTAAAGCCAGGCGCACCAGGAATATCGTTACCTACTGGAGACTGCCTGAATCTCAGGGCAAAATCACTTGTGTAGATCGGCTCATCGGTCAACATATACAGATCGGCCTGGACTTGTTGATCCTCGAGCGCCAACACTTCGAGAGGCACCCATGGATGCGCCGTCTTCATAGTAATCAGCACCGGTGCCCCGTCTCCCTGAAGTTGGCCGCGTGCCCTGGCAGCAGCAGTATCGTACTTCGCCGCCCAAAAAATCGGGCTTCCCTTTGCGTAACCAAGCAAATGGGCACGCGTCTCATCACTCAGAAAGAAACCATTATCGGTCGCCCAGTTCAGCACCTCCTGACCACTGCCCCGGATAACCGTAATATTCAGTGCTTCAACCTTCACCTGCTGCAGCACCTGTGCTTGGTCAGCCACTCCCGCAGCAGTAGCAAAAGGAAAATGAGCACCTAAAAGTACAGGATGTGTTTCTCGGAAGAGGCGCTGCAGTGTCCATGCACCACCCTCCTCAATCTTAAGTGGCACAGCTGGCAACGGAACAATCCAACCCAAATTGGAAACATCCCCCTGGTACGTAAAGCTCGTCATATACCGCTCGATCCCATCATGCCAGGCCACCAACGTAGTAGCCCGTGACAGCCGCACCGCTCCATTCGGTGCAACCAATCCCCCGCATGCCAGAGCAGGGAGAGCCTGTGTGGCAACTAATCCCAGGGCGAACATAAGAGCAATCGCCAGAACACGGAATTTCTTGAGCATCAGAGACATCGTGAGTGGGTCCTCCTTTTTACTTCCCCTTTCAGGGTGAGGTTTCATCGTTCCCCCACATTTGGGAGTTCATCCACCTTGACGTTGCTGGTCAAGGAAAAGTTCCCTGTTTATTGGACATTTTAGTAAAGAAGCATGAGTGGTGGAGAGACTTATTTGGAAACCAGAGGCTCTACCTTAAAATTTTCCAATCAACTGATTGACAAACACATATTTTTCTGCTATCATCTAATCAACTGATTGATAAATAGGAGGTTAAACGGATGAGTGAGCCTGGGGCAACTATTGAAGATGAGGAGAATGCTACTAAACGCCTGGCGAGAGCACGAACAACACATGGCGACGAACGGCGTCGCTCATTGGTGCTGGCGGCCTATGATCTGATCGCGGAGAAAGGATTTGAGGATCTGCGCACGCGGGATGTGGCCATGAGGGCGGGAGTGAATATTGCTACGCTGCATTATTATTTTGCGAGCAAAGAAGATTTGATCGATGGGGTAGTGGATTATCTGCTGGACCTGTTCAGTTCGGAGGCATCGCAGGACCTGCAACTGGATTTCTCCACCCCTCTGGGGCATTTACGCGCCATGTTTCGGAATACCGTCTACCGCATGCGCACGATGCCGAAGATGTTCGTCGTGCTGGGGGAGCTAGTGATGCGCTCCCAGCGTCACCCAGAGCTTGAGAGAGCAATGCAGCGCATGGACGAGCAGTGGATGCATTATCTGCGCTGGATACTGGCTGAGGGGGTGGCACAAGGCCAGTTTCGGGCCGATCTGGACCCTGAAACCACGGCAAAAAAGATCATGGTGATAGTGAAAGGTGTCACTTTCTCCTACGTCTGGTCACGTCAGGAGGTCGATTTTGAGGAGATGTTGCAGATCGTGGAGCGGTTGGTATTGCCTGAACCGAGCCAGAGTGATGTATAAATAGCGCGTCTTCCAAGGGAATTCTTGGATTTTATTGTGCCTCTGGCAGGTTTTTAAGGAGCATACGGTTATGAAAACAACTGATCAACAAGGGGTACTATCGAGAGTGCCTCTGTCATTTATGGGCTGGGTAACGGCAGGATCGCTGGTGGGTATCGGCATCGGATTCTGGCTGTTGATGATGATGATCGGAGTGACAGTGGTGGCGATTGCCATTATCGCCGTTGCGTCTATTGTGATGGCGGGGCTGGTGTTTACAAGGGTGCGCTGGACGCCTGCGCTGGGAGCAGTGTTTGGTGCTGGGGTGTGGATCGGCGGGCTGTCATCGCAGCAGTATTCGCTCTACCATCTGACGCATCCACAAGAAGGAGGACCCTTCATCGTCTCGGTGCTGATCTATGTGCTGGCGATAGTAACAATCGTAGCGGGTATTGTGGCGACCATGCAGAACTATCGCCGCAGGGCACGGCTCGCGCCGCGCTGGACCAGTGCGTTTCTGGGCGTGATGGCTGGGTTTGTCGTTGGCGCGACGGTCGTCTCACTGCTTGTACTTCCTGGGAACACGCGGGCCACTCAGGCACCGACCGAGCCGGGTACTGTACACATGGGGATCGCCAGCTTCTCACAACCGACCGTCACTATCGCCAAGGGATCCATGCTGAAACTGGTAGACGATGGGAACTTCCTGCATATTATCGCCAATGGCGAGTGGAATGGCTCGACGCCGAAATTGGCAAGCGAGCCAGGCGCGCCAGCCGTGAAGAATATACAGGTCAACGGGGGAAGCATAACTATCGGCCCATTTAATATGGCGGGCACATTCTCAATTTATTGCACTGTCCACCCAGGAATGACGCTCAAAGTGATTGTGCAGTAGCGACAACAGCCACACGGGCTGTTGCAGAGCTCATCCCTCGCGTAGCGACAAACCCTTGTGGTTGTCGGTGGCTCGCGGGGGCTCAGGAAAGGAGAAAGCATTATGGCCACAGAAAAGAGGAATGCGCAGACGATAGGCGTTTCGATGGAGGGATTGACATTGCGCGTCGCGGACGTAGAACGCTCGCTGGCGTTTTATAAGATGATTCCCGGCGTCAAGGAAATCGTGCACCGGCCCGGGGAATTTGCCCTGCTCTCTGTAGGCAAGGGGTTGCTAGGGCTATTGAAGTACGGGGCCACGCATGTGGAGTTTGGGACATCGGATGTGGATGGGTTGTACCAGCATTTGCAGGAAGTAGGTTTTCCGGTAGAGGGTGCGCCGAGCCAGAAGCCGTGGGGGGAGTATACATTCACGGTGCATGATCCAGATGGGCACGTTTTGGAGTTCGACGATTCGCATGACGTGTAAAGCAAGTATGATGCTGCGCAAACGCTCGCCGCTTTCAGTACCACGTTGCGCAATGAAGTGGACTTGAGCCAATTGAGTGAGCAGCTCGTAGCAGTCGTTCAG
>WNGL01036506.1_pt1 | contig 11943 bp, 11 predicted proteins | sample 5400591 | NCBI WGS metagenome assembly WNGL01 (sample SAMN13153377, study PRJNA577476) | soil metagenome | isolation source: 80 cm soil or saprolite under Garry oak tree replicate 1 | place: USA:California | collected 2016-06-15
CATCTTTGTGGAGTGCCAGGGCACACGCTACGCCATCAAAGAGACGACGCCCCATATGGCAGAGCGCGAGATCAGTAATCTGCGCGAGATCGAACATCGGGGCATTCCTGCGCTCAGCCCCGTTGGAAGTGTTAGCGTGCCAGGGCCGCCTGTATCACTAGATGTACAGGGACCCGGTGGTGTCCCTCAATACACAAGCGGGGATCGAGGATATACAGTGACACGCTTAGCCCCACGGGTTGTGCCGCAGGTTTTGCTCTATCGTCTGCCCTTTACGAAGAGAACGAAGCGGCATCTCTGGGCAGCTGTGGCAGTGCTATTGATCGAACTACACGAACATGGCGTATACTGGGGCGACCCATCGCTGGCAAATATCCTGATCCGCATCGATGGACGGCGCATCCTGGCAATTATGGCTGATGCAGAGACAGCGGAACTCTTTCCAGGCCCTCTGAGCGATGGATTACGCGAACAGGATATAGCCTTATTTGGTGAGTCCCTCATCTGGCAGGCAGAAGACCTGCGCCAGGCCAGGGGGCTGCCTGAAGATGAACAAGTAATAGATAATGAGGATTTTCGCTATTTTGAGCGGCGCTATCGCTGGCTGCGTCGAGAACATGCGCTACTGGCTGCATCCCCATCCTTCAGCACGCTATATCAAGCACAACGCTTGCTCGATACCTTGAATCGTTGGGGCTTTTCGCTCCTGAGTATGAGTGGACGTGCCCTGCAACAAGTCACCACAGTGCTGCCAGGTTGGTATACTCATCGCATTCATGAACTGTTGGGCATCAGAGTGCCACGTATCTATGCCCGCCGCTTCTACAACATGATTCTCGGCCACCAGGCAATCATGAGCGAACACGAGGGACGCAATGTGAGTATTGAGGAGGCTGCAAAACATTGGTACACACAGTACCATCTACCCGCTATTCTTCTATTACGCCAGCACCTTACCCGCGAACAAGATCCAATGAAGGCCTACTTCTCCATCATGGACCATAAGTGGAAACTCAGCACTAAAACACGTCGCGAGATTCCCCTGGGTGAGGCAGTAGTCGATTGGGCCTTACATCAGGCGGATACAGGAAAACTCGGCGCGGTTGATCCTGCCAGCATAGCAATACATTGGCGAGAACGCGAACCAGTCACGCAAGCGCTGGAACCACCACTTATCGAGAGCGAGCAGTTGAAGCCGCTCCTGTCTGAGAAAGAGCAGCCACTGGTTCACCTCCCGCCACCGGATTTAGAGCAGGAAGCGGACCCTACATAGCGTGGTTTTTGCAGAAAGCAGGGGAGTGTTATACTTCCCCGTCGAGCTTATCCTCTTCTTCTTCCTCCCCCTCGGCTTCAGCGGGCTTAAAGGAGACGATATTACCGCGAATCTGCTCTTCAACGGCCGAGGCCACATCGCTATTCTGACGCAGGAATTCCTTGGCGTTCTCACGGCCCTGGCCAAGGCGAATATCACCAATAGTGAACCAGGCACCACTCTTCTTCACAAGACCCATCTCTAGACCGAGGTCGATCAGGCCACCTTCGCGAGAAATACCCTCACTATACATGATATCGAACTCAGCAACCCGGAATGGCGGAGCCACTTTGTTCTTGACCTTTTCGCGCATTTGATTGGTGAAGACGACAGCAGTGTTGGAGATGCTAATGGCGGGAGTAAGCTTACGCATGGCCTGGCTCATCAGGCGAGCCTGTAAGCCCACATGCGAGTCACCCATTTCGCCCTCGATCTCGGCACGCGAGACTAGCGCGGCTACCGAATCAATGACCACTACATCGATGGCATTACTCCGTACGAGCGCATCTACAATCTCCAATGCCTGCTCACCTGAATCCGGCTGCGAGATTAACAGGTTATCGGTGTCAACACCACAGTGGGCGGCATAGGTCCTATCAAGTGCATGCTCAGCATCGATAAAAGCTGCATAGCCACCAGCGTGCTGCGCACTGGCGATAATATGTTGGCAAAGAGTCGTTTTACCAGAAGCCTCAGGACCGTAAATCTCTGTGACACGACCTCGTGGGATGCCCCCCACGCCTAGAGCCATATCCAATGCAATCGACCCTGTGGAAATTACCTCAACTTGAACCTTCGCAACCTCTCCTAACTTCATAATCGCACCCTTCCCAAAGCGACGTTCGATCTGTTGAAGCGCCAGGTCTATTGCCTTCTCACGTTCACTGGTGGCAGTAGGCACAGCAGAGTTGCTGCGATCTCCCATGGATTTTTCCTTCTTACTCATCGGCATTTCTAATTACAGGGTGTAGGATATAAACAGGCTCCATCCCGCTTCACCGCCCCTGCGTTCCTCCTTTGCAATGGCAAAAAATAACAAGCACATAGCCCGTTGCCGCACGTCTTTGGTCTGTGTTGACACACATAACTATTCTTCGGCAGAGATGAAAAAGCGGAAATAGACCTCTCTCCCCGTCTATTCCTTCACTAAAGTGGAACAAGCGTACCACAAGACCAACAATAAGTCAATATGTTTCCTACATATCACGCCGACCTTCCAGGGCTCGGCTAAGCGTGCCTTCATCGGCATACTCCAGGTCGCCACCGATGGGCAGACCACGCGCCAGGCTGGTGATGCGCACACCCAGCGGGGCTAACTCATCCTTAATGAAGCTCGCAGTATATTCCCCCTCGAAGTTGGGATTGGTCGCCAGGATCACCTCGCGTACCTTAGCGCCGCGAACCCGTTGCAGCAGTTCTTCAATACGCAGATCCTTTGGGCCGATACCTTCCACAGGCGAGAGTGCCCCATGCAGTACATGATAGAGTCCTTTGTAGACTCCAGTCTTCTCCAACGCCAGGACATCCAGTGGCTCCTCTACAACACAGATCAACTCCGCATCGCGGCCGGGATTGCTACAGGTAGAACAGGGGTCGGCTTCGGTGATATTGAAGCAGCGCGAACAATATATAATACTCTCCTTGACGCGGATAATAGCTTCGGCCAGGCGACGTGCCTGGTCGGCTGGGCTACGTAGAATGAAAAATGTCAGGCGCTGCGCCGTCTTTACGCCGATGCCTGGCAGTTTTGAAAACTCTTCGATCAGAGTGGCCACCGGCGGTGCAATATTGCTCATAGCTAGAACAGTCCTGGAATTCTCATGCCGCCAGTGGCAGCACCGAGCATCTTCTGTTGTGCTTCAGTCGCTTTGTTAAAGGCATCCCTGGCTGCCGCTACTACCATCACCTCCAGTTCGGCAATATCTTCTGCGTTAAAGGCCTCCGGGTCAATCTTAACAGCAGTAACTTCAAACTTGCCGGTTATGGTAACAGCCACTGCACCACCACCAGCCGTACCAGTGAACTGGCTCGCCTCCAGTTCTTCCTGCATTTTCACTAGTTTCTGCTGCATCTTTTGGATTTCACGCATGTTCATAAGAAAGATAGCTCCTTACTTCGGATGAACTTGTACAATTCTCGCTGTAAATATTCTCATGACTTCCTGCACTACAGGATCACCACTGGCTTGCTGCTCAAGGGTTTCTTGCGGCGAGACTACGGTAGTATTTTCCCTCACAACGTTCGTTCTGGCAAGTAGTAATGATTCATCAGATGCCTGAGCAAGGGAGGAGGTATGCTTTTGCACTCCCTGATTTTCTGCTTCCTGCTTTACCGATTTGGCTAATGGAGGTGAGGATGGTGCTGAAGCAGGCCGCTCAAGATGCGCCGACTGCTGTGATGGCCGGGTGAGAGTTGCATTTGCCGAGTGACTGGTGGAAGCACGAAATGGCGGAGTTGCCAGAGACTGACCAGGCGACAGCAGGCGCACTCGACACTTCTGCCTGAACTCCAATGACAATGCCCACTCTATATCTTTATAGCGCTCATTCTCATTCACATAGTTGTAGTGTGGACTATGAGCAGCTTGTATGATAACGATAGCCTCCTCAGCGGTACCCTCAACATCAACGATCGCATAATCGTTGAGATACGCAGCCGTCTTCGGCCCTGCCTGATTCCTCCCTTTCACTCGCTTTTTTACTTTCTCCCACGCATCCTTCACCTGTTGCGGCGTCAACGAAGAGTGGCTCCTATCATCCTCCATGACTGGTGCCGCAGATGACGATGCTTCATTACTTCCAGGAACTCCCACTACGGGCGTTCCCTGCTGCTCAGCAGCTACCTCGGCTTCCTCACCATCATCGAGGGAAGGAAGAGCATCCCAATCAGGAAGCCCATCAGAGGTCTCTGTGCCCCCTCCCGGAGATGAAGATTGCCGAGCGGTTGAGGATAGCGATACACGAGCCTCTGCGCGAATGGGTGCCTGTGAAGAGGTCTGAGAGGCAGCACCACGCGGCGGTGCCGGAGGTGCAGCGGGGCGAGTCTGCGTCGCTGGTGCGGAAGTAACCGTCAGTGATTGACTCGACTGCGCACGCCGATGCAGTTCGATACATTCCAAAAAAGCCAATTCTAAGCCAAGTTGAGGCGTTCCCTGGCTCTTTTGTATAAGGTCATTCTGCGCAAAGACACGGGCACACTCGGTCAACTCCTCCAGCCCGAAGAGTTGGGCCACCTGGACGATCTCGCGCATCTCATCTTCAGTACTATCCAGGATAGTGGCGATGTCTGCACCCGCCTTCGCAAGCATAAGCGAACGCCAATATTCCACAAGTTGGGCATTGATCTGGCGCAGGTCGGCACCAGCCTCGGAGAGTTCGTGAACCAGGTGTAGCGCAGCGGAACTGTCGAGATGGGCAACGTGCAGCACGAGCTTGTAGATAGCACGCGAGTCAGCTACGCCGAGCATCTCCTGCACCTGCGCCAGCGAGATTTCCTCCCCCGCATATGCAATGGCTTGATCTAACAGGCTGAGCGCATCACGCATGCCTCCGGCCGCAGCCCTGGCAATCAGTTCAGCAGCAGTTCGCTCCAGTTTGACATGCTCTTCTTCAGCGACAAAGCTCAAATGTTCAACGATCTGCCGCATGCTGATACGCTTAAAGTCGAAACGCTGGCAACGTGAGAGGACGGTCGGCAGCATCTTATGCACATCTGTGGTCGCCAGGACAAAGATAGCATAGGGAGGTGGCTCTTCCAAGGTCTTGAGCAGGGCATTAAACGCTTCGGTGGTAAGCATATGCGCCTCGTCAAGCACATAGACCTTGTACTTACCTGTGGAGGGAGGCATCATGACCTTTTCGCGCAGGTCGCGAATACTGTCGATCCCACGATTGGAGGCGGCATCAATCTCGATGACGTTGAACGAGTTGCCAGCGGTAATCTCACGGCACTGCTGACACTGGTTGCATGGTTCCCCATTTATAGGATTGCTACAGTTGACCGTCTTGGCAAGAAGGCGTGCGGTACTGGTTTTGCCAGTGCCCCTGGGGCCAGTAAAAAGATAGGCATGCGCCAGGCTGCCACTGCTGAGCGCGTTTTTGAGCGTGCGAATAATCGGTTCCTGACCAATTAAGTCACCGAACGTCTGCGAACGCCATTTGCGGTAGAGCGATTGTGAGGCCATAGTGCAATTCTCGCCGATATTCCCTCATGACAGGTTACAATTGCAGATGAACTGAACAGAGAAAACCGATTTTCGCCCGGTCCTGCCGATCAGCGCAACCAGGCACCCCTGCGGCACCCAGAGAGGTCCACTACCGTTGCTTCCTCACGGACCTAGCGGGATTCATAGACATCTGCCGCGCAGGACCCGATTACGCCGATCGACAGGACCGGAAGAAAATCGGTCCGTCCCACTTGATATCTTTCCTCTGTGGAACACCGCTATTGTACTCCTACCAAGGGGAAATGTCAAGCAAGGTATTTTCCGATCAGCAGGCCATACTTCTCCCTCGCCTCCGCCGGGATCTTACTGCGGTCCGTCAGAATGGCCGTCGCCAGTGCGCTTGGGCAGCTGCAGGTATTGGCGCTGCGATCTGTGGGAATTATCTGAGCCACCGCACGCAGGATGCGTTGGGCATTGGCGACATTGGCGCTGAGGTTGCCGATCACCATTTCGACCGTGACCGATTCCTCGGACTCATGCCAGCAGTCGTAATCAGTGGCACAGGCGATAATGGCATAACACAACTCGGCCTCACGCGCCAGTTTCGCCTCTGGCAAAGCAGTCATACCGATGAGGTCCATCCCCCACCTACGATAGGCATGCGATTCGGCCTTCGTGGAGAAGAGCGGACCCTCCATACACACATACGTCCCACCCTCATGCACCTTGACATCACCCAGTTCACGAGCTGAGTCCAGCAACAGCTTGCTGAGGGTAGGACAGAACGGTTCCGCAAACGTGCAATGCACAACGATACCACCCTCGTAGAAAGTGTTCACGCGGCTCTTCGTGCGATCAAACAATTGGTCGGGGATGATCAGGTCGCGGGGAGCAATATGCTCGCGCAGACTACCAACGGCACTAACGGAAATAAGCCATTCAACTCCAAGGCTTTTGAGGGCCCAGATATTGGCACGTACAGGAATCTCTGTGGGGGAAATGCGATGCCCTCGACCGTGACGCGGCAGAAAGGCCATCGCTATCCCTTCCACCTTGCCGATGGTAATCACATCGCTCGGATCACCAAAGGGCGTTTGTACCGCGATCTCTTCAACGTCGGTCATCCCTCCTCCTGATCCTGATATAGCGTAATTTGCCTACCTTGAGAACAGCACCATTGAGCACTGGCACGGTAAACCCAACATCCTCAACAACCTGCGACCGCTCTTCCGTCCCTTCAGGGAAGAAAGTCACACCCCCTTGTTGCACGAGGCGACGGGCCTCACTCTTACTGGATGCCAGTTTTGCCTCCGCTATCAAGCTGAGGATGTTTGTTGGCTCACGAAGCTGGTAATCAGGAATGTCGGTCGGCAAGTTCCCCTTAGAGAATTGTTCTATAAATGCAGCTTCAGCCTCCTGGGCTGCCGCGACATTGTGGAACTCGCTGACAATCTCCCGCGCCATGCGCCGCTTGACGATCACGGGAATGCGCCGCTTGACGATCACGGGATTCAAAGAGCCGTCATCCATCTTTCGCTGAAACTCGTCCAGTTCGGCTTGTGGAACGTCTGTCAGCGCCTCAAAGTAGCTCATCATCACATGGTCGGGCAGCGACATGAGTTTGCCGTACATATCATGGGCGGGCGCAGTTAGCGCGATGTAGTTGCTCAGCGATTTCCCCATCTTCTTGACGCCATCCAGACCAACGATCAGGTGCATTGTCAAGATTTGTTGCGGAGGTTGTCCAAAGCTTGGCTGGAGTTCGCGCCCCACCAGGAGGTTGAAGGTCTGGTCAGTGCCGCCAATCTCGACGTCAGCATGCAACGCCACAGAGTCATACCCCTGCAACAGCGGATACATGAATTCCGAGAGGTATATCTCGACACCGCTCCTGTAGCGTTTAGAGAAATCATCCCGCTCCAACATCTGTGCCACAGTTTTATGGCCGAGCAGTTTAATCGCATCGCCCAGGTTAAAGCTATCGAACCACTCGCTTTGCCGACGCACTTCGGTCAGTTGAGGATCCACGATTCTGTAGAATTGTTCGAGGTAAGTAGCAGCGTTGGCCTCGACCTGTTCCGCACTGAGCGGTTTGCGGGCCTCCGCCCGGTCACTTGGATCGCCCAGGCGTGCTGTCCAATCACCAATGAGGGCAATAGCCTTATGTCCCAGTTGTTGAAACTGGCGCAACTTGCGCAGAGCGACAGCATGTCCAATCGTCAGATCGTAGTGACTTGGGTCTATCCCCAGCTTGACTCGCAGCGGCTCGCCTTTGTTTCCCTCCAGCAGCAAACGACGCAGGTCGGCTTCCTTCTCGATTTGTGCCACACCCTGTGTCAATACATATTCTACGGCTTCCCGTGTAGGTTGTTGTTTCACCGTCACGACAGCACCTCCCTAAATTGAGTATTTATGACCTTTGCTGCATTGTAGCAGAATCCAGGGCAGTCGTCGAGAGGTGGGGACGAGAATACAGGGCTGTTGCAACGTTGCAGAAATGCAGGGTTCTTAGGGGCAGCAAGCCCCTAAGCGGGGTGTGGGGTGTCCCCACATCTCCTTTTTCTCCTTTTAGGGGGAGAAGATAGATATTGATAACACTACTGTCAAGCTTTCTAACAAAACTCTTATATATCGCTTACGTTGTTCTAACAGACTATGGGCTACACTCTTATGCAGATAAACGAGCAAGGCAGATGCAACGGACAAGCATCTGCTGAAGACGTTCAATAGTTGAGGAAGGAGATACATCGATGGCAAATCTGACACGCTACAACCCTTTTAGCGAAATGGTTTCACTGCGCGAGGCAATGGATCGCCTCTTTGAAGACAGCTTCATTTCACCACGTATGGGGCAGTGGGCTGGCCGTGGAACGCCCGCAAACCTCTACGAGACGTCAGATGGCTTCATCCTTCAGCTCCCATTGCCGGGGGTAAAGCCAGAGGATGTGGATATCACCATACAACAGGATACCGTGAGCCTGAAATGGGAGACGAAGACATATATCCCAGAAGGTGCAACAACTCACTGGAGTGGCTTCCAGGCTGGTCAGTACCAGCAGACATTTACACTTCCTACTCCCATTAACGCAGATCGTGCTGAGGCCAGCTACAGCGATGGCGTGTTGAACCTCAATCTGCCCAAGGCTGAGCATGCGAAGGCTCGCACCGTAAAGGTGTTTGCGAAGAAGTAGTGTTGCTGTAGTAATAGAGATTGGGCGACCTCAGAGGTCGCCCAATCTCTATTACTACAGCGGTGGATATTCTAACGCGGCACACTTGCTGTTACCGTTCAAGAGCCGCTCCTGAAGCCATTTTATTACGAGCGCTGACCACATGATAGAGCACAATAAGTTGAGTAAGAGCTAAAGGGTCGCTCTGACGCAGCATATTCCCGACGTAGAAACGGCCCAAAAGACTCAAACGGTCTGGACGAAGGTGGCTGGCTTCTTCCATATGCGCCCAAATACAGTCTTCGAGCTCACAGGCCTTCTCGTGGCTGATATTTCCATCGATCTCCAGCACATCGCGTTTGACATCACCTTGCTCTTCTTCGATAAGTCGCAACGCTGGTCTAGAGCCATTCTGTGAGACATCCAGTACATCGGAAAGGTCAATCTTGGGCGCGTGCTTCGCTTCAATCAAGCGCACATCCAGGTGCGCCAGGTCATGTGCGCGATAATACGAGTCGCCGCGCGAGAAACGTATGATGATATCGGCAAACCGCTTCTGTGGCTGGATGTAGCTACGACTATCACGCCGCCGAATCGTCAGTTGCTCGCGCACTTGCTCGACGGTATAGCCACGCAACGTGCTATCGCGCGTAATCTTCCATTGTTTCAAGAGAGCGGTTTCAGGGTCGAGGTAGATACGCACATGCGCGAGGTTTCGTAGTTCTTCTGTATAGAGTGGATGCAGGCCGTGTACAATGATGATCTCAGCTGGATGCGCTTCTTCGGGATCAACAAAGGTGCCTGTCTTGTGATCGTAGACAGGCTTCACTATTGCTTCTCCATGCGCAAGCCGATAGAGATGCTCGGTCATGAGCGCAAAGTCATTCGCGGCAGGATGCAAGGCAGTGATGCCGACACGCGTACGTGCAGCTCGATCAAGCGCATGATAATCGTAGAGACAGATATGCATAATGCGTTCTTGTCCGAAGACCCGCACCATGCCATCGGTCAGGGTAGTTTTCCCCGATCCGCTATCGCCGCAGATCGCCACAATCAGAGATTGTTGATTTCTTGTAACAGTATTGGAAAGTGATAGCAAATCCATCATCTCTTCCATTCAGACGGCAAGCCGCCTTGGATGTACTGCGACATCCTCTACCCCATTGGAAAATCCGTTTGGGGATGCTTTGCGCAAGATGTTGTAACTGCCATTGATATCAGCATTGAGATACCGTTTGCCCGACGCCCGATATAAGCCCCGCTTGACCCGTTTGCCACTGAAGTGCGGCTCTTGCTCCACCTCGCCATAGGTCGGAATGGGGTCATGATCTAGGAAGCTGGCTTTGCTGGTATAGCTTTCCTCTTGCAAAATGACGGCTATCCCCACCAACCTGGCTTTGTAGCAGAGCATATCCACAAAACGAGCGTGAGGCAGTTGGACAAAGTGCTGCTTATCCTTCTTCCTCATCTCGGCTTCCTGCTTCCAGAAGGGGTTCTTGCCGATAATCAGCGTGCCTATGCCCTCAGCAACAAGCAGCTCCATGATGCGCTTGGAGGCGGTGTGCAAGTAGTGGTCAATACGGCGGGTACGTTTGATGGTCATGCGTTCCATGCGAGTGGTGAAATGGTCATTCTTGACCCATTTCTGAAGCTCGGCCTTGCGCTTATTGTAGTACTGATTGACGGATTTGAGGGGGCGACCGTTAACAAGATGCGGGGTAAATCCAGGTTTGTTTGATGTTATCGCCGCCAAATTATTCACGCCAATATCAATACTGGCTATCAAGGCAGGGGTGACGGATGCTTGGGTTTCTTTTCGTTCATAGACGACTTCCACCACGTAGTAGCCTTTGCGGGGAACAATACGAACTTGCTTGATGTGTTGTTGCTTCGTGTGAATGGTGATTCCGAGTTGGGACGGTTGTACCAGACCTTGTTTGAGTCCTTTCTTCGAGACGGCCTGGATGTCATAGACCAGGATATTGCGGCCTTCCGTTTTGTGCTTGTACTTCGGCAAGCAGGGACGGCCCAGGAACTTGGACGGGTCCTCATGGTAGGCTTCCGTTGCCTTCCGAAAGGCTTTCCAGTTCTTGTCCAGGAGTCGCAGCACGTCATTGCTTACTTTGCGCGGCAAGGCTTGATAGGCTGGTTCCTGCTTGACGAGATGATAGACTTCTGCATAGCCCAGATAGATGCCCTGGAAGATGAAGGCTTGCCGCATGTGATAGTTTGCCAGGTTGTAGAGGTTCTTGGAGGCAAAGGCGGCAGCATCGATGCTCACATAGCGGCTGTCTGCCTTGTTGATGATGTGCTGTTCGACGAGCTGCATCTACCGATCCTCACTTTTCAATTGCTCTACTAACGCTTCTGTCTTGCGTTTCGCCCGGCGTTGCCCATAGAGCCTCGCTGTGAACGAATAGACGATTGCCACCAGGTCAGCAATCAAGTCCTCTTTATCGTTCTCCGCCAGATTGACCACCTCGATCTTACGCTCCTGGGTCTCTAAGAGCGTTTCGAGGTAATCAAAGCCGAAGCGCGTCAATCGATCCCGATGCTCCACCACAAGCACGGTGATGCTCGTATCTTTGAGCAGGCTTAACAACTTCGGTCGGCTCTCATTGACGGAAGATCCAATCTCTTTGACGACCTGTGTCACTTGGTAGCCTCTGACCTCACAATATTGTGAGAGTCGCTCTGCTTGCCGTTCTAGGTCAGCCCGATGTTCTGCTGATGAGACCCGTGCATAAATGGCGATCTTCTGAACCGCTTGCTTTGACTCATCAACTGTGACAATGATCGTTCCTGACGGGGCTTGAAAGCCTTTAATCTGACCCGCTTTCCACCAGCGTAGTGCAGTGCTATAGCTAATGCCTTGTTGTTTGGCATAGGTGCTTAACTTCATACAAGGATTATAGCACAGATGCTAGCGTTTGACAAGATTTGCTAACATTTCTTGCGAACGTTTCTCACACTCCCCATGAACTACCACTCAGCAGATTCTCGGCTCAATGTCTCCACCTTTTCGGAAAAAGCCAGCCGTCAAGAGCAAGGCACTCGGATCTCGGAAGGAGGCGGCTTGATGAAAAAATCTACTAGTGAAAGACCCCTGCCCTCCCCCGTCGAGGGGGAGGAAGAAAAAGGGATCGCCTGCCTCCGGTTACGCCGCCTTGACCGCCGCCACCAGCTTGGTCAGCGACTCCTTGGCGTCGCCGAATAGCATGATCGTCTTGGGATCGTAGAGCAGGTCGTTATCGATGCCAGCGAAGCCCGGCCGCATCGATCGCTTGAGGAAGACC
>WNGL01018180.1_pt1 | contig 11942 bp, 20 predicted proteins | sample 5400591 | NCBI WGS metagenome assembly WNGL01 (sample SAMN13153377, study PRJNA577476) | soil metagenome | isolation source: 80 cm soil or saprolite under Garry oak tree replicate 1 | place: USA:California | collected 2016-06-15
ATCAGAAGCCCAACACGCGATCGAGCAGTGGCTTTCGCTCGGGCGGCGTCGACGGCGCGGCAGGCACGGGCTTAGGAGGCTTCGCTTTGGGCGGGACTACGGCCGCCTTCGGCGCCGGCTTGCGGCTGCCATTGACGGCGACCACCGTCACCGGCGTGGCGGGCTTCCGTGCCGGCAATGCTTTGCTTTTCGAGTGCTCGTCCGCGAGCAACTGGATGCCTGCGGGACCCTCCTGGACTCGATGGCAGAATGGGCAGGTCAGGCGCAGCCCGCGGCGCGTCCAGGTCGTGAAGTGTCGCTCGCAGAAGCGGCACGTCCATTTCAGGCGGCGCGGCTTGGCGACCTCAAAGTCAGTTGTCTCTGTTTTCACGCTACGCCCCACGGTGCGCCAACCCCTATGGGCGTGTCAAAGCGGACATGTCTCTATTTGGCGACGGTGGGTTTTGATCTCGTGGTGTCCACAAAAACACGATTTTCAGTTGATCTTGCGCTCGGCCCGATAGGCGTCGAGGATGCGTAGGGCGGCCGACTGCGCCCAGCGCTGCTGCGCGGTTGACAGTGATAGCTCGACCATCCGCGGATAGACGCTCGTCATCGTCTCCCAGAACGTGACCGCGAGTTTCGCCTCTGATGGCATCACCCGCAGACGCTCGAGGATCCACTTCGCCGCCAGACGCGCCGCGTCGTCGTAGCGCTGCTCGCTGCGGTCGGCCGGCGGCAGCTGGTCGATGGCTGGCGCGCTGGATACGTACGCCTCCAGGTCGGCGGCTGAGTTGTGTTTGTCCCACGGCTTCCGACCGAACAGGTACTCGGCTGCCTCGTGCGGGAAGAGCGGCATGTAGGCCGGGTCCTTGAGCCCCACGCCAGCCTTGAAGCGGTCCCCGAAGATCCGGTGTTGGATTTTCTCGAGCTCGCGGTTAGAGGGCATTAGCGACACTCCTTTTTCGTAGGCCGGTTCTCTCCAGCAGGTCACGGAAACGAGACGGTGAAATGGACGCAGGCGAAGGCTGGCTGGGAGTCGGGCCGCCAGTCAAGGCGGCCGTCCTATCCCCCGATCCCCCGACGGTTACTGTGTAACCGGAGGGGTTTGGTGTACCCGCAGAGGTACTGTTTGGAGTTCGGGCGGTTCGCGAATACAGTACCCGGCCAGGTACTGTTAACCGTACCTCTGCGGGTACTGTTAAGCCCTCCCCGAGTTGGTAGACATTGGCCCTCCCAGTACGGCTTCCGGCGAGCCGGCCACCGCCGCTGATAATGCTGAGCAGTCGGGCCTGGACGAGCTTCTTTTCGTCCTGAATTACATGGTGTCTCAGGACGCCCAGCTCGGTCGCCAGTTGATCCAGGCCGACGATTACCTCGGGATAGAAGGATCGCCCGCGCTGATGGTCACAAAGGGCCGCGCAGAGACGTAGGGCGCGCGCAGGCATGCCTGCTTTGATTGCCGCCGGCAGGAGCGTCAGGCGCCAGTCGTGTATCGGCGCTTGGCGCGAGCGGGAGCGGTCCCGCATCCGTTCGACGTAGGTCTGAGCATCAGGCGGCGTCGGGACCCTCGGACTGGGATCGGTGCAGGCGTTTCGCGGCGAGTGCGTCGACTTTGTGTCGGGAGGGCCGCGCGGGCGGCCGGCCGGCCACGGTGGACGATCCCAGCGGCGAGGGCCCCATATAGGGCGGTACCAGCACATCGGCCTGAGCGAGCAGCTGCTCAACAGGCGTCGTCAGAGGGTCCAGGACGGGCAGGGCGAGGTCGGGGACGCGCGCGAGCTCGCCATGCCATTGCTCGCGCGCGCTATGGCGGGCTGAGAGCCCGCGTTTGTCGAGATCCTTACCGGCATTCGCGACCAGCAGAGCACCGAAGCCGACGAAGATGGCGGTCGCAGCGATGCCGGTCACCATGCCGACCGCGAAAGAGTTGAGGTCGAGGTACATCATCGGCTGAACCACGCTTGGAGTTCGGTGTGGAAACGACTGAGTGCGATCCAGGCATCTTTGTCGCCGGAGCCACGGACTTGGGCGACCAGCTCGCGCCAGCGAACTTCCAAGCGCTCCTCGAGGCTGATGACGCGATCACTCGGGAAGCGCGGCGGATCAGGGTTGTAGCGCTTTGGGAGTGGGCCCGGGTCGCCTTCGATCAGTCCGAGCGCGCGAAGGCGTGGACCGTTGTATCCAACCCTCACGAGTTGAGCCAGCGCTCGAGCTTTCGCGAGAAATCCACCGTGCGCATGTCTAGCAGTTCGGGATCGGCGCCCAGCTTCACGCCGCTGTGTGCTTGTCTCACTAATTGCCAGGCGGCATAGACATCGTCAGCGGTGACAACTTCGAACAGAGAGCGCGCGCGATCCCAAGCCTTGACCCGGGTCAGGTTCTGGCGCGGCAGGTGTCCGCGGGCGCGAAGGGATTCGATGATGAGAGGGACAAAAGGATTGTCGGAAGGCTCGGATTCTGGGCTAGACTTCCCCTGTGGGACTCGCACGACCGCCAAAACATACGCCGAAAGTTTTGACGCGTCAAGAGCTAAAGGCACCCCTCCGGCTTTTCGCTCGGGACGATCCGTTGCTCACCATGTCCGAAGTCATGGACGCTTGGGAGGTCTCGGCCTGGACGGTGCGAAGAAAAGTAATGGCAGGTGAACTTCTGCGAGTAAGGCGCCCTGGATACCAGCCGTACTATCCACTTAGCGTAGTGGTTGCCGTACTCGGCGAACCGAAGAGGACTCCTACGCCCGCTAATCCCAGTGGCTTCGAATACGCCGTGGCCGCGTGATAACTCTGCTGCTATCCACGGATCCGCGCTGGCTGATCGAAATCGCGGTCGCTGGCATTGAGCTCGCCGCCGGCGTCGCGCTCGGTTGCGCCGAGGTGCTCTGCGATGACGAGTTCTGGCACGCCGGCCTCGAGCAACTCGGTCGCGCATGTGTGCCGCAGCTGATGGGTCGTCCAAGGCGGAATGTCCAGCTTCCTGGCTAGCTTGCGCCATATCTCGCGGACGCCCGGCGGATTCAGCCGGTTGATCGGCGCGTTGGTCTTGTGAGAGATCCACAGCCACGGCTCCCGGTCGATGCGAGCCCGTAGATAGTCGTCGATGAGCTCCCGAACGCTAGGAGGCATCAGGAGCACCTTTTCCGTCCCGCCTTTCTGTCGCACCACGGGACCCTCCAGGTCGTCACGCCTGACTTGCAGGGCCTCGGAGACACGCGCTCCAGTGGTCAGCAGATAAAAGAAGAGAGCACGATCGCGCAGCGCCACGATTCCCATGTGCGGTCGCCGCGGTAGCAGGTATGCCTTGATCTTTTCGAGGTCATCCTTTTTGATCGGCCGCGGCCGCCCGTCGGGCGTCTTGACGTGCGCGAGGGCCTTCTCAAGACGGTGGTCGACCAGTCCATGATCGTCGCCCCAGCGGATGAACTGGCGAGCAGCTGTCACCGCGAGCGACCGACTGCGCGGGCGCCACTTCCGCTCCACCATCGTGTCCTGCCAGTCCTCGAGCATTTCCCGCGTGAGCTCACGGATGTCATGCAGGCCGGCGGTTTTCATGCCTCCGAACAGATCCTGCAGGCTCCAGCGGTAGGTCCGCACCGTCGCCGGCGAGAGTTGCCGGCGCAGCATGGCGCGCTCGAAATCTTCAAGCACCTGATCGAGCCAAGTTGACGAAGTTACGACCTTGAGAGCCACGCCCATGACTTCAAACGCCCGTTAAACGACCGCTGATCATTTCGTGTGCGTTAGGCCGCCTTGAGGGCCGTCTCGATGCGCGTCACGATCGTCTGCACGTTGGCCACCACCTGCTCGAGCGGTGCAAGGTCGATCGGCGTTCCAGTCGGGCCGGCCGTCTTGAGAGCCGCCACGTCGACCTTGAGGCTAGCAATCTGTGCTGCCAAGTCGATGAGCGCCTGATCGACCGCCTTCGTGTTGAGGCGGGAGCCGGAAAGGATCGTGTCGTCCCGAAGCAACGTCTGCCGTTCGTCTGGAAGCATGTCGTCTCCTGTCAGATTGCCGGGCGACGGCCCGAAGGCCTCCGTCAATACCGGGACTGGATCTAGCGATGTTGATGGCGCGTTAAGTGCCCCCTCTTGGACTTCGAAATGTAGATGGGGGCCGGTCAGCGAGCCACCCGCCGGCACTTTGGCCCCCGAGTAGGCCACCAAGTTGCCGCGATCGATCGGAGCTCCGATCGGCACGTGGGCGGAATCAATATGCACGTACCAGTCCGTCTGCGTGGGCGTGGCTTTGATCGCTAGCAAGCCATAGCCGACATAGAGAACGGTTCCCCCCCTGGCAGCGTGGAGCGGTGTCCCCACGTCGAGAGGGATGTCGATGCCGCAATGCCAGTGGCACTGAGCCTGCAGCCAATACGGCTCCACGAGCATAAGCTTTGAGCGCGACCGGAGCGTCCGACAACTCTTCAAAGCTCCATTGCCTCGCCGTGAGGGCGGCCCGAATCTGCCGAAGAGTCAACCTCTCTGGACTCGTGATCTCCACGCAGACACCGTAGCGATATGACCTGTTAGCCATGAGCACCTCGAGGTGCACATGGTGCGAGTGTTTCAATTTGACCAGCTCGTCCACTTCGGGAATATCCGTGGCCCGGTGAACGGCCAAGCGGATCGCGTCCCCACGCCGAATGCCCTCGAGCAGCCCTAGCGCCGCAAGACGATCCCACTCGCGATCGTTGAAGCCCACGGACACGCGATGTAGGTAGCTGCTATTAGCCACGGTAAATCACCAGTGCGCTGTAGAAGGGCGCGTGACCCGGTAAGCCGAGTGGTCCGGTGAACCTCACGCGGCCGCGCAGGAACCGAACCTCAGCTACGCCGTCGACGTCCTCGTGCCAGTAGTCGCGGCCAGTGTGCGCAGGGATCAGGCAGACAACCAGCGCGCCCTCGGCGGCGCTCTGACGTGCCTTTCGCAGCCACGCCCCAACGTTCGAATAGGGCGGATTGCAGAACACCCGGCCAGCCCAGGGCTGCTGCAGGCCGTCGATCGATTTCTCAAACCACCGGGGAGCCTTGGCCGTGCGCTCGGTCGCGCAGGGATCCAACTCGAAAGGGCCGAACTCGGCCTCGAGCTGTCTGATCAAATCCCATGGGGTCGCCCAGTCGTCGTTCGTCCATTCGTCCTGGGTGAAGCCGGGTAGGGCTACTTGCGTCGACGCTTGGCGCAGCCGCGCGGAGCGGACTTTCGCCCGTCCGCGGCCGGATTCAAAGCGTGTCAGATCGCGTGAAGTCACCACGCCTAAACCTCGTTAGCCCGGTGGAATTCAATCGACGGAATTCGGAACAACCGGATGGACCTGAATCTAGCGAACTAGCCGCGCTCGGCCGGCTTGATGATTACAGTGGCGAAGCCAATCCAGATCTCGTAAGCGTGGCCGGGCGATGAGCTCGCCATGGTCGACCTCTTGCTCCTCCGGGTAGCGATGCGCTTGACCGGGATAAGGAGGATCCGCGTAAGCGAACCTCACGACCGAGCACCTACGTTAAGCGCCACTACGCGCAGCGCTCCAGGAGCTCTTCGACGGTCAGGCGGTCGCGATACTCATCCACTGGGCTAGTCAATACAAGTCCGGTGGATTCGGGGGCGCCGGCGATCTCAGGCGAGGGGTCTCGCGGATCGCCGGACGCTCCGGAGGCCGCCGAACCACTACGGGTAGGGGTAGGCTCAGGCCGCATCAGGGGGTCTCTTGTGCCCCTTCTGGCTGTCAGACGGGGCCGTCATCCAAGTTGGCTGATCGCGCTCGAGCGTGCCCAACAGATGCGCGATCGCGTCCTCGAGAATGGCGGTATCGCTCTTGCTCGGGAGCCGACGCGCGAGCTTGTTCAGGCGTTCCAGCGTTCGATCGTCGAAGCGATAGCTTCGCGTGACTCGTGGCAATTCGAGAATCCTTATCTCCGCGCCCATTATTACCCGCGCCGAAGTGTATGCGCAACGTCCGGCGTTTGTCAAGCCTTCGTTAATACGCCTTAGGGCGCGAGGTCGTACTCAACGGCGAAGGTCGCCGGGCCGCCCGCCACTGTCACTGTAATGCGCGGACTCTGCCCTAAGACCACGCTGGCGTTGAAGTTGGCGAGAGGCGTGATTCCCGGATAGATGCTGATGATTACTCCGCTACCGACGGGGATGGCATTGGAGGTCACCTGCGGGCCGCCGATGACATTCAAGGTCAGGTCGGCCTGTCGCAAGTCGAGCGTCACCGTGCCGGCCCCGCCCGTAACGGCCATATAGACGATGATCCCGCGGGCGAAGCTTTGTGCGGGGACATCGAAGGTATAGACCCCATTCGCGCGCGACAGGGACGGAAACGCAACCCCGCGAGTGGTGCCGCCCGGGGCGGCGCTCCCGAAGCCCGGCGGGACGGCGGCGGCAAAGAATGTGACTTGGGCGGCCTCGGTGGGCACCGGCGCCGGCTGGCTTTTACCGGGCGGCGCGCTCCAGTTGATCCGCGCCCGGCTGATGTGGCCGAGAATCGGAAACGCTCCGGGCTGGCCAGGTCCGACCCATCGACCCGTGCCGTCTTTGGTCGCATCTGGGGCGTTCATAAAGGCCGATGTGTTGTTGTCGATGATGACCGACCCCACGACGAAGCCGAGGCGTACATCGAGGCTGACGCCGTTTACGACTGAAAACGATGCGCTGTCAGTGGGCTCATCCGGTGCGGGCTCCGGCCCGAACAGGTTGGTACCGGCCGGGGCGACCGCATCCGGTACCCCGGCCTCGAGGCCCAGCTTCTGTAGTACGTCATCAAACGACGGCAATCGCTACTCCGTAGGGGGGGCTGCCTCAGGCAGCACCTGTGCGTTCGCAGGCGGCGGCGTCTCGGCCTTCTCTTCCTCCGCTTCGGCTGCCGGCGCCTCAGCCCTCTCTTCCTCCGCTTCGGCTGCCGGCGTTTCGGCCTTCTCTTCCTTGGCCGCTGCAGCTGCGTCGCGCGATGCCTTCCCGGCCGCTGTGATCGCCAATGCGAGCTCGTCGGCTTTGTCCGCCGTCAGGACCGCGGCACCCCGGCCGAAGGCTCCCTGTGATGTCTGCGCGACCGTCACGCCATCGATGGATGCCTGGACCTGAATTCGCGATCCGTCATCGCCACGGTATTCGTAGAAACCCGCCGCCGCTCTCTCTTCTGCCTCTGCCATTTCATTGGCCTCCCTGTTGTGAATCCGCGTTGCTAGTGGTCACTATTTGCGATCCTTGACCATGGTCGGCGCCACTGTGTATGTGACGGTGATCGCTTCGCTGGGTCGCAGGAAGGTCGCATCGTTGGCGGCCGCGCCGCCGTGCGAAAAGAGGTTGTTTCCATCCTTCGCAACGGTGGTGACAGTGCCGCCGAAGATATTGACCATTTCGTCCACGTTGTCATTGTTGGTGTAGGTGAAGGGTGAAGCGGTCACCGCTATGTTCGCGGTGCCTTGAGGGTTGAAGCCTTGGTTGTAGCGTGCGACGGTATGCGCACCCACGAACGCCAGGCCGAACGCGCCCACGATGTTGTTCGATACGACGTTGAAGTCGCTGGTCCCGGTTTCCTGATATGCCGGAGCCCCGCCGACAAGGTCGCGGATTGTGTTGCCGTCGATGAGGCAGTGGCTAGCCGAGTCCAGCTTGATCGCGGCGTTGATCGTCGCGCTGCCGCCACGCCCGTCCCGTATCTTGTTGCCCCTAACCACCGTGTAATCCGACTGCACGTGCACGGCGATTTTCCCGACCGTCGCCGTGCTCCCTATGGTGTTGTCCGCAATCAGGACCTCCGAGGCCCCGGCATCGATCTGAACGGTGTGGTCGTCGTTGTTGCCCACGATGTTGTTGCCCACGATGGCCACCCGGATGTTGCCGGTGCGCACCTCGATTACTCCGGAGAAGAAGTTGTTGGCGATCAAGGTGTCGGTGTTGCCGGTGATCTGGCCGATTTGCAAGTCGCAGTTATTCACGTAGTTGGCTACAAACTGACCATTGCTCGCCGCGTCGAACCGAATCGGCACGCCGCAGTTGTCGAAGTGATTCCCGATTACGATGTCGTTCTTGCTGGAGAAGATAGGCGATACGGTGGCGACGAACGTGCCGAAGTAGTTGTTGACGGTTCGCACGTCCAGGGACACAAACGAGTTGAGCGATCGCCCTAAATTGTTGAAGGTGGAGTTGGCGACCACCACATCCGTGCAGAAAGACCAGCTCATCACATCGATGAGCGTGGAGGTGCAATCCTCTACCACGGAATCCAGGAAGCGGACGCGCTGGACCAAGCCGCCGAAAGCGCTCGCCTGCTGGGTGTCCCAGAAAATGACCGCCCACCCGTTCGCGGTCGCGCTGTTGTTGTGAATGCGACAACGTTGCACGGTGAAATGCCGACAAAGGGTGCCGCCGCTCGAAGTGACGCCGAGAATTTTGTTGGTCTGGAGGTGCCCGTCTAGGTCCAGATCGAACATGTTGAAGTTGGAGTGGTTATCGCAACGAATGAGTTGGTCGATGGCCGCATTGGCTCTAAGCACGCTGCTGCCGCGCCCGGTTCCCTGCAGGGTAATGTTGTCAGCCGAGATCGTGAGGCCGTTCGCCCCGGCCGTGTTGAACAGTTGAACTCCAGGCGGGTAAAAGACGATGCCGCCGCCGCCCGTTCCGCAGGCATTGATAGCCGCTTGCCCGGGAGCGCCCGCGGCGTATGCCGGATTGGTCACGTCGTACCAGGGGTCCGGGCCTAAAAAGGAGCCAGAGCCCGCTCCGACTGGCAGATCTTGAGTCCACCAAGGGCCTGTCCCGGGCCCGGGGGCCAGGGGATTGATTCCCCCGATCAGAACAGGAACCGAAACGTGCGGCAGGGCAATCAGCGCTACCAACGCAAGCGCCACAAACAGCCGCCTCCAATGCGGCATTCGCAGCAGGAGATACGCCCCACGGGCCACCGGCGCCGGCAGCCAGTGGAGGTGGGCCATTAATTGATGGCTCCAGGTGCAGCGTTGGAGTACTTCATTACGTTGGACTCGCGCTTGGCGCCTCGCGCGCGACACATAAGCAAGCTCCTTCAGTGCCTTGGCAGCAGCCTTGCGGGCGGCGGCGAGCGCACGCACCACTGATGTCCCGATGCGAACGAGGACCCGCGCTAGGGCGACCCGATAGCGCCAGTCAGTAAGCGGCCAGTACCACCGCCCTACGAGCCGCGGCATGAGTGCGCCGCGCTAGTGACGTTTAGGCTCGTGGCGCGACGGCGCTTGATGCGGCCGTTGATCGCCGACGTCGCGGGCTGAATGAAATGGGTGCTCGTCATAGACCGCCGCTCACCTCGAGGACCCGGACGTCTTGCTTCGTCGTCCCCGATACGGCCCAGAGCTCGCCGACGTTGCTGTCGAGCACAAAGCCCGTGTTGGTCGCGATCGGGATCCCGCCGTTGGGATCGTTGATTCCGCCCGTGGTCACGGCACGACTGCCTATGTACACGGTCGCAGCTCCGAGGTTGTAAATGATTGCCTGGATGCGCCATTCGTCTCGCTCGAGGATCTTCACGCGGCCGGCATCGCTGGCGGTCGGCGGATCCGTTCCGACCGAGAACGACCGCGAGTCGTTGCGGCGCCCCTTGGCGACAAAGCGCTTGATCGCCTCTACGATGTCGGGCTCGAAGATCGGGCCGAAGTAGGCGGCGATCGCACGGGTCAACGCCTGCGTGAACGCGGGCGTCTGGATGACCGCGTGTAGGCCGTCCTGCTGCGCGAAGATGTCGTCCTGGTTTTGATCCAGGCGCACCGGTCCGCGCAGCTGTTCGGGGGCGACGCTCACTTGCGCTTTCGCTTCTTGAACTTGCCGTCTTTACGGCGGGGCGGTAGGCGTTTCTTGTGCTTTTTCTTGGCCATGCGTTCTTTCCTTTCGATGTTCTGGAAGCGACGGATCGCGCCGCTAAGGTGTGACAGGAGGTTTTACCGGGGGCGCGGCCTGGCTATCGAGGGTGCCCTCGATGCCGACCCGCGCGATCAGGTTGTAGACGAGCTGGACGCCTCCCGCGATTGCGGCCACCTTGAGGCTCTGACCCTGCTGCAGCCCGGTCAGGAACGCCAGGGCGCCAGCAAGCACAGCGGTGATGATTCCGCGAATCAGGGCAACCTTGAGTTGATCGGTCATAGTGCGTACTTCCCTCCGCCGCCCCCGCCGTAGCCACCCGGCAACGCGCCCGCCACTGGGGTGGGAGGCGAATAGGCGGGAGGCGCCGGCGCTCTGTAGGCCGGTAGCGATGCCGCGATTTGCTGAGCGGCGGCCGCGATGCCGGCGAACACCGAAGGGCCGGGCGACGGCTGCGCAGGCGTCGCCTGATACGCCGTTTGACCGGTGAGTGACGCGGCGTATTGACCCGCGAACCCGCCGATCGACACGGCAGGGGGCCCGGTGAGCCCTGCAGCATATTGACCCGCAAAACCGCCAATCGACACAGCAGGATCGCCAGTCGATGTCCCCGGACTGTTGGTGGGCGCGGCATTGGCGAGGGCCGGCGGCGCATAGACCGCGCCGGCATTCGAATAGGTGAACACGGGCGGCGCGGTCGACGGAGTTGCTCCATTGAGCGTGGAGAGGCTGGGATCGGGGAACCCTCCGGGAAGCGACGCGGACCCCCCGCTCGTGTCGGTCGAGGTGCCCGGAACCACGGTTCCCGCGACAGGCTGGCCAGCCTTGTAGAGAAAGAACACTCCGACCAGCCCGGCAGCCGCGATCAAGATCGCGTCCCAACTGAATTTATGCCCAGCGATGGTGACGGACGCGCCCTTCGCTGGAAGGATGGCGGACGTCATCGGCGTCGCAGCTGCCATCAGATCGCCTTTGCCGGATTCGCGGCGCCGACTCTGCTCTGTATCGGAGGCGCCGGCGGCGCGCTTGCGACCGTTGGAGGCGGCTGGACTCCGGCGCCCGTGCCGGTGAATCCGGTCAGGCCGAGGTTGAAGGACTTCCCGGTCATTTTGCTGTACAGACCGAGGCCGATGACGAGAATGCCGATCACCACGCCAGCCTTCTCAAGCGCCGTGCTGCCTGGAATCGAGACGCTTGGAACGCTCGGCAGCACAACGTCTCCGCCCTGTGACGGCACTGGCCCGTTGGCCGCAACTGGGGCGCTCGCCGGAGCTGGCCCGTGGGACGGAGCCGGTCCGTGGGACGGCGCTGGCCCGTGGGACGGAGCGGACGCTCTGAGGGCTGCGGGCGAAGGAGTGCCCGGAGGCGGTCCCTGCATTTTCGACCGCGGTCTCTGCGCGTTGTAGCCCACGCCAGGCGCATGGGCCATCTACCCCATCGGCGACGTGGTCGCCGGTCCTCCTGGAGGGTCAGAGCGATAGCCTGGAACGAGCGCAGAGCCGGCGCTTCCGACGCCGCCAGTCAGGCGCGTGCCAGCACCCCCGGCGCCGGCAGTCGCGCCTCCCCTGCTTGCATTGTTGAAGAGCATCAGGACGGCTGCGATGATGATGACGGCGATGATCAGGCGGACCATCTGCTTACCCGCCAGGCCGCGCGTAGCCGGCTCCGAAGCCGATCCCCTGCGGCGTTGAGCTCAGCTTGAGGTTGCCGAAGTTGAGAAAGGCTACGCCCCCCAGAATCAGCAGTAGCAGCAGGAGCAGGGCGTCAACGTCTTTCACTTCCGCCCTCCAAGCAGGCCGCGCTTGCGGCGCTCAAGCGCCCAGATCACGATCGCGATGATCACGAATGGGATGTATGTCGAGAGCGGCGTCGGCGCGGGTTGCGTCGACGTGGCGCCGGTCGTACCGGTGGGCAGGTTGCGCGGCGTCTGGCCGCTCTCGGCGTAGTAGCGCTGCGGGTTGAACTGCTCGACCGCGGCATAGCTCGAGGCGAAAACGTTCGTGCCGTACGGGGGCATGAGTCCCATGGATGCCCCCTAGGCCGCCTGGAGCTTGGTTCCCTGAGCGACGCCGGAAGCGATCCACTTCCGGGCGAGGGGCGACGGCACGATCGATTCCTGCATGACGCGGTTGATCGCGC
>WNGL01008555.1_pt1 | contig 11941 bp, 12 predicted proteins | sample 5400591 | NCBI WGS metagenome assembly WNGL01 (sample SAMN13153377, study PRJNA577476) | soil metagenome | isolation source: 80 cm soil or saprolite under Garry oak tree replicate 1 | place: USA:California | collected 2016-06-15
GATCGCCCGGCTGGCCGGCGATGGCCTGTCCAACCCTGCGATCGCTGCCCACCTCTTCATGAGCCCGCGCACGGTCGAATACCACCTGCACAAGGTCTTCACCAAGCTCGACATCAGCTCCCGCAACCAGCTCCACGCCATCCTGGCCAGCCACGGAAGAGAATGACCGCCACAAACCTCTAGCCCCGGTCCCCTTGACCGCATGATGGGGCGGGCGCTGCCACGTCCCGGGTCCTCGTCATGGCGAGCCCTCTTGTGCGATTGGTACCGGCCTGTGGTCACACCATCTGGACGACGACTTTGCCGTGGGCGCGGCCCTGCTCGAGGTAGGCGAAGGCGTCCGCGATCTGGTCGAAGGGAAATATTCGGTCGGTAATGATCTCCGGGGCGGATTGCTCATGCCAGCACCATCCGCCTGAAACGAGCGCGTTCGCGTCTGTGGGATCCCTAGCCGACACCCCGGCTTGCTCTGTGGGCATGAGCCAGGCGGAACGATCGGCTCAGCTCCGGTTGGAGCTCTGAAGCGGAGGATGGCACGGGGCTGGTCGCTCGCGCGTACGTGTCAAGGGGATCGCGGGCATCGGTCTCGAATACCTGGAGCCATTCGGCGGGCTCGGGGAATCCTTCGATGATCCGAAATCGTGCTGCGGAGTAGAACAGGCCGGTCTGCAGAACCCCGGCTTCCTGACGCTGACGCCCAGTGTCGTCGCCGCCGTTGGACAGGATGATGTGGATGCCGGTGAGTCGGCCGTGCTCGCCCGGCCGGATCTGGGATCCGACGAGGGCGTAGGAGGCGCGGAGTGCTGGCGCGACTAGCTTGGCGCGCGGGTCGCTGAACAGGTCAGTTGGGTAGTCGGGCGAGCGCTCGGTGTCAGGCCAGGCCGTTGCGGGATCGGAAGTGACGATGTCGTAAATCGTCACGTAGCGCGGGCTGTTCGGCTCGGCGCTGGCGTCAGGGTTCTCGAAGCGGAAGGCGTTGGCGAGGTAGCCGGGGACGGTAAGCGCCGCGGCGTAGGTGTCGTACCAGTCGCTGAAATCGTCCAGTCGGCCGGGGTCAGAAGGGTTGGTGAGGACGAAGCGGACGCCGGTGCGCCTGGTCTCGTGCATGACCGTGCTCCTTTTTAGGTCGGCGGTGTAGATGGGCGATGGAGAAGGCGACATGGCATTCCACGTCGTAAGGTCGTCCGTACGCATCGACGAGCGTCAGGGTCCGTATCCTGGTCGGCCGCCAGCTCAGCCCGAAGGCGTCACTAAGTTCCTTCTTGCCCTCCAGGCCGGGGACCGCCAACCCAATGTGCCAGATGCTTGCCACGACGCGGATCTCCTATACGGACAGTCTGAGTGTGCCGCGTCTTGGTCACGACGGCCTGAGTTCCTGCGCTGGGGCACGCGCCACTGCTCGTTCGGTAAGAATGGACCTTTTCCTGGGCCAAGCCAGGGATACCTGGCCCGGGCTAGGTACCGCGGGTAGCGAAATGGCCATGGTCAGTCCGCCGCCGGGAGTTTCCTCGGGTTTCAGCGTGCCGCCCATCGCCTCGGTCAGGCCGCGGGACACCGTGAGCCCGAGCCCCACGCCGGTGGGACTACTGGTGTCGCCGAGCCGCTCGAAGGGCATGAACGCCCGGTCCCGTTCGGCCTCGGGGATGCCCGGCCCGCGATCGATAACGCGGAGCTGGACCTGGTCGCCGTAGGCACCCGCCGTGAGCAGCAGCGGCGATCCGGTGGGAGAGTACCGCAGTGCGTTACCGATAAGGTTCACGATGATCCGCTCCATGATCGGCGGATCGGCCATGACCTGGGGCAGGTCGGGCGGGAAGTCCACCGTGACGGCCCGCGCCGCAGGTCCGAAGCCATCGAGTGAGCACGCGATGATCTCCCCGAGATCGGCTGGCCTGGGAAACACTGGCAACGCCCCGGCCTGCAGTCGGCTCACGTCCAGCAGGCTGGTGACCAGATAGGCGAGCTGCTCCAGGGACTCATCGGCGGTGGCCAGCAGTTCGTTATGGTCCTCCGCCGTCAGCGGGATGTCACCAGAACGCAGGCAGCTGACCGCGGCCTGCGCCGCGGCCAGCGGCGTGCGCAGGTCGTGGCTGACCGCCGCGAGTAGCGCCGTGCGCATCCGGTCGGCTTCGGCGACGGCGCGGCCCGCTTCCGTCGCCGCGGCGAGCCGCTGTTGCCCGAGCGCTGCGGCGGCGAGGGCAGCGAACGCACCCAGGCTCCGGCGGCCGGTGGCGGCCAGCGTCCGCCCGCCCAGCGCCAGGCACAGGCTGCCCGTGGCAGGGACCGTCACGGCCGCATCGATCGGCCGCGTTATCGGTGGTCCGCCGGAGACAGCTACAGATGTCCAGCCGACCGCTCGGCCGGCGAGGTTACCGACGCTGGGACCGCGTTCCAAGAGGGTCACTGATTCCAGGCCGTACGCCGCGCGGACCTGGTCCAGCACGGCCGTGAGTGCCTCTGGGCCGCGCAGAACGCTGGCCGCCGCCGTGGCCAGCAGCTCGCACTCCGCCGCGGCCCGCGCGGCCTGCCTGGTGCGGCGGCCGGCGTCGCGGGCCACAAGGCTGACCGCCAGGGCTACGGCGACGAACACGCCCAGAACCGCGGCGTTATTGGCCCGGGCCATCGCGACCGTGTGCCCCGGCGGGATGAAGTAAAAGCTGATCAGCAGCGACCCGCCGACCGCTTCGAGCATCGCAGGAATCAGGCCGCCTGCTAGCGCAACCGCCATCACGGCCACCAAGAAGGCGAGCACATCGGTGGTCAGGTCCAGCTGGCCACGCAGACTGGCCAGCAGCAGCGTGAGCAACGGCGCCACCGCCGCAGCCAGGACATATCCGGCCAGCCTGCGCCCCAGCGGCAGGCTCGCCTTGATCGCGGCGATTAGGAACTGCCCGGAGGCGCCCAGCATGACGGTCACGCCTACCAGCACGCCCACGATGGCGACCGACGCCAGGGCGAACCGCAGGACCACCACCGAGATGATGAGCCATGCAAGCTCAGTGAACAGGAAAACCCGCCACAGACTAGGCAGCTGCCGCAAGCCTGCCCAGGCGCCAGATCGCGTGCCCGCGCGTTCGCCCATGACTTGATGACCAACGTCCATATCTGCGGCCCTCCTCAGGACAGCGCATCATGCGCGGCCAGGACGCGGCGCAACGCGCGCAACCCGTAGAAGGTGCGCGATCTCACGGTGCCGGGCGGTATCCGCAGTAGGCGCGCCGTTTCAGCCACCGACCTGTCGCGGTAATAGATTTCGGTCAGTACCTGGCGCTGCGGACCGGGCAGATGGGCGATCGCCGTGCGGACGCTAACCTCGTCGAGGCTGGCGTCGGGCTGCTGGCCGCCGGCGAGGGCAAGCTGGTCGTCCAGCTCGGCCTCCGCCGGGCGGCTTTGCCGGGCCCGGTGGGCGTCGACAGCCAAGTGCCTGGCGACCGTGATCAGCCAGGCCCGGGTTGAGTAGTGCTGGATGTCCAGTTTCGCGCGGTGCGTCCAGGCCCGCAGCATGGTTTCTTGAACAATGTCCTCGGCGCGGTGCCGATCACCCTCGGTCAGCATGGTAGACAACCGCAGCAACGCCGGCCCGTGCTCGGCGTACAGGCTGCGGAACGCGGCGTCCGCGTTGTCGTGGCAGACGGTGACTGTCATGAGCGCAGTCGTTCCGTGGTCGCCTGCGGGGCCTGATGCCAGTTGAACAGCCATATCATCACGGCCTCCGTGTCATCTGGGCCGGGCCAGCTGGTGATCTCCGGGCCCGAGGGCAGGCGGATTGCCCATGCCAGCACCATCTGTCTGGGACGAGCGCGCTCGCGTCTGTGGGATCCCTAGCCGGCACCCCGGCGTACGGACCAGGTCCTGAGGGGTGTGCTGGGCGGGGCCGGTTCTACGATGGCGGGAGATCCGCCGAAAGGGCGCCGTGTGATGTTGTGGGGCCGCAGGCAGCAGTGCACGGCACTGGACGGGCTGCTTGCCGAGGTGCGGGCGGGGCGCAGCCGGGTCCTGGTGATACGGGGCGAGACGGGCATCGGCAAGACCGCGCTGCTGGATTATGCGGCCGAGACGGCACCGGATTTCCGGGCGGCGCGGGCGGAGGGCGTCGAGTCGGAGATGGAGCTGCCGTTCGCGGCGCTGCACCAGCTGTGCGGCCCGATGCTGAGTCGGCTGGGCCGACTGCCGGGCCCGCAGCGTGGGGCTTTGGGGGTAGCGTTCGGGTTGTGTCCGGGCGCCGCGCCGGGTCGTTTCCTGGTCGGCCTGGCGGTGCTGAGCTTGTTGTCGGAAGTGGCCGCGGACCAGCCGCTGCTGTGCCTGGTCGATGATGCGCAGTGGCTGGACCAGGCTTCGGCGCAGGCGCTGGCGTTCGTTGGCCGCCGGTTGGACTCCGAATCGGTCGCCCTGCTGTTCGGCACCCGTGACCCCGCCGGGGGCGGCACCTGGCTGGCCTGCCCGGGCTGGCCCTGGAGGGACTGGCCGATGCGGATGCCCGGGCGCTGCTGGCCTCGGTCATCCCGGGCCGGCTGGATGAGCGGGTCCGGGACCGGATCATCGCCGAATTCGGCGGTAACCCGCTGGCCCTGCTCGAACTGCCCCGCGGGATGACCGCGGCGGAGCTGGCCGGCGGATTCGGGCTACCGGGAGCAGACCCGCTTTCCGGCCGTATCGAGGGCATCTTCGAGCGGCGGCTGGCGCCGCTCCCGGAGATGACCAGGCTTCTGCTCCTGCTGGCCGCGGCCGAGCCCACCGGCGACCCGGCACTGCTATGGCGGGCGGCCGGGAATCTTGGCCTCAACGCCGAGGACGCGGTCGCCCCAGCCGAGGCAGACGGGCTGCTCACCGCTGGGACCCGGGTCATCTTCCGCCACCCGTTGGTCCGCTCCGCCGTCTACCAGACAGCGCCGGCCGCCGACCGCCGCCGCGCCCACCGTGCCCTCGCCGAGGCCACCGATCCGGGTACCGATCCCGACCGCCGGGCCTGGCACCGGGCCCAGGCCGCAGCCGGACCCGATGAGGACATCGCCGCTGAGCTGGAGCGATCCGCCAGCCGCGCCCAGGCATGCGGTGGGTTCGCGGCGGCGGCCGCCTTCCTTGATCGGGCGGCCGGGCTAACACCCGAGCCAGCGCGCCGGGTGAAGCGGGCGCTGGCCGCGGCGCAGGCCAAGTATCAGGCCGGCGCGTTCGATGCGGCGCTGCAACTGCTGGCCACGGCAGAGCCGGGACCGCTGGATGAGTTCCAGCGCGCCTTGGTGGACCTGCTGCGCGGCCAGATCGCGTTCGCGTCCAGCCATGGCAGCGACGCGCCGCCGCTGTTGCTGATGGCTGCTCGCCAGTTTGAGCCGCTCGACGTGCGGCTGGCGCGCGAGACCTACCTGGAGGCGCTCTCCGCCGCACTGTTCGCCGGTCGCCTGGCCGTTGGCGGCGGTGTGCGGGAAGTAGCCGCGGCCGCGCGAGCCGCGCCCTTGCCGCCGCGGCCCGCGCGCGCAGCCGACCTGCTACTGGATGGTTTGGCGCTGGTGATAACGGAGGGCTACCCAGCGGGAGTGCCGATGCTCAGGCAGGCGGTGAGCTCCTTCCGCAGCGCGGATGTCTCCGGGGAGGAAGAGCTGCGCTGGATTTGGCAGGCGTGCCATGGCGCCGCGCTGTTGTGGGACTACGGGAGCTGGGATCTGCTGTCCGCCCGCCGGGTCGAGCTCGCCCGTGCTGCCGGCGCGCTCACTGCGCTGCCCATCGCCTTCAACACTCGCGCGGGGGTGCACCTGTTCGCTGGGGAGTTTGATGTGGCCGCCTCGCTAGTGGCGCAGGTGGAGTCGGTAACCGAGGCGACCGGCAGCAGCATCGCGCCGTATGCGGCCCTTGGGCTTGCCGCCTGCCGAGGCCAGGAAGTCAAGGCCTTGGAGCTGATCGAGGCTGCCACGAAAGACGCGCAGCGCCGGGGTGAGGGCGGGGGACTGAGCTTTGCTCGCTGGGCGACCGCGGTGCTGTGCAACAGCCTTGGCCGTTATGAGCAGGCGCTGGCCGCGGCGCAACAGGCGAGTGAGGACTCGCCCGCGGATCTTTTCGCCAACTGGGCGGCAGCCGAGCTCATCGAGGCAGCGGCCCGCAGCGGGGTACCCGAGCTCGCGGCCAACGCCCTCAATCGGCTCTCGGCGACCGCCTTTGCCAGCGGTAGCGACTGGACGCTCGGCGTCGAGGCCCGCTCGCGGGCACTGCTCAGCGAGGGCGAGACCGTCGAGACCCTCTACCGCGAGGCGATCGACCGGCTTGGCCGCACTCGCCTGCGCGTGGAACTCGGGCGCGCCCATCTGCTCCACGGCGAGTGGCTGCGTCGCGAGAACCGGCGTATCGACGCCCGCGAACAGCTGCGCACTGCGCACGAGATGTTCGCCGCGATGGGAGCCGACGGGTTCGCGGAACGCGCCGCGCGCGAGCTATTGGCCACGGGCGAGCGAGTCCGCAAGCGCACTGCCGATGCCCCCGCCCGGCTGACCGCCCGGGAGACCCAGATCGCCCGGCTAGCCGGCGACGGCCTGTCCAACCCCGACATCGCCGCCCAGCTGTTCATGAGCCCGCGCACGGTCGAATACCACCTGCACAAGGTCTTCATCAAGCTCGGCATCAGCTCCCGCAACCAGCTCCATGGCGTGCTGGCCAGCCGCAGAAACGAAGGACTGGGACAAATCTCCTAGCCTGGATTCAGGCGTGCGCGTGATGCCGGAAGGGACACCTGCCACACCGCTCGCAGCCAACACCGTTGGCCCGGGCGGCTTGCCTATGCCAGAACCCATCGGCCTGAGACGTGAGCGTTCGCATCCGCGTGATCTCCGGCCGACACCCTGGCTTAACGGCCGGACTCCCCAATCCCGTGCTGAGGTGCCGAGCCTGTCGGACAGCCCCGCACTGGCAAGACGCGGCGAGCCCGTCCCCGCCCCGTACATCCCGGGCCCGGGCCAGACACCGGGGTGTCGGCTAGGGATCCCACAGACGCGAACACGTTCCTTCCGGGCAGAAGATTCTCGCACCAACAGGAAGGGAAGACCGCGGTGAACTTTATCCAGGGTATTCGTCTCTCGAGGATTCGAATCATGCTGATCGCCGTGGTCCTGGCCGTTGCGGGACTGCTGGTTTCGGTCAGCCAGATCGCTTCGGCCAGGGCTGCTGCTGCCCATGCCGCCGGTGGCGGCGGCCCTAAGGGCTCCTAACAGAATGAAGCCGTCTGTCGCGGGAATGACGATCTGTCATCTGGAGTTGTGGGCGTGATAGATAACCGGCAGTGAGGTTAGGGGCGTGGGGCAGCCAGCAAGAACAGCCGGCGTAAGCCGTGGGAGATCGAGGACGGGCTGTGGGAGCGGATCGCGCCGTTGCTGCCAGCGGTGAAACGCCGCTACCGTAACCCGGGCCGCAAGCGGCTCGATGACCGCAAGGTGCTGTGCGGGATCTTGTTCGTGCTGCACACCGGGATCCGGTGGGAGTTCTTGCCGCAGGAACTGGGCTACGGCTCAGGGATGACCTGCTGGCGCAGGTTACGGGACTGGCACCAGGCCGGGGTGTGGCACAAGCTGCACGAACTGCTGCTAGCCGAGCTGCGCGCCGCAGACCAGCTGGACTTCACCCGCGCCGCAGTGGACTCCTCCCATCTGCGGGCACTGAAGGGCGGCGGCAAGACCGGCCGCTCCCCGGTGGACCGGGGCAAGACCGGCAGCAAACACCACGTGATCGTCGAGGCCCACGGCATCCCGCTGGCGGCGAGGCTGACCGGCGGCAACCGCAACGATGTCACCCAGCTTCTCCCGCTGATCCAGGCGATCCCGGCGATCCCTGGCAAGCGCGGGCGCCCCCGCAAACGCCCTGACGTGATCTACGCTGACCGCGGCTACGACCACGACAAGTACCGCCGCGCCGTCCGTGACCTGGGCATCCGCCCCGAGATCGCCCGCCGCGGCACCGCCCACGGCTCCGGCCTCGGCGTTTACCGCTGGGTCGCCGAGGCCACCATCGCCCTGCTGCACTGGTTCCGCCGCCTGCGCACCCGCTGGGAGATCCGCGACGACATCCACGAAGCCTTCCTCACCCTCGGCTGCGCCATCATCTGCTGGCGACGCCTGAAAACCTCATTCTGATACGAGTCCTAAGCCCACTATCGTGCTCGAGCACGGCGCGTGGGCCGATGGCTCCAGCTGGGATGGAGTCATCGGCCTGCTGCAGGCCGAGGGCTACACCGTCTACGCCCCGCCCGACCCGCTGCGCGGCCTGGCGAACGACTCCGCCACCCTGGCCGACTTCCTCAGCACAATCCCCGGCCCGGTCATCCTGGTCGGGCACTCCTACGGCGGGATGGTCATCACCAACGCCGCCACCGGTAACCCGAACGTGAAGGCCCTCGTCTACATAGACGCCTTCCTCCCGGCCCAGGGTGAGACCGCCTTCGGGCTCACCGCCGCCCAGCCCGGATCCTGCGTGGGCTCAGCCAATGCCTTCAAGGTCGTGCCCTACCCGGGGGCCCCGGCGGGAGACTTCGACACCTACCTCAAGACAGGCCCCGACCTGCCCTACCCCGGGTTCGCCCAGTGCTTCGCCAACGGCCTGCCGACCAGCCAGGCCGCGATCCTGGCCGCCGCCCAGCGCCCCGCAGCGTTCAGCTCGGGATCAGCTCCCTCCGGAATTCCCGCCTGGCAGACGATCCCGTCCTGGTCGCTGATCGACACCGCCGACCACGTGATCCCGCCGGCCGAGCAGCTCTTCATGTCCAAGCGCGCCAGCGCCCACATCACCGAGGTCGACTCCGGGCACCTGTCCCTGATCTCCCACCCGGGCGCCGTGACCCGCGTCATCATCGCCGCGGCCCAGGCCATCGGCTGATCCCGGAGCAGCTGCGCCTCCCCTGAAGAGCAAGCACCTGGGCGCTGCCCACTCCCGAAAGGACAAGAAACGCCATGTCAGACGTCACCGATTACGAAGCGCAGCAAGTCGAGCACGCCAATGCAACTGAGCTCACTCCGGTCGTGTTCATCCACGGACTCTGGCTGCTGCAGTCCAGCTGGGATCGCTGGCGGGCGGTATTCGAGGAGTCGGGCTATGCCACCCTCGCGCCGGGCTGGCCTGATGATCCCGGCACCGTCGAGGACGCGAACAGGCACCCAGAGGTCTTGGCCCGCAAGAGTGTCGGACAGATCGCCGACCACTTCGGCGACGTGATCGGCAAGCTCACGAAGAAGCCGGCCCTCATCGGGCACTCCTTCGGTGGCCTGATCACCCAGATCCTCGCCGGCCGCGGCACCGCCGCAGTTTCAGTAGCCATCGATGCCGCGCCGTTCCGCGGCGTGCTACCGCTGCCGGTCTCCGCCCTCAAGTCGGCCGCCCCGGTGATCGGCAACCCCGCCAACCGCGGCCGTGCTGTCCCGCTCACCTACGACCAGTTCCGGTTCGCCTTCGCCAACGCCGTGAGCGAAACCGAGGCGCACGACCTGTACGCCACCTTCGCCGTGCCGGGCTCGGGTGTCACGCTGTTCCAGGCGGCCGCCGCCAACCTCAATCCGTGGACCGAAGCGAAAGTTGACACCCAGAACCCCGACCGCGGGCCGCTGCTCATCGTCGACGGCGAGATGGACCACACCGTCCCGTGGGCTGTCGCTAACGCCTCCTACAAGAGGCAGAAGCGCAACCCCGACGTCACCGAGATCGCCAGGATCCCCGGCCGCGGGCACTCCCTCACCATCGATCACGGCTGGCCGGAAGTCGCCGACATCGCCTTGGCCTTCGTCCAGAAGCACGCCCAGCCCTGACCCGACCGCACCCCCGGGCACCGGGATCACCCCGCCTGCAGAGGAGGAGCACGTCATGCCGCTGGTCACCGTCACGCTCGCCGAGGGAGCCTTCACGGAGAGGCAGAAGCATGACCTGGCGGCCAGGCTCACCGACGTGATGGTCGCCTTCGAGGGATCTGAGGCCTTCCGCGAGGTGGTCTGGGTGCTCATCGAGGAAGTCCAGCGCGACGGGTGGCATATCGGCGGCCAGCCGTTCTTCGGGCCGCCCACGCTGATGAGCGCCCTCGGCCGGGCAAAAGCCGCCTATGACGCCATTGACGGCACCCCAACCACCCGGGAGGACCTGGCCACCCAGGCCCCGGTCCGCGCTAATCCTCCGGCGCGGCGCTCCGCAGGATAAGGAATCGCCATGTCACCTAGCCGACGGTGCACTGCCCCATTTGAGAGGAGGTGACAGCGTTGTTCGGAACATCCTGGCGCGTGGGACGCATCGCCGGCATTGAGATTCGCGTCGACAGCTCGTGGGTGGTGATCGCCCTGCTCATCACCTACAGCATGTACCTGCGCTTCTCCTTCTTGTACAAGGACTTGTCAACCGCGGCAGCGGTCGGGATCGCCATCTTGGCGGCGGTCCTGTTCTTCGGCTCGGTCCTCGTCCACGAACTGGCTCACGCAGTGGTCTCCCGGGCCCGGGGGATCCGGGTCCAGGACATCACGCTATTCCTGTTCGGCGGGGCAACGCGGGCCAGGGTGGAGTCCCGTGGGCCGGGCGATGAGTTCCTGATCGCGGCGGTGGGGCCGCTCACCAGCGGGCTCCTGGCGGCGCTGTTCTGGATCGTCAATGTCTTCGCCCGTGGCGCCCTGCCGAGATCGCTGATCGGCATGTTTGGCTACCTGGCCTGGGTCAACCTGCTGCTGGCCGCGTTCAACCTGATCCCGGGATTCCCGCTGGACGGCGGCCGGCTGCTGCGCTCGCTGGTGTGGAGGGCCACCGGCAGCTTCCGCCAGGCCACCCGGATCGCATCGCTGGCCGGCCAGGCGGTGGGATGGCTGCTGGTGGCCGGCGGCGTGGCCTTTCTCCTGGCCGGGAATCTGGCCGGGGGCATCTGGTTCGCGTTCATCGGCTGGTTCCTGGTCCAGGCCGCCCGGGCCTCCTACCAAGAGCTCCAGGTCCAGCAGATGCTGCGAGGGGTCCAGGCGCAGGACGTGATGGCCGACAACCTGGTGCGGATCCCGCCGGACCTCACCCTGCAGGACGCCGTGGACCGCTACTTCATGCGTTATGACCACAGCGCGTTCCCCGTGGACGAGTACGGGCGGACGATCGGCCTGCTGACCCTTCGGAAGGTTCGCCGGATCCCGAGCGACCAATGGCCTGCTAGCCGGGTGCGGGATCACATGGTCCCGCTCGGCGGCGAGGTCGTGGTGCCGCCGGATGCCCCCATGGATCAAGTGATGGCCAAGCTCCAGGACGGCGAGGCCGGGCGGGTGCTCGCGGCCGACGATGGCGAGGTGGTGGGGATCATCACCCCATCCGATCTCACCCGGTGGTTGCACCGTTGGCGAACGCTCGACGGCAGAGCGCTCGACGGCAGAGCGGACCGCCGGAACCTGGACAGGCGGTACTGAAGTTGACTGTTTCATGCATTACGGCCTCGGTGGAATTCCCAGACGGTCATTGGCAGTCCGGATCGGGCCACCGTCCGGCAACTGTATCTACCGGTCCCCGGCGCATCCAGCGAACTGGCCTCCCTGGGCCCAGGTCACCAGGAACGCCCGGTGCGCTGACGCCAGCATTGATGCCGACCAGTGGTTCCCGGTCAGCGTCGAGGCAGACCGGGCTCGCCAAGAGGCAGCCGCTGCGATCGCCATCTGCTCGACCTGCATGGTGCGCACCCAGTGCCTGGCCCTCTCGCTGCGGGACTGGGATATCGGCCAGCATGGTGTCTGGGGCGGCCTGGTCGCAGCCGAACGAGCGGCCTTGCGCCGCAGGACATAGGCGAGCGTCACCCTCCGGGCGTCCCACGTTCCAGCCGCGCCCGGGTTCCTAAGCTCGCGCGCAATAATTAGTTCCCATCGCTCGGGCGTGTCGCCTCGCCGGGCGGTGCCGCCGGGATGGTGTAGTTCCAGTCGCCGTGGAACTCGTGGCGCCGCAGGTGCCAGGCCTCGAACGCTTTCATGTCCTTGTC
>WNGL01012897.1_pt1 | contig 11940 bp, 10 predicted proteins | sample 5400591 | NCBI WGS metagenome assembly WNGL01 (sample SAMN13153377, study PRJNA577476) | soil metagenome | isolation source: 80 cm soil or saprolite under Garry oak tree replicate 1 | place: USA:California | collected 2016-06-15
GACGTCCGCCGCATCGCCGATCCGGACATGGTGGCCGCGGCCGTCCTCGCTGTAGGTGATGGGCGCCTTTTCCACGCCGAGCATTTCGCTGATCAGCGGGCCGAGCATCGCGGGCGGCCCGCCGAGCTGCCCGGACAAGACCGCCCCGAGCTGCTCTGCCTGGCGGTCAGACGCGGCGTCATCCAGGTAGACCCCCACCCGCCAGTTGCCCTCGGCCATGACCGGCGGCGTGTCCAGGAACAGGGCGAAACTCAGGCCGCTGACGTCCACACGGCGGCCTCGGTCAGCTCCGATGGGACGCCGCGCCGAGAGCACGGCGAAGAGCCGTTCTGCTCGTACGACACGCTCGGTAGCTGGCCGGGCCCGGCCCTGGACAACCGTATCCGCCGATCTGTGCGCGAAGTGGGTTGACGCTCTGGCTGACTGTGTCGGTACCGACGGATTGTTATGGACGGCTCCAGTTTGAGGTCGCGGACGGGGAGACGGCGGCTGCCGCTGAGCCGCGTGCCGAATGGCCTCTCGACAGGATTCCGCATGCCGAGCATTGTTGGTGGTAACTGTGACGCCTGGAGGCTCCTGTGGCTGACTACATCATCGTCGGGGCCGGCTCGGCCGGATGCGTGCTTGCGGCCCGGCTGAGTGAGGACCCCGACCTGCGGGTGACCCTGATCGAGGCCGGCGCGGCAGATACCGCGCTGGAGATCCACATTCCGGCGGCTTTCGGGAAGCTGTTCCAGTCCAAGTGGGACTGGGATTACCTGACCGATCCCGAGCCTGGGCTGGATTTCAGGCGCCGGTACCTGCCCCGAGGCAAGATGCTGGGCGGCTCATCGTCGATGAACGCGATGATCTACATCCGCGGGAATCCGGCCGACTATGATCAGTGGGCCGCCGGCGGGGCGACCGGATGGGGCTGGCCGGATGTGCTGCCCTTTTTCCTGCGCGCCGAGGACAACGAGCGCGGCGCCAGCGACCTGCACGGTGCCGGCGGCCCGCTGACCGTCAGCGATGGCCGGTCCCGGCATGCTCTGATGGACGCCTTCATGGAGGCGGCGCAGCAGGCGGGGCATAAACCCAATGCTGATTTCAACGGGCCGGAGCAGGACGGGGTTGGTTACTACCAGCTCACCCAGCGCAACGGGATGCGGTGCAGCGCCGCGGTGGCCTACCTGCATCCGGCTATGGCCCGCCCGAACCTTGAGGTAATCACCGACGCGTTGTGCACCCGGATCCTGTTCGATGGCAACCGTGCGGCCGGGGTCGAGTACGAGCGGGCCAACGAGCTCTCGCAGGTGCGGGCCGACCGTGAAGTGATCATCTCGGCCGGTGCCTACAACTCGCCGCAGCTGCTGATGCTGTCGGGCGTCGGGGTCGTCGCCGAGCTGCAGGCCTACGGCATCGAACCGCGCGCCAGCCTGCCGGTCGGCGAGAACCTGCAAGACCACGTGCATGTCGCGATCAGCTACCTGACGGACACCGAGTCGCTGCTGACCGCTGAGACCACGGAGAACATCGCGCTGCTGCAAAACGACGGCCGTGGGCCGCTGACCTCCAACATCGGCGAGGCCGGCGGCTTCTTCCGCAGCCAGGACGGCCTGGCGGCACCCGATTGCCAGATCCACGCCGCTCCGGTCATGTTCGTTGACGAGGGCCTGGGGCTGCCGACTGATCACGCCTTCGGTTTCGGCGCCGTGGTCCTGAAGCCAGCCAGCCGGGGCAAAGTCTTCCTGCGCTCGCTGCTGCCCAGCGCAAAGCCGCACATCGTACATGGCTACTTCACCGACCCGGCCGACCGGCAGACGATGACGCGGGCGCTGGGAGTCCTGGCCGACATTGCCGCGCAGCCGGCGCTGGCCGCGCACCGACGGGCGGCGATGCGCGTCCCCGCGTCCGGCGGCGACGCCGACATCTGGGAGTTCATCAAGCGCGAGTGCCAGACGCTGTACCACCCGACCAGCACCTGTGCCATCGGTTCTGTGGTCGACCCGCAGCTACGAGTGCTCGGCCTGGAGGCGCTGCGCGTGGTGGACGCATCTGTCATGCCCACGGTGATCAGCGGGAACACTAACGCGCCGACCATCATGATCGCGGAAAAGGCAGCCGACATGATCCGCTCAGGCTGAGCCTGGCGTCAAGCACGCGATACATCCCCACTGGCTGGCGCCCGCCAATAAGACGACGCACGATAGGCGGTGTGCATCGGCCTCGCCGGCTCGGACGTTTGCCGGGGTCATTGGGCCAGCGGGAACTCAGCGATCAGACGCCAGCTGCCTGGCCCCTGGGTATAGGAGCCGGACCCGCTGCCGGGACGCAAACCTAGCCTTCAACCGAGTCAGGGCTGCGGCGCTTGGATCTGCATGCGGTTGGCTGTGCGGAGCTGCCGACTCTAGGCCGAAGTTACTTGATCCTCGTGTTTCTGAGTTATGCGGCGGTGCTGCTGCAGGTCCAGGCGTCCAGGCCGATTTGATCGTTGCTGTCCTGTCCTGGCCGGATGGCGGAAAATCGGGCCTTGAGGAACTCACGGCGCAGCCTGGCGAGCATGTCGGCCTTGAGGAACTCACGGCGCAGCCTGGCGAGCATGTCGGCGGGCGACGGGCTGGTCTTGGTGCGGTACCACGGGCACAGCTGGCGCCGCCGGCCGATGTCGGCGGGGTCGTAGGCCCAGCGGGCGTACCAGCAGATCAGCAGGGTCTGGATGAGGAACCCGAATGGGACGGTGCGCTCGACGGCCTTCTCCGCGCGGTTGCAGGCATCTCCGACGCCCAGGATCTGCTTTCCGGTCGCATTCGACGGCTCGATGGGCCACCGCCAGGAGTAGCGCTCGGCGATGGCGGCCGGGTCAGCTTCGGTGTCGAGGGTGAATAGTCCCAGGTCGTACGCCTTGCCGGAGCCGGGGTCGCGGACCAGCACGACGCGGCCGGGAGCGGTCTTGAAGCTGCCGTACCACAGCGCACCGGCGGCCGCGACCTGCACCGCGGTGTCCTGGCCGTAGACGTTGATGACCGCATAGGCCCAGGCAGCCGATGCCGCGATCTGGGCGCAGGTACCCAGCCGGTCCCCTTTGACCTTCGGTCGGCCGCGCTTGCCGGTGCGCGGCGGCTTCGGGCCGTACAGCACCGCATTGCACGGCAGCCTGGTCGTCCAGGTGCTCCCTGCCACGATCAGGGACTCCCCGTGGAAGGCGGCATCCCCGGTCCCGTGCACCTGGCGGCCGGGGAACGCCCCGGCCAGCAGCTTCATCATCTCCGCGGCCAGTTCCACCTGGCTGGCGGTGCCCTTGCCGCGCCACAGCCGGAACAGCACCGGCAGCGCCACCGGCGAGGAGCAGAACGGCAGCCGGACCACCAGGGCCGCGATCACCCAGACATTGCCGAACGCGACCTTCTTCCCGCCCTGCGCGGCACCGTCATAGGCCCACCGGGCCTGGAAGACCCTCCGCCCCCACCGCCTGAAGAACGTCCCGTCACACGCCACCACCAGCGGCTCCCCAGCGGTGAGCAGGTACTTCACCGCCAGCCGGGCCACCGCCAGGCCCAGGTCATCAATGTCCCACACGGCTCCGGAGAAGAACCAGCACGCCTGGCGCCACCGGTCCGCCATCCCCGCCGCCGCGGCCATCGCCACCACCGTGCGCCGCCCGGCCAGGATCATCCCGCAGGCCAGCGTCATGAACAGCGCATGAGTGGACCGGCGCCGGAACGCCGGCCTCAGCTCCTCCAGGACGTTCCGCCAGGTGGCAGGCATCGGTAGGCTCGCAGGCGGCAGCATCGGCGGACACTCCGGTCATCGGTGGTGTAGTTAGCACCGCCGATGCTGCCCCCGAAGATCACCAACCGCAACCCATCACAAAGCTGGCACCCCGGACCAGCCGTCGGCTACCCGCCGCTGAGCCAAAGCTCGGAAACACGAGTTGATCTCGAGTATGCAAATATGCGCCACGACCTGCCGAAACGCCGTCCAGTGCAAGACAGCGTTCTGGCTACAGGACCTCGGCCGGAGCGGCGAGGTACCCGTCCGGCGAAGATCATCGGTCCTCAAACGGCTACCACGTCGACCCTGCCTACGGATTCTTCTGGCTACGTTATTGGTCCGCTCCGCGGAGTCTCCGCAGGTCATTGCCCCTTTTCAGCCGACAGGCCGACGTAACTTGGGTCTAGGTAGCGCGGAATCGGCAGGGAGCCAGCGCACGGGACCAGCACCGGCCGGATGCTCACCATCAGTGATGTCCAGGCTTTCTTGAAGCTGCTGTTCCCTGGGGTGATCCGAAGCCACGATGTCGGCGTCGGCTCGACGTGGCGCCAAAGGTCGCACGGTAGGGATCTGCTCGGCTACGTGCTGCGCAGCAGCGCGATGAGACTTGGCCGCGGCGTACGTCTGTATCTCGACAAGCGACGGGATCGCTCAACGAGATCCATGGCGAAGGGACCAGGCATGCGGCCGGTGGTATTGCAAATGGGCGTCGCCCTCGACGGCTTCGTCCACGGCGCGAAGGGCTACGAGGACTGGGGACTTCCGCCGGAAGACGACGAGGTCGTGGCGTGGAAGGTCGCATCGCTGCGTGAAGCGGGCACGCACATCATGGGCCGAGCGACATATGAGGCGATGGCGTCGGTGTGGCCGAACACGACTGGCGTGTACGCCGACGTGATGAACGAGATCCCTAAGGCGGTCTTCTCGAAGACGCTGACCCGCGCCGAGTGGGCGGAAAGCCGAATTGCCGACGGCGACCTGGCCGAGGACATCGGCCGGCTCAAGCGCGAACCCGGCGGTGTGATCCTCGCCCACGGCGGCGCAACCTTCGTCGACGCGTTGATCCACGATGGACTGATCGATGAATACCGACTGGTGATCCACCCGGTGGCGATCGGCCACGGGACCGGCCTCTTCAGCGCGCTCCGCGAGCCGCTACGGCTCGACCTGATCGAAGCTCGCAGGTTTCCGAGTGGAACCGCCATCCACGTCTACCGACAGAGAGAGGGGAACCGATGAGGACGTTGCACTTCGGCCTGCGCGTCGCCGATCCCGGCCGATCGCTGGCGTTCTACACCGCCGTCGGCTACGAGATCGTCGGCAGCGTCCCCGAGACCCCCCTGGGCCACCTGAGCATGCTCAAGCTGCCCGGGGACGAGTTCGTCACCATCGAACTCGTCCACGATCCGACCCAAGGAGAGGTCAACTTCGGCACGGGCCTCAGTCATTTCGTCATCAAGGTCGAGTTGTTGGATGCAACCATCAGTGAGCTTGCGGCGCGGGGCATCGATGCCGAGGCGCCCGTATCACCGGATGGTTCAGACGACTTTCGAACGACATGGGTGATTGATCCCGACGGCAACCGGATCGAGTTGGTCCAGTGGCCGGCCGGTCACGCCGACGGCATCACTGCCGCCGATTGGGCGGAGTAAGGGGACCTGCTCCTGATGGATGTCGATGTTCTCTTCGCCGGTGCTGCGGTGAGCGACTTCAACGCAGCGCAAGCCTGATACGCGCGCTTCTTCGCCCGCCCCCCGGACGGCGTCGCGCACGACGAGGAAGTGATGTGGCAGGCCACCGAACGCGGCTGGCTGTACATCGTCCGCGATTGTCATAGCCCGCGCCCACGATCACCCTCTCCGCGAGGCCCGGGACGACGGGCAACAGGGTCAAGGCCGGGTACCAGCCAAGGCGCCGGAAGACGTCACGGGCCGGGCTCACCCTGCCCGCGGCCACTCGCCCGGCAGGGCCGAGCCGCACCAAACGAGGTCGATCGCCCCGGCCGGCCGCAACGCCAGAACTGGGAGATCAGCGCGCGGCCGCCCTACAACGACTTAAAGAGACTTATAGAAGGGTCTGGCTCCGGCGCTTTCGTGTGAGGGCGTTGGCGTGCTGGTGAGGGCGATAACGTCGCGTAGCTGGTGGCGGCTGGCTACCCCGAGCTTGGGATAGGACCGGTACAGGTGCGAGCTGACCGTACGCGGTGACAGGAAGAGCCGGTCGCCGATCTCGCGGTCGGTCAGGCCGTCGCTGGCCAGGCGGACGATCTGGCGTTGCTGGGGGGTTAGCTCCCAGAGGGCGTCGCGGTCGGCGGGCGCGCCGGCGACTGCGACCCCGCACGCTCTGAGCTCTGCCTGCGCCCGCTGAGCCCATGACCGGGCACCTAGTCGCCGGAAGGTTCCCAGGGCTTCGGTCAGGACGGGCTTGGCGTCGTTGATCCGGCGGCGCCGCCGCAGCCATTCGCCGTGGTCGAGACGAAGCTGGGCCCGCTCGAAGGGCCACTGGTCCCCGGCAGGGCCCGCGAGCGCCTTGCCGAAATGGGCTTCGGCCCCGTCCGGGCCGGCGAGGATGCCGCGCGCCCGGGCGATGAGCTGCCCGAGCCGGGCAGAGGCCGTCCCGTCGAGGCGGCTGAGTGCGTGCTCGATGACGTCGTGTCCTTCCAGCCGCCGGTCGGCGCGGACCGCGGCGGCGGCGAGATCTGCCACCCCTAGGTAGGAGGCGTAGTTGTGCAGCGGCGTGCCGTCCTCGCTGAACAGCCCGCGGAGCTGGGTGAACGCATGGAGGTAGCTGCCGTCGGCGAGCGCCGCGACGCCGAGGGCACGCCGGGCCCGGGCGGCCACCAGCCCGCATTCGGCGGGATCGGCGGTGGCGAGCGCCCTGGCCGCGTGCCTGCGTGCCGCGCCGGAGTCGGCGCGCAGGGCGAGGACAGTGGCGGTGATCAAGTCGGCGGACGCGGCAATGATTTCCATGTGGTTCGCCTCGGCCAGGCCGGCGGCCTCGGCGGCAACCTCCAGGGCCTCGTCCCAGCGCCCGGTGTCGATGTACGCCCACCCCAGCACGGTCAGGCTCCCGCCGCTGGTGCCCTGCGTGCCGGGTGCCCGGAGCCGGCGCATGGCGTCTTGCAGCAAGGTGATCGCCAGGTCGGATTCGTCCAGGAGCCACGCGGCGGAAGCTATTCGCCACAAAGAGGGCTCTTCAAAGGGCGAGCCGACGATCTTGCGCAGGTACGGGAGGAGCTGGTTTCTGCTGCCGAACGGGTCGGCGCAGGCCCGTATCCAGAGCCTGTGCGGGCCGGTATTGCCCCGGTCCGCCGTGGCCGGCGGACCGGGGCTCCTGATGTTCCAGGAGTCCGAGGGCGCGGCTGACGGCCTGGCGGCTGGCGGGCGTGCCTGAGTGGTAGGCGACGGTGGCGGCATCCGCGAGGGCGTCCCAGGCGAGGCCCGGCTGGTCACGCGATGCCTCTTCGGCGACGGAGAGGAGCGCTGCCGCCGGCCCGTACCGAAGAGACCGTTCCCGTACAGAACGGCGGCTCGGTGCGCGTTCTCCCCGACCCTTCCCGTCGCTCAGGGTGATGCCGTCGATGGACGTAGCCGAGGCGGTGCTTCGGGCCGGCCCAGGTGACCGGTCTGCTGGAGATCACCATTGGTCGCTGGTCGAGAGTGCATGTTGATCGACACCCTGGCCGCTAGGCGGCTGCATCTGCCTGGCTGGCGCGCGATATGCGGCATGACCGGATGTCCCTACGCAGCGCAGCGGACTGGCCGGTCGTCCCTACGCAGCGCAGCGGACTGGCCGGTCGCGCATGTGGTCCCGGTCACTATGCTCGAGCGGTACTTATCTCTTGCGGTTCTCTTGCGGTCAGGGGCGACTGCATTCCATTATGCCGTCTAACCGGCTGCGGCCTGCCGCGAACGCGCTGCCAAGCCGTGGATTTTGGCCCATAGTGCGTCTCCATCGATGAAGATGGCGGCCGTGGATGTGGAGGTGCTATGAGCGCCAATGTCACAGCGTTGCTAGTTGCGGAGGCAACCTGGGCTCCGCAGGGCAGGCCCGGCGCAACCCCGCCAGGGGCGGACTGGGAGACCATCGAGCTGCGCAGCGACCTGGCCCGTCACCTGGACCGCACCGCGTTCCCGGGCGCATCTGCTTCAAGCTCGGTACCACCGCTCGTGGCGAGCGGCTGTGCCTGAAGATTGCCGACGGCCGTGATGCTGACCAGCGGCGTAGGGGACGTACCGGCCGACCGTGGCTATCTCTCCGCACGTATCTCGATCATGTCTTGCGCCTCTGTATAGGCAGGGGCGGATGCCCGTCGCTGAAATCAAGGACCAACGAGCCCGACTCGAGGGAAACGGATCACACCGCCTACGGCCCTCGGCGTCTGCCGACAGCCGAGTCATCAGCAGTCCGGAACTCGTGAGCAACACAAGGGGAGCGTGATGAACAACCATCATGTCGAACTGCGGGACAACGACCGGCCAGCCAAACAAGGTGCCGTGCGCGTCCGGGACATCGCGCCGGACGCGCGAGTCCAAGTGACCATCACCCTCCGCGGGCCGCGGCTCCGCGAGCCCCGTGCCGGCCAGCCAGCGATGGACCGATCACAGTTCGCGGAAGCGTTTGGCGCCAGTCAAGCGGACGCCGATAAGGTCCGGCACGTCTTGGAAGGCTACGGGCTAACCGTCGATGACGTGTCCCTGATGACCCGCAGCATGTCAGCGTCCGGCAATGCCGAAGCGATCGAGGCTGCATTCAGCCCTCAGCTCGGGATCTACCGCAGCGCCGAGCAGGGAGAGTACCGCGGCCGGGAGGGCACGATCAAGATCCCCCGTGAGCTGGACGGGCTGGTGACCGGAGTGTTCGGCCTTGACGAGCGCCGCGTGGCACGCCGCGCCATTGGCGGGTCTGCCGCGGCGGCGTCCGCCACCGCGTCGTCGGGGCTTCGCCCTGCCGACTTCGAAAGCCGTTACAACTTCCCAGCTGGAGACGGCGCCGGCCAACAGATCGTGATCGCCGAGTTCGGCGGCGGCTACTTCCAGGCCGATCTGGAGGCGTACTGCTTGCGCGAGGGCCGCCCCGTACCGACCGTGACGACCGTGCCTTTGGGCCTGCCTGCGCTGACGCTCGACCAAATCCGCGCGCTGCCCAAGAAGCAGCGATTGAGTGAACTGGGCATGAGCATCGAGGTCATGATGGATGTGGAGATCATCGCAGGGCTGTGCCCGAGCGCCGAGCTCTTCGTCTACTTCGCGCACTTCAGCCAGCGAGGCTGGGTGGATCTGCTCGATGCCGTCATTGCCGGTACGCCGGCTACCCCGACCATCGTGTCGATCAGCTGGGGGCTGCCCGAAGACTATCCCGACTGGTCACCGGCTGCCGTGACCGCTATCAACGAGCGGCTCCAGGCAGCCGCCGCCCTTGGTGTGACCGTGTGTGTGGCCTCCGGCGACGACGGTTCAGGTGACCAGCTCGCCGACGGTCGCTCCCACGTGAACTACCCCGCGTCGAGCCAGCACGTCCTCAGCGTCGGGGGCACGATGCTTACGGGGACCGCGCCAAGCAAGGAGGTGGTCTGGTGGGATGCTCCCGGGGAGCGCACTCCAAACGGGGGTGGCTCGACCGGCGGCGGGGTGAGCGTCCTCTTCGACCGTCCCGCGTGGCAGGACGTCACGGTCGCGTCCCTCAACCCCGGCAGCATTGACGGGCGGGTAGTTCCCGACGTGGCGGCGCTGGCCGGTGAGCCGCTGTACGACCTGATCTTCCTTGGGCAGGTGATGCCGAACGGCGGGACCAGCGCCTCGGCGCCGTTGTGGGCAGCGCTGCTGGCCAGGATCGCGGCCCGCCTGCCGGAAGGTGCCCACTTGCCGTGGTTCCCACCGCTGCTGTACGCGACGGACCCGTCAGGGGAAGCTCTAGGCCAAATCGCATGCCACGACATCACCGAGGGAGATAACCCATCGCCGGTCCCGGGAGTCGGCTACCAGGCGAAAGTGGGGTACGACGCCGTCTCCGGCTGGGGCACTCCCAACGGAGAGGCGCTCGCGAAGGCCGTTGCAGGCACGTAGGCGTCGGCAACAACGTGAGGGCTGGCGCACAGCCACCGAGCCTGACAGTGGTTCAGCTGTCAGGCTCGGTCCCGGCTCAGCCTAGGCCGCGGCGATGGTTGCGAACTAGCCGATGCCCACCGGCTCGACGCCGCGAAAGACCGGCATCTGCGTCGACCGCAGCTGGTGCCATTGCCGCCGTTCGTAGTCGTGCCGAGCACGTGGGTGCCTCTCCGGTGACCGCGGCCGCCGCAGTGTTGAACGTGCCGACGTCCACGGTGGCGGTGAAGCTGCCAGAGGGGCCACCGGAGAAGGTCGCAGTGTACGCCTCAAGATGGCGCCACCGAGCCGGTGTGCTGCTGAAGAACGCAGAAGCGATCCACCTGCCCACGCAGGCGTATCTCCAAGATGCTGACCAGCGATAGCGATCCTGTCCTCGGCGGCTCGAGGCGCGCAGAATGCCCAGATCTGGACGGCCAGCGTCTTGACCGGCATCGATCTGACGTCTGCGCATATCGGCGGCTCAGTGCGCGCCGAGCTGGGGGTTCACCATGGCGTCGCTGCCTGGTAGTCCTCCGTGTCGACCCCTACGATCGGCCGACCCAGGTGCATAACTATGCATGCCCGGCCGACACCGGAGACTTCCGCTTCTGCCGCGTAGCGTGCTCCGCTGGCGGTGATGGGCTGATCTTCGCCTGAGACACTTCCGGTGGTCAGCCGAGGTTGAGGCGGAGCCGGCGATGGTCGGGGTCTGACTGGCATGCCGCCGAAAGCGCGCTGAGATCATCGCCTGGATACAGGACCCTGCCGGTGAGCTGGCCGGCTATGCCTAGGACGATGGCTTCCACGAGTTCGGCGGCGGGCCTGGCGTCACCCCACCGATTCTCAGCGCCCGCGGCGAAGCCAGGCAGCCAGCGGCGTCCGTCCTCGCCCCAGGCCAGCCGCTCGGTCATCGGCGTGCGGACGAAGCCAGGATGCACGCACAGCGCCCGCACCGGCATGCCGGCTAGTTCGCAGGCCAGGGACTCGGTGAGGCGGGCGATGCCCGCCTTGGCGACAGCGAAGGCCGAGACCTTGCCCAGCTGCCGGTCGCCGAGGTTACCGGCCGGCGCCGGCCGCCAGCATCCGGGGGATCGCCGACCGCGCGGTCAGCATCGTGCCCTGCAGGTCGACCGCCACAGCCTGCCAGCACAGATCTGCGTCGGCTGACCATGCGGGCCCCGTAACCTCGGCAGTCCCGGCGCAGGTGACCACGAGAGCCGGCGAGCCGAACCGCGCCTGCGCACTGTCAAAGGCGGCTTCGAGTTCCGTGGCCGAGGTCACGTCACCGGCCACCAGCAGTATCTCGCCGAGGCCCTCGCCTGCCGCGTGCCGCAGGCTTCCCAATCTGTTCGTCCCACCAGCCGGTCCACCGGGGGCAGCCGACCACCCGGGCCGGGGATCAGGGGGACCCCGGAGACAAGAAGGCGGCGGCGGCGCTCCCAAGAAGGGGACCAAGGATTGCAAGGCCGGTCAGTAGATCCGCGACGGCGCCACGGTCGATACCCAGCAGCTGCTCCAGTTTGTGGCGATCCTCGGCCAAACTCAGGATGACCGATCCTTCCTTGGCCTCGTGAAGCGGGAAGAGCTCCTCGCACAGGTTCTGGCCGCGACGCTGCAAGGCGGTGGCCGCGGGCACGTAGAACAGCGCGACCAGCAGCGAACCCCCGCCTCCGGAGATCAGCACTACCTGCGGCGGTACGACGGTCACGTGGCCTTGTGCCGAACCCGCCTCCAGGTGGCGCTGCAGCAAAATCGCAGCGCCGAACGTAAACGTCCACAGCGCAACCAGCGCGCCGAGGGCGGCCAGGAGCCGCTGCAAGAGACCGCGCAGCCTGATCAGGACGGTGACTTGTCGGCCTGCAGTGCCGGACGCAGGCGAGTTGCGGGCCGCGTGCCGCACGCCCTCCATGGCCCCAGCGGCGGGAATACCGCCAATGATCGAGACGGCAAACAGCGCCACGCCACGCCAGTTTGCGTGTAGCACCGGCGAGCGCGTAGACGCGACACCGATCAGCAGGGTGACCACCGCGATCGGTGCGATCCGGCTGGCCACATCGCGCACGCGCGCGGCGTGCCCGTTCAGCAGCTGCCCAAGCTCGGCCCA
>WNGL01013725.1_pt1 | contig 11940 bp, 8 predicted proteins | sample 5400591 | NCBI WGS metagenome assembly WNGL01 (sample SAMN13153377, study PRJNA577476) | soil metagenome | isolation source: 80 cm soil or saprolite under Garry oak tree replicate 1 | place: USA:California | collected 2016-06-15
AGCAACACGCCTGTCGGAGAAGCCTGAGCAGTTCCTGCGTACACTTGCCCATGAAGAACTGGGACTATCAGAAGAGAGCTTTCCCAACCCTTGGGTTGCAGCGATTTCGGCGATGATTTCGACCGCTTTTGGAGCGTTTATCCCCATTATTCCTTTCTTCTTTTTACAGGGTTTTACGGCGATTATTGTGGCTGCCATTATTAGTCTTGTGGCTCATTTCGCTGTCGGAGCCGCCAAGACCCTGGTGACGGGTCGCTCCTGGTTCAACAGCGGCATGGAGATGACCGTTGTCGGCGGGGTCGAAGCAGTGATTACCTATGTGTTAGGGGCGTCGTTCAAAGCGGTTTGAATATTACTGCGCTCGGTTAAGCATGTGGCGTTCGTCCGTATGTACGGTTAGCTCGAATACATCCGGTCGTGCGTAATGTCCAGCGACATCAAGCATCCATTTGGGGCCACGCATCTGGCGTGGATCAACTTCGGCATAGAGAATTTCTTCTTTCATGCGCACCGGCCCGGCGATAAATGCGCCGTCGGGATTGACAATAGCGCTATCGCCAATATTGATCCATTCGTCTGCGTTCGCATAAAACTTCTGCTTGAAGGCAAACGAATCAGGAATATCATCTTTACGCATAGCGATGCTGCGACCGATCACGTATACGCGCCCCTCTTTGGCGATGTGTCGCAGGGTGGATAGCCACGGTTGGCCGCGATCCCAGGTTGCGGCGACGTAGATCTGCGTGCCCCAGGCATACATCGTGTAACGAGCGAGCGGCATGTAATTCTCCCAGCAGATCAATCCACCGAGCTTGCCAAATGGTGTGTCATATACATGCAATGTGCTGCCATCGCCCTGCGCCCATACCAGGCGCTCACCGCCCGTTGGCACCAATTTGCGATGCTTGCCCAGGATCTGGCCTTGATCGTCGATGTACAATAGCGTGTTATACAGACTCGCGCCACTCGCTTCGGCATTGCGTTCGCTCATGCCCATGACCACATGCGCCCTGGCGAGCCGAGCAGCGCGACACAATACGTCCGTCGCATCGCTGGGAATAGTGACCGCGTTGGCGAGCAGTTCTGCGTAGAGTTCATTGAGCACCTCTTCCTCGCCAGAAGGGATTGCCCAGACCCAATCAGGATAGGCAGGGATGAACGCTTCGGGAAAGACTATCAAGCGCGCCCCTTCGCGTCCCGCAGCGGCGATCAACTCGCAGGCCTTATCAATCGTCGCGGTGCGATCTAGAAACACTGGTGCCGCCTGGACTGCGGCAACTTTGAATGTGGCATCGTTTTCGTTTGACATATTTCTTTCCTGTTGGGTGCGATAAATCAGGCCCCTACGAACTGGCAACGAGTGGTAAAGCGGCCATCAATTGCCCATGGATGTACGCCGTAATCGCGCCTGCCTCTCCTGGTACGGGATCAATTTGCTCATCGCCATTGATATCAACGCCATGATAGGCGTGATCGGAAAGTGTCACAATCTCTGACACCTTGGCAGTATTGCTGGGATTGCTGAGCAAGGCAACCGCATCTGCATCGACGGTCGTGACCCATCCCTTGATATTGGTCATGGCAATCTCGATATGCTGCGCATGTATGCGGATGTTGTCCGTTGCATCGGGCTGAGTTGCCGCCAGGGATGCATGTGCGGCTGCAGTAGCAATGTAGCCACCCTGGCTATCGCTAGCACTGCCCAGGAGACCGAAGCCATCGTAGGCCGCAGTGATGTTCTGGGAAGCACATTGGTCAGCAAGCGGTTGGTAGTTTGAGCCGTTCGTGCCTTCGATAATATCGATGATATTCTGGGCCGCACATGTAATAGCCTGTGAATTCTGGGCAGAGACGGCATTTTGCAGGATCAGCGCCTGTGCATCCAGGTGTTGAGTCTGATCGCGTAGCCCTACGAGCAACCCGACCTTCCCTGGCGTCGTGGGGAAACTGAAGAGCAGGTGCCTGATATGGACAAAGGCCTTTGGAGGAAAAGTGCCAGAGAGTACCACTTTGCCCGTTGGCAAGTTAACCTGCCCTTGCTCCAGGGTAATTTTCAGTTTGTTCCCTGCGCCCAACAGATTGGTACCCTGCTGTCTCCTGCTACCATCGCCAGCGTAGTTCAATGAAAACGTCTGCCCACTTGCAACCAGAGTTCCAAGGGCAATTGTCTGCTCATTCTGATCATTGACGAGCCAGGCCTCATACTGGAAGCCAGCAGGTGGTGTACTCAGCCCGGTGATCTTTATCCTGAGTGCATCGGTACGTCCCTGACCGTTTTGACTATCGAGAAACGAAACAAGTCCAGTAGCACCCGGAGGTACAATAACACTACCAGCATTGTTATTCTTTAGTAAAAGAGTCGTGATACCGATAGTGCCACCCGCAACAAGCAGCAGTATGACGATAGCAATCAGGGCTATGCGCCCAACATTAGTACGTCGAGGTCGCGATGGCGACTGTGGCGGGTTGCTCGGGCCGGGAGTGTCGGTTGCTGGCACGTATGGTTGAACCTGTGGAGCTGGGGATGCCTGTGGAGCTGAGAATGGTTGACCGTAACGACTCATGGGGATTGAGCTGTTATTGGCTAATTGTTGTTCTTCCGCACTGGCAACAATGGTTGCTCCCTGCGCTTGCAGCGGCACCAGTTGAGTGCCACAATTGCCACAAAACGTCGTGCCCTCTTCTATTAGTGAATTACATTGTGGACACTGCATAGTTCGTTTCCTCTCCAGGCGCGATACAGAATATTATTATCAACTTTGACCAATCATTCCGGCGACATGGGCACGAAATTGTGCTCTTACTCAGTATACCATGCAGAGAGCGCGTCTGTATGGGTAAGATTACTCATCAAAATTTCACCAGGTGCAGCACATTCGTAAGCAGTTCCATCGTTGCATGAAAGATGATGACGAGGAGCGCAAGACTGGCAAGGATCATATGAATAGAGCGCCAGGTGCGAATAATGAACCTCGCTCGCTTCTGCCGTTGCTGCGATTGCACCAGGCGAGCACGAGCAGCCAGCGTCTCATAAGCACGCTGAAAATAAGCTTGTTCACCTGAAGCAACAGGAGGAACCTGCCATACATCCAGCAGACGGCCAATGATGCCACTGACAACAAGCAAGATCAATGCAAAAAGCGCACTTGTGCCTGCATATGCCTGTGTAAAGCAACTCAGATTCTGGCAGTAGTCGTGCAAGATGTGCGTGAAGTTCTCATGCAAGAGGGCGATGAGGATAGCCGTGATGCCCACCCACATGTGCATCCACAACCAATCTTGCGCCCTCCCCGGTAAATTCCGCACAAAGCGACGACGCAATGAGTAGGCGGCAGTACCCAGCACCATAACGAAAGCGATGATGCCGAAGAAGCGCAATGGGTCATTAAATGGGCCTGGAAATGGCTGTGTCTGGATGGCATAGAGATACCAGGCAAAGATGCCTCCATAAAGGAGGACACAGAACGCGAGCCAGAGCCACCAGGCTTTCGATGTGGGCACTTTCCAGACACGCCTGGGTGCGCGTTGTGGTGACGCAGCAGGTTTCGTTGTAACGGCCATATTTTTGATCCTTCTAATCTAGCTTTCGACAAGGGCAAGACGGGCGACCACAAGGGTCCCGCCCCTACAACGCTCGCCGGCGTAGAATTTCCTCTGTTGAGCCAAAAAAGGTAGTGGGCTGTACGCGAAAAGCTGCACCGGTCGGGCACGCCTGTACACATGCCTGGTTGTTATAGCCCGCGCAGAGATCACACTTGATCGCCAATTTCTTGCGCATCTCACCATATGCATCAACTGACCGATGAGTATCGAGTGGTCCGGGTGCAGCAGCCATGGGAAGCGTTTTACGCCCGCGCTCTTTGCCAGCACCTTTCGTAAAGAAGCTGCTGAACTGTTGCCAGTTGGCCTGGGATTTCGTCTCATCCTCAAGTGTCATAATCGAGATGTTGTCGTAGGGACAACGCTCGGCGCAGATGCCACAGCCGATGCAGCTTTCGGTTATATAGACCTGGCCACTGGGAAGGCGTGCAATGCCAGCACGGCTACACAGCATGCAGACAGGGTCTTGACATTGGCGGCAGGCGGTGGCGATACTGATGTTGCCAACGACCATGCCCTTGCGGTTCATGCGCGAATGCCCATGGCGTCGGGCACAGGCCTCCTCACACTCGTTGCAGTGGATGCACTTGTCAAGGTCAATGACGAGCACTTCCGTCCCTTCGATCACGCCACCGCCGACCAGGGAACGCAGTCCGGCGCGGGCCTCAGCATCCGAGAGAGGGTTCACAACCGCTTCAGTGTGTGTATGTGCAAGCGGATCGAAGATGCCTGTCTGAGCGGCGGCTGCCGCATCGTGGTACTGCTGGAGACGCATGGCAAAGCGCTGGTTGACCTCGGGATAGCGTGCGATGAGGGTTAAGAGGGCTTGCTGCGGCACCTCAGCGACCCTGGTGCGTGTAATGGCGGTGACGGTGACGGCCCCACCATCGCCGAGCAGATCAAGTCCACCGGCGAAATAGTCGCCACCCTGGCGATAGGCGATGATACGCTCATCCGTCTTATCGCGCCCCGTTCCTGCTGCAGTGCGGCGCGCCACCTTTACAAAACCCTCTAAAAGGATGTGTAGCGCCTCACGCGCTGGTCTCCCGCGAGTATCTTCGCTGAAGAGACGCTCATCGCGATCATAGCTTTTGACATTGGTTTGTTCAGCGATACTGCGGATATTGGCATCGGGAACGCCCTGGAAGAGGGCCATACGCTTGAGGATGGATTCGATGGAACGGGTATTATTCATTTGCTCGAAGAAGCGCTGTAGCGCTGGAACGACCTCCATCATACGTTGCATGACCTGCTCTGGCACCTCCAGTACCACGGCTGCTGTCTGTGCACGAGCGGTCGCATTGCGCTGCTGCCCTGTAAGCATGCCGTGCTCGCCCATATATTCGCCACGGCGGAAGATGGCCACAGGGAGGTCTCGCCCGTCCGCCCCGGCGGTGGAGAGTTGGAAGCGACCTTCCAGGATCAGGTAGATGTCACGGCCAAACTCGCCTTCACGCATCACCACTGCGCCTGGCATCAGCGTCAGCATCTTCGAGGTGGCAACGAGATGCAGCAGGTAGTTCTCCGGCACGAGCTGCGGGTCACTGAACATCGGCTGCTCGCGCATACGGCTGAGCAGCAAGGGGAGGTCCCAGCCCGGTGGGAGATAGTCCAGCACACGGCTCATATCCACCTTGCCATCCCAGGGGATACCGAGACGTTGCTTGAGCGAGAGCATCAGAAGGTCACGATGGTTATCTACGGGGCAGACGGGCACACACGAGCCGCACATTACGCATTCATCAGTGAAGCGTGCCACATGCGGCGCAATGTCATCGGAGATGGTGGCACGGTTGAGATCGGCGATATTGACCATGCTCGACATGGGGACCGGGCAGGCACGCATGCAGCGGTCGCAGCCGATGCACATATCGATCTCGAAGCGTATTTCTTCTTCAGTGAAGGGCCGTATATCGGTACGGTGTTGGATACCCACAACAGGTTTTGAAGATTGTATCTGCATTATTATGCTCCTACGTGTGCGCCCAGGCCTGTGCCGCAGCCTGCACAGAAACGCGCTACTGGAACGTTCTCTACACCGCAATTGGGACAGACGATGGTGGCGTCGCGCTGTTTTTGGGATGCGATAACAGGCGCGATAGCAATAGCGGACGCAATGAATTGCGTCCCTACATTTATGAAGTAAATGGTGATGCTGCCTATGACGATGAGATCACCATGCTTGAGCAGATAGGGATTGTCGATTTTGGTTGAGTTGACAATTACCCCATTGCTGCTTCCCAGGTCGGAGATGTAGAAGCCATCTGGGCCAGGAAAGACTTCGGCGTGCTCACGCGAGGACGCCACATCTGCGAGGACGATGTCATTGCCCTTGTCCCGTCCAAGCGAGGTGCGCTTCCCTTGTTTCAGCAGGAAGACGTCTGGATTGCCCCGTGTGACGACGATGAGTGCAGGAGACTTTTCCAGGGTGGCAACGCTAACCGCTGGCACCGCCCTGGTCGCACCTGGGAGCGACAGTGAGCCATCGGCATTGAGAATGGGCTGGCCCGCCAGCGGTAGCACCTGATTTATCATGCCCGTGGGATCGTAGAAACCTGTCTTCATCTCGTGCAGGCGCGTATCACCTATGGTTGGGCCTCCTGCCCTTGTCTGTTTCACCTGTTCTCCCATAGTGCGTACCTGGAAAGTAAACCTGGCTACCGTTCCGAAGCGTAACTGGTCATTCTGCTTAAGGCTATGTACGCTGCCAGGCTGCAGGCGTGTGTTATTGACAAATGTGCCATTCGTACTTTCCAGGTCATGCAGGATGTATTGCCCGTTGGCATAACTAATCTCGGCATGGCGGCGTGAAACAGTCCCATGGTCGATGAGAAGATAGATGCCCTCTTGACGACCTATACCCATCACTTTGGTTTGACTGAGCGTCGTCTCTACCAATTTGGGTATACCGGATTCGGCCCCTACGTTGGGGACAAGGGCTGCCTCCGTGATGGGTTGCGGCTTCAATACAGTGACGCCTGGGATACGGCTCGCCCCAGCATATGCAACTTCCTTTATGGCGGCATCACCTTCTCGCTTCACTCCCAGGATAGAAGCTGGCACACCCTCTTTGTCCAGCCATTCGTTGAGTTTGAAATCATTGGCAAACAACTTAGAGGCGACTGGCGTGAGGTTTACGCCGTGATCAATAGCACGTTTGAAGGCGAGCGCGCCTTTGCGGTCGCCAAGCGAGATCATACCAACTGGCACCCCGTTTTTGAGCAGCACTTTGCGATAGGTGCGCGGCTGCGGATCGGCTACAATCTCTTGATAGCCCTGTCCTCCTTTGGGGATGTTTGCCAGCCCAACTGAGCCGAAGTCCAGTCCGTACAATAAGGTGGCATTATAAAACGTAGCAGAGCGAAATGGATTGTTGGTATCAAGAAGGTCGAGCATGCTGTAAGCGGCGGCGCGGGCCTGCTGAATAGCGGGATACCACTGTCCAATGACGCGAGTGCGCCCGGTCATAGCATCGTTGGTTTCGAGCACATCTCCGGCAGCATAGATGTCGGGGGCATTGGTATGCATAGCGCCATCAACCCTCACGCCCCGTCCGCAGCCGATGCCGCTGCTTTTGATGAAATCGATGATTGGCTCAACACCAATAGCAATCAAGACCATTTCGCAGGGGATGCGTGAGCCTTGAGTGGTCACGACGCTAGTGACCTGGCCCCGTTCACCAGTGATCTCCGCTATCTCTTCCTCAAGATGCACATCGACACCATCGCGCCTCTCCTGCTGAAGCACGAGGTCAGAGGCCGTCGGATCAAGCACCTCCGTCCAGAGTGTGCGCTTACGCAACAAATGGGTGACCTGGTACCCACGGTGGCGCAGCGTTTCGATGGTCTCTAGCGCTAATGTACCGCTGCCACTGACCACTACACGGCGTACAACGCTGAGGCGACTGAGGACAGCCTGATAGTCAGCAACGGTACGCAGTGTGGTGACACCTGTCAGATTGAGGCCGGGGCAATTGAGGCTGCTAGCACGAGCACCATTGGCAAGGAGCAAGCGATAGTAGCCAATCTGCTGCCCACTGCGAAGCTGGACGATGTGTTGACCCGCCTGGATACCCACTACACGATCTCGAAGGAAGCGAATACGTAATGCCTCATAAAAACTGTTTGGTCGCGCCCATAGTTTGTCCTCGCGCACACGCCCCGCCAAATAGTCTTTGAGTGCGGGACGATAGTAGACGGGAAATGGGTCATCGGCAATCACGGTGATATCCGCGGCTGAGTCCTCCGCACGCAGGATTTCAGCGGCGGTCACGCCAGCGATGCCATTGCCAATTATTAGATAGGAGAGTTGCTCAGTCATTATTTCTTCTCCTTTATTACCCCCAAAACACCTGCTAACCAGTCGTGATACTGCCATCAGTATTCACGGTGATTTTTACTGGTGTGAGTGGAGTTGGCGCAGGCCCCCCCACGACGACGGCGTTCTTGGCAGGGTCGAAAGACGCGCCATGGCAGGGACACTCGAGTAACTTGTCCCCTGAGTTGTAGTTCACAGGACAGCCAGTATGGGTACAGGTGGAATCGAAAGCAACAAAGCGATTATCGGACAGGTGAATAAGCACACCAGGATTCTTACTACTACTATGAGGAATGGTAAACGTCTTGGCGCTGTTCAACGGTACATCCGAAGTTTGAGCTATAACAGTACCACCACCCTGTGCGGGAGGGTTCGTTGCCTGTGGGTTAGACGATGCGCCCGGCGTAGAGCCACCAGCGGCGGTATTGCTTCCCGCCAGCAGGCGGCTTCCAAGCAAGGCGACAACAGCGACTGCAGCTACTCCCCCACCAGAGGCAAGCAGCACCAGGGCACGACGGCGCGAGATGAGTGTTTGTCCGCTCCTGACTCGCCGCACTGGAGTTGATGGTCTGACTGGAGCGATAACAAAGGGTGTGCGCGCTGTATCATTGGGTGCTACTATCTTAGAGTACGCATTAGCAAGTTCCCCTGGCTGGCGAAATCGCTGCGCCGGGTTCTTTGCCATAGCCGTCCTGATAATGCGGTCTAGATCAGCAGTGGGCGCGATAAATCGGGCCCCTACGAGCGGTGGAACCGGCGTTTGTAGATGCTGCTGAACGATTTCTTCGCGTGTCTTGCCTCCAAACACACGATGGCCGGTGAGCAAGCGATACAACACGGCCCCCAGTGCATATACATCGGTGTAGGTATCAATAGGTTGGCCCAGAAGCTGCTCAGGAGCATAAGCGTCGCCAATGTATCCTTGCCCCTCCTGGAGGGTACTCGCTCCCGTGTCGAGCATACGCAAGACGCCAAAGTCAGCGACGATCAGGCTCCCATCCTGTCGTAAGAAAATGCAGTCCGTCGTCAGGTTGCGATGGAGTATCGCGTGCTGGTGCGCATATTCTAGTGCGGCAGCGATCTGATCGAGATAGCGACCGGCGGTAATGGCATCGAGGGGTCCGTGCTTTGCAAGTTGTGTACTCAGTGACGTCATAGGGACATACGGAAATACGAGGTAGGGCATGCTCTGGTAGTTCCCATAGTCGAGCAATGGCAGGATGTGAGGATGTTGCAGTTCCGCAACCGAGTTGGCCTCCTGCTGGAAGCGCCCCAGGTACACAATGCGAGCCTCTGGTGCAAGATCGCCTGCTGCCGTCAACAAGCGAATAATAGCGCTTGTTCCTCCAGTATTGGCGCGGGCCAGAAAGACAGATCCCATGTCCATACCCACAGAGGAAGGTGGCCTGGCACCCGCAAGGGGTGCCACTACATTTCCTGGCTCGAGGAGCTGCTCCAGGCGATAATTTCCCAGTTGTGCTCCAATGTAGGGGCTCGATTTATCGCGCCCTTTATCGAAGGATGAACGCTCAACCATGATTGACCTCTTTATAACAACAAGGGTACAATAACTCAACTAGAGCATACCACATATCTCTACCATAAATATACCCCAGGAGCCACGATGAGGACATGTGCAAGATTACCCATTTCTCACAGGTATTTACAATGAAACAGTAGACACCTACAAATGGGTAATCTTGCACATGTTTACAAGACGATTGGTAGGTATGCTCGTAGGAGAGTTGAGAACCAGACGCCTGGAGGACCTGGCACCCCTTGCGGGTGCCAGGTCAAGTAGAAGGGGCATCTTGTAGTGCCCGGTTCATAGTTCATTATTAAGGAGCAACCATGACACGAATTACCATTTCCCGCCGTTTTGCCTTGATTGGCGTATTGCTGGTTGCGCTGCTGCTCGCCGTTACATTGCTTGCGCACCCCATTGGCGCGAGTTCAAGCGCGAGGCAGATTCGTAGCCACGCATTCCAACCCAAAACTTTACAGCAGTTGATTGCATCCGATCAGTTGGCCTCAACGGTTCAGGTGCTCTCCTCACAGGCACCGAGCGTCATTATTCAGTTTCCACTCTTCCCCAGTGGAGTGAAAAAGGCCTTTCCGAAGGCCACTGGCGTTGTAACGATCGTCCAGGGGAATCCGGCGGTGAGCCTCTTCGACACGGTAACGGTCGATGTCGCCAGTATGCCGCCCGATACTACCTTTACCATCTTCTTTATTGAGAATGCCACCAAACCCTTTGGACATGTCGAGTATGTTGCCGACCTGCATACAGATAGCAGAGGCTCAGGCGACGTTTCCTTCGAGGCTATCACGCTGGTCGCCTTCGCGATGGATTCAAGCACGCCGGGCACATCACAGGATCAGAGCGGCCAGGCCTCCGGCACTCAGTTGGAGCACCTGGGTATGTGGTTTAGCTCGCTGCAAGATGCGCAGAAGATTCTGAACGACAACACGCTCAAGGGAACACCATTTGATGGTGGCAACCCACCGCTGCATGCTGGCCCGCAGGCTATGACCGATGGGCAGACTGCCCCAGTATTCTAGTAGGGGCCCGATTTATCGCGCCTCAAAAGGAGGAGACAGATGCGATTTCTGCAATTTACGCGCAGAATAACCATAGGCAGTTCCTTGATGCTGGTCATGTTGCTGCTTGCCATGGTAGGAGCACCGTTTGTAGATGCCCACGTTGCTACTACGTCGTTTCGGACAAGTGGTCACACAGCGAATCATGTTCCATACAATCCAGAAGTTCAGCGTTTGCGCCAACTGGTGCGAGAGGGACGGTTAGCACCGACACTCCATGTACTGGATTCGTTGCCACCAACGCTCATCGTTCAGTTCTCACTAGTACCCAGTGGCATCAAGAGTGCTTTTCCACAAGCGACCGCCCTGGTGACGATAGTTCGAGGTAGCCGCGAAAATAGCCTCTTCGATACGGTAACGCTCGATGTCACCAATATGCCACCGAACATCACGTTCACCATTTTCTTGATCGAGCTTGCTAACAAGCCCTTTGGTAATGTCGAGTATGCGGCAGACCTGACTACACGAGGGGATGGCAGTGGCGAGACGGTTTTTCAGCTTATCGCATTCGTTGCCTTTGCGATGGATGCGCGTAACCCAGGTACGTCACAGGATAATCGAGAGGGGTTGACTTCGGGGATAAACCTTGAGCACATGGGCATGTGGTTTGCCTCGTTGCAAGATGCGCAGAAGGTGTTGAATGACGACACGCTTAAGGGAACCATTTTCGATGGTGGCAACCCGCCACTGCACGCTGGTCCCCAGGCTATGACCGATGGGCAGACTGCTCCGGTGTTTTAGGAGGATAACCAATGTTAAAGACGAATCAGGCGACCGCCAGGGTCGCCCCTATGAGGGTTAGCCCCGCCATTGTGCTTATGGTCATCGTGCTGCTCGGCCTCCTGGTGAGCGCCTGTGATTCGGGTAATCCGAGCACAAACAATCCGCCAACGACGAGTGGCGGAGGAAGCTTTCCGACGACACCACCGCCGCTGCGCACGCCGACCTTTGGCAGTTCAGGGCAGGAAGCACCGACGGTCAAGGTGCTCGCGTCAGTCGATCCTACCTTGATTGTGCAGTTCCCACTGTTCCCGGCAAGTATCAAGACGCTCTTTCCGAAAGCCACGGGGTTGGTCACCGTCATGCAGGGTAATCCTGCGATTAGCGTTTTCGACACAGTGACGGTGGGTGTGCAGAATATGCCACCCAACGTGAAGTTTACGGTCTTCTTCACGGAGATCTCTGCCAAGCCTTTTGGTCACGCGGAGTACGTTGGTGATGTGATTACCGACGCTAATGGTAGCGGCGAGGCGGTCTTTCACCTGATCGCCTTTGTAGCCTTTGCCGCCGATAATCGCAATGTCGGCACGTCGGCGGACCAGTCGGGTAATGCCTCCGGTATCCAGTTGGAGCATGTGGGGATGTGGTTCGATGGGGTCGGTACCGCCCGTGCGGTGTTGCAAAATCCCAATACTGCTGGTA
>WNGL01008557.1_pt1 | contig 11938 bp, 10 predicted proteins | sample 5400591 | NCBI WGS metagenome assembly WNGL01 (sample SAMN13153377, study PRJNA577476) | soil metagenome | isolation source: 80 cm soil or saprolite under Garry oak tree replicate 1 | place: USA:California | collected 2016-06-15
CCGGGAATGAAGAAGCTGACGAACATGATTAAAGCGCCAATCACATAAGCCTGGTAGCTGGCCATGTTCACGCGCGGGAAGGCCATGTCCGGCGCGCCGATTTGCAATGGCACAACGAAATTTCCGAAGGCGGCAAAGGCCAGAGGCACGATGGCCATGAACACCATGATGGTTCCATGCATCGCGCCGAAGGAATTGTAGAGGTCGAGGGACATTTTGCCCTCCTTGGCCTGGTCGCCCAAAGCTTTTTCCAGCAATGATCCGACCAACGGTATTGCCTGGCCCGGATGCGCGATTTGCCAGCGCATCATCAGCATCAGGAAAAACCCGAAGAGCAGGAAAAACAGGGCGGTAACACCGTACTGGATGCCGATGATCTTATGATCGGTCGAAAAAACGTATTTGCTCCAGAAGCCAAGCTCTTCGTGTTCGGCTTCGTGGACTCCTGGATGCGGAATTGCGGTCGTCGCCTGCATATTGATTAGGTCGTCTGCGATATTGTGGCGCGTGGCTTCAACTTATGCGGATCGGGCAGTCTCAAGCGCACATAAGTGAACTTAACGGCACCGCAGGTGTCAACGGCAGAGTCTGCGGCCGCAGCCCAAACCTGCGGATTGCGACCCTCCAGGCAAGCCGCCGGCTTGCCGCTGTGGGGCAGCATGTTCATTTTATTTTATCCAGCACCATCACTGCCAGCAGCAGCGGCAGATATAAAATTGAAGCGTAGAATAATTGCCGGGCGCGCAGAACCGTCAACTGCTGCGAGAATTGGATTGCGTACCACAAAAAAACCAGCCCGAGAACCAGCGCGCCAACCAGATAAACCGGCCCGGTCAACTTGAACAGAAACGGACACAAACTCACCGGCAGCAGCCCCAGCGCGTGGCTGACGGTCTGGCGGCCAGTGCGGTGGCCCTGGGGATCGATCACCGGCAGCATCTTGAACCCGGCCCTGGCGTATTCCTCCCGATAAATCCAGGCTATGGCCAGGAAATGCGGCAACTGCCAGAAAGCCACGATGGCAAAGAGCGCCCATCCCTGGCTACTGGCCTCTCCGCGCGCGGCGGTCCAACCCATCAAAGGCGGCAGGGCTCCGGGCACCGCGCCGACCGCGGTGTTGAGCCATGTCACCCGTTTGAGGGGCGTATAGATAAACAGGTAACTGACCAGCGAAATGGCCCCGATGAGGCCGGTCAGCAGACTGACAGCGAAAGCGAGGTAAATCAGCCCGCTGCCGGCACAGGCGCCGCCGACAATCAGCACCGATTGCGGCTGCAAGCGTCCGGAGGGCAAAGGCCGGCTTTGGGTCCGGCGCATCTTGGCGTCGTATTCGCGCTCCAGCAGTTGGTTCAGAGCCGACGCGCCGGCCGCCACCAGGGCAGTGCCCAGGAGCGTATGCATCATCAGCACATAATCCACCGGCCCTCGAAAGCCGAGGTAGAATCCGACGAGCGTGGTCAGCAAAACCAGAAACGTCAGGCGCGCCTTGAAAAGATCGCAATAAACTGCGACCCAGCCCTTTTCTGTGAACACCGTTGGGCTCAATGATGGCGCGCTTGCTTTCATCGCATTATTAGAGGCCGGCAACTGCTGAGGCGCGCGGACCAAGAGCGGTTTGCGGCAAAGCAGCGGCCAACTTTGGTTGAGCCGCCGCGCCTTCTGCCAAAACCAAGGCGCGGGAGGAAACTATACCCAAGATTGCGCCTGTCGCCAGTGAAAGCGCGCCCACCAGGACATGGGCCGTCGCGACATCGGCTGCCTTATTCGACCAGACAGTCCATGCGCCTAAGAGCACTTGGGCCATAATCATTCCCAGCCAACCGAGGGTAAGTTTGCTTAGCAAGTGTTCGCGACCGAAACGTCGGCGGGCTGCCCAGGCGCACCAAGCGACTGCTGCAAATATCAGAACTGCGAGGATCCGATGGGCCATCTGCAAACCGATTTGGGACGCGGTAATAGGATTGGCGTCTGTGACCTCAAACCGCCGTTGGTTGTAGAGCGCCACTGAGCCAGGGTCAATGGCCGGCCAAATTTTTCCGTAAGCGAGAGGGAAATCCGGGATGGCCAGCCCGGCGTGCTGATGGCGCATCGTCGCGCCCAGGATCAATTGTCCGACAATCAGCAAGGTCGTGCCGAATAGCAGGACCCTTAGGCCGGCCAAAGGCGCGGGGCGCGGGGCGAAAGTCGCGGGTCGAGGATCTGGCGCCCCTTTGCCTTGCCACCATCCACTGGTCAAGAGAACCAGGGCACAAACCAACACGAAAAAGAGTTGGGCAAGGATGGCATGGAAGATACCCAGTTGGTCCTTGAGGAACACGACGCGCAACCCGCCCAGGACACCTTGCAGAATCACGGCGGCAAAGGCGAAGATCCCCCACCACCGCAACGATTGCGGATGGCGCCGGGCCTGGTAAAGGCTGATCGCCACAACCACTGGCGCCAAGCCGGCGAGGCCAACATACACCTGGAAATTGCGCGCGCCCATCAGAACCAGTACCAAAAGGATTAAACTCGCGCCTAACCAGCGCGGTTCGGAGCGCGTTTCGCGGACCCATAGCCAAGCCGCCAGGATAGTCGTCAAGAGGCCGACAAAGGTCGCCGTCAACCTGTGTGTGTGCTCGTAGAGGATGCCGCCCAGCCACTTTGAGGCCGGGAACAAAAACATGTTGTAGCCGAAAGTATTGGGCCAATCCGGCACCGCCAACCCGACGCCGTGGCTGGTGACCAAGCCGCCGATGGCGAGCAGAGCCAGGGTGGCGAGCGCCGTCAGCAGGGCAAGACGGTGCAGCCAGCAATTATATCCGGGTCCAGACATGATTTGACCAGCCAGCCAAGAGCACAACCGCCGAGCTCAGACTGACCATAGCCTTTGAGCGGTCGGAAGCCTATTTGGCTTCGAGGGTAAAATCAAGCTTCGCAGTTTCGCCTGCCTTGACTTCGATTTCCTGCTTTGCCGTCCCCGCTTTGCGGTGAGCGGCTTGAAGAGTGTATTTCCCGGGGGGAACGTTGGCGATCTTGAAAGTGCCATCCTTGCCGGAAACAGCGAAGTAGGGATGATCGAACACACTGATCCAGGCGAACATCCAGGGGTGAACATCGCACTTAAACTTCAGAAAGTTCTCCGGTTTAGAGAAAGCGAAGGTCAAAGGCGGGCCGTTGGGCGCCTGGGCCTGATTTTTTTCGTCGTTACCCGCTACTGCCGGCAAGGTGTGGACATTGTGCAGGACCGGATCTGAATTATTGACCAGGATTTTTTGGCCCGTTTGCACGGCCTGAATCGGAGGCAGATACTCGCAGCCCTTTTGATCCAAGGTGACGGATGGCGCAGAGGCGCCGGTGGACTGGCCGCTGATGCCATTCAACGAAACGATCACGTCGGCCAACTCACTTTTGGGTCCGACGACATAAAAGTGGGTCGTGGGGACCGTGGTGTGCAGCTTGCCGCAGTTGGGATCGTCCTTGAGCGGGGTGATCTCTTTTTCGGCCGGCGGCGTCCCTTTCAGAGTAACGGTCCCGGTAATGTCGGAGGCATGGGTGGCTTGCAACGCGGCCGCAAGGCCGACGACAACGATCAACGCAGAAGTTTTCTTCATATCATCATTGGTTTCCTCGATTACAAAAGCCGGAGGAACCTATCATCGGGGTTTTGGCGACGCAAGGGGTTTGTGAAAGTTTTCACAAGCAGGGCGGGCAGGGCAGGTTGGAGATATTTTTGGTTTAACCAGGTTTAACTTGGTTTAACTCGCTTTAACTGTGGCTGGTAATTGGCCCGGACGAAGGTAGCTTTGTCCACGGGATTGTTGAATATTATCCGACCATGAGACAGATGCTGCTCTTCCCGGACCCGCGGCCCCTGGTGGAACGGTTGGGGGCGGAGTTCTTCCGGCAGGCGCCGGAGTGTCCGGGCGTTTACCTGATGCGAGATTCGGAGGATGAAGTCCTCTACGTCGGAAAAGCAAAGAACCTGCGAAAAAGGCTGGCCAGCTATCGCGTGGCCAATCCGCATCGGAAGCCGCGCAGACACTTGAGGTTGTTGCGCGCGGTTGCGCGCGTCGAACTGCAGGAGTGCCCTGACGAATCGGCCGCACTGACCAGGGAATCGGAATTGCTGCGCGGTTTGCGACCCCGTTTCAATCGGGTTGGGACCTGGCCTGGGCCGCCTCGGTTTGTCGGTTGGAGAGTAACCGAGCAAGGACTGCATTTGGCGGTCAGAGAAGTGATCGAAGCCGGCTGGCATGGCCAGGGTCCGTTCGGAGCCAGCGCGATTGCGTTACGTGCCAGCCTGGTGCGACTGCTGTGGTGTGCGATTCAGCCTGAGCGCGGTCTTGCGGGAATGCCCGAAGGATGGTTTTGCGGCCGGTTCATGGAGCAGACAACAATTCCATGGCAGCAAACGGGCCAGGTGGATGTCGAGGCACCGGGAGCGGGTTTGAAAGCGCTTTTCGCGGGGTGCCCGGATCACTTCGCGGCGTGGATTCGTGAGCGCACTTCCATGCAGAGTCATCCCTTCGAATTGGCAGTTCGCGAGGCAGACTTGGAAACCGTGAGCGGATTTGCCAACCACCAGCAGCTTGCAGACACTCAAGTTTTGTGACGGGGCTTGTCAGAGTCTTTGCCTGGCTTTGGTCGGTCCGGCGCCAGGCTTGGTGTTGTTCGACGGAAGCCATAGGCTTGAACATGTACAGCGCTTCTTGCGCGAAAGGGGAGTTCCAGGCGGCTGGTCTATCAATTTCTTCGCGAGGGGAAAGCCTGGACTGCGCACATTGGGCAAGGCGATAAACTTCACGTGAGCGATTGTCATTACGAAAGACACAGCCATGCGACGGCATGCGGCGCGGGCCAAGAGAAACTGAGCAGTACCAGGTTCAATAAAAACAAGGGCACAAACCGCTCGAGGGTTAGGGCCTTTTGGATCGCCTTGAGAAAGCGGTCAAAGCGCATGATGGGCGCGAAGGGACCAGGCAGCTTATCGTTTCCAACACGCAAACGCTCTTCGCTTTCAACTCATTTCGCCGGCTTGGCCGGCTCCGCCAGCCAGCCCAACTGTTGCCACTGGCCTAGCCGGTCCATGTTCACTGTGATCTCCTGAATCTTCGCATCCGCCAGCCGAAACAGGCTCATGCCCGTGACCGATACCGTTTTGCCCGTGGCCGGACGGCCCTGGTAATCGCCCAGATGCGTGCCGCGCAGCGACCAGCGCACTACGACCTTGTCGCCTTCGGCAACCACGTCTTCGACTGTGAAATGCAGGTCCGGGAACGCGGAGTGGAACGCGGACATGCCCTTCTTGTACTCGTCCAAACTGTGGAGGACTGCCGGGGGACTGTGCAACGTGACATTGGTGGCGATCAATTCGTCCGCCGCCTTCGTGTCCCCACGATTGCCCCACTCCTCAAAGTAGCGGTGGATGACGCCTTTATTCCGCTGGAGGGCTAGGTGTTGATGGGACGCACAAGCGCAGAGCAAAACGGCAGACAACCCGAATTGCAAAAGAAACTTTATTTTCATCTGGTTCGCGCAGCATAAACGCGGAAGATTCGGAAAAGCAATACGCACTCCGAATTCCTTTAGCCTGGAATGGCGCAGATCTCACAAAACCGACGGTGCGAGCTGCACGTTTTGTCCATCTGATATAGGAGAGAACACATCGTAGCGGAATTGAAACCGGAGCATGAAAACGAAAGCCGCAAAAAAACCAATGAAATCAGTGGGATTCTCACGTTCACGGAAGCAGAAAAACTGGTGCGCATAGCAGGACTTGAACCTGCACGGGTTGCCCCACTACCACCTCAAAGTAGCGTGTCTGCCAATTCCACCATATGCGCACTGGACAGCCCCCAATGAAGCAGCGAGGAGGCGACTGCGCAAGGGTTTTTATCGGAGACGCGCGGAGGATGCAGGAGGTGTGGCTCACGAAAATCATGAGCGCGCAGGATGGGCAGCGACGCGGAGGGAACAGGCATAGTTTGACGCGTTTTCGGTTTCGGGAGGCACGATTACTCCACTCCGAACTCCAACTGCCGGATAGAGCGGGCATACGCACGATTATTCAGGCGGCCCAGGATTAGAACCGCACCAAACAAAAGGGCCACAATCCCCAGTAACATCGCCGGGTATGAACTGAAAAAGCTGGGCAAAATCATGAAAATTCCGTAGGCGATCGTCATCACGAAGACAATGGCCATTCGCCTACTCTGTGTGCCCTTCTCAGGTTTTCGCGAAAAAGGAAACACTTGGAACCAGAAGAGCGTTGCCTGGAAGGTTGCCAGACCAATCGCCAACCCGTAGAGGCTCATCGCGAGGGCATGCGTCACCGGCCAAAAAAGGCCAAATAAGAACACATTCAATAGAAACAAGGGCACGAACAGCACGATGAAAAGGGCCTTTTTGATTGCCTTGAGAAAACGCTCCGGGTGCGCGATGGGCGCGGTGTAGAAAATCCAACCCCCCTCGTATTCGTCGGAATATGGCAGCGAGGCTGTAAACCCCATGGATCCAAACAGGAATGCCATGAGAGGGAATACGGTCGCGAAGCCCATCTTCCCGCCAGCCAACGGATCGTTGAGGTTCTCGTGTTCCAGTACACCAAGTGCGAAGAGGGCAATTACGAGGCCGAAGTTCGGATACAACTGCAGCTTCAGTTGCCGATTCCGACGAAGCATCTTGAGGAGGAAACTGAATAACGCCCGCTCCTCCTGATCAAAAGCAGACATGCGCTCCAGCCAACGGACGAAGGCATCGCCCCTTCGGTTTTTGTTCTTGGCACCGCGGTCCACCGCCGCCGAAACCATTCCACCGATCCAGTCCGAGTAGTCCAGCGAGACACTCCTCAACAAACCAGGCAAGAGAAGCAGCATCGTGACTAGAGCAACCAGACTCAGCGCGACAGCGAACCAGGAAAAATGGCCCAGTCCCAACTCGTTCAGGCTCGCAAACCATATCGGAGGCAGGCTAGCGGCGACCCCCGGAATATTTTCCATGCGGAACCCGTGAACCCGGCCCACAAGGCGCGGAATCAACTGGTAGCCAAAGAAGAAAATGAACGAGAAAAGAACCTGGCACCAGGCCAGCAGGTCTTTGAAGCGCTCATAATTTACGCGCTGGAGGAGCAAGCCATATAAGGCAGCGACGACCGCCGCGACGAAAACTCCGCCAAGTGCGGCGATCGCGAGATAAACCAAGGGGAACTGCCAGGGCGCATCCTTGAACGTCCACCCGATGAGCGACGGCGCCAGGTCAAGTGAAAGATCCACCAGCAGGGTGTAAAACAGCAAATTGGAGCACTTCACGGCAAAGAAAGTCCGTGAAGATATAGGACGGTGAGCCAGGATGAGAAAATCATCAGGCGAGATCACCACTATGCCAAATTCGATGAGAATCGAAAGCGCCATCATGGTCATTGCGTAACCGAACATGACGACGGCGAAAAAGAAGGTCCCGACCCCAGCAACACGGAGGGACGCGGCCAGCATGATGCTGAATATCACGTACACGAGCCCCGTCGTAATGAGAGCCGATTTGGCGTGGCTGGACTCTTGAGTGCCTTGAAGCGCACTTCTAGAGCGAAAATCCATCCTCAATGAGGCTTGGAGTAACCAGTGATACTGATCGGCGTCCACTCCCCAACGGCTCAACCAATGGCCTAATTGCCGGGTCATCCGAGATGAAAGCGGTTCGGCGGGCATAATCCAGAGCTCATTTCGCGCGCACTACCAACGCGCCGAAAGTCTTTGCGATTTCGCTGACATCCGCCGAGTCGGTCAGTTTTTTGAACACTTCTTCGAGCGACCCCTTGCTGGTCGTCTGTTTCAAGTCAGCGACGGGTCCATCGGCGATGATTTTGCCGTGATCGATGATAATGACGCGCCGGCAAATCCGCTCCACTACATCCAGGATATGCGAACAGTAAAAGATCGTCTTCCCTTGGCTGGCCAGTTCGCGGATTACCTCTTTGAACACCAGCATGGAATTGGCGTCCAGACCGCTCAAAGGCTCATCGAAGAACATGATGTCTGGATTGTGGATCAGTGCCGAGCTGATCAGGATCTTCTGTTTCATGCCTTTGGAATAGCTGGACAGCCGCAGATCCATGGAGTCCTGCAGTCCGAACAACCGCATAAACTCCTGGGCTTTGGCGAGAATCAGGTCTTCCCGCAAGTGATACAGGCGGCCCACCAACTGCAGGAATTCGAGGCCGGTGAGGCTCTCGTAGAGGCCGCCCGCTTCCGGGACGTAACCGATCCTTTGTTTAACCCAAAGAGGATCCTCGAGCACTAGGCGACCGTCGATGAGGATGCTTCCCTCCGTCGGCCGCATGACCCCCGTCAGCATTTTAACCGTCGTGCTTTTGCCGGCGCCGTTAGGCCCCAGGTATCCCAGGATTTCCCCGCGATCAACCTCGAAGGAGATTCGGTCCACCGCCACGAAATCGCCATAGCGCTTTGTCAGATTCGAAACCTGTATTTTCATCCTGCGGCGGCGAGGCAAACCGCTTCCAGTTCCGTCAACCCTCGACACTGCTTAAACCATCAATAGGGCCGCGGAAAGGTAAAACCCTCTGGTTTTGGGGGCGTATGCAATTCGACGAAGTACGCCGCTCATTTTGTGGTCACCTGTGCGCCAATACTGCTGAAGCTGAAGGTGAGCAATCCCGTGATATGCTCTCTGCTCAAGGAGCATTTTGGAAAACCCGCTCTTCACGCGCTCGTAACGGCAACCAGGGAGTTTAGCCACAGAGTGGTCTGACCTGCAATTGCGGTCGCTGGCTCCGAGGTGGCATCCGGGGCTATCCTTCTGGACCGCAGAGTGGTACTTCTGCCACGCGGCACTTGAAGACGAAGCCAATACCCCTGTTGTTATTGATCACACCGCTCCTCGTGGTCGTGGTGATCCTGGTGACACAGCGCCCTGGACCAGACGCAGATGCGCCCAGGTTTGTACCCGGCGCACCTCGTTCGGTCCCGTCCTTTACGAAGAACCATTATAACTGGATTGCGGATGTTGCTTTCGAAGGTGGCAGGATCTGGATGTGGACGGCGAGTGCTACCAACAGTCACACCTATCTTTACGACCTGGAGCACCGGGTGATCCTTGGTGAGTTGTTCAACGCCGGTGTTCCGGAGCTTTGCCGTCGCGACGGGTCCCGGCTGCTGTGCCAGGGGCGTGATTCGCCCGCCACGACGCTCAAACGGAGAATGGCTGAATTTTTTCGCAAAGTGCTGGGCGGGAAGGCACTGCCGGCCGCCAAGCGGACAGAAACTTTTTGGATTCTCGATGTTCAGAGCAACACCGCCGTCAGAGTCGGCATGCTCTCGCAGCTCCCGGGCGCCGGCAGCCGGTGGCATCCCTCGCCAAATTTTCGCTATGGTTATACGGTGCCGTCCGGCTTCAGCTCCTCATTTTGCTTATGCGATTTGGAGAGCAAGACATTCGCGCAGTTCCCGGCGCCCGGCGAGCTACAGGGCTGGTGGGATGATCAACACATTCTTGTGGAAAGCGCGCCCAATCATCTCGATCTTTTCGACATCGTCACGCGAAAGACCCAGACACTCTTCACCCCCACGAGCATCAGTACCTTTCTGACGCAAGCAGGGCTGACTAATGAGATGGCTGACCTAAGCGCATTCGCCAACTGGAACGGCCATGACTTTGATTTCTACTTCGGCATTAAAGGCTTAATCAATGGTCTTGGAAAGGGCGGCTCGTTTCTTCTTAAAGCTGACCGCGTGGGTCCTGCGCTCAAACTGCTTTACCGGAACTTCGATTTCCGGTGGGGAGGCGTCCTGGACAACACGGGGACGCATTACCTCTACGATGGTGAGCCAGGAGCGCCGGGCCAGCGTGGCAACGGTGGGCTTTACCTGCGCGATTTGACGAATCACAGCACCTTCACCATCGTACCGCCGGACAACAAGGGCCAATACGCGATTCCAAGGTTCTATGGGAACGAAGTGATCTATTTTCGCAATCGCGTTCTGCACCGGATCAGGCTCGATGGCAGCGAAGACGAGCCTCTTCTGCCGGTCGCGGGATTTGATCCAGAGATCGAAGGCAGACGTTAAATCGGCCGCTGGAGAAGTCTGAGAAATTAGCGTGGCCTGAGCGTCGCGATACCTGGCCGGGTCTTGCGAAGTTCATTGCTGCGGACAGGAATGTCCGCGCTCCGCGCTAAACACACATCAACCGGCAGGCTGGTTGCCTCGTTGAGCTGCAGGCGAAATCGGGCTTGACCCCCGGCGGTGCGTTCAACAAAGTAATCGCATCCCGTGAAACAGAAGCGGTCTCTGCTGAAGATCAACCCGCCGAGGGACATCTGGATGAGCTGCCGCCGCCCTTGGCGGATGGCGTTTTGCTCGAGATGGTTAAATCGAGGGAACTACCGAAAGGCATTACGGTGACGGCGCCGACTGGAAAGCGTACTTTTCCGGGAACCAATCATCCATTGGCGCCTCTGATGTACTGAGTCTGTTTGAGTTTTTAATCCAAAACAACCTGAGGAAAGAATGAAAACGACCTTCAAGCTCACGCCTGCGCAAAGCCACTCCTCCAAGAGGTTCAACCTGATGCACAGAACCCTTCCAACGCCTGGCAGGATCATGTTGCTGTGCCTGGCATCGGCGGCGCTGCTACTTCAGTTGCAGTCTGCCGGCGCACAAAACGCTTACTTCCAGCATAACCTGGTGTCCGACATCGCGGGGTATGCGGACCGAACTGATACCAACCTGGTCAATCCCTGGGGAATTGCTATCAGCGCCACCAGCCCGTTCTGGATTTCAGATAACCACGCTGGGCTCTCAACCCTCTACAACGGCAGCGGAGTGCCTCTGTCGCTGGTTGTGGCCATCCCACCGCCGTCCGGCGGGGCCCCACCCGGCGCCCCGACAGGGATAGTGTTCAACAACACGACGAATTTTGCCGTGGCCCCAGGGGCTGCGGCGCGGTTCATTTTCGCTACTGAGGACGGCACCATCGCAAGTTGGGCCAGCGGGAACAGCGCAGTGGTGAAGGCGGACAACTCGGCTTCCGGAGCGGTGTACAAGGGGCTGGCCCTCGGCAGCAGCGGCGGAAACAACTACCTTTACGCAGCCAACTTCTTTGCCGGGACGATTGATGTGTTCTTCACTAATTACAGCGCTGGCGTGCTGGCCGGCTCGTTCAGCGATCCGTCAATTCCAGCGGGCTTTGCGCCGTTCAACGTGCAAAATGTTGGCGGACAACTTTTCGTCACTTATGCGAAGCAGGATAACGCCAAGCACGACGACGTGCCCGGTCCGGGCAACGGTTTCGTGAATATCTTCGATACCAGTGGGAATTTGATCAAGCGGTTCGCCTCCAGCAATGTCCTGGATTCGCCCTGGGGCATCGCGATGGCTCCCACCAACTTCGGCGCCTTTAGCGGCGCCCTGCTGGTCGGCAATTTCGGGGATGGACAAATCAACGCCTTCGATATTGCGACAGGCACCTCTTTGGGCTCCCTGCAGGACGCCGCGGGCAATGCAATCGTCATACCTGGGCTATGGGGCCTGGTCTTCGGCAACGGTGGAAGCGGCGGCGATAAGAGCACGCTGTACTTCTCCGCGGGAATCCCCGGCACCGGCGCGATCGAGGATCATGGCCTGTTCGGAAGCATTTCGGCCATCGCCCCGACCTTCACCGGCGTCACCAACAAAGGACTTAGCGCGGCTTTTTCCTGGGTCGCAGGCGCAGCGCCGTTCTTGTTGCAAAAGAAAGTCAACCTCAGCGATTCCAACGGGGTCAACGTGCTGACGACTTCAAATCGCAACCTGACCCTGGCCAAAGAGTCCGACAGCGGCTTTTTCCGACTGGAGGGCCTGGCGACCAACACGGTGCTGCCCTTTACGGCATTGCTCAGCGGGGATGCAGAAGTACCTGCAGTCAGCACGCCGGCAACGGGATTGGCCGCCCTCTCACTCGAAGG
>WNGL01016274.1_pt1 | contig 11937 bp, 20 predicted proteins | sample 5400591 | NCBI WGS metagenome assembly WNGL01 (sample SAMN13153377, study PRJNA577476) | soil metagenome | isolation source: 80 cm soil or saprolite under Garry oak tree replicate 1 | place: USA:California | collected 2016-06-15
TAAAGCATAGGCATTGTTCAGCAAGCCCACCGAACAGCGATTACGTTCCACAAAATGTTCCAATCGCGGATGGACGTGTGGGGTTTGTCCACGTCACGGCGAGGGCGGACTTAGATGTGAAACACATCGTTTCGCCCCCGGCATGATCCAGGTACGCGGCAACTAATCCCTTGGCGAGGCTCTGAGGCCGGGAATGTGATACCGCTGGGCCAGCCGAGCACGCCACGCCGACGAGTGTCGTTACGCATTGACACAAACTCTGTTGGTGCAATGCTATGGCGTAATCGGGTGTGTGCCCCAATTAGGGCCGTTATACATATTCGCGAGGTTCTGCCCCACCATGGTGAACGTGACCTGCTTTACGTTAGAGCCGTCGGGGTTGGCCGTGTAGATACCCTCGCCGCCATTGATGAACATGCAGAAAATGATCCGAGTGCCATCCGGCGACCAAGCGGGCCCGAATGCGAAATATGGAGCGGTAACCTGCAGATTGATGTCGGTGTAACGGCTTCCGTCAGGGTGGATCGTGAGTATCTTTCCGTTCCCCAGTTCCCCGATAATCTGTGTCCCATCCGGCGAAAAGCGCGCCGCAGGGGTGATTCCCGCAAAGTTCAGCTTACCTGCCGCCGTGAGTTGACGAAGACCCGTGCCGTTCGTGTTCTCGATGAACAGTGCGCCTTGAAAGTCGGGTGTTGTGTCATTGGGGTTCCTCTTCATGCGTTCCCGCACAAACAGAAACTGAGTCCCATCAGGTGAAACATCAGTGGGCTGGTCGCTGCCACCGGTTGCCGAGTACGGATTGCTCGTTAGCCGTACCGCGTCTCCGCCGTCGGACGCGTTGATGCTGAACACACCTGCATTAGGGTTACCGTCGAATCCGCACAGAATCCGAGTACCACCCGGAAACCACGCTTCACAATCCATGCCGCCCGAAGAAGCTCCCGGCGGATTTGGCGGCACAAGTTGATTAAAGTTCGACCCACTGGGGTCAACAGTTGCAGGCTGGAAGAAACAGTTCCCGAAGTTGTCGCAACGGAATGTGTGGCTAATCAACAGCTCTGTGCCATCCGGTGACCATATAGGAACGCCAAAGGTTTCTGCCGGATCATCAGGCGGGAGCTGCACTTGCTGCACGTTTGATCCGTCAGGGTTCGCGATGAACACATTGGCTGGGCCGTCGGTGCCGTTGGTTAGCTGCGTGAACGCGATCAGACCATTCGTGCGCTGCGCGGCCAATTCAATCGGCAGCGCCAGCGCAGCGAATAAAGTCATTGCGATAATGCACGTCAATGTTCTGGATTTCATGTTGCCTCCATGCGTGAGGGTTTGCGAGGGGCCGGTTCAGTCGAAACTACCGCAGGAGAGGAGTGGGTGGGTACGGCTGAGCGGCATAAGTCTATGCCTAAAACGACTTGTGTCAAGGCAAATCGTACTCTGGATGCCGTGTCAGACGGTGCTTTCGCGGCAACGCATCACGGCCTGCGCGTTTTGTCTGGGTTCTTGCTATTCTCATATACACGGTGTCACCGCATTTCCAGCCAATGCCGCTCCTGAAGCGGGCCGCTCCGTTCGATGATCCTGAGTGGGTCTTCGAGTTGAAGTATGACGGCTATCGCACTCTCGCCGTAATCGAGCATGGCCGTGCTCAGTTGCTCTCGCGCAACGGACATCCGTTCGCTGCATTCGCAGACCTTGGAAAACAAGTTGCGGCTTCCGTACCGAATACAAAGTTAACCGTTCTCGACGGCGAGATTTGCTCCCTCGATACGTGGTAGACCGCAATTCAAAAATCTGATGTTCCGCCGTGGAAAATCCCCCGTGCTTTTTCGCATTTGATTTGTTGACCTGTGAGGGAAAGACGGAGCGATTGCTAGACCGCAAACAGGAGCTTCGGCGGCTGCTGGCACGGGCCTGCGCTCCGCTGAAATATACCGAATACATTGACGGCTGCGGGATCGGTTTATTTCAGCGAGTCTGCGAATTGGACTTAGAGGGCATCGTTGCCAAACAGAAATCTGCACCCTACGTCACAGAGCGAGAGCACAGCACTTGGTTCAAGATTCTGAATCGGGAATATTCGCAGAAGGACGGCAGAGAGGAATTATTTGAACGTGAGCGGCATCAGGAGCCTGTGGCAGGTTGGCATGTGTGTGATTTGGCGTGTGCTGGTGTCGATGGGTAACTAGCTATCGCTCAAATGGTAGGTGATGAAATCGCCTGTTTGCAACAGTTACTCTGAAATCTCACATGAAGAGCGGCAAGAGCGGCTCTTTGCATGGACAACCCCGGTATGGATGTGATAGCGTCTCGGTCGCAACTTTTGCCAGAGAAGACGCTCACTTCGTCCCACTGGGCGTGACACAACGACCCACCCGTGAATTCTCGGCAGGTGTATCGTTCGTCCGTTAGTCTCGTTCTCGTTTCGCTTCAATTCATATTCGGAGAATAAAAAATGCGAAATCTCACGATCATTTCAGTTTTGCTATTGGGCTTTGTGGCACAGACCATGGGGCAGACAAACATTAAAACAGTCTTCATTATTCTGATGGAGAACCACAACTGGACGGGTGGGAAGGGCCGTACATCAATCAAAGGTAACCCCTCGGCGCCTTATATCAACAACACTCTCCTGCCGATGGCTTCGCATGCCGAACAATATTTCAACCCGCCGGGTATCCATCCCAGCTTGCCAAATTATCTCTGGCTGGAAGCCGGAATGAATTTTGGGATTCTGGATGACAATTCGCCAAGCGTGAACAGCCAGCCGACAACATCACATCTTGTGACTCTCCTGAATAACACGGGCATTTCATGGAAAGCTTATGAAGAGGACATCACCGGGACGGTGTGCCCTTTGACAGATGTCGCGGAGTATGCGGTAAAGCATGATCCATTCGTATATTTCGACGATGTTACCAATAATAAGGATCCCAACTCTGCTTACTGCGTTGCCCACGTCCGGCCCTACTCAGAACTCGCGGGCGACTTAAGCGCTGGCACTGTCGCTCGGTACAACTTTATTACCCCCAATCTATGCGATGACATGCACGACCGCTGCAAGCCGCTGCGAAATGCGATCAAGCAGGGCGACACTTGGTTATCCAACAACGTACCTGCAATCCTGGCTTCGTCCGCATATCAGAACGGAGGAGCATTATTCATCACCTGGGATGAAGCTGCTACTGGAGACGGGCCGATTGGCATGATTGTGCTGTCGCCCTTTGCTAAAGGAAATGGATATAACAACTCTCTTTATTACGACCATGGCTCCACATTACTTAGCTTTGAGGAGATTTTTGGAGTTTCGCCGTTCTTAGGCGATGCTGCCAATGAAACCGACTTGAGCGATTTATTTGCAAAGTTCCCATAAGGCGTTCTTGTAATGCCCATTGATCTAGCGGCAGCATAAAGGGAAGAGGAGATAAATAGACTTGCATGTTGCCGCCTAGCATCTTTTCAGCGTGTTCTTACATTAAGGCTCATCGCGACGGAGTTTCGGATCGCAATTTGGCTGGGATTATTGTCGTTATATCGCGTGGGTGTTGAAAAACTCGCTTTTCGTCTCAAATGGCCAAAATTTGGGGGATAGGAAATGTCTTGCGATTGGAGAAGATCGCTTATAACGCATCCTGACGCGATTTCATTTTTGCGAATTTTGGGAGAAAGAGTTTTTCAACAGCCACTCGCGATTGCACTCACGATCCCGGTTCTGAGCGCCGCCATTTATGACTTCGCGTTCGGCAAACGTACCTTACGCCTCACCGGGAACCGTGGTCAATTGCCCGAATATGGTGCAAACAGAAACGGCGTCACATCCAGCCGAGCCAGGACCGATGGTAAGGGCTAACAGGTCACATGGAGCACTGCATTGGTATCTTTGGCGCCTTGCTGCAGAGCCTTGATGGCTTCGGCCGTCGGCAAGACCAGCAATTCAACTTTGCGGCGTTGGGCCTCCTGTTTGATTTCTTCCATCACTGGAAGCCCGCCGTGCGCACCGGTTCCGACCACGAGGCGCTGACATTTCCAGGGTATCTTTTCCTCGACAGACAGCGGCGTGTGGCCGAACTGCTCGCGGAATTTCTTGGAAGGCTTCTTCTTGCGTTTGGAGATCTCTCCGCGATCGATCACAACGTCGTGCTCGTATGTGCTGCCGTCGATCTGGAGCGAACCGAAAGAAAATTTGTCGAAACGCATACGCGAAACTCCTTGGACGCTGGCTTCAGGCGCTCTTGTTCGACGTGATAGCGGAGAAGGCGGACCAGCGCTGCTCAACGTTCTTGCTGCCGCAGTGCGGACGCAAGATTTCGCCCTCTTCGTAAGCGGCGAGTGAAAGAATCTTGTCGAAGAATTTCTGGCAATCGTGGCACAAGAATTCGTAGTGAGGCATAGGGACCTCGCTAGGAGTGGATAGAGGAAATTCTAGGCCTCCTGATTGGCATGTGCAACATGGGTTAGGTCACGAGTTCTGTCGGATGGGGACACAGATTCTTCCTGAGGTGTGGGTCGCGGATTTTGCGTGCGGTGCAGGACGTGGAAACCCGTCTGATTACACACTACAATGGCCTCTGCTGCCATGAAGCTAACATGGGTGACCGAGGCCGTGGCTGTTCTGCTCTTGCTCACGCCCTTGGTATGCGGCCAGAACCCAGACGAACTATTGGTAGTTCGACTACCTGCAAAACATGGCTACATCAATCAGCCGGGGGCGACCCCAATACCATTCCCGACCGCACGAGATCAGACCGCTACCCCGGGCCGAGCTAGAAGGTGCGGGAGCATGGCCGCTGGCTGCGCTCTTCCTAGAGTGGCAAGCGTCGTGCTTGAGACGGAAAAAGCGCGCGGGAGCACGCCCAAACCACGTGTTGCCAATGAGCTGAAAAACCCTAGGGAAGGCGCGAGCCGGTAGTTCTTTAAGGAAACACTTCATCTAGAGTTTGGATCGGCCTGTGTGTGCTAGCCGGCTGCGGACGATTTCCGGGGCGCAGGCACAGCAGCGTGTGCATGCCAGCCGATTTTGCGGCATCAAGTTCTGTGCTGACATCCGAAATGAAGACAATTTCAGACGGCAATAGCTGCAGAACATTGGCAATCTTTTGATAACTCCGCTTGTCGGTTTTACTGCCCACGGTCGTATCGAAGTAGTAAGAGATATGCCGGCTCAAATCGCCGGCCGTGGCATGGGTGAACAGCAATTTCTGCGCCAGCACGCTGCCAGACGAAAAAATGCTGATCTTTTTCTCCTGTTTTTGCCATCGCTGCAGCGCGCGTGGAACGTCATCAAAAACCTGCCCGCGTAACTCGCCTCTCTTGTAACCCTCTTCCCAGATCCTGCCCTGGAGCGATTTCAAGGGGGTAGATTTGCGATCACGGTCCATGAGCCACTCGATGTATTCAACGACTGACTCCAATTCTTCCTCTGGCGTGTTATCACACAACCGAGGTGGGTTGAGACCTTGCTCCGAATTGTCCAACTAGACATCACCAAACACATTCGGGAGAACCGCAGCTCCGATCAGCCGCGGCGCTCCCGACTTTCTTTCAAAAGGAGAAGAACATGGAAACAGCAACAGTGATCGAACAGGAACAGCCAATTCCAATGCCTACGGTCGTAACCAAGAGGCAGGAGGCGGCTCCAACTATGACGTTGTCGTCCTATGGCGGGAGGCTCACCCGAGAGCAATTATCAGAAGTACCAACGCCAGAAGCGACAGCAACACACAAACCCGTTCCGCACATCGAGGTGGTTGAAAGATTAATTGAAGCTCTGGGTTTCCGCCAGATTGGCGTAGTCCGGGAAGAGTACGCTGTGTCAGCAGACGGCATGCGGATGTTCGGCGTCATGGATCTAACTTCTGGGTTCCAGGGCTGCCGATTTGCCATTGGGTTGCGGAACAGCCATGACAAGTCATTCCGGCTAAGTTGCACGGTCGGACTGCGAGTTTTCGTGTGCGAAAATCTCGCCTTCCACGGGGAGTACACGCCGGTATTGGCGAAACACTCCAAGAACTTTCTGCTGGAAGACAGCCTCGCCGTCGGAGTTGACAGAATGCAGAGGAACTTCGGGCCTCTGAAACGGCAGGTCGAGGAATGGCAGGCGACGCAGTTGTCCAATGCTTCAGCCAAACTGTTGATCTACCAAGCATTCATTGAGGATGAGCAAGGCTTTCCGAAGCACCTGGCGCGGCGGGTGCATGACCTGTACTTTCAGCCGGTTCATGAGGAGTTCCAGCCGAGGACCATGTGGAGCCTCTCGAACGCATTCACCAGCGCCTTTAAGGACTTGGATCCAATTCCGCAGTACAAGGCCACTGCGAGACTGGCCGGATTTCTGCAAGCGATCCACCCGTCATAGCTTGAAACGGCAAGGCCCGCAGGATAGTAGGCGGGCCTCTTCTTCGCCTCTTTTGCGGGAGCCCACCTTAATTGCGCGCCGGAGTTCAGTTCGCGAACCACGGTGATTGGCGCCGGATACTTCCAGCTTTCGCGATTGCTCGGCTTGCTGAGGCTCAAGTGAGCGGCGGCACGAAAGCTGAAAACTCCATATACTCATCCGCTCCCACAAGCTTCAGGACGAACCGCACCGGAATCGGGAACCGCCGCCGCGTGGGGTCATGCACGACGGCTGGCGCGAAAAGCTGGTATTTCTTGCCCCAAGTTTTGAGTTCGCAGCCGCCTGCCGCGAGGACGTTCTTCGCCCACTCCGAGTTGCTGCTATAGGTCAGAGCGATGATGAACCCGGTCGAAATTCGAAACACATTTATGGGTGTGCGGTAGATCTTCCCAGATTTGCGGCCCACGTGAGTGAGAATGCCGAAGCCGGGGAGCCAGCCTGCGAACAAGCCCGTGATTCGGTTCGTCACGGCGATATTAAACTTTGCCAGCCATCGCTTTCGGAATCGCATCAGCAGGATGGCCGCGGCGGAAATCGCAATGGCGATGATGGCTCCTACGCTCACGGGTTGCTAATTCTCCAAGACCGCATCCGCTTCGATTTCGACCAGCCAATCTGGGTCAATGAAACGCACAACCTGCATAATGGTGTTCGCTGGTCGGACGTCGCCAAAGAATTCACCGTGGACTGCGGCGACCTGTTCCCAGTCTTCTATTCGAATTAGCAAAATTCGGGTGCGTGTCACATCCGAAAGCTTCCCACCAAGTCCCTCAATGGCGGATTGGATTATCTCCAAACATCTCCGCGCCTGAGCCGCCGCATTGCCTTTCGCAACTGTCTTACCGTCCGGCGCGAGCGGTGCCGTGCCTGTGACCGCAATGACATTCCCAGTTCGCACAGCTCGCGAGATTCCAACTTTTGGCTCGAATGGAGACCCGGTCGAGACATGTCGGCGTGGGCACATATTCAAAGCTCCTGAAAAATCAGATGCCGCTGCTCATGGCGGCTCACGACCAGGCGATTAGCTACTGCTCCGTGGGCTCCTTTTTGACAGTATTGGTCTCGCATTTCCGAGCCAGCGCACGCAGCCCGAAAAAGCCGGACAAATACATCACTGCCTGATAAATCGTCACGGCACCCATCTCGCGATAGTAGCCAGTGAACAAACCCACCACTGGGAGCATGAGCAAGAAGAAGGACACGACCCGCAGGGCGCGTGGGGTCATTAGCCCGCCTCGCTTTTTCCTACCAGTTATCAAAGGAAAGCACTTTTCGAGTACCCAAGCACAGCCGAGCAGCAAGATGAATCCGACAACAAACGCCAGAATGGGGGCCCTCCTGTTTGGAACGAACAGGAGGTATGCTGAAGCAAATCCGCAGAGCAGGGTGAAGAGGCTGAGCACTATCCCAACGGGCACTTGAACCCAGCGAGGAAGTTCGATTTCGCGCACGTTCTCAGTTTCGGAGACATCTATGAAGTCCGGCTCAACTGTCATGCTCGTCTTCTCCGCCGGCAAAGCCCACATCCGCAAACGACGTGGGCTTTGTTGGTCATTTTCCCTTTACGCAGCCTTCTTCGCTTGTTGTGCCTTGACCCTGGCCCATCGTGCTCTCTGTGCCGCTGCGATTTTCCGCCGAGCCGCAGCCGATAATGTTCGCTTCGGCGAAGATGTGGTGCGCTGCTTATTGGTATGCGGGGTCTGAGCTTGTTGGCGCACCTTCGCCCATCGTGCTCTCTGAGCAGCGGCCATGCGCCTGCGCGCCGTAGCTGTTACAACTCGACTTCCTCCCGCAGCCGTCCGCGTTAGCGAGCCGTTCCTTCCAACCAAATCCTCAAGCACGGAAATTGCTGAATCTAACTTCTCCACCTGCGACTGCGCTTGTTCGTGCTCTTCTCGTAGCTGCTGGAGCGCACCAGTTAGGTTAGCCATAGTTTTCCTCTCGTGAATTAATGCAACCGGCTATTGTAAGGGTTCTCTTGAATGTGAGTCTCATGCAAGAAACAGCTGCAAACGGCAAAGAAGGGCAAATTGTGGGAAGGGCGTTTACCTGACCACGGAGTTAGCCGCGCGGCAGTGTAGTCTTCAGCAAGCTACGGATACGCTGGCCGACCCACAATTGCCAGGTATAGAAGCCCAAGTTAATAGCGCAGACGATCAGAGCCGCAATAGTGAGCACGTTCGGTGAGATATCCGGATATATCAGCTTATCGAGATAGTGAAGTAGGAAGCCGCCCTGGTACGGCTGGATGCCGGCTCTTTGTTCCAGCGCATTTTCTGCGAAGGTCAATGGACAAGGCCAATAAAGAGCTTCGGTAAGAATTCCCCAGACGAGAGAAGCAATGTGCAGCCAACGCAGAACTGGCCGGGACCATGCGAGGAAAGCTCCGAATACTACCCACAGGATGAAAAGGGCGTGGAGAACAAGAACAAAATTTGCCAGTCCGGAATACAAGGAGACGGCGGAGATAACCGCGAGCATGATTCCAGTCTAGTGCCGATCTTCTATGCCGCACGATCTTTGACATCGGCCGAGGTTGCAGATCGCGCACAGTGTGCACAGCAGAAGAAGTGACCGCTGACTTCAACTCCGTGGCCGATCACCCGGCATTTGCAATGTTCGCAAATCGGTGCGATGGCCTGGATCGCACATTCGAAGCTGTCGAAGGTATGCCGCGCGCCCGCGGCAATCAGCTCGAAGCTCTTGTCATAGTCATTTCCACAAACTTCGCATTTTGCCATAAAGAACTCCTCCACATTTGTGTTTGCTAACCCAAAACAAGTTTCGTGTCAGTCCGGAATTCATGGACTAGATGTTCGTTCGTAGAGCGCTGTTGTCTGCGATCTGAAGAGGACGCGCTCACCCGGACTCGCACCCACTGGGTCGCAGAGCATTTTTAAGAATCAATAATTTGCGGGCAGTATACGCGAATGGCGCGCCTTGGAGTTCAGAAGAGTCGGGGAGCAGGGGCCTCGATCGGAATCTCTTTCGCGCACTCTTGATCGTCGTTCTCAGGGCGGTTCACCCGCGTGCTCACGGGATATTTCTTCATCAGGGCGGAATCGAAAGGCTTCAGACAATCCACCGCGCGCTGGGCATCTGTAATGCCGGGATCTAGCCAAAGATCGTAGTCCTCGGGTCTCAGCATCACAGGCATCCGATCATGTACATCGGCGACCAGCGAGTTTGGCTTCGTGGTGAGTATCGTGCACGTTTCAATCGCCTTTTTGTCTTGATCTAGCCAGCGGTCCCACAGCCCGGCAAAGGCGAACGGCGAATCGTTTGCCATTCCAAAGTTGTATGGTTGCTTTTCTTTGGGGCCAAATCTTTTCCATTCGTAGAACCCGTCCGCAAGAATCAGGCACCGACGCCGCCTCATTGCGTCACGAAAGGCGGGCTTCTCCGCTGCGATCTCTGACATCGCGTTGATCGTCTTTAGTCCAATGGACGGTTCCTTTGCCGAGTAGGGAATGAGACCCCAACGCATAAGGCCAAAGATGCGCTTGGGCTCCGATCGGTGCTGGCGGATGGTCGCAATCTGCTGCGTCGGAGCGATGTTCCAGCGTGGTGTCCAGGCAGGATCTTCGTCGAGACCAAAGTGGTCTCGAATATAACGCTCCTTCGCTGTAAGGCGGTAGCGGCCGCACATGGAGCGCCAGTTTATCAGAGGCACGAAACCATCACGCGAGACCTTAGACGGTAGAATAGCGGCCGGATCGCTGTTTTCCGGGAGAAGGGATTACTTTCTCCTTTTGTTCGCCTATCATTGCGGGTATGACCGGTCTGAATTTAGGGCTGCCCACAGCCTGGGTCGTGAAGTGCAAAAAATGTGGCTGCACGATCAATTGCCGCGCTATCGACCCGCAGATCGAGCATGCAGAGCCGGACAAAGCTGAGCCCCCGCCGCAAGATACTGTCATCGTAACCTGCTCATGCTGTTGGGCTGCCTACAGGTACAGCCCGGCTGAAGTGTTCAAAGGGCCACCTGGCCCGAGTAGCAATTGTTACGACCGTGGGCGGCCTAATAATGACCGTGGGCGGCCTAATAATAAGGAGGAGAAAAAGCCGAATGCAGTCCTCCTGATTGCGGCTTCGCTCATTGCTGCGGTGCGACTGAACCGTGAAGAAATCAAGTCATCACCGATCGTGTACTCGAAGATCGCAGACAGCATCCGCCTGGCCGAGATGATCCAGTCGAGGCTGCGAGGGTGAGAAAAGACGTGCCTACCGGCGGCAGTGGCTACGTCTCGACCCTCCGACAGGAGCTGATCGCCCGAAACAGTTCCTATGCCTCGCTAAATCTTTTGCCGCACGTGACCAGCTATGGCGACCTGCCGGTGGTGGTCTATCAGCAATCGGAATGCGGTCGGCATCATGGGAATTTCATTTCAGCCAGCTACAGAGCAATTCTCAGAAGGCCACAGTGGAGAAGACGACTGCAGAAGGTACACACCCAGGGCCGACGTTCACTGCCTGCTAAGGACGATTTGTGGCGCGAACTCGATTCCTCATTGAGTTCTGACGCGCTGCTGATGAACATCTTCTGCTACCCAGGCGTGACGCGGAGAATAGAGGTTTGCGGAATCCTGGGGATCGAACCCGGAAGCCTCCCCGAATTTGGATTCATGCCGAGGATTCCCTTATTCAGCGAAGCGACCGAGCGGACCGAAGTTGATATGAAGCTCGGGAGTGTACTTTTTGAGGCGAAACTTACTGAGGGAGATTTTCAGATCCAACGCGCCGAAGTTGTCGAGCGATACAGAGATCTTCGAGAGGTATTCGAAACTCGCCAACTCCCGAGGGCTAAGAGGAAATACGTCTCGTACCAACTCATTCGCAACATCCTCGCGGCTCATGCCGTCGGTCTCGATTTCTGCACGTTGGTCGATGCTCGCCGACCCGACTTGCTCGAGGACTGCTTCCTCATTGTGCGTTGCATACGATCCGCCACTCTTCGCGCTAGATGCAAGGTGTTGACATGGCAAGAACTGGCCCTTGGCTTGCCCGGAGTCTTGAAGAATTTTCTGAGCGTGAAATATGGAATCGTGCCAGCCGACTGAGATGCACCAGAGCGCACCAGTATCCGCGTGGATGTAGCGCTCACAATTGCGGTCGGGCTGGAGTTAGTATTGTGGCCAGATAATTGTGCGCAAAATCATCCATATCGACATGGATGGTGCGCCGTGATGGCGCGGGAGGTGGAAGTGACATAGCTATTACCGAATGTCACACGCCGGAACCTCATAAAACTTCGATAGCTCAGCCAGAAGATCTGCACAGGCGCGGCGGACGGCCGCGGTTGTCCCATGCTCCATTGCCGCTGCAGATTGAACCCTCGCTGCCCCATGACTATCCCACAAGCTGATATAGCTAACAATCAGGGCGATGATGCTGATCGTCAGGGCAACTTTGTCGGCACGCTTGCTGCCCTTATCCGGCAGGATGGGAACCGTATCCACGGAAGACATGGTATTCCTCCATTTCGATAACTGTTTTCGGGGAGGATATCGTTTAGCCTCCGATACAGATTAGAGGAAGTGTTGCAG
>WNGL01008558.1_pt1 | contig 11936 bp, 10 predicted proteins | sample 5400591 | NCBI WGS metagenome assembly WNGL01 (sample SAMN13153377, study PRJNA577476) | soil metagenome | isolation source: 80 cm soil or saprolite under Garry oak tree replicate 1 | place: USA:California | collected 2016-06-15
GAGCCCAAGACTTTCGAAGATCACTACGAAAAGGCGCTGGTCGAGCTCCTCAAGAACAAACAGGCGGGCAAGCCGATTCAAACCGTCGGCGAGGAGACGAGCACGCCGCGCGTGATCAATCTGATGGATGCCCTGCGCGCGAGCATCAACGCCAATGTCAAGAAGCCGGCGGCGGCCAGCACCGGCGCCCGCCGACCCGCCAAGAAGAAGGCCGCCACACGCTGATGCATGGCTAGCGAACCGAACAGCTCTCCGTTTCAACGCACGGTCGCCTTCACCGGCCGACTTGCCTCGATGAAACGGGAGCAGGCGTTCGCGCTCGTGCGACGGAATGGCGGCACGCCGCGGCGCGGCCTGACCAGGAAGACCGACATTCTCGTCGTCGGGGAGCTCGGCTGGCCGCTCCTGCCCGATGGACAGCCGTCGAAGAGCCTGAGCCTCGCAAGATCATATGGCGTCGCGATCGCGAGCGAGCGGCACTTCCTCGAATGGGCCGGGAGAGCGGTCCCGGACGATCAGGTCAGGACCTATTCTGCGAGCAAGATATGTTCATTGAGCGGCCTGCCGCCCGACGTGATCGAGGAGCTGACCGCGTTCGGACTGCTTGATTGCCGCGCGCAATCCTATGGCTTCCGCGACCTGACTGCGGCACGGCAGCTTGCCGAGCTGTTCCAATCCGGCGTTGCGCTCTCGACCATCACCAGGAGCCTGCACGAGATCCGGAAGTGGCTTCCCGATGCGGCCCTCTCCAATCTGCGGCTTTATCCTTCTTCGTCGGATGCCGTTCTCATCGAGCATCTGAAAGGTCGAACCGACCAGAGCGGCCAGTTCGTGCTTCCGGTCAAGGAAGCGCAGGAAAATCCCGACGAGCTGTTCGAGCAGGCGCAGTCGGCCGAGGAAGCAAAGGACATCGAGGCCGCGCAGCGGCTCTATCGAAAGGTCATGCGGCTCGACCCCCGCGATCCCGCCGCCGCCTTCAATCTCGGCAATCTGCTCCGCTCCATCGGCCAGAAGATCGAGGCCGAGGCCGCCTATCGGGCTGCGACCAAGGCCGACCCCCGTTTCGCCGAAGCCTGGTACAATCTGGCCGACATACTCGATGACCAGAGCCAATCCGACAAAGCCGTCGTTTGCCTCAAGCGCGCGCTCGACATCGACCCGGATTACGCCGACGCGGTCTTCAATCTTGGCCTCATCCACCAGCGCAAGGAAAGACATGCGGATGCGGCGCTCTACTGGCGGCGCTATCTCGCGCTGGACAAGGAGTCGCCTTGGGCGGCGCGCGCCAAGCGGGCGCTGAAATACTGCGAGATGCAGATCGCTCATTCCTCTTAAATCCATTTGCCGATGGAGCGATCGTGGCAGTTCGCGAGACACAATCAAGATCGGCGTCGCGCCGGGATCCGCTCAAGGACTACAGGCAGAAGCGCGATTTCAGTCGCACGGCGGAACCCAAGCCGAAACGCGGCAAGGGCGACGGCCGGCAGTTCGTCGTCCAAAAGCACGACGCCCGGCGGCTGCACTACGATCTGCGGCTCGAGCTCGGCGGTACGCTCAAGAGCTGGGCGGTGACACGCGGGCCGAGCCTGATCGTCGGCGAAAAGCGGCTCGCGGTTCGCACCGAGGATCATCCGATGCAATACCTCGATTTCGAGGGCAACATCCCCAAGGGCGAATATGGCGGCGGGGCGATGATCGTGTGGGATCGCGGACAATGGGACTCCGCCATCGACCCCGAAAAGGGACTTGCGAAGGGTCACCTCGACATCTCGCTGCACGGCACGCGGCTCAAGGGCCGGTGGCACCTGGTCCGGATGCGGCCGCGGCCCGGCGAGAAGAAGGAGCAATGGCTGCTGATCAAGGCCGACGATGAATTCGCGCGGCAAGCGGGGCAGCCCGACATCACCGAGGAGCAGACCACATCCTATCTAAGCGGCCGCACCACCGAAGAACTCGCCGCGCAAGGGGAATTGCGCAAGGACCATGCAGGCCGGGCAAAGGTGATCGAGGCGCGAAAGATTGCTCTGCCTGACCCGAAGAAGGTCCGTGGCGCACGCAAGGGAATTTTGCCGGCCTTCCTTGAACCAAGCCTGCCGCAACAGACCGACAGAGCCCCGAGCGGCCCGAAATGGGTGCACGAAATCAAATACGATGGATACCGGATGCAAGCCCGGATCGACGGCCCCGACGTCAGGCTCCTCACCCGCAAGGGACTTGATTGGACATCGCGCTTTCCAAGCATTGCGACCGCGTTGAAGACTCCAGGTCTTGGCTCCGCGCTGCTTGACGGCGAAATCGTCGTCGAAGATTCCGCGGGCCTCCCGAGCTTCACCCTGCTGCAGTCGGATCTGAAGTCGGGGAGGGGTGACCGCTTCCGCTATTTCCTGTTCGACCTTCTCTATTGCGAAGGGTTCGATCTCACCCAAGCGACGCTGCTCGATCGCAAGGCGTTGTTGCAACAAATTTCTGGCGGATTACCCCCTGCCTCGCCCATTCGCTTCAGCGAACATCTGGCGCAGGACGGGCCGACGATGTTCGAGCATGCCTGTCGCCTTGGATTGGAAGGTATCGTGTCGAAGCGGATCGATTTGCCCTATCGGCCCGGGCGGGGGGATCATTGGCGCAAGGTCAAAGGCATTCTCCGGCAGGAGTTCGTCATCCTGGGCTACATCCCCTCGACCGCGGCAAAAGGCTCGGTCGGCGCGCTCCTGCTCGGTTACCACGAAGGAGGGACGCTCCTCTATGCCGGTCGCGTGGGGACAGGATATTCGAGCGATCAGTCAAGATCGCTCTCCGCCGAACTCGAGAAGCTTGCGGCAGCGAAACCCGAGCTCGGCAATGCTCTCCCCGCCGGTTCCGAAAAGGGGGTTCGTTGGGCGAAGCCACGGCTCGTCTGCGAGGTCGAATTTGGCGGTTGGACCGCGGACCGATTGATCCGCCAAAGCGTCTTCAGAGGGCTCAGGGAAGACCGTCCGGCCGAGGAGATCGTCCTTGAGGTCGCGCCGGAAAAATCCGGATCGGATCGTGGTCCTCAGCCCGTCCCGGCGCGCCTCACCCATCCGGAGCGAATCCTTTGGCCGGAGCAGGGCGTCACCAAAGAGGGCTTGGCTGAATTCTATGCCGACATCGCCGATTGGATTCTTCCGCACCTCTGCGGGCGGGTGCTGAGTCTTGTCCGCTGTCCTTCCGGGGTCAGCGAGAAATGCTTCTTTGCCAAGCACGCGTGGCACGGGCTCAGCAATGCGGTGCGACGCGTCGAGGCCGGCGAGAAGGAGAAGATGCTGACCCTCGACAGCCCGGATGGACTGATCGACCTGGTCCAAGCCGGCGTGGTCGAAATCCATCCCTGGGGTTCGACTCTTGCGCATTTGGAAACGCCGGATCGCCTGATCTTCGATCTCGACCCGGGCGAAGACGTGCCCTGGAGCGCGGTGATCGAAGCTGCTTTCGATGTGCGTGACCGGCTTGAGGAGGTTGGTTTGAAGAGCTTCGTCAAGACCTCGGGAGGCAAGGGCCTGCATGTCGTGGTTCCGGTCGAGCCCAAGGTCGGCTGGGAGGAGGCCAAGACATTCACCCAATCGATCGCGGAAACGATGGCCAAGAGCCGGCCCGAGCGTTACGTCGCCACCATGGCCAAGACGGCCCGGCGCGGCCGCATCTTCATCGATTATTTCAGGAACGGCCGCGGTTCGACCGCCGTCGCGGCCTACTCGACCCGCGGCCTGCCGCTCGCCTCGGTATCGACGCCGCTGGCGTGGGACGAGCTCTCCGAAGGCATCCGCGCCGATCATTTCAAGATCGACAATTTGCGGCAAAGGCTCGACGTCCTCAAAGAAGATCCCTGGCCTGATTTTTTCACGATCCGTCAGCGGCTGCCGCTGGAGGAGAAGCGCCGATGAGCGCCTTGACGAGGCGAAGGCGATGGCAATGCCCGAACTCCATGAGCGGATTCGGCAGGATTCCCAGGTGCAGTTGCACCAGCGAATGCTGGATGCGGGCTTTGGTCGCTCCTTGAGCCCGCGGCCACATGACGGCCAACTCGTTTCCGCCTGCGTTGAAGACGATGTCATGCACCTCCGCCGACGTCCAATCCCGACAGGCGGGAAACCTTCGTTTCTCAGTCCCATTCACATGAATCGTGAGCAGATGATCCGGTTCCGCAGCCGGCGTGCGGTAGGTCATTTCGAGCCGAAACTTCATGCTCTCGTCCAGCCAGACCAGGAATCGTGAAACTGGTTCATAGGCCTCGAAATAAACCTTCGTTTGGAGCGAATATATTTTGGAGTTCAGGGCGCTGGGAGCGAAATAATTCTTTGAAATGAGATTGATTGCTTTGTCGATCGCACGAACGCTGTTGCTCGGACGTCGGCCGGCTGCTCCGACCGTCGGACTTCTTTCTCGTACGGTTTTGCGCATCACGTCGACCAACGGTTCATCCTGGAGGTCTTTGTGGGCGAACGGGCTTACCTCGCAGAAATAACGATAGGTGGGGGACCCGGAAGGGCCGATCAACGATGGGAAACGCCGCCCCAGCCACGGCGCACCGGCGCGGCTGAACGTGTCGAGGTAAGCGGCCATCTTTTCAGCGGTGGCGGGAGAGTGTCTCGCGGCCTCGGCGCAGTGGAATCGGACAAGCTCCTGGGACTGTTGCCAACGGGCGCAGTGAATGGCCGCCATGAAATGGGCGTCGGCCTCCACCTCCGGCGGAGTGCTGAGGACTGCGGACGCGTCGCGCAGAGGGAATGGCCTGCCGGCTCCCAACATCTGCATGCAAGTCTTCGCAACCGCTTCCGTCACGATCCCAATTCCCGTCGACGTGAGATGGCAGTAATCCAGGAACACACGCCTGTCCGGCAATTGGCCATCGAGCCGCTGCTGTATGAGTTGGGGCAGATCGACAACGTGAAACCCATGCTTCTCACGTGAGTTCCGCAACGCGCGCTGGACCGCCCGCGGACAGCCGAGCGAGGTGAACACCGGCAAAGCCCGAACCACGTCGCGCGCCGTTTCAAGCAGCTCGCGCGCCTTTGCGAAATCCCCCTCGTGAAGATGGCAACGAGCGAGGATGGAAAGCCCGACCGGACTCGTCGCTTCATCGAGTTCGATCAGTCCGGCGGCCAGTCTTTTGGCCGCGAGGACTTGACCGGCGTCCAGCGCAGCTTGTGCCTGGCGCGCCAAGTCGAACCATTTCATGTTGCGGTCCGCCTCGAGAATGGGGACCAGCCACGTCCTGTCCTCGCGCCAATCCAGGAGGTTGAACTCGGGCACGACCACGATCACGCGTGTGCCGGTGTTGCCTGCGATCGTCGCCAACCGGTCCAGCAGGGCATCCGTTCGCTGGAATCTCCAGGTTTCGATGTGGTCGATGAATCCACGATAGCCTCGATCAGCCAGGCGCTTGCCGAGGTCGCGGCATACCGAGCTCGGAAAAAACGGTGCGAAGCAGAAGTTATTCCCGGCAAAGACGACCATGACGTCCGCCTTCAATCGCATCGTCTGGCCGGCCAATTCCAGAATCCCGGCCGGATCGATGTTCGATCGCGCCAGGTCGACGACCTCGGCGTCGTGCAGCTCTGGTACGCAACGGAGCAGTTTCTGCAGGACTGCGGCGGGTGCGAACACCGGGTCATAGAAGTAGCCGCGCGCCACCGACTCGCCGAGAAAGGCTATTCGCGGGCCTTTGGACTTTGCTGGAATCTCCTCGACGTCGGCCCATAATCGCCACTCGGATCGGTATCGATCGAGCCGCCTGTATCCGGGGTTCTGGTCGCTTTCTTCCCTCGCCCAGATGCCGATGCGATTGGAATTTGACGGTTGCCGCACGCCCGCCTTCGCACTCGGCAAGCCGGTCGGCGGGGGCATCAGAGTCGCCAAGCTGTTGCACAGGGCTTGGACCTGCGCACCGTCGGATGCGCAGATCGCACGCGCAATCTGCGCCGCCATCGGTTGGAGTGCTCTGGAGGGCAGATGGGTCATGGCGACATCGTCATAGAAACGTGTACGCCGTCGTCGGCATCATGCGGTCTTCGTCCGGCTCGAAATGTCCATACCAGCGAATCCAGGATTCGGGGACGGAAGTCCTGTCCAGCAAAAAGTCCTCAAGGACGAGACAGTCCAGCTTGCTCTGCAGGAAACAGACCAGAGCATCCAAAGGCGTACAGACGATCGGTTGCCCGCGAACATTGAACGACGTGTTCAACAAGATCGGGCAACCGGTGCGTTTATGAAATTCACGCAACAGCAATGCAAACCTGCGATTGCCGTCGAGGCCGACCGTCTGCACCCTCGCTGATCGGTCCACATGCGTTATCGCCGGCAAATCCAATGCCGACGTGACGCGGCACGTTTCGAGCATGAACGGCGAGGCATGACCAAGGTCGAAGTGGTCGCCAACGAAGTCTTCGAGCACGGCCGGAGCGAACGGACGAAAGGTCTCTCGTTTCTTGACCCGCGAATTGACCAGATCGCGCATGGTCGGCGGGCGGGGGTCGGCGAGGATCGACCTCCCGCCGAGCGCGCGCGGACCGAACTCCATTCGGCCTTGGAACCATCCCACGACTTGTCCCTTGACGAGTCGGTCGACTGTCGCCTGCAGGAGTTGGGCTTCACGTCCGCGGTAGTCTTGCGGCTCGGCTGCGGTGTCCGCGAGGAGCGATGCGATGTCATCCGGTTCGCAGCCGGGACCATAAAAGACATGTTCGAGCCTTTTCTGGGCCGGGGCGGTACCCGTGAGCGCAAGGTGCGACAGTGCGGCCGCACCCAAGCATCCGCCGGCATCGCCGGCCGCGGGTTGAACGAACAGCTCATCGAATGGCCCTTCACGCAGCAGACGTGCATTTGCCACGCAGTTGAGCGCGACACCGCCGGCCAGACAGAGATTCGTGCTGCTTGCCCGCTGGTGGAGATGGCGGCACATGGTCAGCAGGCATTCCTCCAGAAATTGCTGCAGGCTTCGGGCCACATCGCGGTGAAATCCATCAAGTTCCGTTTCGGGGTCTCGCGCGGCGCGAGCGAACAGGGAACAGAAGCGTTCCGTGTACATTGTTCCGCGCCCGCTGAAATCAAAGAACTGCAGGTCGAGTTGAACGTCGCCTCCCTCCGTGACTTGTCCCAGCTGCCGCATTTGATCGAGGTACCGGCACTCTCCGTAGGGTGCCAGTCCCATGACTTTGTACTCGCCATCGTTGACGTCGAATCCGAGATAGGCCGTGACGGTGCTGTACAGCAGACCCAAGGAGTTGGGAAAACAGACCTCCTGAAACAACGACAGCTTCGGGCCTTTCCCATAGCCGTAGGCTGCCGTGGCCCATTCACCGACTCCATCGACGGTGAGCACGGCAGCATCCGCGAAACCGCTGAAATAATAGCTGCTGGCGGCATGCGACAGGTGGTGGTCGAAGCACGCGATTCGACCGGTGTAGCCGATGAGCTCGCGGATCTCCCGTAGCGGACGAAAGGGATCGAATCGGCCGAGTTCGGCTATCCCGCGCTCGCGTATCGACGGGAGCTGGGTCCAAACCTGCCGCTCGAGTTTTTTGGCAGGATTCTCGTAGTAAGCGACACAGTCGATGTCGGAGATCGAGAGTCCGCCTTCTTCGATGCAATAGTTCAGCGCGTTCAGGGGCACTCGGCGGTCGTGTTTCTTGCGGGAGAATCTCTCCTCCTGCGCCGCAGCGACGAGAATGCCGTCGCTGACCAAACAAGCCGCGGAATCATGATAATGCGACGAGATTCCAATAATGTTCATGGAACGGGCTCACACATTCAGCGGGACATCCCCGAGCTTGATGTGTAATGCCATTGTGCGCACACCGTCCTCAGGCCATAGGCGGTCCTGCATACCCGTGTTCGACTGTTCGTTTAGAGCACCGCTCGCCTGTGTAGTTTAATGCGGCTCGCGTTATGCACCGCAGACTGTTGAATATCATACAATTCGGCGCACCGAAGCCATCTCTGAGCCATGCCGTTCCACATCGCCTTGCTTGCCGGATCACGCAAATCGTCTGCCATGTGCCCACACTCGGTGGAATATCTGCGGAACTCCTCTGACGGATTCATGAATTATGTTCCTTCTGCACGACGTTCGCAACGACGAGTGGTCCCGCCACGACCGAGGGCAAAATGGCGCACGTTAACCTATGGGTTTGGCATTGCCATCGTCCAAAACGGTCTCCGGAGAAGTGAGCACACTCTAACACCCACCGATCTGAGGCCCAAGCGGCTTAGGGCTGCGGCTTTGCCTGTCGCATGATGAATGACACCACGCTAAGGCAGATCGCGGCACTCAAAATGATGGTCAGCAAAGGGAACCAGGTCTGGATATGGAACCACATCGCACGATCCTCCTTGCCGCGGCGGGTCCGAGCCTCAACGCGCCGGGCGCAACGCAAGCTACCCCGTCCAAGCCGCCAAGCTGCGACCGGTACTCGCTTAGGATCAGGCGACCTTGTTGATTGCCTTGGTGACGCTCTGCTTGATCGGCTCGGCGGACTCGGACGCCATCCTCTCAGCGAGTGTCCAAAGCTCCTTGTTCTGCGCGGTGACCAGGTCGAACTGCTTACGCGCCTGCTCGGTCGAAAGCTCCACCATCTCGGGCAACGAGTTCATGGCAATGAGCCCGCAGGCGAATTCAAAAGCGGCATTGCTGTTGGCGCGGGCCATCTCGATGAGCTTGAGGTTGTAGTCCGCGACCGCCTTGGCCGCAGTCGAGTAACTCTGCTCGAGAATGGCGTTCATCTCTTCAGCGGCCACCTGGATCTTTTCGTAATTTTCCTTCGCCTGCGCGACGCCCTTGTGAGCGAGCGCGCGAAATGCCGCCGGCACCTCCATCTTCGGCAGGTCGAATTTCGACATCTTGTCCTTCGGTAGAGCAAACGGGTCGGCGGGGTGCTTTGCTGTCTTGGCCTTGGTGGCGGCAGTAGTGGCTTCGGTCATGACGGTTTATCCTTTCGCCTTTCGATGAGAAAGGGCGCGCGAACGGTCATCGAAGTGGGTGCTGATGGCACCCGCCCCGAACACAGCTCTGTGCGGAGTTTTACTGTGCCTGCCGACGGCACCAGCGCTGCCATTGTGGGGAACGGAGACTTCGGTGCGTCGCCGCTTTTTTTTTGGGCAGCTCTCGGACAAGCAACTGCTTGCCTGTATTTCATTATGTGGGGTGTCGGACCTAAAGCACAATGGCCGGCCGAGAATTAAGCGCCGAGCGCTTCTTGCCGTCAGGGCGGAGTTCGCCAATAGGACGTGGCGGCAGGGGCAGACGATCTCAATGGCATCCGCCAGAATTGAGACCGTTAAGGTTTGCGAAAACGGGGGCGACGCCCAGTCCGCTGGTTCTGCCTTCATACGAAGAAGCCAAATGCCTCACGCAATCTGAGGTACGACCTTTTGAGCTTCGCGGTCGCGTAACGGCGTGCGTTGTTGGGTCTGTCATCGCAAGAGCGCAGGTCCCTGTAGGCCTCTATATACTCTGCTTCCTTGACCGGTTTGTCGTGGTTCGCCTTCAGCCATGCAACATGCGCGGGCCGATGTTGCTTGGAACACTGTTCCCAATCGAATGTCTTTCTCATGCTCTCTCTTTCGATCTTCATGGCCTGCTGATTGTGGAATTAAGGCCATGTTGTTTTTTCAGGCGGCGATCGACCATGATTCAGCACGTGACTGTCAGAAGTGCCTTTTCCGCTCCCGTTCGCGCTCGGCATTGTGGAGCGAGCGCGTTTGGTTCTGAGCCCTGATGATCTTGGCGAGCGCCGGTGACACGAGCGAATCCTTCGGCAGTCCGCCGCGCGCGCAATCGCGTTCAAACAAGCTGTTATTGGTTTTGGCTATCCTCTGCTCAGTCATTGGCCTCACCCCGGAATGGAACTTGGCGGCGGTTTTATCGGCACACCACTCTCAGCCGTCGGAGCCTGGATATGATGCAGGCTACCTGACAATACTCTGCAAAATTCCATTTGTCGAAGAAGAATGACCGAATTCGCTCTATCTCCGGAAATATTTCTGCGGCTAGGACTAGTTTTTGCGCGCTTCTTTATTATATGAATTTTGTCATTTGGATGAAAACCGAGATCGCCCTCTGAGGCGGCGGTCTATCTACAAGCCAAATTCGATGTTGCCGGTAACGGAGGGCCGCAATGGCCGCGTTTGATTACCGCACGGTAGCGGAGCTGTTCCCCACCAGGAGCGAGACGGAGCTGTTTCCCGCCAGGAGCCGAAGGCACAGACGGGAACCCGTTGGGTACGGACGATTTGCCTGCGCTGCGGAGGCCATCCGTTTCGCAATGGAAGAGCTCCCGCCCGAACTTCGTCTGGACGCCTGTCTGGAAGTCGATGACAAGATATTCGACCGCGACGGAATTCGCCGATTGTACGAAAGCGACGAATATCCGCTGGAGCGACGCGCAACGAGCCGGTAAGCCCACGAGAGAAGTCAAAAGTCAACTGATTCGTCAGAGTTTGAGGAGATGCCCGATGAAATTCCGTCCACTCCACGATCGTGTTGTCGTCAAGCGCATCGATGCCGAGGACAGGTCCACTGGCGGCATCATCATCCCTGACACCGCCAAGGAAAAGCCGTCGCAGGGCGAGGTCATCGCAGTTGGTCCGGGCGGCCGCGACGAAACCGGCAAGCTCATTCCGATCGATGTCAAAGTCGGCGAGCGCGTGCTGTTCGGAAAATGGTCGGGTACCGAGGTCAAGATCGACGGCATCGAGCTCCTGATCATGAAGGAGAGCGATATCATGGGCGTGCTCGACGAGCTCGTGGCCAAGAAGAAGGCCGCCTAACCGGCGCACATCGTCGTCCTGAGGAGGCCGCACAGCGGCCGTCCCGAAGGACGAACCTGATCGACCTCTTCCTGCGAGTGTCGGCAAGAGCAATCAAGTTTACGCAGATTGCGTAAACTTAAAAAGCATCAAGTGTACGCCTAAACTTATCTGCGACCGCCGCTCCTCGGGATGAGGATCAAAGGCTGAAAGGACATCAACATGGCTGCCAAGGAAGTCAAATTTTCGGTCGACGCGCGTGACAGTATGCTGCGCGGCATCGACACCCTCGCCCACGCGGTGCGCGTGACTCTCGGCCCCAAGGGCCGCAACGTCGTGCTCGACAAATCCTATGGTGCGCCTCGCATCACCAAGGACGGCGTCACCGTCGCCAAGGAGATCGAGCTCGAGGACAAGTTCGAGAACATGGGCGCGCAGATGGTGCGCGAAGTGGCTTCGAAGACCTCAGACGAGGCAGGCGACGGCACGACCACGGCGACCGTGCTCGCTCATGCGATCGTCAGGGAAGGTGCCAAGGCTGTTGCCGCCGGCATGAACCCGATGGACCTCAAACGTGGCGTCGACCTCGCGGTTGAGGCCATCGTCGCGGATCTCCAGAAGAACTCCAAGAACGTCACCTCGAACGAAGAGATCGCCCAGGTCGGCACGATCTCGGCCAACGGTGATGCGGAGATCGGTCGTTTCATTGCCGATGCGATGAAGAAGGTCGGCAACGAGGGCGTGATCACGGTCGAGGAAGCAAAGTCGCTCGACACCGAGCTCGAAGTGGTCGAGGGCATGCAATTCGACCGCGGCTACATATCCCCCTATTTCGTCACCAACGCGGAGAAGATGCGGGTCGAGATGGAGGACCCGTATCTCCTGATCTGCGAAAAGAAGCTGTCCGGACTGCAGGAGCTGCTGCCGCTCTTGGAAGCGGTGGTGCAGACCAGCAAGCCGTTGCTTATCATCGCCGAGGACATCGAGGGTGAGGCGCTCGCCACGCTCGTGGTCAACAAGCTGCGCGGCGGCCTCAAGGTCGCAGCGGTGAAGGCGCCGGGCTTCGGCGATCGCCGCAAGGCCATGCTCGAGGACATCGCCATCCTCTCGGGCGGGACTATGGTCTCCGCGGATCTCGGCATCAAGCTGGAGAACGTGACGATCAGCATGCTCGG
>WNGL01023473.1_pt1 | contig 11935 bp, 11 predicted proteins | sample 5400591 | NCBI WGS metagenome assembly WNGL01 (sample SAMN13153377, study PRJNA577476) | soil metagenome | isolation source: 80 cm soil or saprolite under Garry oak tree replicate 1 | place: USA:California | collected 2016-06-15
CGGATAGCCGTCGAGCTTGTGTACCGCGACGTCCAGCTTGTACGTGCCTTCGACGAGATCGAGGGACTCGATCGCGAACGTTGCCTCGGCGTCGCCGCTGAGACGCTCCGGCGCCAGCTCGTCGAGCGAGGTATTGGTGCCGTAGCAGCAGACGCCCTCGGCGTTGAAGATGCCGATGCCTACCACGAAGTCGTCCACCGGGAGGGGTGCGTGAAGCCGTATGCTGACGTCCACGGCCTCCCCGGTACGAAAGACGTGCGCGGGCTGACCATCGCCGCCCGCGAGCGTCACCCCGGTGATTTCCACCTCGCGTGATCCCCACCGTCCTTCCGTGGCGCGGAACATATCGGCGGGACCGGTCGCCGTCTCCAGCGGATTGTCCGGGAGGACGGCGGATGCAGGTTCATCTGGCGACACGGTGGCGGCCGCGGCGGTCGCGCGCGCCTTCACGTCACCCGCGGCGAGCTCCTGCTCCTCGCGATGCTCGACGTCGGTGATATAAGCCCCGACGATCCGCTTGGGATCGCCCGATCCTTTGATGCGCCCGGCGTCCAGCCACAGCGCTTCGTCGCAGAAACGTTCGACCAGGCCGAGCGAGTGCGTGACGAGCAGGATGGTCTTGCCGCGCCGCTTGAACTCCGCGAACTTGTCGAGGCACTTGTGCGTGAAGCCTTCGTCCCCGACGGCGAGGACCTCGTCGACGAGCAGGACATCCGGATCAACGTGGATGGCGACAGCGAAGCCGAGCCGCATGTACATGCCCGACGAGTAGGTCTTCACCGGCGCGTCGATGAATTCCTTCATCTCCGCGAAGTCGACGATCTCGTCGAAGCGGCGCGTGACCTCGCGCTTGGTCAGGCCGAGCATGATGCCGTTGATGAAGACGTTCTCGCGACCCGAAATCTCCGGGTGAAATCCCGCGCCGAGCTCGATCAGCGCCGAGATGCGGCCCTCCACCTGCACCGTCCCGATCGACGGCTTCGTAATACCGGCGACCAGCTTCAGCAGCGTGCTCTTGCCGGAGCCGTTGCGGCCGATGACGCCGAGCGTGCGTCCCTTCGGCACGGTGCGGCTGATGTCGTTCAGCGCCGTGAAGGTCTCGTCTGGACGGAGGTTCGCGATAAGGGAGCGCGACAGCAGCGCGCTTTTCAGCGTCGCGAACTGCTTCCGATGGCTGTAGCGCCGGTAGATTTTCGAGACGCGGCTGACTTCGATGGCAGGGCGCGTTGCTCGAGGGTCGAGGATCGAGGGTCGAGGGTCGAGGGTCGAGGGTCGCTGGCGGTCAGCCGCTCCGGCCCGCTCCTCGCTGCGTCCCTCGATCCTCGGTCCTCGGCCCTCGATCCTCGGTCCTCGATCATCGATCCTCGGTCCTCGATCATCGGACATCAGACTTCCTCCGCAAACGAATCCCTCAGTCGATCGAAGATCCAGTAAGCGATCAGAAAGAAACCGACCGAGGCCACGCCGAGCGCGGCGAGCCACTTCCAGTGTCCGAACGGGCCTGGGAAGAACAGAATCTCCTGATAGGAGATCGCCAGGTGCGCGAACGGATTCAGCTTCATGAACCGGCGCGCGAGATCGGGCGCGACGTTGTATGGATAAATGATCGGCGTCGCGAAGAACCACAACGTCAGGACGTTCGACAGGATGTCCTTGATGTCGCGGAAGTGGACGGTCAGCGCCGACAGGATCAGCGCGCAGCCCAGCGTGAACACGAACTGCACGGCCACGACGAGCGGGAAGCACAGCAGCTCCCCCACCGTCAGCGGCGCGCGGTAGACGATCAGGAAGATCACCAGGATCGGCAGCGCGAGAAAGAAGTGGACCATGTTCGCCGTCACGGTGACGATCGGCAGAATCTCCGCGGGGAACAGCACCTTCTTGATGAGATTGCCGCCCGAGATGAGCACGCCGGACGACTCCATCAGCGACGAGGCAAACCACGTCCACGGCAGCAGGCCGCAGAACATGAACAACGGATAGTGCTCGATCCCGTTCGCCGCGGGCATGACGTATGTGAACACGAACGTGTAAATCAGCAGGAGCGTGAGCGGATTGATGAACGACCAGAAGAACCCGAGGATGGAGCCGCGGTAGCGCGCCTTCAACTCACGCGCGACGAGACTCTGGATCAAGCCGCGGTAGCGAGGCAGCTGCGCGAGATTACGGAACATCGCCGGGTGAGACCTCGAGCACGAGGGCCGTGATGTTGTCGGGACCGCCGGCCTCGTTGGCGGCGGCGATCAACCGCTCGCAGATCGCCTCCAGAGTGGCGGCGGTGTCGCCGAGAACGCTCGCGATGATGTCGGTTGTCAGCACGCCCGATAGTCCGTCGGAGCAGAGCAGGAAGCGCTCGCCCGGGTTCGGCGCGATTTCGATCGTGTCGATCTCCGGATCGGTTCCCCCCGACAGCGCGCGCGTCACGACGTTACGCCACGGATGCTGCCGCGCCGCCGCTTCCGTCATCGTCCCCGCCCTGACCTGTTCCTCGACCCACGAGTGATCGTCCGTGATCTGGCGGAGCGTGCCGTCGCGCATCGCGTAGACGCGGCTGTCGCCGACGTGGGCCACGCAGGCAGACGCGCGGCCCGTCAGCACCGCCGACGCGGTCGTCGCCATCCCGCGCAGATCCGCGGAGTCCGCCATGGCGTTCGCGATCTGCCGGTTCGCCAGACGGAACGCGGCCTTCAGGCGATTGCCTTCCAAGCTGATCGCCGGCTCGAAGGGGAACGGCCAGGTGCGGTTCTTGTCGGCGCCCGCGGTTTCGGCAATGAAGGTCTGGATGGTCTCGACGGCGACGCGCGACGCGACTTCGCCCGCGACATGGCCGCCCATGCCGTCGGCCACCACGAACAAGCCGATGTCGGGACGGGTGCAGTAACTGTCTTCGTTACTGCTGCGGCGAAGGCCGGGGTCCGTGCGGACGGCCCAGGAGAGCTTCATGTCAATGCTGAATGCTGAATGCTGAATGCTGAATGCACCAGAAGGCGAATGTCGAATACGTCGTGTTTGGCATTCAGCATTCAACATTCAGCATTCGGCATTGACACGATTCACCCTTGCGGCGGCATGCGCGGCCGGCCGACGCGGCCGGCGAACTGGATGCGCGAAGAGACCTGCAGGCGCGACAGCGACTTGATGAGGGCGACGCGGGCACGCTCGTAGTCGACTTCGCTCCTCGGCTCGCCGAGCCTCGATTCGGCACGCTTGCGGGCTTCCTCCGCGCGCACGACGTCGATCTCCTCTGCGCGTTCCGCGAGATGCGCGAGAATCGTGACCCGATCGGGGAGCACCTCCGCAAAGCCGTAGGCGATGGACAAGTACGTTTTCTCCTGACCCTTTCGATACCAGAGCTCGCCCACCGCCAGCGAGGCGAGCATCGGCGTGTGCCCCGGCAGCACGCCGAAGTAGCCTTCGGTGCCCGGCACCTCCACCTCGTCGACCTGCTCGCGGACGAGGAGCTTGTCGGGAGTGACGATTTGCAGTTCGATTGACGTCGGTAAAGCCATCGTTGTCCGTTCGAGAGGCCACGGTTACGTTCACTCAGAGGCCACGGAGGTCACGGAGGTCATAAACTAGGTTCTTACTCCGTGGCCTCCGTGGCCTCTGAGTTCGCAAATCAGTTCTTACTCCGTGGCCTCCGTGGCCTCTGAGTTCGTAAATCAGGTTCTTACTCCGTGGCCTCCGTGGCCTCTGAGTCAAATCAATCTTAACCTCCGTGGCCTCTAGCCTTTCGCCATCTTCTCTGCCTTGGCGACCGCGTCTTCGATCGTGCCGACCATGTAGAAGGCCTGCTCCGGCAGCGCATCGTGCTTGCCGTCGACGATTTCCTTGAACCCTTTCACGGTATCCGCGATCGGCACGTACTTGCCCGGCAGGCCCGTGAACTGCTCCGCGACGAAGAACGGCTGCGAGAGGAACCGCTGGATTTTGCGGGCGCGCGAGACAGTCAGCTTGTCCTCTTCCGACAGCTCGTCGATGCCCAGAATCGCGATGATGTCCTGCAGGTCCTTGTAGCGCTGCAGCACCTGCTTGACGGCGCGAGCCGCGTTGTAATGCTCGTCCCCAATCACGCGCGCGTCGAGGATGCGCGAGGTCGACGCCAGCGGATCGACCGCCGGGTAGATGCCCAGCTCGACGATCGCGCGCGACAGGTTGGTCGTCGCGTCGAGATGCGCGAAGGTGGTGGCGGGCGCCGGATCCGTATAGTCGTCCGCGGGCACGTAGATCGCCTGGACCGACGTGATCGATCCGTTCTTGGTCGACGTGATGCGCTCCTGCAGCTCCCCCATCTCGGTCAGCAGCGTCGGCTGATAGCCGACCGCGCTCGGCATGCGGCCGAGCAGCGCCGAGACCTCCGAGCCCGCCTGGGTGAAGCGGAAGATGTTGTCGATGAAGAGGAGGACGTCTTTCTTCTCGGCGTCGCGGAAGTACTCGGCGACGGTCAGGCCGCTGAGCGCCACGCGCAGCCGGGCGCCTGGCGGTTCCGTCATCTGGCCGTAGACGAGCGCCGCGCGGGACTTCTCGAAGTCCTGGACGTTGATGACGCCGCTCTCCTGGAATTCCAGCCAGAGGTCGTTGCCCTCGCGCGTCCGTTCGCCGACGCCGGCAAACACCGACACGCCACCGTGCTTCGTCGCGACGTTGTGGATCAGCTCCTGGATGATGACCGTCTTGCCGACGCCGGCGCCGCCAAACAATCCGATCTTGCCACCGCGCAGGTACGGTTCGAGCAGATCGACCACCTTGATGCCCGTCTCGAACATCTGGAGCTCGGTCGACTGGTCCGCGAGCGATGGCGCCTCGCGATGGATGGACCAGCGTTCCTTCGCGTTGACGGGACGATCGGGAAAATCGACGGGCTCGCCGAGCACGTTCATGACGCGGCCGAGCGTCGCGGTCCCCACGGGCATGGAGATCGGCGCGCCCGTATCGATCACCCGCATCCCGCGCCGCATGCCGTCGGTGGGCTTCATCGCGACCGTCCGCACGCGGTTCTCGCCGAGATGCTGCTCGACCTCGGCGACGACATCGATCGCGTCCCCGGCGTCGCCTTTCTCCGACACGATCCGGACGGCGTTGTAGATCTGCGGCAGCTGCCCGCCTTCGAACTCCACGTCCACGACGGGGCCGATGACCTGGACCACCTTGCCGACCTTTGTCTCTGTCGCTACTGCTGTTGCCATATTCGATTCTTCTACTTCCGGCTAAAGCCGGAAGCTACGGAGTACTCTTCGTAGCTTCCGCCTTCAGGCGGAAGCACCTTATAAAGCTTCGGCGCCGGACACGACTTCGATGATCTGGAACACCTGCACCTCCACGTGCCGCGGCAGGAGCGTCGTGAACAGCGCCTCCGGCGTCGGCTCGTAGAGATAGTCAACAGCCGGCACGACCGCGCCCCCTCCGGCCATCGGCGTCGGCGCGCCAGGCGGCTGCATGTCCAGCCGCGGAATCGGCAGCAGCCGTTCGACGACGATACGCTGGGAGATGACGGAGCGGAATTCGTTGTACACGAGATAGACGCTGTCGACCTGACCGTCCGTGAACGCCTCGACGGCGGCTCTTGCGATGCTCTGCGCGTGCCCGTACTGCAGCGCCTGAAAGAGATTCACCTGCTCGTAGCGGACCTCGAATCCGCGGCGCGCGAAGTAGTCGCGCCCGCGGCGCCCGATCAGCCCCAGCGCCACCTCGCGGTCGGCGTCCTCGACGATGAAGGTGCTCGCCGCCTTGATGGCGTTGGTGTTGAAGCTGCCGCACAGTCCGCGGTCGGCGGTGATCACGAACAGCAATGCCTTGCCGCTGGCCCTCGGCGCACGGCGCTCGTCGAGCAGCGGGTGCGACGCGGGATCGACGCGTGTGGCCAGGCTGTTCAGGACGCGCAGCATCTCGCGGGCGTACGGACGCGCCTGCTGGATGCGCTCCTGCGCCCGGCGCAGACGCGAGGCCGCGACCATCTTCATGGCTTTGGTGATCTGCTGCGTCGACTTGACCGCGCGGATGCGGCGCCGGATGTCTAGTAGAGAGGGCATCTATCGCTTGTCTCGGTCAATGTCGAATGCCTAATGCTGCATGCAAAAACGCATCTCTGTGTTGTCTCGTTTTCAGCATTCGACATTCGGCATTCAGCATTTATGCCGCCGCCGTCTTGTTGGCGGCCGCAAAGGTCTCGCCAAACTCCTTCAGCGCTCCATTCAGTTCCCCCTTGATCGCATCGTCTATCTGCTTCTTGTCGGCGAGCGACGAGAGCAGCTGTGCCTTGCGCGTGTCGAGGAACTTGTAGAGATCGATTTCGTACGCGCGCACCTGTTCCACCGGGATCGGATCCAGGTAGCCGTTGGTGGCGGCGTAAATGACGACGACCTGCTTCTCGACCGGCACCGGTTGATACTGGGGCTGCTTCAGCACTTCCACGAGGCGGCGGCCGCGATTGAGCTGGTTGAGCGTCGCCTTGTCGAGATCCGATCCGAACTGCGCGAAAGCCGCGAGCTCGCGGTACTGCGCGAGGTCGAGTCGCAGCGTGCCGGCGACCTGGCGCATGGCCTTGACCTGCGCGGACCCGCCAACCCGCGAGACGGAGTTGCCGACGTTGATCGCGGGCCGCACGCCCTGGTGGAACAGGTCCGACTCCAGGAAAATCTGGCCGTCTGTGATCGAGATGACGTTCGTCGGGATGTACGCGGAGAGGTCGCCCGCCTGCGTCTCGATGATCGGGAGCGCCGTCAACGATCCCCCGCCGAGCTCTTTCCGCATCTTGGCGGCGCGCTCCAGCAGGCGCGAATGCAGGTAGAACACGTCGCCGGGATACGCCTCGCGGCCGGGCGGACGCCGCAGCAGCAGCGAGATCTCGCGGTACGCCTGGGCGTGCTTCGACAGGTCGTCGTAGATGCAGAGCGCGTGCTGGCCGTTGTCGCGGAAGTATTCGCCCATCGTGCACGCCGAGTACGGGCTGATGTACAGCAGCGGCGCGGGATCCGACGCACCGGCGGCCACGACGATCGTGAACTCCATCGCGCCGGCGTCCTCGAGCGTCCGGACGACCTGCGCGATTGTCGACTGCTTCTGTCCGATCGCGTTGTAAATGCAGATGACGTTCTGCCCGCGCTGGTTGATGATCGCGTCGACAGCCACGGCCGTCTTGCCGGTCTGCCGGTCCCCGATGATCAATTCGCGCTGGCCGCGGCCGATCGGCACCATGGCGTCGATCGCCTTGAGCCCCGTCTGCAGCGGCTCCTTGACGGGATTGCGATCGACGACGCCAGGCGCGATGCGCTCGATCGGCTGCGACTGCTTCGAGACGATCGGCCCCTTTCCGTCAATCGGCTGGCCCAGCGCGTTCACGACGCGGCCGACGAGCTCGGGTCCGACGGGCACGGAGATGATGCGCCCCGTGCGCTTGACCGTGTCCCCTTCCTTGATCTCGGTGAAGTCGCCGAGCAGCACGGCGCCGACGCTCTCTTCTTCCAGATTCAACGCGATGCCGTAGATGCCGTGCGGGAATTCGAGCATCTCGCCCGCCATCGTCTTTTCGACGCCGTGCACGCGCGCGATGCCGTCGCCGACGGACACGATCGTGCCCACCTCGGCGACGTCGACGTCGACCGCATAGCTGCCGATCTGGTCGCGGATGATCTTGGAAATGTCTTCTGCTTTGATGTCCATATTCAGTCGGGGGGCTTCGCCCCGCCGATCCCCCCTACACGTTCACTCCCGGGGCCCCCAGGCCCCGCTCCGTTCACGTGGCTCATTCGCGGCGCTCATTCGCGCGTTACTGCCCTGCCTCGATCAGCGACTGCTTCATCTTCTGCAACTGCGTCGTCACGCTGCCGTCGTAGACCGTGCTGCCCAGACGCGTCACGACACCGCCGATGATCGACGGATCGACTTTCATTTCGAGAAGGACCTTCCGCCCCGTCGCGCGCTCCAGCCCCTGCTCGAGCGCGCGCAGTTTCTCGGGAGCCAGCGCGATCGCGGTCGTGACCTCGCCGCGGACGATCTTGAGATGGTCCATCACGCGGCTGCGATACACGCGGGCGACGTCGGGCAGCAGCGTCAACCGGTCGCGCTCCGCGAGCATGACGATCAGTTTCGCAAGCGGCGCGCTGACGTTGCCGGCGCGATCGAGCAGCGCCTTTGCCAGAGCGATTTTCTTCGACGCCGGGATTGCGGGGTTGCCGACAACGCTGGCGAGCGCCTCGTTGCCGGAGACGAGATCCGCAAACTGCTGCAGGTCTCCCTGGACGGTCTCGATGGAGCCGGGCGCCTCCTGCAGGATCACGTCGAAGAGCGCGCGGGCGTAGCGGCCGGCGGCCGTCGCGCTCGTCATGACGCCGTTCTCTGCAGCTGCGACGCGTAGCGGTCCACGAGCCGGGACTGATCGTCGGCCGTGATCGACCGCTGGATCCGATCGGACGCGATACGGACGGCGAGATCCGCCGTCAGCTCGAGGAGCTCGCGCCGCGCGATGCGCAGACGCATCTCGATTTCACGCCGCGTGTGTTCGAGGAGGCGTTGGCGTTCGGCTTGCGCCGCCTGCTCGATGCGCTGCCGCTCGGCGACAATGTCTTCGGCGCCGCGTCCCTTCAGCGCTTCGATCTCCAGCGGCAGCGCCCGCAGCCGGGCTTCGATCTCGGCCAGCTGGCGCGATGCGGCCTCGCGTGTTTCCGCAGCGGCCACGAGATCCTCCCTGACTTTCCCGATCCGTCCGTTGAGGTACGCGGCGAACGGCGCTCGCAGGAAGTACACGAGAACAGTCACGAGGATGGCGAAGTTGACCGTCTTCGCGATCGTGGCGCCCCATCCGCTGTCGGCGGCGTGTTCTTCGCCCGCAGCCTCGCGTCCGGCGGGGGTCCCGGCCGGCTGTGAGACCGTCGGCGCCTCCTGAACGGCCGGCGATGCCGCCGCGAGCCGTACGGGGGACGCAGCGATCACGGCCGCCGCAACCAGAAGGGCGGCGAGAAGCAGGCGGTTGAAGGTCATTCGGTGTCTACGATGCTCTGCCCAGGATCTTCGCCGCGGCGGCGCTGCCGAGCGCCTGCGCCTCCGCTTCGAGGCTGCGCCTGGCCTCGGCGGCCTCGGCCTCCAGACGCCTGGCGGCGTCGGCGACCAGCGCCTCGGCCTCGGCGCGGGTGTCGGCGACGATCTCGGCGCGGCGGCCGAGCGCCGCGCGCCGCATGTCATCCATTTCGCGGTACATCTCGGCTCGCGCCGCGGCCGTCTTCCGCTCGAACTCGGCCGATGCCGCCTTCGCCTCCGTCGCGGAGCGCCGCGCGAGCTCGCGCGCCGACTCGATCGCGTCCTCCCGCTTGCGGATGACGCCGAGCACAGGACGCAGCAGCAGCCGATCCACGACGACCGTCAGCAGCAGGATGAAGAAAATGACCCAGATAACGGACAGATTCGGAAGCATGCCAAACGAAGATTTATACCATTCAGCGCAGCGTCAGAGCAACCGTGAGCGACTCCCCCGCCGTCTCGACGACGCCCACCTGCCGAGCCTCAACGTTCGTGTCCGCAAGCGCTTCGAGCGCCTGAGACACCTGTGCGGCATCGACGGCCACGAGCAGACCGCCGGAGGTCTGCGGATCGAACAGCAATTGCACGCGCCGGGCGTCCAGGCCTGCTGCGCCCGAGACACCGGCGCCGAAATGATCGCGGTTGGTGCGCCCGCCGCCGGGCGTGTTCTGCTCCACCAGCTCGAGCGCGCCGTCGAGCAACGGCACGGACGCGACGTCGATCGCCATGCGGCGCCCGCTCGCCTTCGCCATTTCCGTGGCGTGACCAATCAGCCCGAATCCCGTGATGTCGGTACACGCGTGAATGGCGTCGCCCAATCGCGCCAGCGCCGTCGCGGCATCGCGGTTGAGCCGTATCATCGACGCGATGGCGCGATCGGCGACGTCAGCGGGGGCGCGGCCGTACTTAATCGCCGTCGCGATGACGCCTGTTCCGAGCGGCTTGGTCAGAATCAGCGCGTCGCCGGGTCTGGCTCCCGCATTCGTCCAGATGCGGCGGGGATGCACCTCGCCGGTGACGGCATAGCCGAACTTGACCTCTCGATCCTGAACCGTGTGCCCACCGAGCAGCGCTACGCCGGCCTCGATCAGAGTCTGCAGGCCGCCCTTGAAGATCTCGGCGAGAACGTTCCGGTCCGCATCATTTGGAAACGCCGCAATCGCGAGCGCCGTCAGGGGACGCCCACCCATCGCGTAGACGTCCGACAGCGCGTTTGCCGCCGCGATCCGGCCATAGGCGATCGGGTCGTCGACGATGGGCGTGAAAAAGTCGACCGTCTGCACGAGCGCACGCTCGGCGTCGATTCTGAACACACCCGCATCGTCCGCGGTCCTGTAATCGACCAGGACACGGTCGTCGGTCGACACGGGCAGATCGCCCAGCACCTGGGCGAGCTCGCTAGCGGCGAGCTTGCTCGCTCAACCCGCGCACGATGAGTAATCGGTGAGCTTACGCATATCTCCTTTCAAGGGCAGGGGGCTGGGGGCTGAGTCATGGGGCTAAGGGGATTGGCCCCTCAGTCCAATGGAAAACCCAGCCCTTTGACTCGGCCCCCAGCCCTCAGCCCCATGGAAAACCTAGCCCTTTGACTCGGCCCCCAGCCCTCAGCCCCGTTCTGTCAGCAACTCGTAGAGGCGCTGCAATTCGTCTTCGGTCCCGAAGTCGATCTCGATCCGACCTCCCTTCCCCTTCCTCACAATGCGCGTGCGCGTGCCGAGCGCGAGGCGCAGCTTTTCTTCGGCCGCGCGCGTGTGAACGTCAACCGCAGCGACGGGTTTCGTGGCCGAGGGGGTTGACGCTTTCTTCACGAGCGCTTCCGTCTCGCGCACCGACAACTGACGCGCCACGACGTCGCGCGACATGCGGAGCTGCAAAGCGTCGTCGCCGAGCGCGAGCAGCGCGCGGGCATGTCCCATCGACAGGGCGCTCGACGCGACGTTCGCGCGCACCTCCTGCGGCAGGCGGAGCAGGCGCACGTAGTTCGCGATCGACGAGCGGTCCTTCCCCACCGCGTCGGCGATCTGTTCCTGCGTCAGATGGAATTCGTCGGCGAGCCGGCGGTACGCGACCGCCTCCTCAATGGGATTGAGATCCTCGCGCTGAATGTTTTCGATCAGCGCGACTGCGAGCAGCCGCTCCTCGGGGACGTCGCGGACGACGACGGGAACCTTGAGGAGGCCGGCGCGCTGCGCGGCGCGCCAGCGGCGCTCCCCCGCGACGATTTCGTACGCCCCGTCGACCTTGCGGACGAGGATCGGCTGGATGATGCCGTTGGACTTGATCGAGCGCGCGAGGTCGTCGATGCGCTCGTCGTCGACATGGGTGCGCGGCTGAAACTTGTTCGGGCGCAGCAGGTCGGTGTCGATCTCGAGCGAGCGATCGGTGAGTGCGGGCGCGGGGGTGTCAGGGATGAGGGCGCTCAGGCCGCGGCCGAGCGCGGGGCGTTTATCAACCATGGCTGGACTCCGTGGTGGCGGGCGCCGCGGACTCGCGCGTGAGGAGCTCGCGCGCCAGCGCGAGATACGCTTCCGAGCCGCGCGACTTCACGTCGTAGAGAATGCCGGGCAGTCCGTGGCTCGGCGCCTCGCCGAGGCGAACGTTGCGCGGAATGACGGTGTCGTACACCCGGTCCTTGAAGAAGTCGCGGATGTCGCGCGCCACTTGTTGTCCGAGATTCGTGCGCTCGTCGTACATCGTCATCAACACGCCAGCGATGTCGAGCGATGGATTGAGCGCGCTGCGAACGCGGCGAAGTGTCGCGACGAGATCGGCGAGTCCCTCGAGCGCGAAATATTCGCAGTTGAGCGGGATGAGCACCGCGTCGGCGGCGACGAGCGCGTTGAGCGTCAGGAGACCGAGCGAGGGCGGCGTGTCGATCAGAATGAAATCGAAGCGGCCGCGGAGCGGCTCGAGCAGCGCGCGC
>WNGL01008559.1_pt1 | contig 11934 bp, 10 predicted proteins | sample 5400591 | NCBI WGS metagenome assembly WNGL01 (sample SAMN13153377, study PRJNA577476) | soil metagenome | isolation source: 80 cm soil or saprolite under Garry oak tree replicate 1 | place: USA:California | collected 2016-06-15
ATCCGGCTGACGATGAATTCCGCCGGGTGTTCTTCCGCGCCGAATTCCTGCGCGGCAAGGAGGGGCGGGTGTACACTGGCGGCTCGGGCCTGCGCGAGGACATCAAGGCCCCGGGCTATTTCGCCTTCGCGCCGGCTCGGCTCGCCGACGGCAGCGTCGTTGTCGTCAACCGCGGCTATGTCGCCAACCCGCACCCGGACGCGTCGCTCGGCCCGATTGGACTGGGCGACGGCGCGGCCGATGTGGTTGGGGTGATGCGGTGGCCGGAAGAGCCAGGCTGGTTCGTCACCGCCTACGATGCCAAGGAGGATCTTTGGCTCATCCGCGACCAGGTCGCGATGGCGGCTCGCTACGGCTGGGGCGCGGTCGCGCCGTTCTACGTCGATCAGGAGGCGCCGGTTCCCGCTGGTGGCGTCCCGCGACCGGCGCCGCTCAGGGCGAATCTGCGCAACGAGCACCTGCAATATGCGCTCACCTGGTTCGGGCTCGCGACAGTGCTCGCCATCGCCTTCGGCTTCTGGGTGCGGAGCGGACGACAGACGACAAGTACGTAGGATGGGTTGAGCGGAGCGAAACCCATCATCTTTCAGCAAACCCGACGCGATGGGTTTCGCTGCGCTCAACCCATCCTACGCAGCCCTACTTCGGCGCCACGATCTGGCTGAATTGCGCGATCACGTCCTTCGGCGTTTCGCCCATCTGGCCGATCAGCCGGCGCACGGCATCGCCGTCGATCGGGCTCAGTTCCTGACCCATCCTGCCCGCCTCGTCGACGAAGACGGGGTCCTTGGTCATCGCCATGAACGCGGCCTGCAACGCCTTGGCGCGGTCGGGCGGAAGGTCGGGCGGCGCGACCAGCGGCAAGGCCATGAAGAAGGGAGTCTCGGCGAAGGCAAGGAGCGCCAGCGCCTTCGGATCGTTGGTGAGCTCGCGCCCGATCGGCACGTCAGGCAATTCGGGCGAGCGCGTGGTGCGGGCGAAGGCCACCAGTCCGCGGAAGAAGCCCGACCTGTACAAGGCGGACTGGCCGACCTTGATCGCGCTGTGGCCGACGATCTGGCCATCGATCTCGCCACGCTGCTGGGCGAGAAACACGTCGGCCGCACCCCGATAGCCGCGCACGTTCTGGACGTTGAGCCCCAGAACCTCCTTGGAGATGATGGTGAAGATGACATTGGTGGCGCCCGGACCCGTGGTTCCGACCCGCGCGAGCAGGCCACCCTGCGGCTTGAGGTCGGCAATTGTTCTTGCCGGAAAGCTAGCGTTGACCCAGAACACATAGGCGTCGTTGGCGTAGGACGACACGCTGCCGAGCCAGGTCATCTTCAACGGATCGAATCTCGCATTCGGCTCGCCTTGGATGGCGAGCTGCGGCGTGCCGCGTTCGAGGATTGCGATCACCGAGCCGTCTTTGTCCGCGGTCGAGTAGACGCGATTGGCGAGGATTAGCCCCGCCGACTGCAGATTCTGGACGACGATGGTCGGTTTCCCGGGGATGTGATTGCCGAGGTGCCTCGCCACCAGGCGTCCGACCAGATCGTTCACGCCGCCAGGTGCGCTCGCGACCAGAAGGTTGATATTGCGTCCCCGGTAGAACTGCTCGACCGATTGCGCCGCGGCGGCTTGCAGTGAAGCAAGCACCATGCCGAAGGCGAACAGGGACAGGATCAACTTGCGCATGGTGACCTCCTTGCGCGTGATCATTTCATCCTCCCGCGCCGATCAATGCGGAAGAGAACGCAATCGGTCGAGAATGGCAAGGGCTGCGATGTCGCGCCGGATCGAAAGTTGCTTCGCCGCCGCACGGGCGCTAAGACCAACAGCCCGTTTCCACGAACCGTCGTGCTTCGAGGCTCGCCTCGCCCGCGCCCCGGTGACCATTCGACGGATGCGATAGAATTTCGGAACCTCATCATGCTGATCATCAACAACGAGCTGGTGGCGCAATTGCTCACCATGGAGGACTGCATCCGGGTGCAGGAGGAGGCGTTCCGGAAGCTGCCCAGCGGGGGCGCGATCCACCGGCCGCGCATCGACATGTATGTCCCGTGCGGGCGCGAGGACGGATATTTCCGCTGGGGCACCATGGAAGGCGCCAACGACGGTTATTTCGCGATCCGCATGAAGTCCGACATCATCACCTGGCCGAAGGACAAATACGGCAACTGGACCGAGGACAAATATTGCCGCGAGCGTGGCACCTATTGCGGCGTCATCTTCCTCGTTTCCACGGATAATGGCGAGCCGCTCGCCTTCATCAACGACGGGGTGCTGCAACATTTCCGGGTCGGCGGCGGCGCCGCCATCGGCGTGAAATATCTCTCGCGCGAGGATTCGCACGTGGTCGGCATGCTCGGCTCGGGCGGGATGGCGCGCACATTCCTCGCAGCGTTCAAGTGCGTGCGCGATGTGCGGCGGTGCAAGGTCTACAGCCCGACGGCGGCGCATCGCGAAGCTTTTGCCGAGGAAATGTCGCGGCGGCTGGGCATCGAGGTGCGCGCCGTCGACGACCCGCGCGAAGCGGTGCGCGGCGCCGATATCCTCTCCTCCTGCACCGACAGCATGCAGCCGGTCTATGACGCCGAGTGGATCGAGAAGGGCATGCACGTCACCAATCTCGGCCGCCGCGAAATGCCTGACGCGGCGATGGACAAATTCGACCTGGTGGTGCGGCAGGGCACCGCCGGGCTGCAGATGCGGGAGACCGAGCGCTTCCAGGCCGAGCGCGGCCTTTCACCGGCCGCCTTCATCGCCGGCACGGCCGAAGAGATGAAGCGCATCCCCGCGAAGAACCCGCAGCCGGGCTTTGGCGGCGATTCGCCCGAGTTCATGGACCGCGGCAAGGGCGGCGACAGGCCCGACTTCGCCGATCTCGTCACCGGCAAGTGTAAGGGCCGCACGCACCGCGACCAGGTGACCTTCTACCGCAATGTCGGCAACCAGGGCCTGCAGTTCTCGGCGGTCGGCGGCTGGGTGTATCGGCAGGCCGTGAAGCAGAACAAGGGCCGCGAGATTCCGACCGACTGGTTCCTGCAGGACATTCGGGACTAGCCGCTGCACCGCCTCCGGGACCCAAGGTGCTGGCGCAGGACCAGCTGGAAAATCCTATCGCTTCGGGGCCGGAAATTGGGCAAACTGCCCGCCGGATCCGCCAGATTCCGAAAACCGCCGGCGTCGATGTCGATGCGGCAGGAGGTCGTGATGTTCTCGAAGATCAATCATGTCGCCATCGTGAGCGAGAATTACGCCATGCTGGCCAAGTTCTACGAAGCTGTCTTCGGCATGAAGCATTCGGCCTATGGCCGCGCCGCCCGGGCGGTGACCGTGGGCGACGGTTATGTCGGGCTCAATATCAATCCGCGCCGCGCTGGCCGGGCCGCGGGGCTCGATCACTTCGGCATCCAGGTCGAGGATTGCGAGACGGTATTCGACCGCATGCGACAGAAATATCCGAGCGCGAAATGGCTCAAGCGGCCCGCGAACCGCCCGTTCGCGGGAATTTCCGCCAACGATCCGGACGGCAACGTCTTCGACATTTCACAGAAGGATATGTCGAACCGCTCGGCGATCTATGTGGAGAACGACGGCCAAGCCAATCCGCGCCACATCAATCATGTGGGACTGCGCACGATGAATCCCGACGACACGGCCGAGTTCTACCGCAACGTCTTCGAGTTCGCCCCCACCAACAAGAAATCCGGCGACCCGAACCACTACCTCACCGACGGGCATGTGACGCTCGTCATCATGCCTTGGAAGATCGAGGACTACGAGGGCACCGGCATCGTCGCGCCGGGGATGGACCATATCGGCTTCAAGGTCGAGAGCGTCGATGCGGTGAAGAAGGAGGTCGAGGAAATCGCCGCCAACAATCCGCTGCTCGCGCCGTCCCCGCTCGGCACCGGCAAGGAGGGCGCGGCGCTGGCGAAACTGTTCGAGCGCAGCTGCCCGCTCGGGCAGCACCGGTTTGCCGATCCCGACGGCGTGCTGATCGATATCGCGGGCGATTAGCCGTGCAGTGGTCGGCGCCACTCGCAAACCGCTGCCGTTTGGTCTATATACGATAGCTTTAAAGCGCGCCCATGGCTTCGACCGAGATTACATTCGACAAGCTCGTGTACATCGATCGGCTCAAATCCGCCGGAGTCGACGAGCCGCAGGCGCGCGCCCATGCCGAGGCGCTCGACCAGGCGCTGCGGGATACCGTTGCCAGCAAGCACGATCTGCGGGAGTTGCGCGACGAAATGCGGAGCGAGATTGCCCGCCTCGGCCACAAGATTGATGTCGCGGTGCGCGATCTCACGATCCGGATGGGCGGCATTGCCATTGTGCTCTTCGGCGCTCTTGCATCGATCAAGTTCTTCGGTTGAGGTTGACACAATCCGAGCTGTGGTTTCGGGCTCGCCTGCGGGATAATCGTATGAAATTGGTTTCGCACCATCTGGGACTTGCCGCCGCCCTCGGCCTTAGTCTTTCGACCGCTGCTGCGGCCGACCCGATCGCCGATTTCTACAAGGGCAAGCAGATCAACTGGATCCTCAGCGCCGGAGCGGGCGGCGGCTATTCGAGCTACGCCCATGTGTTTGCGCCCTATTTCGGTGCCCACATCCCCGGCAGGCCCAATATCGTGGTGCAGAACATGCCTGGCGCCGGCGGCATCCGGGCGATGACCTATCTCGCTTCGGTTGCGCCCAAGGACGGCACCACGCTCGGGCTCGTGCATTCGAGCGTACCGTTCGCGCCGCTCTTCGGCATCAAGGGCGCGAATTTCGACCCGAGGCAGATGCGCTGGATCGGCAGCATCAATGCCGCGACCGGCATCTGCGTGTCCTGGACCGCCTCGGGCATCACCAAATGGCAGGATCTGTTCGCGCGCGAGTTCATCGTCGGCGGCACCGGCGCGGGCTCGCAGATGGAGACCATGCCGGCCATGCTCAACAAGCTGTTCGGCACCAGGATCAAGATCGTCTCCGGCTACAAGGGCGGCAACGACGTCTATCTCGCGATGGAGCGCGGCGAGGTGCAGGGCCGCTGCGGCGGCCTCAAATCCTCGATCAAGTCGACGCGTCCGGACTGGTTCCCGCAGAAGAAGGTCTCGGTGCCGATCCAGATCGCGCTCGACCGCGATCCCGAATTCGCCGACGCGCCCGCTCTGATCGAATTCGCCAAGGACGAGAAGACAAAGCAGATTCTCCAGCTCGTGCTCGCGCCGATGGACATGGACCGCCCGATCCTCGCCCCGCCCGGCACCCCGCCGGCGACCGTCGCCGCGCTCCGCCAGGCCTTCCACGAGGCAATGAGCGACCCCGCCTTCATTGCCGACGCCAAGAAGGCGAGCATCGATCTCGAGGAGATCGACGGCGAGAAGATTGCGAAAATTCTCGCCCGCGCCTATGCGATGCCCCCCGACGTCATCAAGGCCGCGAACGAGGCCATGAATCTCACCGGCGCCACGAACGATTAGTGCAACTGAGCGGGCATGAGCAAAAACAGTACTTCCAAGATGGTCCGCTACTCGCGTGACAGTCTTCCGCCCGATCAGACTGACTGGGCGCGCGTCGAAGCATTGACCGATGAGGAGGTGACAGCGGCGGCGTTGTCTGACCCCGATGCCCAGCCGCTCACCCCGGAACAATTAGCAAGGATGCGCCGCGTGTCACTCGTGAAGGTCCTGCGGCAACGCCTCAGCATGACGCAGGTTGAGTTCGCCAAGGCGTTTCACCTGCCCATCACCACTTTGCGCGATTGGGAGCAACATCGGAGCACCCCCGACGCACCTGCCCGCGCCCTGTTGCTGGCAATCGAACGTGATCCCGAGGTGATGCGGCGGTTGCTGGCGGAAGCAGCAGTGTAGTTGGCGCGAGTCCATCGGGTCCTCGTGGGCACAGTGTTCTACGGTCATGATCCGTGACAACCACGACGGCATGGTCGATCATCAGTCGCCACCGGAAGCGAAAATTGCGCTGTTCCGGTCCCTCTTTCGTGGGCGTGAGGACGTCTACCCGCGCCGCTTCGAAAGCCGAAAGACGGGCAAAGCGGGCTATCAACCGGTCTGCGCCAATGAATGGATCCACGGGGTGTGCGAAAAACCCAGGATGAAATGCGGCGATTGTCCGCATCAGCGCTTTGTCTCCGTCACCGACGAAGCAATCCGTTGGCACCTCTCGGGTCGGGACGGCAAGGGCAAGGATTTCGTCATGGGCATCTATCCGATGCTTCTGGATGAAACCTGCTTTTTCCTGGCGATCGATTTTGACAAGGGAGATTGGCAAGAAGACGCGAAGGCATTTTGGGAAACATGTCGTCGTTTGAATATTCCAGCTGCATTGGAACGTTCTCGCTCCGGTAACGGTGCACATATCTGGATTTTCTTCGAACATGCACTCCCCGCGTCGCTGGCACGGCAACTCGGTTCGCATATTTTGACGGAAACGATGGAACGCCGGCCGGACATCGACTTCAATTCCTATGACCGATTTTTCCCCAATCAGGACACGCTTCCGAAAGGCGGCTTCGGCAACCTCATTGCGCTCCCGCTGCAAAAGCAGCCGCGGGCATCAGGCAACGGCGTATTCCTCGACAAGGCCATGATTCCTTATCTCGACCAATGGGCATTTTTGGCAACGATCCGGAAGATCGATCGGTCCGCCGTTGAGAATATCGTTCGTCATGCTGAAGTAACAGGCCGAATTATTGGAGTGCGGCATGCCTTGACGGAAGAGGACGAGCCGGTACCTTGGAGCCTGCCGCCTTCACGCCATCGGGCGGAGGCTCGAATAAAGGGTCCTCTACCGTCGAGCTTGGAGCTTGTCCTCAGCAACGAAATTTACGTTGCGAAAGACGATTTGCCTCCTGGACTACGTAATCGACTCGTTCGTCTGGCTGCATTTCAAAATCCTGAATTCTACAAGGCGCAAGCGATGCGTCTGCCGACATATGATAAACCGCGGATCATTGCGTGTGCCGAAGATCATCCAGGTCACATCAGTTTGCCGCGCGGCTGTCTGGGCGACGTACAAGAGCTTCTATCGGATTTGAATATCACTGCTGTCACCCGCGACGAAAGGTGTTCTGGGCGACCGCTGACCGTGGGGTTCCGCGGAGAATTGCGCCCAGGGCAACTGACTGCTGCACGCGCGATGCTGGCTCACGATACCGGCGTATTGTCCGCCGCAACAGCCTTCGGGAAAACGGTCGTTGCCGCATGGCTTATTGCGCAACGTCGCGTCAATACACTGGTGCTCGTGCATCGACGACAACTGCTCGAACAGTGGATTGAACGACTGTCCGCGTTTCTGGATCTTCCTCCAAAGTCGATCGGCCGTATCGGAGGCGGACGAAAGAAGCCCAACGGCATGCTTGATGTTGCGCTTATTCAGAGTCTGGTGCGCAAGGGTGTCGTGGACGACCGTGTTGGAGAATACGGGCAGCTCATCATTGACGAGTGCCACCACTTGTCCGCCCACAGCTTCGAACAGGTGGCTCGGCGGGCAAAGGCAAAATATGTTGCCGGCTTGTCCGCAACGGTGACGCGTAGGGATGGCCACCATCCCATCATCTTCATGCAGTGCGGGCCCGTGCGCCATCGGGTCAATGCCAAAGAGCAAGCGGCGGCCCGTCCTTTCGAACATACGGTTCTTGTTCGCCCGACGGGATTCCGACCCGTGAAAGCAGCCAGCGCCGATGTGCGAATCCAGTTTCATGATCTTTATGATGAACTGATCGCAGACGAAACACGAAACATGCTCATTTGTAACGAGGTAATTCAAACGGTGCGCGAAGGCCGGTCACCCATCGTGTTGACTGAGCGCAATGAGCACCTTGATCGCCTCGCTTTCCGCCTGTCACCCATGATCCATCACTTGGTTGTGCTGCGCGGCCGGATGGGCCGAAAGGAACTCCAGGCGATCACCGACCGATTGGCGGCCATCCCCGTTGACGAAGAGCGAGTATTGCTCGCGACCGGCCGATATGTCGGAGAGGGATTTGATGACGCTCGGCTGGATACGCTGTTCCTCACTCTGCCGGTGTCGTGGCACGGAACGATTGCTCAGTACGTTGGCCGCTTGCATCGCCTCTATGATCGCAAACGCGAGGTCCGCGTCCATGATTACGCCGACCTCAATGTGCCCATGCTGGCGCGGATGTTCGATCGACGTTGTCGGGGTTATGAAGCCGTGGGCTACACGATTCTCTTGCCGGCCAGCGCCGTTCCGGGATGGCCAACGGACGTTCCGCTGCCGGTTGACCCGCAATGGAAACGCGACTATGCGGCCAGTGTCCAACGCCTGATCCGCGATGGAGTGGACACCCCGCTGGCAAATCTCTTTGTCGACGCTGTAAGAGTTGTCACTCCTGAAGCCGAAGGCACTGATCGCGCCCGAAGCGCGACGGAGGCCTTTCTGTATCGCCGCCTGGAAATGTTGCCGGTGACGAGGGGTCGTTTCCGCTTGAATGTCGGGCTGCCGATTCCATTCGATCATTGGGGCCGAATGGAGGTTGACTTGCTCTGCGCTGACGCGCGCATCGTGATCGAATTGGATGGTGCCCAGCATCTGGAAAGTACCAATTCCTATCGCCGAGACCGCCGCAAGGATCAATTGCTCCAGGAGAACGGCTATTTCGTCTTGCGCTTCCTCGCCGAAGATGTGGGCAAACAGCTCGATTTGGTGTTGGATACGATCCAACGAACGCTAGCGTGCCGTCGGCAACAGCAATCATAGCGCTTGGCTTGCCCAAGCTCGGCGGCTGTGGTGGTTCTCGGATCGGCGGACTCTTCTGCGTAGCCGCCCGGCGCCAATTCCTCCTCCTCCGGCGCGCGCGCATTCCCGGTGCGGCATGGATTCGAACTCGCGACCATATCATCGTCAGGCTCGGCGGCCACAGGCGCCGTGGTGCGCCTCCTTGATAGGTGCGATTAATGGGGGTACATAAATGGCATGAAAATCACCTGGGTCGAGGCCAAGCGCGTCAAGACCCTGCAGGAGCGGAACCTTGATTTCGCCCGCGCTGCTGAGGTCTTTTCCGCCCTGCATGCTACGCGCGCGACCCATGGCGGCCCGACCGGCGAAACGCGCTATATCACGGCGGGTTTCCTCGACGACCGTATGGTGGTGATGGTGTGGACGCCGCGCGGCGATGCGCGGCATATCATGTCGATGAGGTATGCCCATGCGAAGGAACAAAGGCTCTGGAAAGAGGAAATGGATCGATCCAGATGACGCGCCGGAACTGACTCGGGAGTTCTTCCAGACTGCCGACGTGTACGAAGGAAAAAAACTCTTGCGCCGGGGCCGGCCGCCGGTGGGAGAACGGCCCAAACAAGCCGTCAAACTGCGGCTCTCCTCCGACGTGCTCGCCTATTTCCGGGCCAGTGGGCCAGGATGGCAAACGCGGATCAACGCGACGCTGGAACGCGCGGTGTCGCGAGAAAGGAAAAGAACCCGTGGGATGGGTTGAGCGAGAGAAAGGATATGAACGCGCGTGCTGCGCGCTCCGACCCTTCCTTGTGCAAGATCAGGCGACCCATTAGTGTCGCCTGCGCCGTTGCTTCGGGCCGCGCCGATCGGCCGGAAACATGAGCAAAAGCAATATGTTACACTGCTGCCCGGCCGCCGGACCAAGGCCGGGAGGGCGCTGCCGCAGTCGCCAGCGAGAGGACCAGGAAGGCCACGCCGTGCGCTACATCTCCACCCGGGGCGAAGCCCCGCCGCTCGGCTTCGTCGAGGTGATGCTCGCGGGTCTTGCCCGCGATGGCGGCCTCTACCTGCCCGAGGTGTGGCCGCGGCTCGACATCGGCACGATCGGCGGTTTTGCCGGCCGGCCCTATGCCGAGGTCGCCCTTGAGGTGATCCGCCCCTTTGTCGGCGACGCCATTCCCAGCTCCGACCTCGCCCGCATGGCGCGCGAAGCCTATGGCAATTTCCGTCATCCCGCGGTGGCGCCGTTGCTGCAGCTCGGCGCCAACGACTTCGTGCTCGAACTGTTCCACGGGCCCACGCTCGCCTTCAAGGATCTCGCCATGCAGCTCCTCGGCGGGCTCATCGATCATGTGCTCGCCGCGCGCGGGGAGCGCACCACGGTCGTGGTCGCGACCTCGGGCGACACCGGCGGTGCGGCAGTCGAGGCCTTTCGCGGACGCGCGCGCACCGACGTGTTCGTGCTCTTTCCGCACGGCCGCATCTCCGACGTGCAGCGGCGGATGATGACCACGGCCGCCGACGACAACATCCATGCGCTCGCGATCGAAGGGACCTTCGACGATTGCCAGGCGATCGTGAAGGGGCTGTTCAATCACCATGCCTTCCGCGACCAGGTGCGGCTCTCAGGGGTCAATTCCATCAACTGGGCGCGCATCGTCGCCCAGGTGGTCTATTACTTCACCGCCGCGGTGGCGCTCGGCTCGCCCCACCGCAAGGTGGCCTTCACCGTCCCGACCGGCAATTTCGGCGACATCTATGCGGGCTACGTGGCGCTGCGCATGGGCTTGCCGGTCGACCGGCTCGTGATCGCCACCAATATCAATGACATTCTCGCCCGTACCCTCGCGACCGGCACCTACGAGCTTCGCGAGGTGGCGCCGACGACATCGCCCTCGATGGACATCCAGATCTCGTCGAACTTCGAGCGGCTCCTGTTCGACGCCTATGGCCGTGACAGCAGGGCGGTGCGCGCGCTGATGGCCTCGCTCGCGCAGTCGCGGCGGTTCGCGCTCTCGGCGCCCGCTTTGTCGGCGATCCGCGCGATCTTTTCGGCCGACCGGGCCGACGAGGAGGAGACCGCGGCGACCATCCGCACCGTGCTGCGCGAAACCGGCCACTTCATCGATCCCCACACCGCTGTCGGCGTCGCGGTGGCCGAGAAGGAGACCCGTGATCCGGCGGTGCCGATGGTGGTGCTCGGCACCGCGCACGCGGCCAAGTTTCCCGATGCCGTGGAGGCCGCGTGCGGCGTGCGGCCTCCGCTTCCGGATTGGCTTGCGGATCTCAACGAGCGGCCCGAGCGTGTCATCACCCTGCCGGTCGATCAAGCGGCGGTCGAACGCCATATCCTCTCGGCAAGCCGCGCCGCCCGCGAAGGAGCCGCCGCATGAGCGTCGAAGTCACCCGTCTTCCGTCCGGGCTCACGATCGTGACCGACGCCATGCCGCATCTGCAGACCGCCTCGCTCGGCGTCTGGGTCGGCTCCGGCAGTCGCGACGAAGAGCCCGACGAGCACGGCATCTCGCACCTGCTCGAACATATGGCCTTCAAGGGCACCGCGCGCCGCACCGCCCGCCAGATCGCGGAAGAAATCGAGGCGGTCGGCGGCGATCTCAATGCTGCGACCAGCGTGGAAACCACGGCCTATTACGCGCGCGTGCTGCGCGCCGACGTGCCGCTCGCCCTCGATGTCCTCTCCGACATCCTGTCCAAGCCTTCGTTCGATCCGGAGGAGCTGCAGCGCGAGCAGAACGTGATCGTGCAGGAGATCGGCGCCGCCGAGGACGCGCCTGACGACCTCATCTTCGACAAGCTGCAGGAGACCGCCTTCCCCGGCCAGCCGGTCGGGCGCTCGATCCTGGGCACGCGCGAGACCGTGCGCTCGTTCGACCGCCGGCGGCTCGCGGCCTATCTCGCGCGCACTTACCGCGCTCCCGACCTGGTGATCGGGGCCGCGGGTGCGATCGATCATCACGCCATCGTCGCCGAGGCCGAGCAGCGCTTCGCGAGCTTTTCCGGGCCGGCGGCGCCGACACCGCAGCCGGCGCGCTTCGTCGGCGGCTCCTCGATCGAGGCGCGCGAGCTCGAACAGGTCCATGTGGCGCTCGCGATGCACGGGGTGCCGCAGCGCGATCCGAGCCTGTTCAGCGTGCAGGTCTTCACCAGCGTGCTCGGCGGCGGCATGTCGTCGCGGCTGTTCCAGGAGGTGCGCGAGATCCGCGGTCTCTGCTAC
>WNGL01008561.1_pt1 | contig 11934 bp, 13 predicted proteins | sample 5400591 | NCBI WGS metagenome assembly WNGL01 (sample SAMN13153377, study PRJNA577476) | soil metagenome | isolation source: 80 cm soil or saprolite under Garry oak tree replicate 1 | place: USA:California | collected 2016-06-15
AAGTTATTCTCATTGATAGTTGTTCAGCCTATATTACGCTTATTGAGGTGTTGGGTGCAAGCTATTTCTTTGGCAGAGATATACTGAAGTGTTTTTGTCGCTGGACAGAAGCATTCGATTGTTTGAAAGGATCTGCTGCTAACCTCCTTGACGTAATACGACTAATTCTCTACAATGAGCAGGAAGAGTTAGAACACCTGCCCAGATTGATGATCGGTCTGTATGTAAAGAGAGGTATTTATGGCAGATCGCGTGGGAGAGCAACTGGGGAATTACCGCCTGGTTCGTTTGTTGGGACAGGGCGGCTTCGCCGAAGTCTATCTCGGAGAGCATATTTACCTTGGCACTCCGGCTGCCATCAAAGTGCTGCATGCCAGGTTGTCAAGCGACGATTTTGAGCACTTCCGCAAGGAGGCGCGCACTATTGCGCGCCTGGTGCATCCACATATCGTGCGCGTGCTGGACTATGGTATAGAGGGCATGACGCCTTTTCTCGTCGTGGATTATGCCCCCAATGGAACCCTGCGCGCGCGGCACCCGAAGGGCGTGCCTCTGCCAGTGCCAGTTGTTGCCGGTTATGTGACGCAGGTTGCTGGGGCGCTGCAATACGCGCATGAACAGAAAGTGATTCACCGGGACGTTAAGCCGGAGAATATGTTGTTAAGTCGAAGGGGCGAGGTGTTACTCAGTGATTTTGGGATTGCCCTGGTGGCGATGAGTTCAAGCTATCAAAGCACGCAGGGAATGCAGGACATGGCGGGTACCATTGCTTATATGGCTCCAGAGCAGATTCAATCCCAGGCGGGTCCTGCCAGTGACCAGTATTCGCTGGGTGTAGTAGCCTATGAATTACTGAGCGGAGCGCGGCCATTTCAGGGGGCATTTACCGAGGTCGCTGTGAAACATACGCTGGCGCCTCCGCCCTCATTGTGCGAGAAGCTGCCGATGATCTCGGCTGAGGTCGAGGAAGCGGTGATGACGGCTCTTGCCAAGGATCCTAAGCAGCGCTTTGCCGATGTGCAGAGCTTTGCGGCTGCTCTGGAGGAGGCGAACCGCAAGGCCTTGTCGAGCGCCGCTTTTCCTGACGATATGCCGCTGTCCGCGGAACGGCCGTCAACATCTCCTGAGACGGTTCTGTTGCCAGGGCAGGAAGGAACCCCGACAGTTCAATTCACAGCTTCGACCACGTCACAACCGCCGTCTGCTGAGGAAGCGCCAGCCGGTAATGCTCCAGCGCCCGCGATGAATACGCCTGTTTTGGATGAGCGACAGACAACAGCTTTGCCAGATCAAGCTCCACCCAAAATATCCAGGCGTGCTGTGCTGGCCGGATTGGCCGGAGTGGCTATTGTGGGCGCCGTAGGAGGGGGGATCGCCTGGCTAACGCGCCTGCAAGGAGGGCATGCAGTAATACAGCCGCCATCCATTCCAATTGCAGCAAAGAAAGCTGCGCTCTACACATTTCATGGTCATATGGGCTGGGTATGGTCGGTAGGCTGGTCGCCTGATGCCCCGCGCATTGCCTCGGGAAGCGCGGATGGTACGGCCCAGGTGTGGGATGCAACGAGTGGCGATCATCTCACCGTGTATACCGGGCATACCGATACCGTTTATGGTGTGGCGTGGTCGCCTGATGGCAGGCGCGTCGCCTCGGCGGGGTACGATAAGACGGTGCAGGTGTGGGATGCATCCTTTGGCGATCACTTCTACACGTATCGCGGTCACACTGGCTGGGTGTGGTCGGTGGCGTGGTCGCCCGACGGCAGGCGCATTGCCTCAGCAGGGGAAGACAAGACGGTGCAGGTGTGGGATGCCGCGAATGGCCTGCATGCCCAGACGTATCGCGGCCATACAGGTTTCGTTTATGCCGTGGCATGGTCGCCAGACGGACAGCGTATTGCTTCGGCAAGCGGCGACGGCACGGTGCAGGTGTGGGATGCTGCAAGCGGCCTGCGTCTCTATGCCTATCAACCGTACTTCACATCGATGTGGTCGGTGGCGTGGTCGCCAGACGGACAGCGTATTGCTTCGGCAAGCGATAATAAGACGGTGCAGGTGTGGGATGCGGCGGATGGCACGCATCTGTTTGTCTATTCCGGTCACACGGATTTCGTCTACGCTGTGGCGTGGTCGCCTGATGGGAAGCATATCGCGTCAGCAGGAGATGATAAGACGGCGCAGGTGTGGAACGCGGCGGATGGTTCGCCAGTCTTGACGTATCGCGGCCATAGCGCTGGCGTGCGTTCGGTAAGCTGGGCGTCGGATAGTAAGCGTGTTGCTTCCGGCTCGTGGGATGAGACGGCGCAGGTCTGGAAAGTGGGATGAGTAATGGCTGAGATATATCCGACTGACCGCGAAGCATTGGAGCGCGACTGCGACGTGGAGTTCTTTATCGCCAGTGGTCCAGGCGGGCAGCACCGCAATAAAGTTGAGACAGGTGTGCGGCTGCTGCACCGCGCGAGCGGCATGGTTGTGACGGCTACGGAGCGGCGATCTCAACATGCCAATCGCGAGATGGCCTTCGAGAGGATGGCAGCGCGGCTGGAGGAAGAGCAAAAGGTTGTGATTCCTCGAAAGCGAACGCGACCTACTAGGGCCAGCCGCCAGCGACGACTTGAAGAGAAGCGACATGTGAGCCAGGTGAAGAGACAAAGGTCAGAGCCTCCTCGAACGGTTTAGGCAAGTAGTTATTGTTAAGGTGTCGTCGGCAAATACCGGGGCGCGCGGCGAACCTTTGTGCCTTGCTCGAAGGCGTAGGCGAGTTTGATCAGTGTTGGCTCGCTGTAGGCTCTTCCGATAAAGGTGAGGCCCACGGGGAGTTCAAAAGTGTAGCCAGCGGGCACACTGATGGACGGGTAGCCTGCCAGCGCGGCGGGCTGCGAACTGCCGCCCACGGAGTGATCTCCGTTAACGAGGTCGATGCGCCAGGGAGGGATGCCGCTGGGGATGACGAGGGCGTCCAGATTGTATGTATGCATGACCGCGTCGATGCCTTCTGCGCGTGATAGATGCCGGTTTTCCGCGAGGGCCTCGAGATAGCGAGGATCGTCGAGCGAGGTGGTTTCCTGGGTCATCAGGAGAAGCTCTTGACCAAAGTATGGAAGTTCTTCCTTAGCGTGGGTGGTATTAAACTCGATGATGTCTGCGAGGGTGTGAACTGCCGCGTTGGTCAGTTCGCGCAGGTAGGCGTTGAGACCGGCCTTAAATTCATAGAGTAGCACGACCATTTCCGCGTTAGACGACGACATTTGCTTCGCTGTCGGGATATCTGCCGGGTCAATGATTGCTGCTCCCAGTTCGCGCAATTGCTCGATGGCCCTGTTGACGATGGCATCAGATTTTGCATTGTTGCCAAAAAAAGTCTGGCGCGCGACACCGATGCGCGCTCCACGCAAGCCATTGGGATGCAGGAATTGGGTATAGTCGGTATGGAACTTCCCCGCGCTCTCCTGTGTGGCGGGATCACGTGGGTCAATGCCGGTCAAGGCTCCAAGCAGAGCGGCGGCATCGGCGACTGTGCGACCGAAGGGGCCAACGGTGTCCTGGCTTTGCGCGATGGGGATAACTCCGGTGCGGCTGGTGAGGCCGACCGTCGGTTTGATACCGACGATGCAATTGGCAGAGGCAGGACAGAGGATCGAGCCATCCGTTTCGGTGCCTAACGAGGCGGCGGCCAGGTTGGCGGCAACAGCTACCGCTGATCCTGAACTTGAACCACAGGGAGAGCGGTCCAGGACATATGGGTTCAGGCTCTGCCCGCCACGGCCACTCCACCCGCTAGATGAAGCAGTGGAGCGAAAGTTTGCCCATTCGCTGAGATTAGTTTTGCCCAGGATAACCGCGCCCGCCTTGCGCAGTCTATCCACCACAAAGGCATCGCGCGGTGGGCACGAGCCGAGCAAGGCGAGCGATCCTGCTGTTGTCTGCATCGCGTCTGCTGTGGCGATATTGTCTTTGAGCAGAATGGGTATGCCGTGAAGGGGACTGCGAGGCCCGGTGATTTTGCGTTCCTGGTCAAGCTCTGCGGCTATTTGCAGCGCCGCGGGATTGATCTCCAGGATGGATTTCAAAGTGGGACCATGTTGGTCGAGCGCCTGTACGCGTTGAATGTACATCTCGACGAGCTGGCGAGCGTTCAGCTTGCCCGCAGCCATGGCGTTTTGCAACTCAACTATGGTTGCCTCTTCCAGGTGCCTGAACGGATCGCCGTGTTCCTGGTTCGTCACTTTTTATTCCTTTTCATCGTTGTGGTAAAAAATGCTAGCAAGGCTGATGTTTGCCTTGCTAACGCCACTATCATACACTATTCGTGCTGTCTTGTCTAAGTGCCCAGGGATCAACAATTTTGTTGTAAAATGACGATGGTTTGGTGGCATTGTAAGCTGAATTCAGAGAGGGAGTTGCGGCGAATGAAGGTAAAACAACTGGTTACCTGGGGAGGCATAACGCTTGGAGCATTGGGTGTAGGGATCGTAGGGCTGGCAATCAAAAGCTTGCTGCCCCAGCGTTTTTTGACGGATGATTGGGTTGAGGGAAAACCCGGTTTGCCATTAGATACGACCAATTGCCCTGAAGTCGAAGTTTCGTTTCTGCGCTGTGGCAGTATTAGCATTCCAGAATTCGTCGCTACGCGGGGCGCATTCACGCTTGCTCCGCGTGTTCTCGCGTATAGCGCCGTCTTGATACGCCATCCCCAGGCGCTCTTTTTATACGATACGGGTCTCAGCGCCGACATTTACACGTACATGGTTGACCAGACGCTGTTCTTTCGCAAGACGCTGGGGAATTTTCAGTTTGAACGTTCGCTGGGTAGCCATCTCGAGGAGCGCGGAGTCGAACGCAGCGATCTTGATTTTGCCCTGTTGTCACACCTGCACTGGGATCATGTCAGCGGCATACCTGATATTCCAGGGGCGCTCCTGCGCATCAATCGCGTCGAATATGAGGCGGCGAAGCTGGGTTTGCTGGATATGGGCAATGGACTTGTGCGGCGTTTAATGGGTGATAATCCGGTGGAGTTCTTTGACTGTGCCGGACCTACATACGAGGGTTTCCGTTCCAGCCTTGATCTCTTTGGCGATGGCTCTATTGTGCTGGTCCCGCTGCCGGGACATACCGCTGGCAACACCGGCATGTTCATTAATCGTTCCAATGGGCCGCGCCTGTTCCTGTTGGGCGATGCCGCCTGGGTTTCGCAGAACTATCTGCGCCCGGCAACCATGCACCCCTTCATCTGGTCGCGTGTCACCAGCGATGATGCTACTGCGCGCCAGACCTTGATCGACCTGCACAACTATGCGCTGCGGCACCCTGAGATTCCGCTGATCGCTATGCACGATGCGGCATTGCAGGAGCAGTTTATGCAGTCAGAACAACGTTTACAGGCGGTGGGGAGAGGGGAATGAGGAGATAGGCTATGCGGGAACAACCGAGTATTCCTGAGGCACGCCTGCGAGCCTGTTTGCAAGACCAGTATGACCTGATCCCCGTCACGCTTGAGTTTCTTCCCCGGGGACTGGATTACAACAGTTGGGTGTATCGTGTGGTGAGCGAGCAGGGAGCTTCCTATTTGCTCAAAGCCAGGTCTGGATCACTTTACGAACCCAGTTGTTTTGTTCCGAACTATCTCAGGGATCAGGGCATCGCACCCGTAGTGGCTCCCCTTCCCACGAAGAGCAATGCCTTGTGGACGAAGCTCGAGGATTGGACCGTGATCGTCTATCCCTTTATCGACAGGGATACGAGCTTGAAGGGGATGGCGAATGAGCAGTGGAAGGAGGTGGGAACGACCTTCAAGCAGATTCACCAGGTCATTGTACCTGCTGAAGGCCTCGAGTCACTGCGTAAAGAAACCTTTGCTCCGGCGGAGTACGCTCGTTGGGTGCGTGCCTTTGAGACCCAACAGCTCCATTCGCGAGGCGGTGGAAGTGACTCTGAGCGCGCTCTTCGTGCCGACTGGGTGGCGCATCAGCCCACGATTCACATGGTGGTGACCGCCCTGGAAAAGCTGGCAGGGATGCTCCAGTCGCGAACCTTCCCCTACGTCATCTGTCACGCGGACCTGCATCCAAACAACCTGATACGCGATCGTGCCGGCCACGTGTTTGTGATCGATTGGAACGATGTGATGCTGGCGCCCAAAGAGCGCGATTTCATCTTTGTCAGAGAACCACAAGCAGATGCGTTTTTTCAAGGCTACGGACCGGCGGAGATCGATTGGATGGCACTCACGTACTACTGCTGGGAACGGGTTGTGACAGATCTGATCGAGTGTGCACGAAACGTATGTTTCAGGGACGATTTGGGAGAAGCATCCAGGGCTGATGAAGCCCGGTTGTTCCATGGGACTCTGGCCGAGGATCAGGGCAACATGGATGCTGCCTATGCAGCAGCGGCCCATCTCGCCACGTGAGCTCACTGTTCACACTAGGGATCTGGATGCTCCAACGTCACAACTTCCCGGACTAACATCTGCCGAAACATATGAATCATTCGTAATATGCTGGCGCTTTCTTGAGCGTTTGCCACTGCTGACCATCATGACCAAAGATGACCAGCGTCACGTGTTCGCGCTCGACCAGAGCTAGGAGTTTGCGCGTGCTGGCGCGCAGTTGCTCCTCGTTGTCATCCCCTGGCCAGGCCTGACGATCAGGGGTGAAGGTGCGCTGCATCATGACCGCGTCGATCGCTAGCAAAACCTTCCCGGTCTGCGGTAGGCGCACCAGGACCGATTGATGTCCAACGGTATGTCCACTGGTCTCAAGCAAGGTCAGGCCGGGCAGGAGTTCGGAATCTCCATCAATCAGCCGGTAGCGCAGGGCTGGATGATCCCAGTGAGCGCGTGCGGCGGCAAAGCGCGGATGCCCGCTGCGCGCCAGCGCATAGTGTTCGCGCTGGACGATGAGTTCCGCCTTTGTAAAAGCATCATGATAGCCTGCATGATCTACGTCGAAATGGGTACAGATGAGGATATCGATATCGTCAGGACGCACATCAAGATCGGCGAGATGCTCCAGCACATTTTTTTTATGCTCGGCTGGTGGCGTTCCTGGTGGTGGCGTGTAGTCCGCAGGGAGTCCACTATCGATGAGAATGTTCTTCCCATCGCTGGTCTGAACGAGATAGCACCCGCTGGACATTGCCAGCGTCTGAGCTGTGGCTAACGGTATGGTTGTAGTACTCAACTGCATGAGGTACAGCCGTTGTGGAGTTGTGTTGATGAGTGTCATGCATCAATCCTTCCTAAAGGGCAAGAGGCGAACGGACTGCGATTCCAGCGCCTTTTCTCGCCTCGTGAATCTTTTCTCAACACCAGCATACAACAAGGGGAGCTTCATGGAATAACCACTTTGCCCACGAAGTCCTTGAATGGCACTGGACCATAACAGCGAGAGTCTTCACTATATGGCCTATTATCTCCCAGCAAAAAATACTGACTTGGCCCAAGGGTCACGCCTGGCGTAGTCATACCATTATTGCCTGTTCCGTTTGAAGCGGGAGCAATATACGGCTCGTTGTCCCCCAGTTAGACCTGGCATTTATTCGCTGAACAGATGCGTTCGTGCCCCTACTGTACGTGGTTCAAGCTTGTCTTGTTCTTCCGTGGAGTCGTCGAGACTATAGCCGCTCTCAATCAGGTCTTTCAGCCGTCCTGTGAAGCGGACTGCAGGAGCCCCATCGATCAGATCGTGGTCGAAGCTCAGTGTCAGACTCAGATAGTCCCGGATCGCGATCTGCCCGTCAACGACACCCGGCTTCTCGCCAATGCCGCCCACCGTCATCATGGTTTGGCCGGCGAGAGGAATGCCCCAGCCAGCACCTTTCCCAAACATACCAACCGCCGTCGGACTCACCGTCCCCGCGTACTTCTTCATCAACTGTGGAGACATTCTCCCTATCCATCAGAGGATCCAATAGCCGATTTTCTGGAGAAAGTTCGGCAGGAACAGCAACGCATTGAGTGCTTTGATCCCCTTCATACCAATTCGCTGTCTGTACTAAAATGAAGGAGGCATTTTTTAAAGTGAGTTCGGGATAAGGAATGGCTCCCTCCTGATAAGCTTCGTCAATTCGGTACATATCTGGCCGGACAGCGGAGCGAGCGTGCGCGAGATCTGGCGCGTCCTCAAACCGGGCAGACTGATTGCCCTCCATCCAATCTGGGTCAGGAGCGACGAGGAGGTACGGGCGCTCGGAGAAGATCTCGTGAAATTGCTCCCCACCTTCGGCTTTCAGCAGACCAGGCTGGAGTTCAAGTCTATCAGCCCGAGAGCCTACGTCTGCGCGTTTGGAGTCAAGGCATGACCAATAAAATACTCGCCATTTCGGAGTACACGGCGCTGATCGAGCACAACTTCCCGCAGGTGCGAGTACAGACAGCACATCCCATCACACGCGGATGGGATAGCCTCGTGCTGGAGGTCAATGACAAGTTGATCTTTCGCTTCCCCATGCGCGAGGATGTCGTTCAACGGCAGCAGCAGGAGATCCGCCTCCTGCCATATCTGGTGCCAAAGCTCTCGACGCCCATCCCACGCTTCGAGTATATCGGGCGCGGGGACGGCGACTACACTTTCCCATTCATGGGCTATCGCAAGTTGCATGGGATCGCACTGGAAGATGAGCGCATCAGTCAGGAGCAACTTCTGGCGCTCGCACCCGCGCTTGGGACATTCCTGAGCGAGCTGCACAGCTTCCCGATCGCAGAGGCCCGACAGACTGGCCTCAAAGAGCACTCGCCCCAGGAGTGGCTGGCAGAGTACCGGGAACGCTACCTGGACCTGCGCCAGCGCGTCTTCCCGATGCTGGAGGCAGATCTGCGAGCTTTCTCAGAGCAGCACTGGGAGAGTTTACTGGCCGATGAAGCCTTTCTCATGATCCGGCCTGTCTTGATCCACTGGGATCTCGGCTGCGAACATATCTTCTGCGATCCAGAGCGCAGCCTGCTCACCGGTGTCATTGATTGGGGAGACGCGGGGATTGGCGACGGTGCGATGGACTTTGTGGGACTTGCTCGTCTAGGTAGCCGGGCTTTCACAGAGCGGGTGCTGGCGAACTATCAGCAGAAGATAGATGAGGGGTTCTGGCGACGTCTAGCGTACTATCAGCGGTATGAGCCTTTTTCAAAGCTGCTCTATGGTGCCTACGAGGGCAGTATGGACTTGATCAGGCGAGGGAAAGAAGAGCTACGCACGCTGATAGCTGACAGGCAATGACAAAGGGCGTTTTTACCTTCTCTCCTGCTGCCTGCCCACAAGAAGCCTTCTCTGGGATTGCACCCGCTTACGCCTTCAGGGAAGGAGCTATCCCGAACTCACGAGATGTAGCACAAGCGGAGGGAGAATGGTAAGGATCACACGTGCAGCCGCCCACTTGTCGGCAGAAGAGGTCAAGCGGCACATGAAAACAGCGAAGACGGCTATGTATCGCCAGAGGTGGCTCAATGTCTACACGGCTCTGGTGGCTCCTAGAAAGGCCGAAGACATCGCCAAACAGTGCGGGGTCTCCAAAGCGACGGTGCATGCATTGATCTCGACCTACAATCGGCTGGGCACCGAGGCGGTGGAGACGGTTGGCAAGGGAGGCCGTCACCATGAGTTACTCACGCCTTTTTTTGCGCGAGCGGTCGAGGCCAGGTCTGCTTCGATCTCTCCTGGGCGCTGATCGCGGGTTCGCAGGTTTCCGCGAAGCGGGAAAGTCGCAAACAGACGTACCCTCGACGCGAGAATCGGTCTAATTTGCGCCCCTGCTACTCTTGTTTCTCCCCTGTGAAGAACCAATGAACACCATATTTATCGGCGAGATGTCCGTAGCTTCCAAATGGCATATCTCGCAACGAGTCGAGCAGGGTGGGGTCTGCTCCTTCGGAAAGCTTATCGAAAATATCTCTGAGTTCCGTAGAGGTTGCTTCGCTCATATACAGGCAGACGGTATTGCCTTGTTTTGGGGTTCTCGTGGGATGCAGCCAGTCCGTTGCCGAAATGTCTATGGTGCCACTGATGAGTCTGGCTTTGACCACTTTGTTCTGCTGCTCCGGTGGATGCTGCCCCTTCATGGGAGAGTCGCCAACCTTCGTGATGGTAAGCTCTCCCCCAAGGCATGAGTGGTAAAATGCCATCGCCTCAGCACAATTCCCATCGAAGAGAAGAAAGGGTGTGAGTTTCATAACAAGTGCGATGTCTCCTTTCCTTTTGATCTCTGAAACCAAGATGCTAACACGAGAGGCTGGCCAACGCACCAAGTAAGCCAAAGCTCTCCCTACCGTACGTGGTTCAAGCTTGTCTTGCAAGCCTTGTAGTACTCATAAAAAGTTACAATATTCGTGAGGTAGAGAGGGAAAACTGATACTGGTAGAAGAGGAACCCGATTATAGAGATCCCGAATGACGGTGAGTCAGCTGCCACTGCTGTCCTTTTGGAAGCATCGGAACGGATCAATCGACTGCATCGACTCGTTCGACAAAACAGTGTCTAGCCTCTTTAGGAGCTATGGCTTTGTTGTCTCAACCGCAGTAGCAATCCTCTTGAGCCACTGTCTCACCTGCTCTTCTGGCAACTTTTCCAACACTTCAAGCTCACCATTGATCTGGGGGAAGAAGCGGCCTGCATTCCAGTTGCGAGGATAAGGTGGTGGGCCGAGCAGGATGATGCGCGTTCCCTCAAAAGGCTCGATCTCTGCTGGCGGACCTTCGTTCCAGATCCAATGCTCACTCTGACCATAACCATCAGGCAAACAACCGTCTGGTTGGAGGCCACGCCAGTTCCACAGATTAAATGCACCTTCTGCAGGAGGAAAATGTTCGGATTTTCTCTCACCAGGCATCGGAAACGGGCCATCTTTAGCAGCAGCAACCACACGCGGATCAGGTCTTTGGCCTGGTAGCCAGCCCTGTGCTGGATCGCCAATCAATGCATCTGCCAGCAACGTATGGAGCTCAAAGTTTAAGCCCAGGTTGTTAATACTGATGTGATAGCCACGTTGCAATTCAGGATGCAGGACGATGATCTTCTCATTTTCTAAGAGCCTGTTTGAAAAGATCACCTTTTTGCCAAGCGCCGGATCATCAAGCGAGTCAGAGCAAGGTAGATCATAGCTTCGCTGCTCTCAGGAAGCGTTTCATAATCTTTGTCCAGACGCCGACATTGGGTAATCCAGGCAAAGGTCCGCTCGACGACCCAGCGTCGAGGCAAAACGACAAAGCCTTTTTGGTCATCGCTGCGCAGTACTGGCCGCAAACGGAAGCGGCAATGGAGGATGGCCCATTCCAGCAAGTGACCGCGATAGGTGCCATCCACCCAGATGAGTCGCAGCTTTTTGCAAGCACCTGATAGGCGCTTGAACAGCTGCCTGGCTCCTGCTGCATCGGATACGCTCGCGGCAGTCACGATGATCAGCAGGAGTAAACCCATGGTATCGACCAGGATATGGCGTTTGCGTCCTTTGACATGCTTGCCCGCATCGTAACCGCGTATTCCAGGCCCTTGCGAGGTTTTGACGCTTTGGCTGTCCAGTGCTCCCGCTGTGGGATGCTTGTGGCGACCAGCCTGCTTGCGCACCTGAGCACGAAGCGTGTCATGAATACGCTGCCATGTGCCATCATCGCGAAACTGTTGAAAGTACGTATACACGCTTTGCCAACAGGGATAGTCCTTGGGTAGCATGCGCCATTGGCATCCGGTCACCGTCAGGTACAGGATCGCGTTGAGGACCGCCCGCATACACAGGGTTCGAGGGCGTCCTCCTGCTTTGGCGGCTGGGATCAGATCTTTGATACAATTCCATTGAGCGTCAGTCAGATCAGTTGGATAGATATGGTTTGTTTTCATATCCCAAGTCTATCTCATTTGACTGACTGGTTGCCTCCTTTTCAAACAAGCTCTTAGACCCGCAAATACCTTGATGCACAGCCTATTGTAATATGCTCGGCGAATGATA
>WNGL01012297.1_pt1 | contig 11934 bp, 10 predicted proteins | sample 5400591 | NCBI WGS metagenome assembly WNGL01 (sample SAMN13153377, study PRJNA577476) | soil metagenome | isolation source: 80 cm soil or saprolite under Garry oak tree replicate 1 | place: USA:California | collected 2016-06-15
CAGCCCGCGAACGCGCCCGGTACGCATGCGGCCAGCAGGCCGGTGCCCGGTATGTCATCGATCCCCAGCGAACTCAGGCGCGCGATCGTGGCGGCCGCCGGGGCCGGTCCCTGGCCACTGATCACCTCGACACGTTTGCGGGATGCGTCCCACAGGATGATGGGGACTTCGCCGCCGAGCCCATTCAAATGAGGCTCGACGACCTGAAGGACGAAGCCCGCGGCCACGGCGGCGTCGAAGGCGTTGCCGCCCATCTCGAGCATCGCCATACCGCATTCGGTGGCCAGCCAGTGCGTGGAGCTCACCACGCCGAACGTGCCCTTGAGCTCGGGCCTTGTGGTGAACGACGCTTCGGGGGCCGCCATCAGGGCTGTTTGTATCACCGGACAGGCCAACGGCGCGGGCGCCTAGCCGTCGATCGCGAAGTCGACCTCCACAGACACCTGCACGTCCAGCTGTCCGACGGGGACCTGGGTCGAGGCCGGCGCAGCCGCAGCGCCGAGGTCGTAATTCCTCGACTGGTACCCGGAAAGGCTCAGGTCGCTCACGCGTAGCACCTTGCCGAGCTTCACCCCTGCCGCTCCGGCCATCGCCTGAGCCCGAGAGCGAGCGTCTCCGATCGCGAGGCTCCGTGCTTCCGCCTGCGCAGTCTTGGGGTCGGCCAGCGTGAAGCCCACGTTGATCTGCGTGCCCCCGCCCTCCTGCACCAGCGCGTCCAGCGCCTTGCCGACGGTGTCGACGTCGTGCCACTTGAGGCGGAGCTGCTCGAAGGCGCGATAGCCATCGATGTTCCCACCCGGAAGATAGTTCGGCCCGACGAAATATCCAGAGGTGTTGATGTCCTTGTCCGCGATGCCGAGCGCCTTCGCGCGCGTGATCAGCTTGCCCGCTTTGGCGGCGAGGTCTTGCTGCGCCGCAGTGGCGGTGCTTTCTTTTGATTCGACGCCAACGGAAATCAGTGCAAGGTCTGGCTTCTTGGACACGAGCCCATCCCCGCTGGTGATCACACCCGGGTCGAACGTAGATGTGGTCGACGAGGCCGATGGCGCGGCCAGAAGTGTCGAAGGCCTGGTGACCGCGAGTACCGCGAGGGTCGCGGTGAGCGCGCAGAGGGTGGCGATGGCAGCCGAAAGCGCGACGGTGCGAAGAGTCAATGGCATGTTTGCAGATCCTCCTCTGGTGCAAACGCCACCATCGGCGGCCACGTAACAGGACGGCTAGATCCGGGTGAGTCTCCAGAGCCTGCCTGGCGGATACAGAGAATCAGCAGTGGTGAGGCTGACGTCGAAGTTGTAGTCGCCGAGCACGACGTGTAGTGCGCCTTCGGTCGTACCGGATGGTATCGGCTGGGTGATCGTGAGCGCGGGCGCGCGCACGCTCTGCCTCAAGATCATGCCCGGCCACTCGATGAGGTCGACGTTCGCGGTGGAGAGAAGATCAGAGCGGCCGCCCCACGGAAGCTCATAGCTGCCCACGGCCTGGTATTTGGACAGAATTCGCTTGACGACCAGGTTCGGCTGCACCGCCGCGATGAGCGCCTTCGCGGCCGCAAACGCGTCGTCCAGCGTGGGCAGGCCCATCACGCAACCGAAGACGATCTTGGTGAAGCTGCCCACGGTTGTGGAAGCTGCGAACAGGAAGTTGGCGCCCTGGAAGCCGGAACCGGTCTTGATGCCGATGATTCCGCTCTGGCCCAGCGCATAGTCGACGCTGTAGACCGTGCCTGCGACCGGCAGCTTGGCCGAGGCCGTCGCGACGATCTGCGCGAATACATCCTGGTTCATTGCCGTCATGCCCAGCACAACGAGGTCGCTCGGCGTACTCACTGTCAGGGCCGAGGCGCCGGCCGCATCGGCGAACTTGGTATGGCTCAAGCCGAGGTCTTTCGCGCGCTTGTTCATATTGGCGACGAACTTGTCGACGGACCCCGCGTCCCAATTCGCCAGCGTGACAGCGAAATTGTTGGCTGACGGTATCAGCAGGCCTTCGAGCGCCTGGAACTCGGAAAGCTGCTCCCCCGCGGTGACCTCCACCACGGACTGCTGGTCGGCCTTGTCGGCCTGGTAGACCCGCACGTCCTGGTCTGTGATCAGGATCGAGGGGCCCTGCTCGTTCCTTTTCAGCGGCTTGTCTTCGAGGACGAGGAGCGCTGTCATCACCTTGGCGACGCTCGCGGCCGGTACTGCCGTCTCGCTCCCGGAGCTCGCGAGCATGCCGAGCCCGGAGACCGCGACCGCAGCCGAACCCCCTCTGGGCCACGGAAGCGCCGGCGCGATCCCGGCCGTCGTCGACTGGCTGGGCGGCCCTGTTTCGTTACAAAATTGGACGCAATTCGCAAGGTTCGGCCATTTGCCGCGTGGAAGGAGGGATCGATGGAGCGACTGCGAACGATCGGCTATCAGCTTGCCCGGATCACTGCCGCCTTGCTGGTGGCGATTCCCTGCACTCTGACGATGGCGACGACAGCCGGCGCTGCCACGTGCACACCGACGGGTTTCATGCGCGACGGCATCAACTTGACCGCCGCTCAGATTGGGGGCAGCGTCAGCGGCAGCCTCGACGCAACCGGTTGCGACATCGGCGTCTATTTCGCGACCTCCGGCAGCGTGGCAGCGGGGGCGCAGATCTTCGGGGCGCGCTACTTCGGGATCGTCAACGACGGAACGTCGGTGGTCGTTGAAGGCGCCAGCATCCACACCATTGGCAACACCCCGTTCGACGGCACGCAGCATGGCGTCGGCATCTACTTCACGAACGGCGGCACGGGGACGATCGACGGCAACATGGTCTCGGCGTACCAAAAGGGAGGCATCGTCGTCACCGGCACGAACGCGACCAGCGGCGCACCAACGACGGCCACCATCACGAACGACACGGTCAATGGGCTGGGCCCGGTCACCTTCATCGCCGGAAACGGAATCCAGGTCTCTCGGGGCGCTGTCGCCGAGGTGCGCGGCAACGCCATCTCCGACAACTTCTACACCGGGGAGGCGGGCGTAGGTCCGAACCCGGGCGGCCAGAATCCCGAAGGGTTGGAGTACTTCTCCACGGGTCTGCTTCTCTTCGAGGCCGGAGCGGGAACGAAGACTTCCAACAACCAGTTCTCAGGCAATCAGCACAACTTCGCCAACGTCAATTAGAAGAGATAGAGAGCCGGTCGCACGAGCGGCCGGCTCTCAGACCTCGCGGCGCGTCGTTTAGGTAGCGTCTTGGCCGTGATTCGTCTCACTCAGGAACGGGCGCGGCAGATCGCGGTCATGGCTCAGCATCTCGATGCAGAGCGCCCCCGAGACATCCTCGACACGGTCTCGAGGCTCGGTTTCCTGCAAATCGATCCGACCGCCGCAGTGGCGCGCAGCGAATACATCGTCCTCTGGAGCAGGCTCGGCGGGCGGTTTCGGCCCGAAGAGCTGGCGGGTCTGGTACGAGACCGGCTTCTCTTCGAGTACCGGGCATTCATCTACCCGGCCGCCGACTACCCCCTGTACAGGCCGGTGATGATCGCGTGGCCACCGGAAGGTAGCCGGCGTGATTGGCTCGCGACCAACCAGCCGTTTCGTGATTACGTCATGGCCGAGTTGAAGGCGCGCGGCCCGCTGCGCTCTCGGGACTTCGAAGATCGCGCGCAGGTCGGTTGGCGTTCCAGTGGCTGGACGCACCAACGAAACGTGAGTCAGATGCTCGAATTTCTGTGGGCGCGCGGCGACGCCGCCGTCACCAGGCGTGAGGGCAACGAGCGAATCTGGGACCTGGGCTCACGTGTCTTCCCGAACGAAATGCCGGAGATTCCGGAAGGTGAGGCCAAGCAAATCCTCGCCGAGCGCAGGCTGCGCTCATTGGGGATCGCTCGACCAAAGTCCGTCGGCACCATCGGGACGCAGGTGGAGGTCGAGAATGTGAAGGGTCCCTGGGTCGCCGATGCTGAGCTGCTCGAGCGGCCGTTCGAAGGCCGGACTGCCTTGCTGTCACCGTTCGATCGACTTGTTTATGACCGCGAGCGCGCGCTCGCGCTGTTCGGCTTCGATTACAAGCTCGAGATCTACGTCCCGCAGGACAAACGAAAGTGGGGCTACTACGTCCTGCCGCTGCTACACGGCGATCGGCTCGTGGCGAAAGCCGACGTCAAAGCGGATCGCAAGGAAAACGTACTCACCGTGCCGGCACTTCACATGGAGGTCGGCGCAACCGCGGCAGACGTCGACGCGAGCCGCTCCGAATTGCAGGCACTCGCCGAATGGCTGAACCTCGACAAGGTGAAAATCAAGCGGACAATCAAAAGTCGCTGAGAGGAGAGCACCGACTCAGCCTGGAACCGCACGGCCGTGGCCGGGGATTGGTGGAGTTGTTTGTGAGATGTGGCGGAGGGGCAGGGATCTCCCTCCGCACGTCAATCCCCGACGGTTATCGGCTGATCCTTGGCTAGCCGCTCTACCCGACTATCCTGATGTCCCGGCTATACCGCTGGTCGTTTCCCGTTATCCAGGGTGCGTATTTCATTCTTCGCGTCGCGGTAGGCAGCCTCAGATTGGCAAGCCAGACGATTCGATGGCCAATTTGAAGCCCCCCAAGGACTAGGCTGCCTCCGTGAGCGCCGAACCGCCGCAGCCTCAGCAGGTATCGCCTGATAGCAAGTTCTACTGGGACGGAACGCGGTGGGTGCCGACGCTTTCAGACGACGGACGATGGCGATGGAATGGAGCTAACTGGGTCGCTGTGGACGAAATGGCATCCACGGGTAGCTCTGGCAGCCAACTCACGCAACAGCAGGTCAATCCGACGGGCTACGTTTATGGACGGGGGACCAACACCCTTGCGACGGTTGCGCTGGTCTTCGGTATTGGTGCCTACCTCGTGTGCCCTGTTGTGGGAGCGATAGTTGCCGTCATCTGCGGACATGTTGCGCGTCGACAGATCCAGCGTTCTGGAGAGAGCGGCAAGGGTATCGCTACCGCTGGCTTGATTCTGGGATACGTCCAGCTTGTGGTCATCATCGGCGGCTTTCTCGTGGAGGTTGCTCTCTTGGTGCTACCGCCACGCGTCTAGCGAATCCATGTCACGCAGAACCGGAAAGTCGAGGACTACCCCCGCGCATGGAGGCGCCAACCGCGTAAGACTTCTGGTCGGCACAGCCCTCGATGCCGCTTACAGATAGCCAGAACGCGAGGGCAAAAGCCCCGGAGCAGAGGTCGCCAATGCGTTGAGGGCGCGGAGGGGCAGGGGCGGAGGGGCAGGGATTTGAACCCTGGATAGGCTTGCACCTATAACAGTTTTCAAGACTGTCGCCATCAACCGGACTCGGCCACCCCTCCACAGGGCACCCCGGATTCTAGGAGGCGCCTCTAGATCAGCGCGCGCCGATGACTTCCAGGCCCCCCATGTACGGCCGCAGCACCTCCGGAACCGTGACCGTCCCGTCCGCCCGCTGATACGTCTCGATGATCGCGTCGATGGTTCTCGTCAGCGCCAGCCCGCTGCCGTTGATCGTGTGCACAAAGCGCGGCGGGGCGCCGCGAGCCGGCCTGTATCGCATGTTGGCCCGCATCGCCTGGAAATCCGCGAACACCGAGCACGACGACACCTCTAGGTAGCGCCCCAATCCAGGACACCAGGCGTTCAGGTCGTACTTCTTGTACTGCGCGAACCCCATGTCACCTGTGCACATCACCATCACCTGGTAGTGCAGGCCGAGACGCCTGAGGATGTCCTCTGCGTCCGCGGTCAGCTTCTCAAATTCGTCCATCGAGGTTTCCGCTGTCGTGAGCTTGACCATCTCGACTTTCGAGAACTGGTGCAGGCGAATGAACCCCCGCGTGTCCTTTCCCGCGGCCCCGGCCTCAGAGCGGAAGCACGGCGTGTACGCGGTGTACTTCAGAGGCAAGCGATCGCTGTCGAGGATCTCCTCGCGGTGGAGGTTGGTGAGCGGGACCTCCGATGTCGGCACCAGCCAGAGGTCCTGGCCTTCAACTTTGAATGCGTCGGCCCCGAACTTGGGCAGGTTGGCGGTCCCCGTCATCGAGGCGCTGTTCACCAACATCGGCGGCCACACCTCGGTATAGCCGTGCTCGCGCGTGTGTACGTCGAGCATGAACTGCGCCAGCGCCCGTTCCAAGCGTGCACCCTCGCCGATCAAGAAAGCGAATCGCGACCCCGCGACTCGCGCCGCGCGCTCGAAATCCATGATGCCGAGCGCCTCTCCAAGGTCGTAATGGGTGCGCGGAGCGAAACCGAGGTCGGCCTTCGATCCCCAGTCACGCAAGACGACGTTGTCCTGCTCGCCCTCGCCCACCGGCACCGACTCGTGAAACAGGTTGGGGACGCGCAGCAGCAAGTCGTCGAGACCCGCGCGCAATCCATCGGCTTCGGCGGTCAACGACTTGACCTGATCGGACATGTCCTTCAGCTTGACTCGATCACCGTCGTCCTTCGTTTGGGCGAACTGGCGCGACAGGACCTTCTGGCCCGCGCGCAGGTTCTCCGCTTGCATCAGCTTCTCGCGCCAGCGCCCGTCGAGAGCGAGGATCTCGTCGATCGGCGCCTGCTCGCCCTTCAGTTCCGCGGCGCGGCGCACGCGATCCGGGTCCTTGCGGATCAGCTCGAGGGGCAGCAACCTACGATTCCGCCTTCATCACTGGGAACAGGATCACGTCGCGGATCGACGGCTGATTGGTGAGCAGCATGATGAGCCTGTCGATGCCGACGCCCAGCCCACCGCACGGCGGCAGCCCGTACTCGACGGCGCGCAGGAAATCCTCATCCATGGGGTGCGCTTCGACGTCCCCCGCCGCCCTCTGCGCCGCCTGCGCCTCGAATCGCTGCCGCTGGTCGATCGGGTCAGTCAGCTCGGTGAACGCGTTGGCATATTCGCGGCCGAGGATGACGAGCTCGAACCGCTCGACGAATCGGGGGTCGTCATCGCGCGGCCGCGCCAGGGGCGAGATCTCGATCGGGTAGTCGGTGACGAAGGTCGGCTCGCGAAGCTTGGGTTGGACGTGTTCTTCGAAAAGATCGTTGAGCTCCTTGCCGACCGCTTGCCGGCCCGTGTGCTCCAACACCAGGTCGGCCATGCGCTCGCGGCGCAGCGGCGGCGTGAGATCGATCTCCTCGCCCTGATATGTGATCTTCGACGTGCGCCCCGCGGCCGCACTTGCGGTGACCACCATGTCTTCCACCAGCCTCATGACGTCGTTGTAGTCGGCGTACGCCTCGTAGCACTCGAGCATCGTGAACTCGGGGTTGTGCCGCGGCGATAGTCCCTCGTTGCGAAAGACCCTGCCAATCTCGTACACCCGCTCGAACCCGCCGACCAGCAAGCGTTTCAGATGCAGCTCCAACGCAATGCGCAGGTACAGGTCGCGATCGAGCGCCTCGTGGTGAGTCACGAAAGGCTTGGCATGACCCCCGCCCGGCACTTCCTGGAGCACCGGGGTCTCAACTTCGAGGAACCCGCGCTCATCCAGCAGAGCGCGTAGCGAGGCGATGATCTTCGTGCGGGCCCGGAACGCGTCGCGAACTTCGGGATTCGCGATCAGGTCCACATAACGCTGCCGGTAGCGGATCTCGACGTCCTTCAAGCCGTGCCACTTCTCGGGCAGGGGACGCAGCGACTTGGTCAGGAGCTGGAACGAATGGATCTCGAGCGTGATCTCGCCCCGACGCGTGCGAAAGATGGGGCCCTTCACCCCCACAAGGTCGCCTGGGTCGAGCTCCGCGAACAGATCGAAGTCGCGCTCGCCGAGGATCTCGCGGCTGGCGAACAGCTGGAGGCGACCGGACTGGTCCTGCAGATCGGCAAACACCGAGCCGCCCAGCAACCTTTTCACCATCAGCCTGCCGGCAAGGGCGATCGGCTCCGTGCGCTCGCCGTCTCCAAGCAGAGCTCGCGCCTCAGAGGTGGAGTGTGTCGGTTTGAAGCCGCGCGAGTACGGATCGATACCGGCGGCGCGCAGCCGCTCGAGCTTCTTGCGCCGGTCGCGAATTACCTCAGGCTCGTCATCCCCAGGCACGTTCCCGAAAGACTAAGGGAGATCGAGACGACGCTAGAGCGCGACCTCCTGCTCCTCGGCGGCTGGAAACGCGACCACGTCGGTGCCGCCTGACTGGCGGTGGTTGCCGAGAGCCTCCTCGATGAGCGCGTCGACGTCGCTGTCCGAGTGGGCTGGGTCGTGGTGGAAAAACGCAAGCTGCTGCACGCCCGCCAGCTCCGCCAGCGCAAGCGCCTCCTCGTAAGTCGAATGCCCGAATCCGGCATGCGTCTTGTACTCCTCGCGGCTGAACTGCGCGTCATGAACGAGCAGGTCGGCGTCCTGGCACCAATTCGCCATCTCCTTCAACGTCCCGTTCTCGTTGTTGGCGAACATCGCGATCTCGTTGTCGGTGGCAAACGCAAATCGCGTCGAGCCCTCATCGATCCGGTATCCAAAGGTTGGGATCGGATGCATCAGAAGATGCGGCGTGATGCGCAACCCACCCACCTCGAAAGTCTCACCCGGATTCCTCTCGATGAACTCCATCTCCGCCGGCATGTGGTCGAGGCGCACCGGAAAGTAGGCAGGATCCATCTGGTCCGCGAAGGCGGCCTGTAAAGATTTGGCGGAGCCCGCCGGCCCGACGATCGTGAGATGCGTGCCGGGCACGAAAGCGGGTGGAAAGAAAGGAAATCCCTGGATGTGATCGAGGTGCGTGTGGGTGATGAGGAGGTGAGCCTGCAGCGGCTCTGAGTGTGCGAACCCGCTGCCGAGCTCGGCGATGCCTGACCCGGAGTCGATGATGATCAGGTTCTCGTCCTTGTCGCGGACTTCGATGCACGTCGTGTTGCCGCCGTAACGCAACGTCTTCCTGCCCGGCGTCGGCCTGGTACCGCGCGTGCCCCAGAACTTGATCCTCACCTGGGCGCCGTCACCTGGTAGATGCGCTTGTTGACGAATACATCGAGCAGATCCTGGTCGAGCTTGCCGTCGCCGGCCTCGGCATGAAGGATGTCGAGAGCGACGTCCCGCGGCACCGCGCGTTTGTAAGGCCGATCCTGCGCGGTGAGCGCGTCGTAGATGTCCGAGATCGTCATCATCTTGGCCTGCAGCGGGATCTGGTCGCCGGTCAGACCGCGCGGATAGCCGGACCCATCGAGCTTCTCGTGATGCCCATAAGCGATCTCCGGAATGCCACGCATCACCGAGGTCCACGGGATTTTGGTCAAGAAGTGAAAGCTGTGGGTGACGTGCGCCTCCATCTCGAGGCGCTCCTGGGGATCGAGCGTGCCCTTGCGGATTGACAGGAAACGGAATTCCTGCGGGTCCAGCATCGGATGCGGATGGCCGGCCATGTCGTGATACGTCTCCTGCGCCAGCGCCTCGAGCATCGAAGCCTTGTCCTCGGGCAACACCGTCGGCTCGTTCGCGGAGACGATGCCCTGAATCCATGTGCGCAGCCGTCCCAGCTCCTCGTCGAGCCTTCGATCGATGTCCGCCAGGGCGGCCTCTCCGGATCCACCGCTGCGCATCGCTTCGAGCTTCTCGTTGGCGTACTTGACCTGCACGGAACGCTCAACGAACTCGAAGCGTGCCTGGATCACCTCCAGCTGGCCTGGCATCAGCTTCTTGGCCTTGATGAGGATGTGCTCCCTCACCCCGACCTTGCCGAAGTCGTGCAGCAGGCACGCGTAGCGAAGCTCCTTCAGCTGATCCTCGGTCAGGTACACATCGCGATACTTGCCAACTTCGATGTCAGTCACTGCCCGGGCAAGGCTGGTGGTCAGTGATTCGACGCGACCCGAATGGCCGGCTGTGCTTGGGTCTCGTTGCTCGATCGCGGTCACGCTCGCCTGCACGAATCCGTCGAACAACGCCTGGATAGAATCCAGAAGGTTCTCGTTGTCCAGCGCGACCGCGGCCTGGCTCGCGATGGACTCGATCATCTCGAGGTCTTCGGGGCGAAAGCTGACGACCTCGCTTGGAACGTTGGCGATGGTCAGCTTGGTGTCGAAGTTGCGCTTTGCGTTGATGAGCTGGACCGCGCCCACCACGTCGTTCTTGTAGTTGCGCATGGGAACTGTGAGCATCGACTTGGTCCGGTAGCCGTACTGCGCATCGAAACCCTTGCCGCCTTGCGGCTTGCCTGGTGGCGGGTTGTAAGCGTCGTCGTAGATCTGGCTCCAACCCACCGTGACCGTGTAGCCGACGACGCTCTTGTCGTCAACGGGAACCGTGAACGCTTGATACGTGTTGTCAATCGATGTGTTCTGGCTCGACGCCAGGAAGAGCTGCGGCGAACCGTCCTCGCCCATGGTCTTGCGCCACAGGCTGGCGCCGTCGGCGTTCGTTAGCTGGCGCATGGTCATGAGGATGAATTCCTGGAGCTTCCCGATGTCCCGTTCGGCCGAGAGCGCGATCCCGATGCGGTTCAGCTCCTCGAACTGCCGGTGTTGCCGCCGCGCCTGCTCCTCGAGCTCCTTGACCTCGCGCTTGAGCGCAGCGTTTTCCATCCCCGTGCGGAGGAGCTCGCGGAGCGATGCCCCGGAGGCATCGTTGGGCACCGCGAACGCCATGTCGCCGAGCCCCTTGGGCGGTTCCTCTCCGGTTGCGTGGAGGACGAGCGCCGGTGTGATCACAGTCGATGAATCGTCGAGCGCCAACCCCTTGATCCCAAGTTCGGCCAACACTGCGGGGAGCTCGCCGTTCTCCAGGCCGGGCGTCAGATAGACGACGAAGGCGTGGGTTGACTTCAAGGCCGGTCCACCTGTCTAGTGTCCGGCACCGTCCGCATTTTGCAGGTAGATCAAGCGAAGGCCCTCGAGGGTCAGGAGGGGGTCTGTGGCCTCGATCACATGGGTCAGGCCGGCCACGAGGGACGCCTGGCCGCCCGTGGCAACCACCTTGGCCTTGCCGCCCAGCTCGGCCACCATGCGCTCGACCATCCCCTCAACCTGGGCCACGAATCCCCAGACCAGTCCCGACTGGATCGAGGTGACCGTGTTGCGGCCGATCACCGAGTCCGGGGCAACCGCCTCGACTCGACGGAGCATGGCGGTGTGGGAAACGAGTGCATCCAAGGAGATTTCGACCCCCGGAGCGATCGCGCCGCCCAGGTAGTCGCCCTCAGCGTTGATGGCGTCGTAGGTGACCGCGGTGCCAAAGTCGATGACGACCACAGGGCCGCCGTATTTCGTATACGCAGCGAGCGCGTTGGCGATGCGGTCCGCGCCGACGTCCTTCGGGTTCTCGTAACGGATCCGGACGCTGGTCTTGACGCCTGGACCGACCATTACGGGCTCGCATTTCAAGTAGCGGCGCGAGGCTTCGATCAAAGCTGGGTTCAGATTCGGCACCACGCTGGAGATCACGACACCGCTGACGACGCTCAGCTCGAAGCCGCGCAGGCCAAACAGGTCCTTGAGCTCCACGGCCATCTCGTCCGCGGTTCGCTCTCGATGCGAGGTAACGCGCCAGTCGGCGACGAGGCGTTCGCCCTCAAACAGAGCGAGGGTCACGTTCGTGTTGCCAACGTCGACCGCTAGGAGCATTCGGCCCGAACTTTAGTGGAGGCCGGGAGGGTGCGTTTGGCTCCAGCGATTCAAGGCAGCCGCCTGTCGCCGCACCGCGGTGGCGCGAGATGCGACGCGCCGTGGGTTGGGAGCGCCGGGCAAGTCCCGCTTGCGCAAAGACTCGTCCACCGTCCAGGGCGCCGCCAGCTTGCCGGCGAGCACCGACCGGCCGACCTCCGCATGCGCCTTTCGGAAGGGAGTCCCCGAGGCGACCAGGGCCTCGGCGACGTCGGTCGCCAGCAAGCCCGGATCCGCCGCAGTTGCGTGCAAACGGTCGCGATTGAAAACCAGGTGCCGGACCAGCAGTTCGGCGGCGCGGAGCGAGTCCCACGTGCTGTCAACCGCCCCAAACAGCGCCGGCTTGTCTTCCTGCAGGTCGCGGTTATAGGCAAGCGGCA
>WNGL01028445.1_pt1 | contig 11930 bp, 12 predicted proteins | sample 5400591 | NCBI WGS metagenome assembly WNGL01 (sample SAMN13153377, study PRJNA577476) | soil metagenome | isolation source: 80 cm soil or saprolite under Garry oak tree replicate 1 | place: USA:California | collected 2016-06-15
AATGCAGCCCCTTTGTATAGTGAAAGAGGTAGCCGTTAAGATGAAACCCAAAATACAGGTTGAACATGAATCCTAAGATTATTGCAATGATTGCTCCGGGGATCATTGCTTTTGCCAACTTTACCATCTGACTTGGTCGCACTATTGTCTTGGCGAAATTTCTTAATGGTTTGGGCATGATATTCAAATTACGTTTGCGCCCTTCGACTCGTCGTATCACCCACAATGAAATTAGGAGGATAACAAGCCCATAGCCGACGTCACCAAGCATCATACCATAAAAGACGGGAAAAAGTAGACCAAATATCAGAGTCGGATCGAATTCGTCCCCGGACGGCATAGAGTAAAATCTTACAAACGATTCAAAGACTCGAAATCTTTTGGGATTTGCCAAGAGCGTTGGTGGCCTTTCCGCCGTCTTTAATTCAAATATGACAGTGCTCCTAGTATGTCTATCAAACAGTATTCTTATCTCCTTGAGTTTTGACTTTGGTGCCCATCCTTCCAATGCGAATGTATCTGTGCTTAGGCCAAAATTATCCGTGACCTCAAATTTTTTATTTTCTATTTCAAGCTGCTCTTGAATGCTCACAATGGTAGCGTAATATTTTTTCGAAATGTCTAATAGTTGCTCATTTATGGTCTGTAGTTTGTTGGAGATTTCGCTTTTTTGATTTTTTTGATCTTGAATTATGCTAGAAGGTTTCCCATTAAGATTAGGTACTGGTTCTAGGCTAATGTCATATGATTGGACGAGAGAAGCAAGAACTTTAGTCGGAAAATTTGGCAGAATAACAAGGACAAAATGTGTAAATTTTTTATCTTCATTATAGTACAAAACGACGTCTTTCTTCCATTCTTCGAGCGCTTTCTTAAATTCCCCAAATTTCTCGGATGCCGCACGCCCAAAATATGAGTAGGCGGATGACAAATGTAAAATTCTAAGATCCTCTGGAAAGAACGAAAACTCTTCTACGAGTCTTAGATTATTCTCTGTAGCTTTCAACTGTGTAAGGAGGTCTTCCTTTTGTCTTTCCAAATAACCAACTTTGCCATCGATATCTATAGCTTTAGCTGCGTGGAGGATCTCGTCTATCGACTTAAAGTGATGTCGCTGCACCACCGTCGAAGGCGGAAGAGCCGCCTTCAAGGCCCGCATCCGGAGAAGCTGGTCTGATAGGATTACCTCTCTATAGGGATCACCTTCACGTCCACTGCTTAACATCGCAGCCGCGTCCTTCGACAGAGGTTCTAATTGAACTGCCCCAATGTCATGAAGTATCGATACTATAACCTGCTTATTTTTTCGTAGGCCAATTGCAGCCATGCGTGTCATTGCCACAGGTTTTAGCACGTTCATTCACTCAATTCCCTTGAACAAGATGTCAATTATCCTTCGTACCTTCTGATTATTTACCTGAGTCGAGATTTTTTTTGCCTTAATTTGAGCCTCCTTGATAATAGAATCTGCTTCTACTAGAGCCCTCTGTCTAGCTTCCTCAATACTTTTGATTATAAGATTTTCACCCTCAATCTTTGCCGCCTCTATTTTCTTTTCCATCTGAATCTGTAAATTTCTAATTTCTTGTTCGACCTCCCTCTTTCGAGCTTCGATTTCTTTTTCTGCGCTGTCCTCAGCATCCTTAATTTGTTTTAGGGTCTGGATGTAAGCCTCCTGTGTATTTGACATCATTATCCACCAAAAAAATGCTTACTTATATACAGAACTACAACGACTGTACCAATTATATTCCCTATTTTAAACGCCCTCATTACCAGGTAAAACTTTCTCTGTTGGGAGTTCGCAAACCTAACCGGCAAGAATTTTTTGTTCCTCCTTTTTGATACTTTCCTCTTCCCTCTCCCCCATTTTGCGCTTTACAGTTTTTAGCATAATGAACGTATCACGTTCCATTTCATCAAGTCTGAAAGTGATGAATTTGACTGCGGCCTCTAACCTAGGGATAAAAACATTTTCGATTGCATTTGATTTGCGTTTTGTTTTTTCTATTTCGAGCAGAAGCTTCCTCAACGCCGTCTCCTTTTCAGCTACATCCAGTACCATCTTGTGAACCTGTTGAAATGATTTGATGGCCTCGTTAATCGAAGTTGGAAGTTCTAAGAGATGCTCAGTGAGAGCCTCTTGCCTTTGTCCCCCCACTAATTTGGGGATACGAACGCCCATCACATTCTTTGACTTGATCTGCAGATTGGTCAAACTAGGAATTTTCATTGCCTCATTTTCCAGTCGAATTGCTCCTGCCATCATTTCTGCCATCCTTATGCTTTCATAGCCTTTCATTAGCTCGGACTGCAGACCACTTCTTAAGGTTGCAGCAGTCTTGCTAGTACTGAAAAACTCTAGAATCAATGCTTGACGCTTGAGCTTCAAACGTTTTAATCCCTTCTTGGCGATAACGATCCTTCTCTTAGTTCGTATGTATTCGAGGCGCGTGGGACGGATATTAATTGCAGACGGCAATTACTTGTTCACTCTACCTCCTTCGTGACTGCTTTTTTTCTCCCGTACTTCTCAATGAATTCAGGTTTGATACGCTTCATCTCCGATTCTGACAGGTCACTTAGAAGTTCCCACCCAATGTTTAGCGTTTCTTCGATTGAACGGTTTTCATCAAAACCCTGATTTACAAATTTTCGTTCAAAATAGTTTGCAATCTTCAAAAACTTTCTATCTATATCGCTCAGAGCTTCCTCACCAACAATAGCTGCCAATGCTCTAGCGTCCTTGCCCTGTGCATACGTCGCATAGAGTTGATCAGCCAGACTTCTATGGTCTTCCCTTGTCCGACCCTTGCCGATACCTTGATTCATTAAACGCGAAAGACTTGTCAGGACATCTGCTGGTGGGTGAATATCTGCGCGTTGTAAATCCCTGCTCATGACTATCTGGCCTTCGGTTATGTAGCCAGTAAGGTCAGGTATCGGATGCGTGATGTCGTCGGCCGGCATTGTCAAAATAGGAATCTGTGTAACTGAACCCTTTCTGCCCTTTATTCTACCTGCACGCTCATAAATTGAAGCCAGATCTGTATACATATAACCTGGATAACCTCTCCTCCCTGGAACTTCTTCGCGTGCAGCTGCTATCTCTCTCAGAGCCTCGCAATAATTTGTCATGTCGGTCAAAATAACAAGAACGTGCATTTCCCGTTCATATGCAAGGAATTCCGCAGTTGTCAGTGCAAGTCGGGGTGTTAGTATACGTTCCATCGAAGGATCCGAAGAAAGATTCAAGAAAAGAACTGTTCGCCCTAACGCACCACTCTCTTCAAATTGTTTGACAAAAAAATTCGCTTCTTCACTAGTAATTCCTATCGCGGCAAATACTACAGAAAAGCTTTCAGCGGTGCCAAGCACCTTTGATTGTCTAGCAATTTGTGATGCGAGCATATTATGAGGTAGACCTGCACCCGAGAAAATCGGCAGTTTTTGACCTCTCACTAGCGTGTTCATTCCATCGATATTGGACATTCCAGTCTGGATGAATTCAGATGGTTGCTCTCTAGAATATGGGTTGATGCCAGAACCGACTAAATCGAACTTTTGTTTTGATACGATCTTAGGTCCATTATCCTTTGGGTTCCCCAATCCGTCAAATACCCTGCCTAACATTTCATCTGATACCGATAGCGTAGCAGTGTGTCCAAGAAATCTTGTTGATGTTCCTGAGGTACCTAGCCCTAAAGTTGGGCCAAATACCTGCACAATGGCCAGACCCTTCCTCGTGTCAAGCACTTGGCCCTGACGCCTTTGGCCGTCTACAAGTTTTATCTCTACCATTTCACCATAAGCCGCATTGTCCACCCCTTCTACGAATATCAGAGGCCCCGCTATCTTAGAGAGTGTTTTAAATGCTATCGTAGACACTTATTGGGTCACCTGGATCAACAGACCCTCAAATTGCTGGCTCATGCTAGTCCTGATCTCGAGCAATAGCTGTTCGATATGATCTTCAGGTGTCCATTTCATTTTGGATATAAGCTTTCTTGCATCTAAATCACCTATCCGCGAAGCCCGAACACCCTTCCTAATTGCATTTGCTTCCATCCTGCCGAAGTCTAATATTACCGAGAGCATCAAAAACTGCTTTCTTATGGATGTATAAGTATCCACTTCATCGTAAGCGCTTTGTTGTAAATAGTCTTCTCTAAGCGAGCGAGCTGTATCCAGAATTCCTTTCTCGGGTTCCGGCAGAGCATCGTATCCAACTAACTGAACAATCTCTTCTAACTCCGATTCTCTTTGCAAGATTTCTAACGCCTCCTTCCTAAAAGGAACCCACTCCGGAGATACATTTTGGCTATACCAATTAGTCATATCGTCAGCATATAGTGAATAACTCGTCAGCCAATTGATTGAAGGAAAATGCCTTCGCGAAGCTAAACTTGCATCAAGCGCCCAGAACACCCTAGTAACCCGAAGTGTGTTCTGTGACACTGGCTCAGAAAAATCTCCGCCTGGAGGTGAGACGGCTCCAACCAAAGTTAAAGACCCAATTCGTTCCTCCGGTGAAATTACGATTGCCTTACCCCCTCTTTCATAGAATTCTGCGAGCCGCCTTCCCAAATAAGCAGGATATCCTTCTTCTCCCGGCATTTCTTCTAGTCTTCCTGATATTTCTCTGAGGGCTTCTGCCCATCGAGAGGTGCTATCAGCCATGAGCGCGACGCCATAGCCCATGTCCCGGTAATACTCCCCCATTGTGATCCCCGTATAAATACTCGCTTCGCGGGCGGCGACCGGCATGTTCGAGGTGTTAGCGACAAGTATTGTGCGCTCCATTAGAGGTCGCTTCGATTTAGGATCTTCTAATTCGGGAAAAGTAGTAAGTACTTCTGTCATCTCGTTGCCTCTTTCCCCACACCCGACATACACTATCACATTGCTATCAGCCCATTTCGCTAGTTGTTGTTGTGTCACCGTCTTGCCACTTCCAAAAGGACCAGGAATTGCAGCAGTTCCTCCTTTTGCAACAGGGAAAAATGTGTCTAAAACCCGCTGACCAGTAAGAAGCGGAGATTCAGGAGGCAGCTTACGAAGCACTGGCCTGGGCGTTCTCACAGTCCACCAGCTCGATAATCCAATATCGACCTTGGTGCTTGGAGTTTTTACTGTTGCGACAATTTCATTCACAGTATACCGCCCTTCGTTTATTTCCTCTAGTTTTCCTTGAGTTGCTGAGGGCATCATAATCCTATGCTTTATCAACGGTGTTTCCTGGACCTCGCCTATGATTTCTCCTTGAAACACATCATCTCCTCTTTTCTTGACCGGGATGAACTCCCACTTCTTCTCTTGATCCAACGCAGGAATAGTCTTTCCTCTACCTATAAAGTCCCCACTCTGTTCTCTTAAAACATTGAGTGGTCTCTGGATGCCATCATAAATCGAGGTCAGTAGTCCAGGACCGAGTTGAATAGAAAGAGGCCTTTTGGTATTAATGAGCTTTTCTCCTGGTCGCAGACCAGTGGTATCCTCGTAAACTTGAATGGTCGCCTTGTTGCCCTCGAGGCGGATAATCTCACCTACGAGCCCTAACTCCCCTATTCTGACCACATCGTACATTTGTGCTCCTTCAAGCCCCGTTGCCACTACAACGGGTCCGGAGATACGTGAAACTATAGACTCTGCCATTTAATCATTCAACCCATCTGAATACTTATTCCTAGTACTCGTCTTGCCAGAGAAGCTATCGACTCTTCCTGAATGTTTCCTTCGAAGGCAGGCATAAATAACACGAGAGGTTCTATCGAAGCTTCTACGCTATCCCTAAAACCTTCAGAAAGGGCGTTACGAACTGAGTGGCTTGCAATAATCAAAGCGAATTCTTTGGAAGTCATCATTCGTTGCAGTGTTTTATTGACCTCGGCAGCATCCGTGCTGACAATAAAGGTGTCATCGATACCAAGCAGCCGATAACCCATCACCAGCTCACGCTCCCCCAAGACTCCTATCTTACCTGCATCTTTTGCCATAGGCTATTCTTCTGATATTTTCTCGCTCATGCTCAGCCGTGATTATGAAGTAGAATATTGAGCCAATAGAGAGTGCAATATTTTTCAGCTTATTTACATATTTGTTATTGATAAATTTATCTAGACCGATCTCGAAGTCGACTAAACTGCCAGTGTTCCTGTAATTAACTACGGCTTGGCCCAATGGAAAATGGTTCTCTATCCTATTTACAAATTCTAGTACATTATTAACGCCGTAAATGTCCATCAGCTCGCTTACTGGGATTTGTCCACCATCTACGACGTGTTTGCTTACGATGGACTTATCAGCGTTCGTTTCTTTTCCCTTCAGCAGGTTAAGAATATTTCTCTTGTCTATTTCAGTTCGGAACATTTCCCTAATAATGCCTTCGTCACCTTGAAAAAACCTTAGTGATTCGAGTAAGGTTTGATAATAATAGGCCTGTAAACCTGCTATCATAGGTCCGAGATCAGTTGTCTTTTGATAGGCATCAAGATACTGCAAAAGTATCGTTCCGTAGTTATATTTAAGCAGCTGATTCACTGTCGCCTCAACCCCAGATTGAGATAGAATAATTTTTATCTCGTCATGCGGGATATTACCCGCCGAGATTCCAGCGGGGAAATTGCGGCTGGAAACCAGGAACGGTTCTGTTTCTGTAATGGTTCTTCCCATTGTTTTGGATGATAATATCAACTCTATGTTGTATATGTCCCATTTTAACAGGTATGCTCGGACTGCATTTTTACCATTAAATGGAGACGCCTCCAAGGCAATCTTATTGACTTTAAGCAAATGACGATTCAACGCTACTTCCAACAATTCCGGAGGCTGATATATAGAAGCCGCTTTTTCAATCTCTTCGCCGTACCATGTTCCTTGCAACATTTTTGCTATCTCAAAAACATCCTTTGACTTGAGTAAATCCCGCAAAAAGGCTGGCGACAGAAAGTTTACGGATAATGCTTGTAATCTTCCGAATGAGGATGAATATTGTGAAGTTGGCACTACATTATATCCTCCATGATTGAACTTTTCACTTCATCTTCGTGTATTCTCAAAAGCTCTTCGAATGTCAAATCAAGTTCTTTGCTCCCATTTTCATTTTCCGCTATCACGCCGCCTATCGTCTGAATTGTCTTGATGACAGTTACGCCTAGCTCCGACAATGGGGTGCGATCCTGTTCACGACATCGAACTTTGATCTTAGGCCCCAGGTTCTTCTTGGCGGTCGCTATCACTTTGTGTAATGCTCCCTTATACTCATCGCTGCTTGTATAGCTCCTTAATTGCTCTTTGATGACCTCAAAGGCAGAATCTAGATTTATATTAATTGCATCAAATAGGATTTTCCTTGCCTGCAGCCTCGCTGCCTCAACGATCCTCGCTGCCTCTCTTTCTGACTTTAGTTTCGCCTCGTTTGAGAAATACTCGCGTATGGTCTTAATCGCATTATCCTTGTTAAATTGAAAGGCAGTTTTTTCCTCAGCTAGGCGTACACCCAACGCTTCTAGTTCCCTTCCCTTTCTGCCCTTTATCTCCTCTATGAAGGTCTCGATACTCATTTCGACTTTCGCTATAGAATACCAAGCAAGAGAATTATCCCAAGCACAAAGCCAATAATCCACAGGGTTTCAGGAATAACAAAGAAGAACAATACCTGGCCAAACTTCTCAGGCTTTTCAGCTATTATACCCATACCTGCGGCACCGATACCCTGCTGAGCATTGCCAGTCCCAATCAATCCACCAGCTATCGCAATTGCGGCTGCAATAGCGAGTAGCGGTTTAGTCAGGACTGCATTGGGAGATGGAGTCGAAGGCGCAGCCGAAGCTTGGGATGATGAAAATAGTGCGAGAATTCCAATCGTCAACGCTGCCGCTATGCTAATGCCGGATAATTTCCATCGTCTATTTTGCATATCGAACATGCCTTCATTTGAAAGGCACATATTAATTTACTTTTATTTTTCGAGTTTTCAAACCCTTTTCCGTACTTCATGAAAATGGGTATCGCTGCTGCATTCAATCGAATTGCCCCTTTTCTTATCTGCCTACTATCTAACTTGTTAATATGATTCTCGATATTCTATGTACTGCGACTTGTTTAAAATCCAAGCATGTTAATCAATTAATGAATTGCGAAACGGAATTGCCCTCGGCGGCAGCCCATTCTTTAATATACTCAATAGGTATCAAATACTATTCAATAGGTCCATGAAAACTAAAGATGAAGATAATTCTAAGAGCTCTAGTCAAATTAACAACACCTGCGAGGTTATGACTATCTGGGAAGTGCTCGGCAAAAGATGGGCCCTCCTAATCTTGAAGAACCTTAGCACAAAAGAAGTGATTCGCTTTAATGAACTTAAGAAAATATTATCCGGAATAAGCAGTACTGTACTTGCAGAGAGATTGTTGGAGCTGGAGCGTGAGGGCCTCGTCACTAAAAAAATTTATCCAGAAATACCTCCTAAAGTTGAATACGCACTCACTATGCGTGCGAAAGAACTCGAAGTTATTCTTAAGGAACTAGCCAGATGGGCCAGTCGCTGGAAATCTGCTTCTGTGTCAAAGACCATGACAACGATTGCGGTGGGGAAAAAACCGTCTTGAAAGACCGGGCGGTTGGTTTTGCAACAAGGGTGAATAATAATAATTAATATCCGATGATTTGAAGCAGAAAATTCCCAATATCGGGATGTGTGCGCAGTCTAATGCATGCGCAGCATGGGCTGCACCGGAAAATATGTGGATTCAATTCAATTTGTCTCGGACGCAATTGTTGCAAACTCTTGGCGTCAGATCTAATGTCTCGTAGCTCACGAATATTTCCTCATCAGTTAGGCTACTCTGTGCCCATCGATCTCCAGAAACACCTAAGTTTCGCGAATCTCATGATATATTCTGCGAGTGTGGCCCAGTTAAGGGCCCTTAGTGTCTGTTCGACTTTGAATGCGCTAATAGTTTTGTTTGAATTTGGGAATTCGAAGCGGCTCCTATAATTCTCCCGCTTCACCATTCTTGAATATAGTTATTGAAAGTATGCTTTGTATACCGTAGGCGTTTATGCGGTTTTCGTCAACATTCAATTTTCCGAATACGACCTTTCCCGCAAGCTCTCTAGCAAGTTGTTCTATTACAGGTGAGACCACCTTACACGGACCACACCCACGCAGCCCAGAAGTCTACTACTCCAATGCAAGAGGTATCGAGCAACTGCTTGTTAGAAATTGGAATCTGTTAGTTTCACCGGAGTAAAGATAACCACTAGAGTTCGACTTTCGCTAACTGTTCTACCATTTAATAGCTCGTTTCTTTTTCTGGCTAGAATTTCTCTTATCCTCATTTTGCACAACTTCGTTATTACTTCACCCGAAGTATTAACGAGGGCGAAGTATTATAAGGTCATATTTCGATGCATCGATAACCGATTTCACAGCCTCTATAAACAAACCCCCGAACCACTTCAACTAACAATAGCTATAGATTCAACTAATAATCAGATGACCACTAAATGAAAGAGCCCGTATCGCCTGAATTCCCCAAAAATAATGCACTATTTTTGGACCTTTATGAATTAACAATGGCCGCTGCCTACTATTCAGGCTCCGCTACGGTAATCGGAAAAAAGGGTGTTTTTGAAATGTTTGTTCGAAAACTTCCGCAAAATAGATCTTACTTGGTAGCAGCTGGGCTGGAGCAGGTGATACAATATCTACTGCATTTAGAGTTTAATGAGGCACAGATATCATACTTGAGGTCTGTAGATGTATTCAAAAATATGCATCAGGATTTTTTCAAATATTTGAAAAAATTCAAATTCAAAGGAACTGTTTGGGCTGTGCCTGAGGGAACAATCGTATTTCCTTACGAACCGATTGTGAGAATTGAAGCCCCCATGATAGAATCGCAAATAGTTGAGACATTTGTCTTATCTATGATAAATTTTCAAAGCATGATCTCATCTAAGGCCTCACGAATATCTACACAGGCGAAGGGTAAACCAGTCATTGAATTCGGATCAAGGCGTGCTCATGGACCACAAGCGGCTGTTTTGGCTGCAAGAGCTTCTTACATCGGGGGGTGCGAAGGGACCTCGAATGTGCTTGCTGGCTACGAGCTTGGGATACCAGTACATGGTACAATGGCTCATTCGTTTATAATGGGGTTTGAGAAAGAAGAGGAAGCCTTCAAAAGATTTATCGAGGTATTTCCGACTGGGTACTTGCTTGTTGATACATATGATAGCATTGCAGCGATCCAAAAGATCATCAAACTCAAAATTCATCCTAACGGAATAAGACTTGATAGTGGCGACCTGTCTTCGGTCGCTCCGAAGGCAAGGCGTCTCCTTGATCGCAATGGTTACGAGGACTGCAGAATTATGGCCAGCGGTGACCTGAACGAATATCAGATCCACCATCTTATCAGAAAAGGTGCCCCGATAGACTCTTTCGGAGTGGGCAGTGAACTTACCACCTCAAGAGATGATCCAGTGATGAGCGGAGTCTACAAGTTGGTAGCAGTGAAGATTCCCCGTGCTCAAGATACTACACATTACAAGACGTTTTATACTTTCAAGAAAAGCCCCGGAAAAGTAAGTTACCCTGGTCCGAAACAGATCCTGAGGATCATACGAGACGGTTTGATAAAAATGGATCTTGTAAGTTTAGACAATGAAAAAAATATCCCAAAGGGTTCTATACCCCTTCTGAAAAAATATGTGGACAACGGAAATATTGTCACGAAACTTCCGACTCTTCAGGAAATCCGTGAAATCCATTTGCAGCAACAACTTCTCCTTCCCAGGAACTTGAGATTGTTAAATGTCACGCAAAGGACCTCTCCGGTAACCTTCAGCAATAAATTAAGCACTATGATACAAAAAATTCAAGGCTGAATGACACTTTTGATATTCCGGTCTATAACTAAAATTTGTTTTATATTAGGATTTTGTTAGAAGTATGTTGAGAGGAAGTTGCCTTGGTCAAAGGGGCGATAAGAACGCGAAAGATAACGAAGGCATTCAAATTCCACGATATGCAATTCTTGTGAATGACATGTTAAATGATTTTGTCGATGGAAAGCTGAGTTGCAAGCGTGTAGGGCAGCTAATTCCAAGGATCAAATACTTTATTGAAAATGCAAGGCAAAAAAATGTACCACTTTTTTATTGCAATGATGAACATCTTCCACATGATACTTACGAATTTAAGTTATGGGGCCCGCACGCAATCAAGGGCAGCGAGGGGGCTAAAGTCGTAGATCAGCTAAAACCATCTGGAGTGGATTATGTTATTCCCAAGAGAACATATAGTTCGTTTGAAGGTACCGATTTGCACAAGTTGCTTAGAGCAATTTACAATGGTATCGGGTGCAACACCGTGATTCTTGTCGGTGTACATACTCATATCTGTATTAAGCATACAGCGTTCGACGCATTAGTAAGAGGATTTAATATTATCGTGGCAGAAGACGGGGTCACCGCATTTACGGAACAGGACCATCTTTTTGGTTTAGAATACATGAAAACAAATTACGGCGTATCAATCAAAAAAATATCAGAAATAACACGGAGCATCTCTTAGGCTCCCCCTAAAAAGCTCAGTTTTTAATTTGTATCGACGTATTTCTCTTTTTTCAAAATGTTTATCAGATTCTTCCAATTGATACCAGCATCTCGCAGGATTAGTTTTCTTTTCAAACCAGTAATTAATCACACCAACTCGATAGTGCGCCTACCAAATGATGCAGTTTTTTATATTAACGCTCCACGTAGAAAACGTAAATTCCACTCTGGTAAATCTTATTTGAATACCTCCCTATGGCAGGGATTGAAAACAATGGATTCATTGATCCTGCCTAATACTACTTCGGCTATTCTTTCACTTTCATGTATTTCTATTTCACAAGTATAGAGAAAATGGGAAT
>WNGL01009921.1_pt1 | contig 11928 bp, 17 predicted proteins | sample 5400591 | NCBI WGS metagenome assembly WNGL01 (sample SAMN13153377, study PRJNA577476) | soil metagenome | isolation source: 80 cm soil or saprolite under Garry oak tree replicate 1 | place: USA:California | collected 2016-06-15
GGTGACTCTATGGGGTCGGCCGATGTCAGCATCTGCCCGTTTACTGTCTTAGCAAAGGGTAAGATTCCCTGGGGCGTTGAGGTGAACGTAGGCACGCAGCCTCCGCTGGAGATACCCTCTGCACTACAAAAGACTAGGAAGCCGTGGTAAACAACGCTGAAGTCGCCATGGTTCTGTGATGGCGCGTCACCTACGACGTGGTCGTGGAAGAAGGGCACCGGGCCACCTTGTGGGGTGCCGGTTTGTGGCGCGATTACATAGAAGGGGTCAATTGTGGTATTGGGTGTCGCGAGGAATGGGGCGTGGGCAAACGTCATCGTGACCTGGACCCCGTTCACCCAGACCATCTCGAAGCAGGGCGTCGACCCGGACTCATTGCAATTCGGGAGGCCTGTGGCGTGGGCAAGGGGAGCGGACGCCAAGACTAGTGTCAAGGCGGCGACGGTTATTGCGGCGACGCAGACGCGAGTAGTATTTTGGAAATGGATATTCGTCAATACTCTTTGCGCCGGATACTTGGATCAAGTATATTAATTTTAACGAATATCATTTTGCGAATAATCGTCCAGCGTGGGTCCGGTCCATCCAGAGTAGTCTTCTTGTAAGCTTCCCGTCTGTCGCGAGTATCTCAGTTCGCAAGCAACACAACTTCGTTATTTGAGCGGCTATCTCTGAGGAGTCTTCGCTATCTTCGATGCGACTGAGAAAATGTCTTGGCGAGTCAGATTGGAGAAGTCCGGCTTACGGTAGAGCCAAAGGCGAGAGCCCATATCTTTGGGCTTATCGTCGGTCTTTGTTGAAATCTTAGCCCTCAGCGCTGGGTTCTCCATGATCTTCCGCTCAAGTAGTTGTCTCATCTCGTGGATGTCCTTGTCTTTCATCAGTGCGAGGAGCTGGACGATTTCTTCGAAGTGAGACTGCTCCTCTCCATTTCCCCCTCAGCGGGTCAGAATGTTCAGTGTCGAACGCAGCTTGTCAAAGAACCGAGCGATCCTCGCTTCCCCTTCCTTCGTCCACGGGCTCTTGTCATACCCGAGCTTGTCCACCTTGCGACCGAGTAAGAACTCTGAATATTCTTAAGGAATACCGCAGTTACTGCAGAGGGTCTTGAAGAAGTGCCGAAAGGCATGGAACCGGACACGATAGACGTGTCCTCCTTCAATTGAATCCCGCCCTATCTGCCAGCCAATGTATCGGATGCTGGATCTCATCTATGCCAACAGGGGTGCCGAGGGTTGTCGCGAAGAGCGGGTCCTGCGCAGCAGAGCCTTACTACCATTCCAAGACCCGCGGGTTGGAAGCGACCCAACTTGTCAAGGCTGAAGGTTTCTGCCAGCTCGAATATTTGGGTAAGCTGATACCATGAATTTCTACCGCATAACCCTCTTAACCAGCAACATAACGCCTTCGCAGTCAGGAGATCAGGAATGAGCAGCCAAATGGTCGAAATAGCCCACGAACCGCTGAAACGGATCGTCGTCCGAGAGCTCGTCAAGTACGATAATCCACAACAACTCGTGAGTGCGTTGTCGTTCATCATGAAGATGGGACAACCCGTTTTACTAACGTGGGCAGAGAATATGGTGTTTGTATCACAGCCAATCCCGCCCTCCGACATGCCAGAGGAATATGCCCGCGGGGAACTCTACATAGCGTCCATAAGCTACGCGCCCATGGCAGAATTTGTCCACAATGTGAGATCAGGAAACATTGAGATGCCTGTAATCGATGTGTCTCGAAGCCCACTCAGCCAAGAACTTGCAAAATTCCTAAAAGCGAAGCTCGAGAACACGTAACAAACCCAGCTCAGCTCTTACCGTAATACTTTCGCATCTCCTGAGTGAGAGCCGGGACGACCTCGAAAACATCCCCCACGATCCCATAGTCTGCGAATCCGAAAATGGGCGCCTCGGGGTCCTTGTTTATCGCGACTATCACCTTCGAGTTTATCATGCCAACTCTGTGTTGAATGGCTCCAGAGATGCCGCACGCGATGTAAAGCGTCGGAGAGACCGTTCTACCCGTCTGTCCAACCTGGTCTGAGTGCGGCCTCCAACCTGCATCGACCGAAGCTCTCGAAGCTCCGACAACACCGCCCATGACACTGGCAAGTTCCTCCAAAATCTTGTAGTTCTCGGGACCACCCATTCCCCTTCCCCCTGACACGATAACTCCTGCCTCAGTGAGGTCTTGTTTCTTCGCCCCATGGGTGACGAACTCCTTGACAGTCATCTTAGTCGTTGGCTTCTCGAATGAAAGAGATTCGACAGACGGACTGATTGCAGGAACTCTCTCCTTCGCGGTGAATACATTTGGGCGAAGAGTTGCAACCTTGGGATTCCCCCTCATTTTGACTTTCACCAACACCTTGCCTGCATAAGCAGGGCGGGTTGCAATGAACTGATCGTCACTGATTTCCAGCTCAGTGCAGTCTGCTGCTACGACGGTGTTGAGATGGATTGCGAGACGGGGCGCTAAATCCTTGCCGGTCGAAGTGGCTGGGAGGAGGATGACGCTCGGGTTGATCTTCTTCCCCAATTCGAGGGCGATTTGTCGATAAAAGTCTGGGTGAAAGAGCTTCAACGTTTCGTCGTCGGCGACCGAAACCTTGTCCGCGCCGAACTTGCCGAGAGAATTTGCCTGGTCTCTTATTTTGTGACCTATGGACAATGCGTGTACCTCTGTCTTTGTCTTTGACAAGTCGGCTAGCCGTCGGGCCTCTGTTACTGCTTCGAAGGCTGACTTTCGGAACTCGCTTCCCGAGGACTCTGCGAAGACGAGTATCGGGCCTTGCATTTGCTAGATCACCTTCGCCTCTTCGTGCAGAACCTTGACCAACATTGGAACAGCTTCAACACCCTTTCCTAGAACCCTGCCTGGGGGTCGAGGAGGAGGATATTGGACCGAGACTGTCTCCAGTATGCCGGGAAACTGTTGAGGTTCTTTCACGACAATGGGTTTCTTTCTCGCAGCGACTAGTTCTCTGAGCGACGCGTATCGGGGAACCGTCAGGTCTTTCTCAGCAGTAAATGCCGCCGGAAGCGTAGCTTCGACGACGATTACTCCTCCTTCAACTTCCCGATGAGATACCGCCTTGCCGGCCGAGATATCGAGTTTGACGATTTGAGTGACGCATGGAATTCCAAGAAGTTCGGCCACCATCGGCCCGACTTGTTGGTTGTCGTCGTCAACACCCTTCTTGCCAAACAACAGAACGTCGAATTCGACACTTTTCAATTCCGCTGCAATTGCTCGGGCGACCGCGCTTGAGTCATCTGGAAAATTTTCGCTCTTGAGATGAATAGCCCTGTCTGCGCCAAGCGCTAGAGCTTTGAGAATTATGCTGGTTGACTTTTCTGGTCCGAGGGTGAGAACAGTGACTTCCCCGCCGTGTTTCTCCTTCAGCTGGACGCCCTGTTCTAGGGCATATTCTTCGTAAGGGTTGATTACGAACTCTGCATCGCTTGTAACAATTGATTTCCCATCTGGCGCTATTTTGATGCGGGTTGCTGTGTCCGGGACGCGCCGCATGCACACGACTACTTTCAGTTCTTAGCCGCCTGGTCGAACCCAAATTGGGCCGAAGAATAAGGTTTCCTTGCAGAAGATTGGGTTCCTGTACTGATTATGGTAAACAGTTAAAGCTCGGAACAGTTGGCACGTGAAGTGAGAATAGTATGGCTTTAGGAGACCCGTTCCAGATCCTACTGATACTGGGAGTGCTAGCTGTCATACTGATCTGGGGCCCACAAAAAATACCAGAGCTGGCAAGGTCTATAGGAAGGGCACGCAAAGAATTCGACGACGCCTCGAAAGGACTGACGAACCCTATCTCACCCTCTGTACCAGCTGCATCTGCATCTGATCCACTGACTGATACCGCACACAAACTGGGAATCGATACCCAAGGCAAAACGCGTCAAGAGATATCTGACGAGATCGTTAAGGCAGCTCAGACAAAGTAGTCAGACAAGTTCCCATCTTCGCGGTCAAGTCCCAGTGCCTACTTGCTATGAGGCCAGCTGAGCCAGTCATATGATTTTATTGAGCATCTGTTGGATCCGCAAGCGATAGTGGAAGCTCTTGTCGGAGGAACGAACGCGAGAAAAAGTTCTCCCTCTTTGGGACCACATTTCAGAACTTTCAAAACGAGTGAAGATTTGGATCTATTCCTTTGTTATCGCAACCCTCTTCTACCTCGCAGTCCCATCTGACCTATCGTTCTTACAAAACCCCTTCCAAATCTACCATCCAATAATCACAGCCATTCTCGCAGGGATAAGGACGAGACTGTTGCCTCCACAGTACATACTGATCGGAGGAACAGTCACCACGCCTCTGGAGCTAATCGTTGTAGGATCCGCCGTGTTCGGATTCGCTTCAAGTGTCCCCGTGCTCGCGTATGAGATATACAAGTTTGTAGACCCCGCTATCAAGGCTAGCGAGAAACAGTCAGTGTACCCTTTCGTCGCGGCATTTTCCATTTTGTTCTTGGTAGGGGCGGCCTTCGCGTTTTTCGTACTCCTTCCTTTCATATTCTTGTTCTCTCTGCCCTTCTTCCAAGCCGTCGGAATATCCACCTTCATTTACGCAGACCAATTCTACAACCTCGTTTTCTTCGTCATCGTTCTGTCAGGCTTTGCCTTCACAATCCCTGTTTTCTTTGTCCTTCTGGTCAAATTGCACGTTCTCGGGACGAAGATGCTTACCAAGAATCGGAAGTATGTCTGGGCCTCAATCTTGGTTTTGACGGCGATAGCATCACCTGACGGAGGGCCTTTAGCAGATGTTGCGCTATTTGTTCCGATAATCATACTTCTGGAAGGCGCGATCTGGTACGCAAAGAGGTACGAAAAGGGACATGTGGACGACGAAGTGAAGATTGCGCCGATCGAAACCACCTGTAGCTTCTGTGGGGGAAACATGGATCCGGGCGGCGTTTTTTGTGGACGTTGCGGAAAAGCGAGACTTTGACACTGAGCGTTCATCCTCTCATCGGAAGGCTCCAGATGAGTTAAAAGAGCCAGATCTAGAGTTGGAATTAGATGATGAATTTCCGCAAATACATGCGGACGGAGCGTTCTCAGCCGACGCAATGACGAACGACATCGGGCGGGCTGATACTAGGGACCTTGTCCGCCCGAGCCACATCCTTCCGAATTTTGATTCCATTTGACCTTCCGATAACTAAGCAAAGGATTGTCGTGATAAGTGCCGATATCATTAACAGATTCGAAGAAATATTATAACGGGACGAAAGAGAGAGAATTCAAACGAATTCGCCCAACAATTCTGTAGACGAATCAATTTGATAACACCAAAGTCGCAACTGCCTCCCGAACTTGGTCAACTCTTTCGCAGGATCCCATTTCTCCTGACCACGACAAGAGAAGACCCCAAGGCATCTCTCTACGGTGAGAAGTATCTCAAACGACTCTTATGGTATCTCTTCGCGGGAACCCGCGGAGGACCAAGCAGGGCTGAGATCATCAAGGCTATCCAGAATCGTCCCAGCAACGCCAATCAGCTTGCACAGATTCTCCGTGTCGACTACAAAACCATCCAACACCACGTTAGGGTTCTAGAGGAGAATGGCCTTATCGTTCCATCTGACAAGGGAGCGTATGGTGCGGTTCTCTTTCTTACTCCCAAGATGGAAGAAGCGCTTCCAATCCTCGACGAGATTTGGAGCAGAATTGGAAGAAGAAAGATAAACGAAACAAAGACGGAGTAGACTGACCGAGCTTGGGTTTTGCACTTTGGGCCAGCGCAATAGTAGCTTTCGCGAACATAGCCATGACCCTTGCTTTGCTGGCAATTTACCTCGGGACGTATAGAAAGATCAAGTCTTCCTTCACCATGGGTCTCGTTCTCTTTGGAAGCTTTTTCGTAGTACTAAACCTAGCAATTCTCGTATTCTGGCTCTTTCTATTCGAAAATGTGAGTTCTGCCGGCACCCTTGTGGATCAAGCCTCAACCTACATGCTCCTAGTGAATGTCGGTGAAGCCCTGGCTTTAGGGAATCTGCTTAGAGTGACGTGGAAATAGGACGGGCACCCCTCGCGACCATTTCCCTATCCCGACTCAAATCAGTTGGAGATTCTTTCGGCGATAGCTCAACCAGGTTACAAGATTCCCGAGAGATTCGACTCGCGATGGACCTCTTCGGTGCAGTTCCCTACAGCGAGTAGCCTTCTATAGCTATCTTCGGGTAGAATATGGGCTAGATTACGGGGAGATTTGGAAAAACCGTTAAAAGCCGTGGTCCGGAACGTCGCAAACTATAGTTGGTATAAGCATGGCAGATCATCTAGATTCACCAGGTCTGACGTCGCCCGGAATGGACGCCAGAATAGACATAACCGACCACTTCGCATTCCAAAAACCAGGAGACCCGAGTAAATCAATCCTGATAATGAACGTCAACCCCCTAGCACGGGCCAGCGCGTTCAACCCTGACGCTATCTATGAGATTCTTATCGATACTGATGCAGACGCTCTGCCGAATGTTGCTTTCAAGATAAACTTCGCAGACGTCAACGGTGGCCAGTTGGCAACGGTCCGGAGAGCAGCGGACTCGCTAGCCCTCGGCCGAGATCTGGCCGGCGACATAATCTTCCAGGACGCGCCAGCATCTTTCTCCTCAACACCGACCATCAGCCAGTCAGGCGATTTCAAGTTCTTCGCGGGATTGCGTAGTGACCCGTTCTTCTTCGACCTTCTTGCTTTTCTGAACGGACTCAAATTCACCACGCCAGGCACGGATTTCTTCATCAAGGCGAACGTCTTCGGCATGGCCCTGGAGGTTCCTAACAGCGCCCTCGGCTCCAATCCGAATGTCGGAGTATGGGTGAGGAGTCTGATCCCGGAGAACGGTGACTTTACTCAGATCGACCGTATGGGACGCCCAGCCGTCAACACCGTGTTCATGCACGGAAAAGAGAAGACAATGTTCAACCGGGCCCAGCCTAACACTGACGTGGCACGGTTTACAGACGATATTGTGGCTGTCCTAGAACAGTTCGGCTATAGCTCAAGCCAGGCAGGCTCGCTTGCCGCTGTACTCCTGCCAGACATACTCACTTACAACTTTAGCAGCTCAAGTGGCTTCCTTAACGGACGACGTCTGACTGATGATGTTATCGATATCGAGCTGGGGCTCGTCACGAACGGTGCCATTACCACAGACGGAGTCGGGGCGCACACAGACTATCTCAGCGACTTCCCGTACTTGGGACCGCCCCACTAGGATGGTGAAATAAGGATGAAAAAGATATCCCGCCGAGACTTTCTGAAACTGGTTGGTGGAGGTTCCGCGGCAGCAGCGGTAGGCGCAATGCTACCGCAGGTCGGGCTTTTGACCCCAGCTTCCAAAGAAGCTTTCACCTTCCGAGCTGTGGCCGGCCTTCCAGGAGGAATCCTGCCAAGCTACGCTTCGTACGTGGTCCAAGGAGGAGTCAACCTTGCAACGCAGACCGGCGTGATTACGAAGAACCTCTTCGCGGGCCCACCTGAAGCAGCCAGCACCTTCGCATTGCCCGGATTGGCACGAATCGTCCGGGTCACCACCGTACGAGAAACGGGAAGCACATTGGAAATTCTTGGAACAGTCGATGACCCCTCGGTACTACTCAAGGGTGAAAGCTCCAAGGTCCAGATCAAAGTTGACAAATCGGCAGGGACGGTAAGAACCCCGTTCATCGACGAAGAAATAGAACTGAAGCTCGAATAGTCCCGCCCACTTTCGTTTCACGGGCCTCAGCCTGTGATCCTCCCATTTTCTCATTCTTTTTTCACAACCAATTCTAAGAGTTACCGTGACGGCTCTACGATTATCGAATTGTGAGCCCTCTCATCTTGCACTCTTGATTCCATAGGGCTCGTAGATCTCAGCTAGATCAGAATTAGTTTTCAGAGAATCATTTCAAAAGTCTTATTCTTCCCTAGTTGTACGTTGCTTGGATACAAGTTGCCGTGCACGGTCATTGTAGGCGGATTCTTCGGAGATGAGGGGAAGGGGAAGATAGCTGCTTACCTAGCAATGAAGGACAAGCCCGACATATGCGTTAGGGGCGGGAACGGACCGAACGCTGGCCATACGGTAATCCACGGTGGAATCCAGTACTCCCTCAGACTCATCCCGAGCGGATTTGTCAACCCTTCGACCCGTCTTCTTATCGGACCGGGGGTCCCTGTCGACCCGACTGTCTTACTCGAAGAGCTCCGGAAAACCGACTCCGAACGCAGGATCGAAGTTGACAATCAGTGCGCCATCGTTGAGCCGCGCCACAAGGAGCAGGAATCACGATCAGATCACTTGTCAAAGAAAGTTGGCTCTACTAAGAGTGGAGTTGGGGCTTGTAATGCAGAACGAGCCTTGAGATTGGCGAAGTTGGCTCAACAGATTCCGAGCCTCAAACCATACGTGGGCGATACCGTGGGGGAAGTTCAGAAAGCACTTTCAGAGAAAAAGAAAATCATGATTGAAGGGACCCAAGGCACCTTTCTCAGCCTCTATCACGGAACCTACCCCTACGTTACCTCCAAAGACACGACCGCCTCTGCAGCCTGCGCCGATGTAGGTGTCGGCCCCACTCAAGTTGACGATGTCATAGTCATCTTCAAGGCATACGTAACACGGGTAGGAGAAGGACCCCTAGAAGGACAGCTAGAGCGTGATGAGGTTGCTCGCCGTGGATGGACAGAATTTGGAACTGTTACCGGGCGAGAGAGAAGAGCAGCACCCTTCGATTTCAAGCTCGCAAAGAGGGCGGTCCGGCTCAACGGGGCAACCCAGATCGCATTGACCAAACTCGACGTGCTGTTCCCTAGCGCCAAAGGAGCCAGGCGGGTGGACGATCTGGACAGAGAAGCGAGAGAGTTCATTTCGAGGATCGAAGAAGAGACCGGAATCCCAGTTACTTTGATTGGAACTGGACCTGGAGAGGAAGACATCATTGATCGAAGGCGAAACAGCGTGGCTATCGCGGTTCAACCAATGCTAGAGCGCAAGAAACTCAGCCGCGTCGAGGCTGGAAGATAGGGCGAGTCTACGGGGTTTTCTGAGTTTGCGCAGCCGTTGAGGGCTTCATCCTAGCGAACCAGGTTCTGACTTCCAAATTGGGCGCAGCTCTTGAAAGAGCCTTTACGACAAGGAACGGTACGACCGCGGCCAGCACAGTTTGAAGTACATTGTATATTGCGAGTCCAGCCAAATAGAAACTCAGAAATGAGGTCGAGAAAACCGCATTCGGTGCAAATACGAAAATTAGAAAGACGTAGTTGATTGGAGTCAATATGATTGCCCGAAGGACGGCGCCTACTCCCAACATGATGCTGAAGCCGGTTATCACCCCTCCTTTCCGTTTGAGAATACGGGCGTAAGCTCCGTGTCCCAGCCACATTCCTAGGAGCATGCTCGTTACGCCGAATAGCTTGAGCAGGGGTCCGAATATTGGGGACGCTGTTGGCAGGAAATTGAGGACCAAATAGTGGATAAGAGTCGTGAGTAGTCCGACTGCCGGCCCAAACAAGAGAAAGGCAAGAACGTCTACTATCTCCGCAAGGTCGATTTGAAGAAACGTAAATCCTGGAACGGGATACGGTATTTGAATTAGGAATGTAATTACCGCTGCGAGAGCACCGAACACAGCGGCTCCAGTGAGTGAGTTGGTTCTCGAAACGCTGGTCCGCTGGACAGTCATGAGGCGCTGGCTAAGTTCTACTCATAAAAGAGTTTCTACTCATAATTGAGTTACAGTTCTAACCCGCTCTACCTAGAGCTTCGCGTCGTGACATGTAGTGTCATTTCCTGAAGACATCGAGTAGTATGTGTCTTTCCCTGAGGATCCCGTCTCCTCATGGTGATCAAGTCCTCCGGAGTATCGACGTCGAAGGACAAGCGGGGATTCGAGATTGAATAAACTGCGGCCCCTGTCTTTTGAGCTGCTCGAAGGTGGGTGCTGAAACTCCATCTTCCATATGATGGGCCGATAGCGTTGGGAGGTTCTCGAACCATAACGTTGGTCCCTGCCTTTAACGACGGGGACAGGACGACTCTCGGTACTGTACCTCCCATAGAGTACAATTCTTTCAGGTCTCTCGGCTCCAGAAGGGGAATGTCTGCAAGTATTACGGCCAAGGAGGACGCCTTTTCATCGAGAGCAAAGTGCGTTGACTGTCGGACAGCTGCGTTGAGCCCTTGTCCTTCCTGGTGGAGAAATGACCCATGGGGTAGGTTAGCCTCTTTCGCAACATTTGGGTCGGGGGAAACAACTAGGACCCGGTCGAAAAGTTCAGATTCCTTGACCGCGGTCAGCACGTCTTCCAATAGAGCAATGATGATTTTTTTCTTGTCTTGTGGTCCTAGTGAGCGGGAGAGCCTGCCCTTGCTATCGAGCAGTCCTTTGACTGGGATGATTGCAAAGTTTCTTGTCAAAGAGTTTCCGCCAGTTTCAGGGTATCCTCTGCCAATCGGACTCTTGCAGCCGATGAGTCCATTATGGTCTGGGTTGAGGCAACCTTCATTCCAAGCCCGTTAATCTTGGAGGCAACAGCTTTGTCAACGTTATCGATAACGAAGCCTCTCAGGAGTCCTTTGTAGAGCTGGGCAACTCCTAGCGGAGATACTTCCAAGCCTAAGTGGCGCATGATACGATCTAAGGGACCCTTTATCGATCTTCCTCCGACGATGGGGCTGATTCCGAGAATCCGCCCTTTGGTCTTCGCAAGAGCATTGCGAATTCCGGGAATGGCTAGGATTGGTCCGATGCTAAGGATGGGGTTGCTGGGGCAGAGGATAATGACCTCTGATTTTTCTATTGATTCCACAACGCCCGGCGCAGGCGTCGCTATGCTCGCTCCCTCGTAGCTTACATCTTCTACATTATCCTCGAATTTTCTCTTGACAAAATACTCCTGGAAATCCAATAGTCCAGCTGAGGTCTTGATCTTGGTAGCCACCATCTGGTCAGTCATAGGCAGGATTCTGACCTTCACGCCTAGGAGGCTGTTCGGAGGAGATGGGTTGCAAAATCCCTGTCACCTATCCGAAACCATGTTTCAGCAGAGTATCGCTCGAGCTGTGCCATGCAATTGTAAGTGTCCCCAGTGATCCCGTACCCCTTTTCCTTGTCAACGATTCCCGCGAGCGTATACGTGACAATGTCAATGTCAGGGCTGATGTGGACACCGAGATAGTCGAGGTCGTCTCCAGTGTTGACGATCGCTGTTACCTTTTCCGGCGGATAGACTTGCATAAGCCCGTCCAAGAAACGCGCTGCACCAACCCCGCCTGCGAGGCATACCACTGATCGGAACATGCTGAAACGCCTGCGAGAGGGCTTGCGCCAGCCCAGCCTCTAGTTAAAGACTAGCGCTTTCTGGTACCAGCTTTTTCGAGAATGTGGTGGGCTTCTCTAAGCTTGTAGACTGCAGCCCTGAGATATCGGTACCCCTCCAAGGGTGATTTACCGCGAAGCTCGGTCGCGCGCCCTAGCGATTCCGATGATTCCTTGACCAATGGAATGGGCTCGGCGTTCCTCTTTCTCACTGGGACGGGTGGGTCTTCGTCCTCGAGACCATAGGTGAGCGAGTAGAGCAGACTGCTGTATTCGGCTGCTTCCTCAGCCCACCAGACTTTCTTCACGGATCCTGTCCCACCTTTGGAGAGATTATCCAGAGCCGCGTCGAGCTTGGCCCTCGCCTCTTCCAAGGCCTTGCCCACTTTCTCCTCCAGCATTCGCTGTTCTTCAGCAAGATCCATCAAGGCGATCCCGACGGTGACTATTCTACCGTGACGCTCTTGGCCAGATTTCTCGGATAGTCAGGGTCGTGGCCTAGAATTACAGACATGTAGTAGGCTAGAAGTTGTAGAGGAACGACGTAGACGATTGGGGTTGCGAGCGATGGGAGGGATTCTGGTATTTC
>WNGL01019353.1_pt1 | contig 11928 bp, 12 predicted proteins | sample 5400591 | NCBI WGS metagenome assembly WNGL01 (sample SAMN13153377, study PRJNA577476) | soil metagenome | isolation source: 80 cm soil or saprolite under Garry oak tree replicate 1 | place: USA:California | collected 2016-06-15
CCGCTATTTCGAAAGGGACTCCAGGAAATGATTCATTCCGATGGGACCTTCGCCGTCTGCGGCGAAGCAGGGAACGCCGCGGAAGCCATGCAGGTCATTCGCAAACTGGCTCCCGATATGGCGATTGTCGATCTCAGTTTGCCGGGCGCTAATGGGATTGAGCTTATCAAAAACATCCGCGCGGAATTTCCGAGGCTGCCAATTCTCGTGCTCTCGATGCATGATGAATCGCTCTACGCAGTGCGCGCGCTGCGCGCCGGAGCGGACGGCTACGTCATGAAACATGAAGCGATGGCCAATGTGATCAACGCAATCCGCGAAGTTTTTAACGGACACCCTTATCTCAGCCCGGCCATGGCGGCGCAGGTGATAACAAAATTCGCCCATCGTCAGGCCGAAGGCGAGACCGATGCCGTGGAGAGACTGAGCGATCGCGAACTGGAAATCCTGGAACTGATCGGCAAAGGCCACGAAGTCCGTCAGATTGCAAAGCTGCTGCATCTGAGCCCCAAGACGGTGGAAACCCACCGGGCCCACATCAAAGACAAACTGGATCTGAAAAATTCGCGCGAAGTCGCACGCTTTGCCCTGCAATGGCTCAACGCGCGCGACACGTGATGGGTCGGACCCCGTCTCACTCACACCAGCCTTCAGCCGGTGGATCGCGCATTCTGCCGTGACAAAGCTGTTTCTAACGGCTTTCATCATCTCATTAACACCGGCTTTTAAGCCGGTTTCTGCTGAGCGCCTTTGGCGCTAAACAGATGGTGCGTTAATCTCTCGTGTCGCAAGAGGCATCGAATGGTGGTTACTCGGCTGCCTCCAGAGTTTCACTTTTGTTCACCCGCGACCGGGCGCATATTCCCGCGATGGATGCAATGAACCGCGACGCGGTGGAGGAACTGCTTCAGACCTATGGCGAAACCGGCGGCATAAACTATCTCGCCGCCGCCGCCACGCTGCCTTCACGTCTCGCCATCGAAGCGGCGTGCACGGAGCTGATGAGCTTGATGTTCCCAGGTTTCCGCAGTCAAGCGCTGGTGAGCTCCGAAGACCTGGTCGATACAACGCGCACTCGCATCAGGAATTTGCACGCACGATTGAAAACGGAAATTTGCAGAAGCCTTGGAAAAATTCCGCCTGACGAGGAAACCGAAGCTAAGGCGGAAGAAGTTTTGAGTGTCTTCCTGAAGGAATTGCCCGCCGTGCGTCGCCTGCTTTGGACGGACATCGACGCCGCTTACGAAGGTGATCCGGCTGCGAAAAGTTACGAGGAAATCATTCTCGCTTACCCGGCACTGGAGGCAATCGCGATTTATCGAATGGCCCATTTGCTTTACGACAAAGTGCCGCTGATCCCGCGTATCATGACCGAATGGGCGCACAGCCGGACGGGGATTGATATTCATCCCGGGGCGGAGATCGGCTCGCACTTCTTCATTGATCACGGAACCGGCGTGGTCGTTGGCGAGACCACCAAAATCGGATCGCACGTGAAACTTTACCAGGGCGTGTCGTTTATTGCCCGCTCGCTCTCAGCAGGTAAGGCGTTGCGCGGAAAAAAACGCCACCCAACGATTGAAGACGGTGTTTGCATTTATGCCGGAACCACGATCATGGGTGGCGATACTGTGATCGGCGCCAATTCCACCATCGGCGCGAATGTTTTTCTGACAAAGAGCGTTCCACCGAACTCTCTCGTCTATTACGAGGAGAAAGAAGTTGCAATTGTGCGAAAGCGAGAGAAGCGGCCCTCAACCACGGATGATGAATTTCGCGAATGAAAGCACGCAAATCCTGTAGCCGCTTCGCTGCGTGCCACGCCGTAGCAGCGCGAAAGCGGGTGCGAAGCGCAGCCCTGACGTGTTTGGAAAACGCGCGCCACGCGTCTCACAGAGACGCGGCTACAGTTAGCCGCCGAGCATGAGCACGAGCAAAAGCAAGAGTAAGATTAGGATTAAGCGGAAGAGGAAGACTGGATGATCTACCTTGATTACAACGCGACGACGCCATTATGTGACGCAGCGCGCGAGGCGATGATGCCGTACCTTGACCGGTGTTTCGGCAACCCGTCGAGCGTACATGCAGCCGGTCGCGAAGCGCGCGCAGCGATCGATAATGCACGCGATAAGTTGGCGGCGTTACTACGCATCAAACCGCATGAAATTATTTTCACCGGCGGCGGAACGGAGTCGTGCAATCTGGCTGTGCTTGGCCTGGCGCGCTCTCGACCAGCGGGCGGCCTGCCCGCCGCAGCCTCGGCGAAGGCGGGTCATATCATCTCGGCCAAAACCGAACATCACGCAGTGCTCAATGCTATCGAGCACTTGGAAAAGCATGAAGCGGTCGAAGTGACATGGCTCGATGTTTCGCGTGACGGAATCGTCGATGTTGATCAACTCGCAAAGTCAATCCGCCCTGAGACGCGGCTCGTGTCGATTATGACTGCAAACAATGAGACCGGCGTGATTCAGCCGCTGCGCGAAATCTCGCAGATTTGCCGCGAGCGCGGCGTCGTTCTGCACGGCGATATGGTCCAGGCGTTCGGCAAAATCGATGTCGATCTTTCGCTGGTCGATGCCGCCAGTTTCGCCGCACACAAGTTTTATGGGCCGAAGGGCGCGGGATTTCTATTCCTGCGAAGCGGGTTGTCCATCCAACCGATCATGTTTGGTGGCGCGCACGAAAACGAACGACGCCCCGGCACGGAAAACGTTGCCGCAATCGCCGGAATGGCGGCGGCAGCAGCCGAATGGACACAGCGCGATCTCGCACGCGAACAAGAGCGTGAAGCCCGCCTCCGCGACGAACTGTGGATGCGAATCTCGCAGAACATTCCCGACGCGAAACAGAACGGCGAAGGCGCGCCACGACTGGCCAACACTTTGAACGTCAGCTTGCTCGGACTCGATTCCGAGATGCTCTTAATTGCGCTCGATCTGGAAGGCGTCTGCGCGTCCAGCGGCTCTGCATGCATGGTCGGTTCTGTCGTGGCGTCGCATGTCTTGCTCGCGATGGGCTTACCGGTCGAGCGCGCGCGCTCCGCTGTACGTTTTTCGCTCGGCAAATGGACGACTGCTGATGAAATCAAAGAGGCTGGAGACGCTGTGCAGAAAATTGTCGAACGTTTGCACACGCGTAAAAGCGCGTATGCCCTTGCTTAGGCAGCTGGAATTCGCATTTCGTAGCACAGACATCTTGTCTGTGGGGCAGCCGGGCGTCTCGCCTGGCGAGTTGGTAGAATCTGCAGGCAAGATGCCCGCCGGCCCCACAGCCGAGACGGCCGTGCTACTACAAACAGCGCGCGAACTTTTACGCGCTCACGGCGCGGATCGAATCGCGCGCGAACTCCGTGTCGAATGGAATTCCCGTCTGAAAACAGCCGCTGGTCGCGCCGATTATCGCCAGAAACTCATTTCGCTAAACCCGCAGCTATTTGAACAGCCCACTGAAATCGATCGCACTCTGCGACACGAACTCGCTCATATTCTCGCTCAGTTTCGCGCTGGCCGTCGCCGCGTCTTGCCACACGGAGCCGAATGGCGTCAGGCTTGCTGCGATTTGGGAATCGCCGACGAGAAGCGCTGCCACAATCTTCCTTTCAAAGTCAGCGAAAGCGCTCGGCGGTACGTGTACAAATGTCCGCAATGCCAGCGCGATTTTCCCCGGGTCCGTCGGATTATGCGCGCTGTCGCATGTCTTGCCTGTTGCCGCGCGCATAACGGCGGAGAATTCGACGCGCGGTTTCGACTAAAGCTGGTGAGATTGTAGCGGCGTTTGTGTCAAACGCTGAATTACAGGCGCTCGCCGTGGCGAGCGCCTCTACAATGCTTTGTCTTCCGTCTTAACGTTTTTCTCTCCGCGCAATTTCGCCTGGATGAACATGTCGATCTCGCCATCCATCACAGCTTGCACATTGCTCGTTTCTGCACCTGTGCGGTGATCTCTCACCATTTGATACGGCTGAAAAACGTACGAGCGAATCTGATTTCCCCACGCGATCTCGCCCTTTTCGCCGTATTGCCGCTCCATCTCGGCACGCTTCTTGTCTTCCTCAAGCTGGTAAAGTTTTGCTTTTAACATTTTCATCGCCAGCTCACGGTTACGTCCCTGGCTGCGCTCGGCCTGGCACGCGACGACGATTCCAGTAGGCTTGTGCAGAATCCGGACCGCAGTTTCGACCTTGTTAACGTTTTGCCCGCCTTTGCCGCCGCTGCGAAACGTGTCGATCTCCAGATCGGCTGGATTAATTTCAATCGGCGCGGCATCGCCAATTTCAGGAACAACATCGACGCTCGCGAACGAAGTATGCCGCCGTTTGTTGGCATCGAACGGCGAAATGCGCACGAGCCGGTGTACGCCACGCTCTGTTTGCAGATGTCCGTAGGCATATTCACCGGTCACGAGCAAAGTGACCGATTTGATGCCCACTTCTTCCCCTTGTTGAATGTCCACCGTCTGCGATTTGAACCCGCTTCGTTCGATCCATCGCTGATACATCCGCAACAACATGTCGGCCCAATCGCACGACTCGGTGCCACCGAGAAATGCATTCGCGCGATCGTTCTCGCCGGAAAAAAACTGGCGCAGCTCGAATTCTTCCAACCTGTGAAGCAGGCGGTCGTGTTCGATAGCGACTTCTTTCTCGGCATGCGCGCGAGCCGTGGGATCGCTTTCTTCCGCCGCCAACTCGTGTAACGCGCTGAAGTCCTCGATCTCGCGTTCCAATTCTTGAAATGGATTAATGAGCGAGCGCAATCGAGAAACTTCTTCCACATCAGCCTGAGCGCGTTCCCGATTCGACCAGAAATCCGGCGCGGCCATGCGCCCTTCGATTGCGGTTAGATTTTTCTGGAGCTGTTCAACGTCAAAGAAACCTCCGCAGCTCGCGTACGCGCGATTTCAAATCCTCAGCATCTGGAATGGAGATTTCCGTTGGCACAGGCAAAGCATAATTGAATTCAAGACGAATCGCAAAAAGTGTAGCGGCATTCGACACGGCGGACTAGAGACCGCCGCTCCTTGAGCGCTTGCGGCTATCTACGCCCGGAATCGTTCGGCTTCGATTTGGCGCGCGCGGTCTCGAGGCGGAAAACTGTTTCGCCCTGCTTCATCAGGTCGAGGCGATCGCGCGCAATCGTTTCCAGATACGTCACGTTCGTCTTAAGCAAATTCACCTCGCGCGTCTGACGTGCGAGCAAGGTTTGCTGTTCATTGACCAGTTGTTGGAGGTTGTCGATCTCCGCGCGGCTCTGCATAAGTTTTTTGTACGGCGGCACAAACAAGCTCACGATCACGAGCCAGATCGCAATGATCAGCAAGACGAGAAGAATCCGGTTCAGTCGCTGCCAAACGGAAGCTTCGCGACGCGCGCGGAAATCGCCGTACGGGTGATCCACTTGGCCCCAGTGTAGCGCCATACACCGCTTTGTCACCAAGTTCTTCTTGGATTCGCAACAGCTGATTGCATTTCGCGAGCCGGTGGCTCCGGCACAGGGATCGAAAGCGCCGAAAGGAGCTCGCCGTTGAGCTCGGCTGGGGCCGTGAGATTCCCATTGGCAATTTGTCGGAGGCGCGGATAATCTGAGCGCGATGATTCACTTGGCCAAACTGGGGAGGCTTGCCTTAGTGGCGAGCGTTTTAGCAACGGCGGGCGCCGCGGAGACCGGACGTCTGTCGTCCGATCAACTGTCAAAAGCGGCAAGAAGCGATTCGATCAGCATCCCAACACCGGGCGAACTTTTTGCCGCGCTTGGAAAGTCGGGAAAGACGAACTGGGCAGGGCAGTACCGCGGGCCGATCCCGGCGACGTACCGCAACCGCGCGCAGATCGCGCTGAACCTGGGCGGTTTAATCGCCGACGGTTTTATTGCTGTCGAAGCGAAGGACGGTCAGCAGGTTAAAAACATCGGATCGGACATCATCAAACTGGCAAAGGCGCTGGGAGTGAGTGAAAAGCTACTTGCCCGCGGCAATAGCATCAATGAGTTCGCCGAGCACAGCGAATGGGACACGGTACAGGAAGAACTAGAAGCGACGGAAAACGAGGTGAAATCTTCAATGCAAACGCATGCCGACCAGGACCTCGTAATCCTGGTGACTCTTGGTGGCTGGATTCGCGGCACCCAGGTCGTCACTGCATCGATCATGCAGGACTACAATGAAGAGAGCGCAAAGGTGCTGCGGCAACCAGCGCTGGTCCGCTTCATGCAGTCAAAAATTAATGAAATCTCGCCCGAATTACGCGGGGAACCCCTGGTCAAGAACGTGAGCGAACAGCTCGGGGAAATCGAGAAGCTAGTTTCCTTTCCATCGGGGAAAGCGCCCACGGTAGAGGATGTACGGAAAGTCAACAAATCGGTTGGCAAGGCAATAACAGAAATAGAGAGCAAAGACTTGCCGAAATGAAACGCTGTCTGCCGTTTATTGTTTGGTTTTTGGTGCTGGGTACCAACATTGCCGTGCGCGCTGAAACGGATGCCGAGGTGAACGCGCGCAAAGACGCGCTGGACGTTGCCGGAGCATTTTCAAACGATGGGTTCAAGATCCGCGACGGACATTGGTGCGGGGTTGTCAAGCCACACGAACACGCGCTCGTCGCTGTGAATCTTTACGCGGGAAATCAGTACTGGTTCTCCGTTGGCGCCACGGAACCGGTGAAACAAATTGCCGTCAGCGTTTATGATGAAACCGGGAAACAGGTGACGACGGAAAACTACGACAACGGGGACAAAGCCGCGGCCGGATTTTCCCCGGCTAACAGCGGTCAGTACTTTGTTTCGGTCGATGTAGTCGAAGGCGGCGAAGGCAGCTTCTGTCTCGTCTATTCCTATAAGTGACAAGTGAAACGATGAAGCGAAACCAGCTTGTCGATTCGTAGTCCAACGTCCGCAGTCTAAAAGGTAGCAAGTTGTCAACGCCAGCGACCATGATTTCGCTCCAGGTTTTCTACGAGGGACACGTGCAAGGCGTCGGCTTCCGCTGGTCTGTGCGCGATGTAGCTAAAGGATTTGATGTAACTGGCTGGGTGCGCAACCTGGCGGATGGTCGCGTCGAACTTCAAGTTACAGGTGACGACGATGAAGTGCGCGCATTCCTCGATCGCGTCAGGCAAGGCGAACTGCATTCCCTGATTCACAAGCAAACCGAAACTAAGCTGGACAAACCTGTCACTGCCCGCGGTTTTGACATTCGCCATGACTAACTCGGCGGTCGCAGTTCACGGACTGACCAAAATTTTTCCAGTGCCGTTTCATCGACAATCGGTTGTCGCGGTGAAGGACCTCAACCTGCGCATCGAACCCGGCGAGGTGTACGGTCTGCTCGGTCCGAATGGTTCCGGGAAAAGCACGACCTTGAAAATTATTCTCGGATTGGTGTCTCCAACGCGCGGTGGCACGGAAATTTTTGGATGCGATAGTCGTCTTGTCGAAAGCCGGGAAGCAGTCGGTTTCCTTCCGGAGAACCCGTACTTCTACAAGTTTCTTACCGGAAAGGAAACGTTGCGTTTCTTTGGGCGTCTCTGCGGGCTGCGAGGCGCCGCATTAAAGAATCGAGTCAACGAATTGCTGGATCTTGTCGGCTTAAGCAAAGCGCGCAACCGCCGGCTTGGCACTTATTCCAAGGGAATGTTGCAGCGCATCGGTCTTGCTCAAGCGCTGATTCATGACCCCAGGCTGGTGGTGTTGGATGAACCCACTGCTGGTGTCGATCCGGCAGGGTCGCGCGACATTCGCGATTTAATCCTCGAGCTGAAAGGCCGCGGAATCACTGTGCTCCTCTCTTCGCACTTGCTCGCGCAAGCACAGGAAATCTGCGATCGTATCGGCATTCTGGCCAATGGCGTGCTGGTGCGCGAAGGGCATTTGCAGGAACTGATCGCGATCGAAAATCAAACCGAGCTAGTCATCACGGACGCTTCCGATGAGCTGATCCGTGAGATCGAATCGACCGTTGCCCGCTCAAACGGGAAACTGATCGAGCGGCGCAAATCTACAACCACACTGGAAAGATTATTCCTCGAGGCCACCAAAGCCGACGAAGCCAAAATGCAGAGCAACGAAGAGGCGCGGAAGGAAAAATGAGTAACGGCGAAACCGCTTCAAGGCTTCAACAGTTTAACACTTCAACATCCGCGAAGCGGTATCGGCCCTTCTCTTTCTCTCGCATTTACGCGATCACAATCAACACTGTTACCGAACTAACACGCCTGAAGGTTTTTTATGTGCTCCTGATCTTTGGACTTCTTTTGATCGGCAGCTCGATCTTCATGGCGCAGTTCTCTTTTCAGCAGGAATTTCAAATCTTGAAAGACATTTCGCTCGGGGCGATCTCGATTTTTACATCCCTTCTGGCGATCGTTGCCACTGCGCGACTCCTGCCACAAGATCTCGAGGACCGGATACTTTACACGATTCTTGCGAAACCGGTACCGCGCTTCGAATACGTGCTGGGAAAAATTGCTGGAGTGCTTTTGTTGTTGGCGATTAGCACGCTGGTGATGGGGGCAGCGTTTCTGCTCGTATTGTACATCCGCGAACAGGCGGTTGTGCACGCGACATTGCAACAAATGTCCAATGCGCCCCGTGATCAAGTCGCTGATGCCATCCGCATCATCCAATCGTCCGCGTTCAACATCGACATTTTTCCAGGAATTGTGATCATTTACCTGAAAGCGTGCCTCCTCGCAGCGCTCACCTTGTTCGTTTCCACATTCGCCACGTCAAATATCTTCACCATCGTTGTGATGGCTTTCATTTATTTCATCGGACACCTGCAAGCGACCGCCCGCGAATATTGGCTGCACGAACACAGCAGTGGACTGGTTAGCCGGATTTTTCTCGCGATAGTGGCATTGTTGTTCCCGGACCTGCAGGCCTTCAATTTAGTCGATGACATTGTCGCGGGCACCGCAATTTCTCTCAGCGTCTTTGCCAAGACTGCTTTGCTCGGCGTTTTCTACACTACCATCTACACGCTGCTGGCCGCGTTTGTATTTTACGGGAAAGAACTGTGACGCGGACAATCATCGTGCTGGCAGTGTTGATCGGGCTCGGCTTCTTGAAGTTACCAATCGAACGTAACCTGGCGGAGCTGCATCGACAGGAACATTTTCGGGGCGTCGAATTTAACTTCGACCTTCGTGAAAAACTCGGGCAACTCGGTTTCGTCGCGGCGTTGAGCGGGTTTCGAGCGATTGTGGCGGACGGCCTTTTTATTCAGGCATATACAGCGTGGGAAAACACAGAATGGGGCCGCATGCTGTTATTGTTCCGGCACATCACGACGCTGCAACCACGGGTGATGCTTTTTTGGGATACGGCGGCCTGGCACATGGCATGGAACGCCAGCGTTGCCGCGATGAACGATAAAAACCAACCGCGCCTTGCGTTGCGAGTCAAAGCGCAGCGTGAATATTTTGCCTTGGGCAAGGATTTCCTCGAACGCGGAATAAACAATAATCCGGATCGCCCCGATCTCTACGAAGCGCTTGCCCGGCTTTATAAGGAGAAATATAAAGATCACGAGCGCGCTTCCGAATTTTACGCAAAGGCCGCGGCCTTGCCTGGGGCGCGGCCATTCGACAAGCGCTTCTCGGCCTATGAGCTTTCTTACTGCGAAGGGCGCGAACGCGAGGCATATGAGCGCCTCCGCCACTTGTATGACGAGGGTCCGCAGGAGCGGCTGCCTACGTTGATCGCACGGCTGAAATTCCTCGAAGACAAACTTGGAATCCCGCAGGAACAACGAATTCCAGACAAGCTGAACAAAACGGCTAAATAGTTAACTCGCCTGATCGCAGATTGGTTCGGAGTTGACGTTAACATTTTGGCGAGCAAGCGATTGTCGTCACGCTGTAACGCTGTAACGTTTTGGCCGCTCGCCGGTTTAATTTTTTGACAATGCGATTCGCAATTTTGAGTGATATCCACGCTAATCTCGAAGCGCTCGAAGCAGTGCTCGCGGATGCACGCGGCCACAGATGTACCCACTTTATTTGTTTAGGAGACGTGGTCGGTTATAACGCCAACCCGCGAGAATGCCTTGACCTTGTCCGGAAACTGGATTGCCCCGTCGTAAAAGGCAATCACGATGAGGAGGTAACACTTTCCACTTCCTCGGAACATTTCAACGAGTTGGCCGAGCGCGCCATTCAATGGACCCGCGACACCCTAACGGATCCGGATAAGGAATGGCTGCGCAAGTTGCCTTTACAAAAGCGAGTACATGATTTCACGATCGTGCACGCGACACTCGATACTCCCGGCCAATGGGGCTATGTCTTCAGCAATCTCGACGCTGTCGCAAGTTTCACCTACCAGCGCACTGCCGTCTGTTTTTTCGGCCATACCCACGTGCCGATGGTGTTCGTTCGCGACCAGGGTGTCCGGCAGGAGAGAATTGAACACGTCCGCATCGAGCCGGGCAAGAAGTACTTCATCAATGCAGGTAGCGTAGGACAACCGCGCGACGGAAATTGGCACGCGGCATATTGCATTTACGATGTCGAAAATAAACTGGTGGAACTCGTGCGCGTAAAATACGACGTGGCCACCGCGCAAAAGAAGATTTCCAAAGCCGGTCTGCCGCAGCTCCTCGCCGAGCGGCTTGCACTTGGCCGCTGACGCTTCGCCGTTAATGCACCAAGCCGTCAATTGGCGGCAGGCCCCTTTCGCCGTTTCAGCACAAACTCCGCAAGTGGCAAATCCCGCGGGTAAGTGATCTTGAGATTGAAATCGTCGTTCAGAACGAGAACCACCTTGCGACCGAGTCGCTCGAGCGCTGAAACTTCGTCCGTCACGAAAAGATTTTCGCCGTAAACCGCGCGATACGCCTCCTCGATCAGTTGTCGCTCGAAAATCTGCGGGGTTTGCATTGCGTAAAGCTGATGTCGATCAACTGAGCCGCTGACCAGGAAGTCGGTGTCTGCCCGTTTCAATGTGTCGTTAATTGGTTCAGCCAAAGTGGCAGCGCCATTCTTCGCGCATTGCTGAAACACGCGCTCGATCTGTTCCGGAGTAACCAGCGGCCGCGCGGCATCGTGCACCGCGACATATTTTGTGAATGAGTCGAGATGATCCAAGCCGGCGCGCACGGAATCCTGCCGATGTTTGCCACCCTGAATGATCGACCGAATCTTCTCAAAATTTTCTTCGCGAACGATCGTTTTGATTTCGTCATGTCGATCTGCGTGGGCAACGACGATGATTCCATCGACGCACTTGGCATCCTCAAATGCGCGTATCGTGTGCGCGATGACCGCTTTCCCTGCTATTACTGCAAACAATTTGTCGAAGCCCATGCGGCGGCTGTCACCGGCCGCGACGAGGATGGCACTGAGCATGGTAAAAATGTTAAACCGTTGAAGCGTTGAAGCGACCGCGGTTGTTTAGCGCTCTAACACTTCAACGCTTCAACGAATCACGAAAGTTGCTTTTGCACCTCAGCGCTCAGCGTTTTGCCATCGGCGCGACCACCGACTTTCCCCTGCAACGCTTTCATCACCACGCCCATCTGGGCTTTCGACGTAGCGCCAACCTCGGCGATTGTCTCCCGGACGACTTTCGAAATTTCATCGGCGCTCATCGCCTGAGGCAAATAGGCATTAAGGATCGATAGTTCCTGTTTCTCCTTGTCAGCAAGCTCAACACGACCGCCTTTTTCGAAGCTTTCGATGGAATCCTGGCGTTGTTTTGCCTGTTTGCGAATTACCTGTGCAGCTTCGGCGTCACTCAGCTCAGCGTCCGCGTCTGATTTTGCGATCGCGGCGTATTTCAACGCCGATTTTAACAAGCGCAAAACCCCCAGCTTCGTGGTGTCTTTGGCGCGCATCGCTTCCTTAAGATCCGAATCGACGCGTTCGATAATGCTCATGCGCCAAACTACGTAGCCAAACGTAATTGTCGATCTGTAGCCGTCGCCCCGGGG